>Ga0194022_1000001_pt1 | contig 54239 bp, 41 predicted proteins | sample IW29Aug16_MG_FD_144483 | JGI IMG/M metagenome (GOLD analysis project Ga0194022, IMG submission 144483) | Freshwater microbial communities from the Broadkill River, Lewes, Delaware, United States - IW29Aug16_MG | ecosystem: Environmental > Aquatic > Freshwater > River | place: USA: Delaware...
ATTTACTGTAAAAGCAAAGGCACCGACTGCGGCGAAAACTGTTGATTGGGATTATGAAGCAATCAAGGAACGAATGAAGGGGAAGAGTATTGTATTTTGTCTTCCTGGTCGTGGGTGTTCTTTTCAATTTTTGAAGAGTTTTGTACAATTGTGCTTTGACATGGTACAGAATGGTATGAGTATTCAAATTTCTCAGGACTATTCTTCAATGGTAAATTTTGCACGTTGTAAGTGTCTTGGTGCAAATGTATTGCGTGGACCGAAGCAAATTCCATGGGATGGTAAGTTGAATTATGATTATCAGCTTTGGATTGACTCGGACATTGTTTTCAACACAGAAAAGTTCTGGCAATTGTGCGATCTTGCTCTGAATGAGGAAGGTGAGGATAAGGAAGTTGTTGCTGGATGGTATGCCACAGAAGATGGGCGCACGACATCAGTAGCACACTGGTTGGAGGAAGAAGATTTCCGCAACAATGGTGGAGTGATGAATCATGAGACTGTTGAATCCATTTCAAAGCGTAAGAAGCCTTTTACTGTTGATTATACAGGATTTGGTTGGGTATTGATTAAGAATGGAGTATTTGAGAATCTTGAGTATCCATGGTTTGCACCTAAGATGCAAGTTTTTGAGTCTGGTGCAGTACAAGATATGTGTGGGGAAGATGTTTCCTTCTGTTTAGATGCAAAGGAAGCAGGATTTGATATTTGGTGTGATCCACGTATTCGTGTGGGACATGAAAAAACTCGTGTAATTTGATTGGAGATTTAACTTATGGCACTTAATAAGACTATTTTTACTCCGGCGGCTCCTAAGAAGACTCGTCAAGGGCGCTCTGCTCGTACATTGCTCTCTGCAACATCTCGTAATGGAAAGAAGAAAAAGTATCGGGGTCAAGGTAAATAGATAAAGAATAAGATTCTTTTGATGTACCATTTAGAAGTATCTAATGAATGGAATTCAATACATCCAAAAGATCTTTGGGTTTATAATAAACTCATTTTAAATCGTCTTCTAGGGCATCTCTGTGGACCTACAGGGATGCCTGTTTCATATTCTGGATATTATATCGTCCGACCAAGTATTAATTTACTTGGTATGGGGCGATTTTCGCGTAAGGAGTGGATTGAGAAGGATACTGAGCACTTTCATCCTTCCGAATTTTGGTGTGAGATCTTTGAAGGAGAACATCTAAGTGTTGATTATCAGAATCGAAAAGCAAAATTGGTAGTCAAAGGTGAAAGATATATTAATGATCCTTACTATAAGTGGAAAAAATGGTCTATCATAGATGAGAAAGTAGAATATCCATCAATATTAGAAGAATTGGTTGGTGATTATGAGTGGATCAACTGCGAATTTATTGGAAACAAGTTAATTGAAGTTCATTTTAGAAGAAATCCAGATTTTAGATATGGAAATACCGTTGCAATTCCAGTTTGGAAGGGTGAAGATTTAAAGAATGATAAAAATCTAAAATTTATTGAGGATGAAGATTACCTAAGAAAAGGATTTTACATTGATTCCGGGATAGAAACCCCGTAAAAAGTTCTGTTCAACCTCAAAAAGGAGAAAACAGATGGCAATGAACCCAAATCCAGATAGGAATAAAAATTATATGAAAGAAGTTTGGGGAACAAGTAGTCTTATTACTGATTATTGGTCATTAGAAGCACCAGATAACGAGCGTAATATGAATTCTAGAATGCTTCGTGAGATCAATAATGATGATATGACACCCAAAAAGCATGATTTTTCTGTTCAGAAGGAAATTCATGAAAAAATCCGCAATGATAATGATTATGATGACTGGGAATATGGTACAGAACCTATTTTTGGGTGATAAATAAGATAGAATTATTGTTTTTTAGATGCCTTTAGAGCGGGTTAGTAAAGCTTTTAAGGATATTAGTCTGTCATTTCAGTCTAATCCCCTAAATTTTGACTTAATCGCTGTTAAAAACGAGACAGCGATATCTCGCTCTATCCGAAATCTAGTTTATACAGTCCCTGGAGAGAGATTTTTCAATCAAAATATTGGATGTAAAATCTCTCAAAGTTTATTTGAGAATATTGATCAGATTTCTGCTTCGGCAATTAAGGATGAAATTAAAAATACGATCGAAAATTATGAACCAAGGGTTGATTTAATCGATGTTGATGTAAATCCTAATTATGAGAACAATGAATTTAACGTTACTATAAGATATTTCATTGTGGGAATTGATGCATTACCTCAACAGTTATCATTTGCATTACTACCAACACGATAATGGCACTAGTAAACTTCACTAATCTAGATTTCGATCAGATTAAGACTACTATTAAGAATTATTTGAGGTCTAACTCAAATTTTACGGACTATGATTTTGAAGGTTCCAATCTATCCGTAATTATTGATACCTTAGCATATAATACTTACATTGCATCTTATAATGCAAGTATGGTGAGTAATGAAGTTTTTATTGATAGTGCAACTCTAAGAGAAAATGTAGTTTCTCTTGCAAGAAATATTGGATATGTTCCAAGATCAAGAAAATCTTCAAGAGCAGTAATAAGTTTTTTTGTTGATACTGCAGCATTTGATTCTGTTCCAGTAACACTTACTTTAAGAAAAGGTTTAGTTTGCACAACTTCATCTTTTGGAAATGAAAACTATACATTCTCAATACTTGATGACATTACAGTTCCTGTTGTAAATGGAATTGCAACTTTTGATTCTATTGAAATATATGAAGGGACTTATGCAAAGACCTCTTTTACAGTAGACTCATTAAATCCAAATCAAAGATATCTTTTAGACAATCCAAATATTGACACTTCAACATTAAGAGTATCAGTAACTGATAGTAATCAACAATTAAGAAAATATATTAATTCTTCAAATATACTGCAAGTCGATTCACAATCTAAGGTCTTTTTTATTCAGGAAGTTGCAGATCAGAGATATGAATTGATTTTTGGTGATGGTATCATAGGAAAAAAACTTGAAAATGGAAATATTATAGAAGCATCTTACCTTATTACAAATGGTTTAGATGGTAATGGAGTCAATACATTTAATTTTTCAGGAAGATTAATAGACAGTAGAGGAAGAAACGTCACTTCTGGAATTTCTCTTATAACAACAGAATTGACTTCTCAGGGAGGATCTGAAATAGAATCAGTATCTTCTATTAAAAACTTTGCCCCAAGATTATATTCTGCACAAAATCGTGCAGTAACTGCTTCGGATTACGAATCAATAGTTTCAAAAATATATCCAGAAGCAGACTCTGTAAATGTTTTTGGTGGAGAAGATTTATCGCCTCCACAATACGGAAAAGTTTTTATTACAATAAAACCAACTTTTGGATCTTTTGTATCAAATACAATTAAGGATAATATAAAAAGTGAGTTAAAGCAATACAGTGTTGCAGGAATTTTGCCTGAAATTTTAGATGCTAAGATTCTTTATATTGAACCCGATTCAAGCGTTTATTATAATGAAAATTTAGCATCTTCTTCAAATATAGTAAAAACTAAAATATCAGAAAACATATTTAAATTTTCAGAGTCTAAAGAAATTAATAAGTATGGTGCAAGATTTAAGTATAGTAGATATCAGAGTATAATTGATAATTCTGATCAGTCGGTAACTTCAAATATTACTAGAATTTTAATGAGAAGAGATCTTAAAGCATCTCTAAATCAGTTAGCAGATTATGAAATATGTTTTGGTAATAGTTTTTATATAAAGGATATGGATGGGTTTAATATTAAATCTTCTGGATTTAATATTTCGGGTGTTCAACAAACTGTTTATATTTCTGATATTCCAAATTCAGATTTAAAAACTGGCAACATAATATTATTCTATTTAAATTCAGATACCGAATTTACAACTATTTCTGAAAATATTGGAACAATTGACTATGTAAAGGGTGAGATTAACATCAGTCCTATCGTATTTACATCTGCAGTGAAATCTAGTGGTGGAACACCGATTATAGAAATATCTGCAATACCAAAGTCAAATGATATAATCGGATTGCAAGACATTTATTTGCAACTAGATAATAGTAAGGTTACAATAAACATGATTTCGGATAGTATTGAATCAGGTTCTGATTCATCTGGATCTAATTATATTTTCTCGTCAAGTTATTTTAATGGCGATCTAGTCAGAAGATAGTAAATGAACAATACCAGAATAAAAATCAACTCTGTTGTAGAAAATCAACTTCCTCTTTTTGTCAGGGAAAATTTTCCTTTGGTAGAAGAGTTTCTAAGAGAATATTACAAGTCTCTTGATCTTCAAGGTGGAGTATATGATATTCTACAAAATATAGATAAACAGATTAAGGTTGATAATTCATCTAATGTAGTAGAAAGTACTTCTTTAGAGTTTGCAGTTAATTTTTTAGATAATAAAGTTACAGTATCTTCTACATCAGGATTTCCAGAGTATTATGGTTTAATTAAAATAAATTCTGAAATTATTTTATATAAGAAAAAAACGGATACAACTTTTGAGGATTGTGTAAGGGGATTTAGTGCAATTTCATCCTATACAAACAATGAAGATTTTGTATTTGAAGACACTCTTGCAGAAAGTCATTCTGAAGGATCAACAGTAACCAATCTAAGTGTTTTATTCTTAAAAGAATTCTATAACAAAACTAAAAAACAATTTCTTCCTGGATTTGAAGGAAGAAGTTTTTATGAAGAATTAAATACTTCATTATTTTTAAAGAATTCCAAAGATTTTTATTCATCAAAAGGAACTGATGAAGCTTTTAAAATTCTTTTTAGAGTTTTATTTGGAAAGAATGTATCAATAATAAAACCAAGAGATTATTTGATTCAACCTTCAGATGCAAAATACAGAGTAACTAGGGATATTGTAGTAGAAGAAATATCAGGAAATGTTGAAGAATTAAAAAATAAAACAATATTTGAAAAAAATGAAGGAGAAATAAAGTCTTTTGCTACCGTAACTGATATTGAAAAAATTTATAGAAATAGAAAATATTATTACGTATTAAAATTAGATTCTGATTTTAACAAAGATGTAAATGTTGTTGGATCAGTTTTTGGAAATTTTTCGATTACACCAAAAACTAAGGTTGTAGAAACTGTCCCACTGGGTTCAGATACTATCATTGTAGATTCTACAATAGGATTTCCCGACTCTGGAATTTTAAGATATTCTGGATTGAGTGGAAATATTTTAATAAGTTACAGTCAAAAATCTATAACTGAATTTAAAAATTGCACTGGAATAACAGAAAGTATCCCATCAAAAAGTCAAGTTTCACTTAATCCTACAAATTCTTATGCTTATGGAATATCAAACGATGGATCTGAGATTAGATTTAGGATAAATGGCGTAATTTCAAATGCAAATGCAGATGGTATTGGAAAATATTATTCAGAAAATGATACAGGAAAAATAATATCTTTTGGATATAATAATGATAAGGATATTTTAAGTAACAATTGGATTTTCAACGTTTCTGTTAATTGCCAAGTAAATTCTTTGGTTGATAATCAGAATTTTAGTTATACAATTACCACTTTCGATAACAACAACATTTATAATAATGATGATGTAGAAATATCCTATGCAAACATAGAGGGTATTAGAAAAACTAACATATTTAAAGTTGTTGTCCCAACTGGAAGTGAACCACAAAGAACTTTTAGAGTCAATAACTTTGGAGAAAATATTAAAGAAGTATTTTCTGTTAGAAAAGTAATATCTAAGTATGAAGACAAATTTGTTTCTGACGTATTAAACGTATATAAAGATACTTCAAAAGATAATGAAATTTATGTTGCATCAAACTCCTTACCAAATTATGATGAAACTACAAGTCCAGATTATAAAATTGAAATAAAAAACATATCAAATAATACAATCAATTTTATAAATCATGGATATTATAGTGGAGATGCTGTAATATACACTTTTTTAAGTGATGCAACTACTAAATTGAATATTAGTTCGGGAATTTATTATATCAAAAAAATTGATGAAGACAATTTTAAGTTGGCATCAAGCAAAGAAAATATATTTTTTGGAAAATATCTATCCATTGGAAACTCAAATATTTCTGCCGGAAATTTTATAAGTCCTTTAAGATTTGCAAATAAAGAAAATTTGCCAGGATCAATTGAACCACAAAAACTTATAAGGAAGATAGAGGAACCTCAAACCGATGGAGAAATAAATCCAACAAAGAAAGGAACTACTGGAATATTTTTGAATGGTGTAGAACTTTTAAACTACAAGTCTGAAGATATAGTTTATTATGGTCCCATAGAATCTATTGATGTTATTGACGAGGGTGAAGGTTATGACGTAATAAATCCTCCAAAATTAGTGGTGTCTGTTGGATCTGGTTCTTCTGCAACTGGTTATTGTGGAGTAGAAGGGTCTTTAAATAAAATTGAAATTGTAGATCCTGGATTTGATTACATAAGTAATCCGCAAATTAAAATTTCTGGAGGTGGTGGTTCAGGAGCTGTTGCAGAAGCTAATACTATACCGATACAAAATATAATCAATTTCAATTCAACATCCACCAATACTAAGATTAAACCCCTAAATCCTCTAAATGAAATAGGATTTAGTACTTCTCATAGATTGAGAACTGGGGAACTTGTAAACTACAGTTCCAATGGACAATCTGTTATTGGAGGTCTTTTGAGTGGTTCCAATTATTATGTTAGAGTTTTGGATGATTTTTCAATAAAACTGTACAATAATTTTACAGATTCAACTAAAGGGCAAAATGAAATTGATATTACTGGATATGGTGAAGGAAATCATACAATAAAATCAATAGAGAAAAAATTCACTCTTGGATCAATTTCAGTAATTAATCCTGGTAGTGGATATAAAAACAAAAAAATAACTGTAAATCCAGTTGGAGTGAATACCTTTACAGACACAATAGAAGTTTATGATCACCCATATCAAAGTGGAGAAATAATTCATTACGATTTTACTGGAACTAGTATAGCAGGACTTTCTACTGGAAATTACTATCTAACAAGGATTGATAGTAAAAACTTTAAATTGTCGGAAGTTGGAGTTGGAACAATTGCTAAAGATTTTTATTATGCCACAAAACAATACGTAAATTTTGAATCTAGTGGAGTAGGAACACACATCTTTAATTATGAACCAATAGTTGTTAGTATTGGTGGTTATGTTGGAGCATCAACTTCCCTCCAACAAGATTTTAACTCAGTATTGCAACCAATTTTCTCCGGAAATATTAAGTCAATATATGTAGAAAATGGTGGAGTTGGATATGGTTCGTCAGAAATATTAAATTTCAATAAGCAACCACTATTTTCTTTTGAATCTGGTTCTGAAGCAAAAATTGCTCCATTAGTATCTGGAGGAAAGATAGTTAAAGTAATTGTTACTAATAGTGGAAGCAATTATAAATCTCCACCAAAAATAATAATAAGTGGTTCTGGTTTTGGAGCTTCTTTAACTCCAATAATTGAAAATGGTCAATTGAAGGAAGTTAAAATAATTAATGGTGGATTAAATTATACTCAAAATAACACTACCTTAGAAGTAGTTCCGTATGGATCTGGATGCAAATTAAATGCACAAATTAAAAAGTGGGTAGTTAATAAATTTAATAGATTTTCTAAAAAGTTTGGTTCGGATGAAAGTGCTGTATATAAAGGATTAAATCCAAATTATGATTTGCAGTACACTCATTTAAATCTTCCTGAGGTATTAAGAAAAAAACTTTTTTCAAAAACAATTCAAGACGAAAGAGTTGTATTTAGAACAGACCTTGATAATGATAATAATACTACAAAATTGCATTCTCCCATAGTTGGATGGGCATATGATGGAAACCCAATTTATGGTCCTTATGGTTATACTTCAACAACAAATAAAACTGTAAAGAAAATAACCTCGGGATATTCTGATGCAAAGGATATTGGTGAAGGAAGACCAAGTAGTCAAATATATGAAGTTGGATTTTTTGTGGAAGATTATCAATATACTGCAGATGGTGATTTGGACGAAAATAATGGAAGATTTTGCATAACACCAGAATTTCCAAATGGAACTTACGCATATTTTTGCACCCTAGATGAAAATAATACGCCAAAGTTCCCATACGTTATTGGGAAGAATTTTAAATCAAAACCAATAGATTACAATTTTGAAGTATTTTCTGGTCAAGATACTTTTGATTTCTCAAACAAATTCTTATTGAGGAATACTTATCCATATAATAGCAAGTCTAAAAATTCTTCTTATGATTTTATTTTTGAAAATAAAAATGAATATAGAGTAAAAAATTCTAAAGTTGAAGTAACTACCAAAGGATCAATAGATTCAATAAAAATTATTTCAGGTGGTCAAAATTATTCTGTTGGCGACAATCTAATTTTTGATGAAGAAGGGACAGAAGGAACAGGAGCAATTTACACAGTAGAGACTGTAGGTGGAAAAAAGGTAAATCGGATAGATTTATCTTCAAATGTCTTTGAAGATGTTGAATTTTCTAACACAGGATCAAATCAAAAAATTATTGGATTTTCCACAATTCCACATAATTTTTCTAATGGAGATGAAGTAAATATTATTTCTTTGAGTAATAATGGACCACAATTAAAAGGATCTTTCGAAGTTTTTGTAAATCAAAATAAACTCTTATTAACTGTTGGTGTAGGAGATTCATTAACTGATGGAGTTTTAAATTACTTTAGTGTTAATGGAAACTTAGATTATCCAAATATCCGAGAGAACGATGTTTACACAATAGATAACGAAAAAATAAAAGTATTAAATGTAGATAAAAAATCTAGAAGAATTAGGGTTCTTAGAGGTTATGATGGAACACCCACAAGTGCCCACTCCGGATTTACTACAATATTTGAGAATACTAGAAAATTTGAGATAATTCCAAAACTACAAGGTGAAAATTATTTCTCAAATAAAGAAATATATTTTGACCCAAGCGAATCCATAGGATTGGGATACACGGAAACAACAATAAATTTCTCAAATCCTGGTGCTGGAGAAACTTCAATAACAATAAAACCAAGATCTATATTCATAAAAAATCACAATTTGGAATCTGGAACTCTTGTAATTTATAATTCTAATGGTGGTTCTCCAATATTTGTTTCCAAAACCGGCATAACAACATTCCAATTAAATGAAAATTCAGAATTTTATGTTACAAAATTAACTGATGATCTTATTGGCATATCCACAGATAAAGTTGGGTTGAATACTAATGGAGAGTATTTAAATTCTACTGAAACAGAAGGATTGCTCTATTTTGATTCTGTCGGCGTTGGATCTTATCACAGTTTTAAAACTAAACTTGATGGCGCATTTTCATATAATGCAACAAAAAATATTGTTACAGTTTCAACAGCAACAACTCATAGTTTGTTGGAAAATGATTTTGTAGTTTTAGATGTAATTTCTGGAATACAAACATCATATAAGATAGAATACAATGACTATTATAGAAGAATTATTGTTAATAAAGCAGAATTTTTGGCATCTGATGTAGATACTATTAACAGCACAATTAGAATACCTAGACATAATTTAATAACAGGACAAAAGGTAATTTACAATTCAACATTACCCTCAGGCGGATTAGATGACAATAAAATATATTACGTTGTAAAATATGATGAAAATAGAATAAGATTAGCAAATTCAAAGTATGATTCAGAAAAACAAAATCCAAGTATAGTCGATATAACATCTTCTTCTGTTGGGACTATATCACCGATAAACCCTCCAATACAAATTGTAAAAAATAGCAAATTAGTTTTTGACGTTTCTGACCAATCTCTATCAGTTTTTACTGGAATTGAAAGAGAATCTTCATTTAATATTAATTTCTACAACGACAAAAAACTTTCTGATAGACTATTTTTAGTTGATTCTGACGGAAACGCAAAAATAAGATATACCGGAAAAATTGGAGTAGATTTAACTGCTAAAATTGAACTTCAAATAGATTCGTCTTTTCCAAATAATTTTTACTACAGTTTAGATCCTATTTTATTTGAAAAAAACAAAGATGAAAAGATTCAAATTCAAATTGATGATGAAGTTAATTTTAGAAATTCTATAACTTTAAACAATAGTTCATTGTCTGGTGTTCATAAAATTTCTTCAAAAACTTCAAACACATTTAGTTATGTTATTGGAAATACTAATGAAATTGAACCATATACTTCACAAGAATCAAATATATCATATAGAACAAATTCCAAAACAGAAATTGGAGAAATAAAAACATTTTCTCGTAAATCTAAGGGTTTCAATTACCACAAATTACCTTCAATAAAATCAGTAAATTCAGATTCTGGATCAGGAGCAATTCTAATACCAGAATCTAATGAAATTGGAAAAATCAAATCTACAAAAATATTTGATATTGGATATGATTATTCAATTGACAACACAATAAATCCATTAGTCAAATATCCTTCAGTATTAAGAATAGAACCTCTTTCTAAAATTTCTTCTATTGGCATAAATTCTACCGGAGTTTCTTATAATACGTCACCAAACTTAATTTTGATCGACGGATTTACTAAAAATGTTGTAGATGATATTGTATTAGATTTTGATGTATTCGAACCGTCAATTAAAATTATAAAGAATACTACTGAACTTTATAATACAACTCCTATAATAATCCCAACCAATAATACAAATGGTTTAAATATATCTTCGGTATCATTTGATTCTCTGACAAAAAAAGTTACCTTGGTTTTAAATAAACAGTTTTCTTTATCTGATGTTTTTCCATTTTCTGTTGGAGATAATGTTATTGTTGAAGGAATTTCCATAATTCCTTCTACTGGAACAGGATTCAACTCTAAAAATTATAATTATAATTTATTTAAAATTACAGATATAGATCCAAAATTTGGAGGAAGTGGAGCATTTATAAAATATTCTTTATCTGACTTATTAACCGGATCACAAACTCCAGGAACATTTGATTCCGAAAATTCTTCTGGAACAGTTACTCCTGAAAAATATTTCCCTAAATTTGATATTAGTTTAATTAAAAACTCTTTTGCTATTGGAGAAACAGTTAGATTTGGAACGAAGATTGGAAAAGTAACTGGATGGGACGATAAAAATGAAATTTTAAGAATAGAAACGGACTTTAAATATGAAGGAGAACTTGAAGTACAAAGTCTTTCTTCAAGTTCAAAGGCATTTATTAAAGAAACTGAGGAATTTGAGTCTTTTTATTCTATTGATTCTTCTTCCATAGTTAAAAATGGTTGGATTGATAGTGTGGGATTTTTAAATGATGGATTACAAAAAATTTCAGATAATGATTATTATCAGTATTTTTCATATTCATTAAAGTCGGAAATAGATTTTGATACTTGGGATGTAACTACCGACAATTTAAACCATACTGTTGGATTTAAAAAATTTGGAGATCTTCAAATAATTTCCGAATTAGAAGCAAATCAAACCGCAGGCATATCTACTCAGATTGTAGAACGTGAACTTGTTATTGAATTAAATAGTGTAGTGGATGTAAATTGCACTTTTGATTATGATTTAGTGACAGAAAATTCTTTAATTGTTGATAATGTTTTATCATCAAATCAAATAAATTTTGCTTCAAGAATTATTCAAGATTATTCGGAATCTATTGGAAATAGAGTATTATTGATAGATGATATTAGTGAAGAATTTAATACTCAGATACCAGAAACCTTTGTAACATCATTTAATATCTAATCCTAAAATGGCAACAAAAGTACGCTCAAAAAAGATTTTTCTTAACGCAATTGATGAAAGATTTGCAAATAGAAAACAAGTTTCCATTATTTCAACTTTAAGTAATGGAAATGAAATTATTAGCAATACATATGGCAAGTATTTTACGCAAGATGAAATAGGATCCTTTGATATTTCAAAATCTGGTAGTGTAGCATCTTTACAATTTTTTCCAATAGATGGAAGAATAAATGAGTACACTTATAGTTTTTTATCTTATGATACTAAACAATTTGCAAGTCAATCTAGCGAAACTTCTTTGGGGGACATTGTAAGTATAGCATCAACTAATGTCTCAATTGGTGCTGGAACAACTACAATAATAAAACAAATTCCTTTAGATTATAGTTCTTCAAAATTTATAGTAGAGCTTTCTTCTTCTAATTCATTTTATGAATATACGGAAATAAATTTAGTTTTGGGTAACTCTAATGAAGTATTTACTTCAAATTTTGGTACTCTTTGCTTTGATAATGATAATCAATCTTTAGGATTGGGAACATATAGTGCAGAAGTTTCTGGGTCAAACATAAATTTATACTTTCATCCAGATAGTTCCTCCATTGGAAATATTTCAGCAAACGTTGTTAATGTTTCTTTGGCAAATACCAATTTTTCATCTGAAGGTTTTTCAGATCTCAAATATGGAAAATTAGAGTCAAAGAAGACATCAATATCTTCAAATCCAACACCAACTGCAACGGTAGTAGGATCTTATGATTCTCTTTACCAATCTTCTTACATTATAGCACAAGTAACAGATTTGACAAATAACGAAGTTCAAATAACAGAAATTTTTGTTCTCAATAATGAATTGGATTCTTATTCTGTTGAATATGGCGGCGTTCAAAGTAACAATGAACTAGGAACATTTAGTACAAGATTATCTGCAAACACAGAAATTCTTTTTACCCCAAACCCAAATATAGATGTTGAAGTAGTTTTATTTCAAAATTTACTTACATATATTCAAAGAGCACAGTTTCCACCATCAATAGACCTTAAAAATTCTGAAATATCAACAGGATCTTCAAAATTTAATTCGGATGAAAAATTTAGAGCCGATTTTGATTTGAAGTATAAAGGCGATTTTATATTTGAAAAATTGTTTGATGGAGAAACATCTGGTATTGTAAATGTAAATGAAGATTATATCGTAATACCAAATCATTTTTTTGTTACGGGAGAAAGAGTTGAATATAGGTCTAATAATATAGATCCAGATTCAACTTTAAATTCAATAGGAATTGCTGCAACTTCTATTGCTGGTGTTGGAGTAACAGATAAACTTTCGGGAGAATTGTACATTTATAAGGTTGATGATACTAAGATTAAATTTGCAAGTAGTGCAGAGAATGCTCTTTCTACCATACCAAATCTAATAGATATAAACTCAGTCGGGACAGGGAAAACTCACTATATAACATCTACAAATCAAGACGTAAAATGTATAATTGCAATAGACAATATTATACAATCTCCAATCGTATCTACTTCAACCACATCAATATTAAGAAATGATATTTCTTTACTAGACACAGTTTTAGATTTTTCAAACAATGTCGAATTTTTCTCCGGTGATCTATTTAAAATAGATGATGAAATATTTAAAGTTGAGACTGTCGGCGTAGGAAGTACAGGATTTGTAGAGGTTCAGAGAAATTTTCTTGGTTCTATTATAAATACCCACACTTCTGGATCATTAATAACAAAACTATTAGGAAATTACAGAATAGTTGGTAGTAGAATATATTTTGCTTCAGCACCATATGGAAAAGTAAAGACCGATTTATCTTCAGAAAGTGGTGGAATAATTGTAGAAAACGAGATAAGTTCCACTTTCCACGGAAGAGTTTTTATAAGATCAGGTGTCCCAGACGGAACAGAAGAAACATATAAAAACAACTATTTGTTTGATGATATATCAAACACATTTGATTCCTCATCTAAAACATTTAATATAACATCAGGAAATCAAGATATTTCCGGAATATCTACGGACAGATCTATTCTATTGATAAATAATGTTCTTCAGATTCCCGAAGATGATTTCACTTTATCGGAGACATTATCATCCACTACTGAATTGAATTTTACTGGATCTGGAACCTCGATATCATATGACCCAAATAATGCCAGCGTACCAAGAGGTGGAATCCCAATATCAATAGGATCAAGTGAAGGTTTTGGGTATCAACCACTAGTATCTGCTGGTGGAACCGTGATAATTTCTTCCGCAGGAACTGTACAGTCAATTGTTATTGGAAATAGTGGATCTGGATATAGATCAGGAATACAAACAAATATTAAAGTTGGCGTTCAAACTTATAGTTCTGGAATTCCAAACATAGAATTTATTGGCACTGCAACTGTTCAGAATGGAAGTATAAACTCAATATCTATAACAAATCCAGGTTCTGGATATACTTCATCAAATCCTCCTGACCTTATCATAGATCCTCCATTATCATATTCAGATATTCCCCTTCGATACTCTTCAAAATCCACACCTGGAATTGGAACTGAGGCAAAGATAGATATAGTTGTTGGGCAAGGATCTAGTGTAATAGATTTTGTAATTAAAAATTATGGATATTCTTACAGGGTTGGTGACATTCTTACAGTAGATGTGGGAGGAAACACTGGAATACCAACAGATATTTCAAAACCATTTGAAGAATTTTCGATATTAATAGATAAAGTAACTAAGGATAATTTTTCTGGATGGTCAGTAGGAAACTTACTAAAATTGGATAATTTTAGCTCTAAATTCAATGGATTGAAAAAAACATTTACTTTAACATTAAATGGAAATATATTTACTATAATTTCAAAATCTGGATCTAATATTGATACAAAAGCAACAATATTGGTATTGTTGAATGATGTTATCCAAATACCAGACGAATCTTACATATTTGATGGGGGAAATACTATAACATTTTTGGAACCTCCAAATGAAGATGATAATTGCGAAATACTTTTTTATAGAGGTACAAATGGAATAGATGTTGTTGACGTTGATGTTATTGAGACTTTAAAAGTAGGAGATTTCTTAGATATAAACAGTGATGATAGAAATTTTGATGAATCATCTAGATTGGTTGAAAATATAAATTCTCCAACATCTGTCATTACAAACTTATATTCTTCTGTTGGGGTTTCTTCAAACTTAGAGTTTTTTAGACCAGTAAATTGGTGCAAACAAAGAAATGATTTAATTATAGATGATACGAATATCACAAAAGATAGAATAGAGTATCTTCCAAATATAAATCCAGTGGCAAAAATAATAAAAACCATTGGTATTGGAGATACAAATATTTTTGTAGATTCTGTAAAAACATTTTTTGACTATAAAAATGAAAATCCTGCAAGCAGTGATTTTATTAATAAAATAGAAATAATAGAAGATTCTGAGAAAACATGTGCAATTTCTACCGCAGTAGTATCACAATCTGGAACAATTACTTCTATTGATGTTGTTGATGGTGGATCCGGATATTCACAACAACCTTCGGTAACTATAGCATCTCCAGTAACTGGCGTTAAGGCTACAGCAACTGCCAATTTATCTTCTGGTAGAGTAAGTTCAATATCAATCAACAATCCAGGATCTGGGTATTCAAATACATCTCCACCTTTAGTAATAATAGAATCTCCTACTATCAAAAAGGAAATTTTAAATGGAGTATCCTATAGTGGAGATTTTGGAATTATTTCTGCAGTCAATACAGTTTCGGTTGGATATGCAGTGACTGGACTTCAATTTGATTTAGTAATTCCAGAAAATTCTGTCCTTAAAGATTCTAGATATTTAAACCCACCAATATCAGATAATTCTAGTGGAATACAGAGTTCATATTACTTTGAAGTATTTAATTCAAATATTGGAAATGGAATAACTTCTTTGGATGAAAATGGATCTATAATAGGAATAGGGACCAGTTTTATTGATAATGTGTATAAAGTGGCTTCTATTTCTGTTGGATCAACACAAGCTTATGGAATAGGTCCAGTTTCATTAGTTAAAGTAGTTGTAAGTGTTTCAGATTATAATGGTATTGGCGCAGGATTTAGCAATTTTTATGGTGAATATAGTTGGGGACTTATAGAAACGGGTTCTTCAAAACCACAAAAAGAATTTTTAGTCAATACTGATTATGGTGTTGTTGGACTTAATAGTACACCAACAATAAGAAGACTTAATTCTTTAAAGAATTCTGGTTACACAATAACCTAATAAATAGTTTTAAAAATTTAAATAAATGTCTGCAATTATTACTGACCAATTTAGGATTTTAAATTCAGATACTTTTATATCTTCCGTAGGATCTACAAATTTTTGTTATTATTCCTTCATTGGGTTGACAAACTCTTCGGATTATAAATCAGATTGGGACAATTCTCCACCAGCACCAATAGATTCTTTCAACTATAATAATGATGTATGGGATACTATTGTTGGATTAACAAGAATAAACTCAGATGATGTTAGGAAGGTTGTCAGAAAGATACGATGGGTTTCTGGAACCACTTATGACATGTACAAAAATGATATAAGTAGAGATCGACCAACAACATCAAACAATTTTTCTCTTTATAGTTCGAATTATTATGTATTAAATTCAAATTATAGGGTTTATATTTGCTTAAATAATGGAGTCAATCCAGAAAATCCTGAAGGTAGACCATCATTAGATGAACCAAATTTTACAGATCTTGAACCAAGACCAGCAGGTGATAGTGGCGATGGATATATTTGGAAGTATCTTTATACAATAAATCCAAATGACATTGTAAAATTTGAAACTGCAAATTACATACCAGTTCCATCGGATTGGAAAACTAATTCACAATATGCTGCCGTAAGAGAAAATGCAGCAACTAGTGGGCAATTAAAAATGATTACCATTTCAAATAGAGGAAGTGGTCTTGGAAATATACCTCAAACGTACTCTGACATTGATATTGTTGGGGACGGAACTGGGGGAAAAGCTACCGTTGTTGTGGGTGAAGATTTTACAATAGAATCTGTTGAAGTCACTTCTGGAGGATCTGGATATACATTTGGATCTTTGGATTTAAGTTCAGGAGGTCTTCTGGTAGACAGTTCTTCAACATCTCCAGTTTTCAATGTAATCATTCCCCCTCCAGGTGGACATGGAAGTGACATTTATAGAGAGCTTGGTGCATTCAGTGTTTTATTGTATAGTAGAATTGAGAACGATGATCAGAATCCAAACTTTATTACAGGAAATAAAGTAGCAAGAATTGGAATAATAAAAAATCCAAGAAAACCGGGTTCCGAAGATTTGTTATCAGACAATAAAATTAGTGGAACAAAAGCATTAAAATTAAAAGGTGTATTAAATTCTAATGATTTTCAAAATACAACATTTACACAAAATTCTCAAATAACTCAAACTATCGGAACAGGAAAAACGGCAGTAGGAAGAGTTATTTCATATGATAACAACACTGGTGTTCTTAAATATTGGCAGGATAGATCATTATCTGGTTTTAATACTGCTTCATTAATTCAAAGCACACAAACGCCAGAATATGGATATAATGCATATTCTTTCACATCTACTCCGGAAGCAGGAGGATCGGTAGAAATTATTGGAGGAACTAAAACACTAGGTATTGATACCGGATTTAGTGGTCTGACTACGGTCATAAATAATACGACTACCTATAATCTGGGACAAGAGTTTGATTCTGGCTTATCCGATCCTGAAGTAGAAAAATATTCTGGGGATATTATCTATATTGATAATAGACCTTCTATTACAAGATCAGCCAATCAAAAAGAAGATATCAAGGTTATTTTACAATTTTAAGTAAAAAATCATGCCACAGGAAACTAACTTAAACGTATATCCATATTTTGACGATTATGATCCTTCTGATAAGGATTTTCATAGAGTATTGTTTAAACCAGGTTATCCTGTTCAAGCTAGGGAATTGACTACATTACAGTCAATCTTACAGTCCCAAATTGAAAGATTTGGGACTCATATTTTTACTGATGGATCAAAAGTTCTTGGTGGGGAATTATCCTATAATAATAGACTTGAATATGTAATTGTTGAAAATGATTATTTTGGGGTAGATGTTCAAATATATTTGAACTTTTTAAATGGAGCAGTAATAGTAGGAAGAACAAGTGGAGTAAGAGCTGAGATAATTTTTTCTCTTTCAAAACAAAATTCTTTTATTGGAAATGCCACAATATATGTAAAATATTTAAGTCCAGGAACAGATGCAAATAAAAGTGAAAGATTTATAGATGGAGAAATTCTAGAAGTAGAAAGCGATCAACCAAATCTAGATGATGAAGAAGAAGGTGCAATTATTGTAGATGGAATACAAAGGTTTTTGTCTGCAGGTGAAGGATTTTGCCTTACAAGGAATGAAAATTCTACTGGACGTGCATCTTCGGCAAAAATAGAATCTGGTGTTTTCTTTATTAGAGGATATTTTATAAATGTTGGCGAATCTACAATACTTTTGGATCCATATAGCAGCATAAGTAATTATAAAGTAGGTTTAAGAATTCAAGAAAGAATTATAAATTCTGATGAAGATTCTTCTTTGAACGATAATGCAAATGGATTCTCAAATTATACTGCACCAGGTGCAGATAGATTCCAAATATTTGCGTACTTAGATAAAAAAGAATTAAATGATGTAGAAACAAATGATTTTGTCACTTTAAGTGAAATAAGAGATGGTGAAGAAATATCTTCAAGAAATTTACCTCGATATAATGAACTTGCAAATGAATTTGCAAGAAGAACTTTTGATGAATCTGGAAATTATTACGTAAAATCTCCAAATTTATCGATAAGAGAAACTTTAAATGATTTAAAAGGTAATAATGGAATCTTTACAAGTGATAAAAAAACTTATAACGGAAATACTCCAAGCGAAAGTTTAGGAACTTATGTAATATCCCCAACAAAAGCTTATGTGATGGGATATGAAATAAAAACAATAGGATCAACATACATTGATTTTAAAAAACCAAGAACTGCAAAAAATTTACAAAATCAAAGTGTAAATTACTTTACTGGACCAACATATACTCTCAACAATGTATATGGATCGCCAAAAATTGGTTTTTCTGATTATTTTGTAAGTTTACATTTGGATAGGGTAGGATCTGATAAAAATTTGCCCGGAGGAAAGGAAATTGGAATTGCAAGAGTTTATGATTTTGCTCTAGAATCTGGATCTTACGACACAACAAACCCAGAATCTAATCAATGGGATTTATCTCTTTATGACATTCAAACATACACAGAAATTACTTTAAACGAACCAATTACTTTAACTGTTCCCACACAAATAAAAGGAAATTCTAGTGGAGCTATTGGTTACATTAGAAATGATGTTAATAATTCTGGAATTATAACCGCATACAGCATTAGCGGAAAATTCTCTATTGGGGAAAGTTTTACTATTGATGGAATAAGAAATAGTAGAATTTCTACTGCGGTAAATTCATATGGATCAAGTGACGTAAAATCTCTTTATGGAATTGTTGGTTCCGCTTATACCTTTACGGCAGACGTAAAGCAATCAATATCTTCTGATTTTGGATTTGTTTCTATAAGTGAAGGAACCTCGGGAGTTAGCACAGTAACTTCTGCCGATGTAGTATTTACAAATTCGGTAAAACCCAATTCTGTTGTAGCATATACAAATCCAGGGAATAGTCTACCAACATTTTCCAAAGTACTTACAGTAACTGCGTCAAGTTTAACAATACAAGCAGTTACTTCTGTTGCAGGAGTTTGTGATGGAAATCTTCCAACCACAAGTATAACTCCATCGGATTTTAGAGTTTTAGGATCCAAATTCCAAAGTTCTGAGGATAATACATTATATACTAATTTACCAAAACCCAACGTTAAATCCGTTGATTTTACGGGGTCTGATTTAACAATAAGAAAACAATTTACTGTTTCTGTTTCCGGAGGATCTTTCAGCGTAAGTGCAGATCCAAATGAAACTTTCTTGCCATTTGATGAAGAAAGATATTGCTTAGTAAATGAAAATGGTTCTACTGAAGAACTTACGCAAGATAAGATTACATTTTCTTCGGGATCTTCACAATTGACAATTAGTGGATTAAGCAATAATGGAAATGCAAAATTAATTGCAACTCTCAGAAAAGTAAATGTAACTTCAAAAATTAAATCAAAAAATAACATAAATTCTATAATTATAAGCAAATCAAAATATGAATCTTCCGGAATTGGATCAACAACTTTAAATGACGGACTGGAATATGGAAACTATCCATATGGTACAAGAGTGCAGGATGAAGAAATTTCTTTAAATGAATCTGATGTGGTAAGAATTTTGGGAATTTATGAATCTAGCGATGTCGATGATCCAGAGATTCCAAAAATTGTTTTTTCATCTTTGAATGGTCCATCCGGAAATACCCAAGATTTAATACTCGGAGAAGAATTTATTGGTGCAGAGAGTAATGCTACCGGAGTTTTTGTTGAAAGAAATTCAAACTTAGAGATTTTCTATACTAAATTGTCATCAAATTCAATTATCCCCGGAGAAATATTGAAGTTTAAAACTTCTGGAGTAAATGCTGCGGTTTCTTCAATAGATTCTGAGAATAATGATGTAACAAACAATTATACATTTAACAATCAACAAAAAAATACAATATATGACTATTCAAAAATAGTAAGAAAAGTTTCAAAAAAAGAACCAAAGAGAAAGTTAAAAGTAATATTTGAGTCTTCATCAGTTTCAGTTTCTGGAGATATTGTAACTACAAATTCATATGATCAGTTTGATTATTGCAATATACCAAAAATAAATGGAGTTAGAAATAGCGATGTTATAGACGTTAGACCTAGAGTTTCTAATTATACGGTATCTGAAAATAAAAGATCGCCATTTGAGTTTTTAGGTAGATCTATAGATGAAAATAATAATTCATCCGAGTACATCTTAGCATCCGATGAGTCTTCATTATTAAACTATTCTTTTTACTTGCCCAGAATAGATAAAATTTACTTATCAAAAGATGGCACTTTCCAACTTGCAAGTGGAGAACCAGCGGAAAATCCACAATTGCCACAACCAATTTTAGGTTCTATCGAAATTGCCCAAATAGATCTTCCAGCATATTTGTGCGACCTCAAAGATGCAAAAATTACTTTGAGAGATTATAAGAGATATCAGATGGCTGATATCAAAAAACTTGAAGATAGAATTAAAAATTTGGAGTATTATACTTCACTTTCAATACTGGAGTCAAATACTTCAAACTTGCAAATAATAGATTCTGATGGTTTAAATAGATTTAAATCTGGATTTTTTGTTGACGATTTTTCCACAACAAAAACTCAAAAGAAATTATTAGGATCAAGAAATTCAATTGATATTTCAAATTCAGAATTAAGACCTGCGCACTATTCAACTCAAGTCGATCTTTTATTGGGTTCAAATTCTCTTTCTGGAATAGGAGTTTCTCCAAGTCAGACAACTGACGCAAAATTTGCGACAGATTTAGTTGGATCTAATGTAAAGAGAGTTGGTCAATTAGTTCTTTTGGATTATGAAGAAGTTTTAGAAATTGACCAAGTATATTCAAGCCAAGTTGCAAACGTTTCTGCATATTCCTCTTCAAACTTTAACGGTACAATAGATCTTTTCCCATCATCCGATGTGTGGGTGGATCAAATTAGGGCAGAACCAAAAACAGTTAGTGTTGAAGGAGACTATGTTAAAACAATAAATGAGGTTGAAGACGAAGGTTTTGATCAGCAGGCAGGATTTACCCCAGCAGTTTGGAATTCTTGGGAAACTGTTTGGACTGGGGAATCAGTTAAAAAAGAATCTGAAGAGGTAAGAGTTGGAAATCAAGTAGTTAGAGAAGATTATGAACAAGTTACTAAGACTGGAACTTCAACAAGAACCGGAAAAACAAAAATTGTAAGAGAAACTTTTGATAATACTTCTTTTGGTGACCAGGTTTTAGACTCAAGAGTTGTTCCGTATTTGAGATCCAGAAACATCGAATTCACTGCGAGAAGATTGAAACCATTTACCCAAATGTATTCATTCTTTGATGGTGTTGATATTTTGGGATATACTTTCCCCAAATTGGTTAAAATTTCCATGATAAGTGGCACATTCCAAGTTGGAGAATTGGTTGTAGCATTCTCAAAAAATAGAAAAAATAAAATCGGATCAGCAGCAGCAAAAAGAATTAACACTTTAATATCTGGAAAATCTTTTAGTTGCAGAGTTGCAAAATCAAATCATAAGTTTGGCCCATACAATTCGCCAACCGAAACTTTCATTAAAAATCCCTACAACAGAAATGAAACTTTATCTGAAAATTACTCATCTTCTTCGGAAATTTTGAATTTGGATACCTATTCATTGGCAAACAAACCTCAAGGTGAATATTATGGAAATCTTGAAGTTGGAATGGTTTTAAGAGGAAGAAGTAGTGGTGCTACTGCTAGAATAGAATCATTGGATCTAGTTACAGACCAATTAGGAGATTTACTTGGATCAATTTGGATTCCTAACCCAAATACTGACGTAAATCCAAAATTTGAAGCTGGAACTAAAGTATTCAGATTATCAAATAGTTCTACAAATTCTCTAATAGAAGGTGTTACAACCAGTTCGGCAGAAGAAAATTATTATTCTGAAGGAAAAGTAAATACTGTTCAAGAAAATATATTGATCACTAGAAATGCATCTGTTGTTACAGAAGATGTAACAGAAACTAAGGATGCGCAAGAAGTAGGTCCTAATGAACTTGTTAACAGCACTGTAATTAGAACTATTCCATCACCCACACCATACTCGCCTCCTGCTCCTTCGTCACCATCAAGACCAAATACACCAAAACCATCAGAGCCGAAACCGGCGCCACCAAAAGAAAAGATTGTCATTAACAGGGCTGGACCAAAAATTGGTGCTCCTGCTGCGGAAAGACTAAACAATTATCTTTCAGACTCTGGTATTAATGCACAAGTGAAGCAAGGAGATTCAAATTCCAGAGGTCAAAAACTTTTTGATAGAGCACAATCAGTCAATCCTCAACCAAATATAAAATACGGAAATACTGGATCATCAAATAACAATAACAGAAACAATAATGCAGGAAATAAAAACAATAATAATAGAAATAATGAAAGAAGGAGAGCTGATGAAAAAATTGCAAGAGATTTTGGTAGAACTATTGGACTTTGAAAATAATTAATGTCATTAACATAAATACTTAATAAAGTATAAGAAATGAAATTATTAAATCCCTTAGCACAATCATTCTATGTTGAACATAGCAATGGAATGTTTGTGACTTCTATTGACTTATATTTTTATAGAAAAGACAATAATCTCCCAGTAACTGTTCAATTGAGACCCATGGAATTGGGTCAACCTTCTAGAACAGTATATCCTTTTGGGGAAGTTGTTTTATCTCCTTCTGACATTGAAACCACAGAATTTGGAATTATTCCAACAAGGGTAACATTTCCATCGCCAGTATATCTAACAGGCAATCAATTTCATTCAATAGTCATTTCTTCAAATTCTGATAGTTATTTACTTTGGATTGCAGAAATGGGTCAAGTTGATAGTGGTTCTGATAATCAAGTTATTATTGATAAACAACCTCTCAATGGAGGACTCTTCAAATCTCAAAATTCTTCAAGTTGGATAGAAGAACCATATCAAGATTTGAAGTTTAAACTATATAGAGCAAACTTTACTCAACCAACAGGTGATATCAATTTTTATAGTCCAGAGTTAAGTGTAGGGAACAGTCAAATTGCAAACTTGACTTCAAACTCATTTGAAATGGATTCTAGACTCATAAGAATAAAATTAGATCAATCATTGACAGGTTCAAATTTAACATTGGGAAATACCGTAGAACAAGATTCATCCGATGGTTCTGGAGACTATGTGGGATCTGCGGGATCAGCAACCGGTTCTTTAAATATAATAAATGGTGGAATAGGATATGTTGGTCCAGCAACTTACTTTAATGCAAGTTTAGTTTCTTTAACAGGAACTGGTGCAGATGCTACAGCAGACATAGAAATTGATAGTAGTGGAGTAGCTATAGCAGCATCAATAACTTCTGGTGGCAGTGGTTACGTTGCCGGTGATGTTCTTACAGTAGAAAATCTTGGTGGTAGTAAGTTAGGAAGAAATCTGAGATTATCTTTGGTCGGTATTGCAGGAACTAATGAACTTTTACTGGATAATGTTCAAGGAGAATTTAAAGAAGGTGTTGGTTACAATTTAAATTACATAAACAATTCTGGAACCTCAACACCTTTGGGAAGTAATGTTATAATACCAATAGGTGGAAAAACAATTATTAATGATGGACTTCATATAAAGGTAAATCATAAAAATCACGGAAACCATTCACCAACAGATAGAGTTTCTATTTCAAATGTAGTAAGTGATATAAAACCAATAACATTGACTGCTGATTATGATAAAAATTCTACCGGTGAGTTGTTTGTAAACTCAACCACAAATTATGGAACCTTTGAAAATTTACCAGTTTCTTTTTCAAATCCAGGATATGTTGCAATAGATGATGAGATCATCAGTTATAATGGAACAACTGCAACTTCTCTTACAGGAATAACAAGAGGAATTGATGGAACAAAAATTGAAGATCATTTCTCCGGAGATGTTGTAGGAAAATATGAATTAAACTCTATTTCTTTGAGAAGGATAAATAAAATCCATAGATTAGAAGAAGTTACTTTACCCAACCCAATAGGTTTGGATTATTATTACATAAAACTGAGAACAGGATCTACGGATAGTGATGGATCCACTTTGATTGGCGTTAATAGAAGTGTAGATCCTAAACTTTATATTAAAGAATCTAAGTCAACTGGAGGTGAAGATATAAATGCAACTCAAAATATTCAATATAATATTATAAGACCAACTGTCCAAACACTGACTCTTAGTGGAACAACTATAACACCTTCCATTAGAACAGTTTCAGGAAGAAGTATTGACGGATCGGAAACTTCTTTTGAGGACAATGGATTTGAGTCTATAAATTTAGATTCTAACAACTATCTTTCAAGTCCAAGAGCAATATTTTCAAAAGTTAATGAGTCTATTGGATTAAATAATCTTCCAGGAAACAAATCATTAACATTAAATTTACAGTTGTATAGTGGAGATTCTTATGTTTCTCCAACAGTAGATTTGGATAGAGTTGGACTTATTTTAACCTCAAATAGAGTTAATAAGAGAATAGAAAATTATTCCACAGACGACAGAGTTTCTAGTTTAGAAAAAGATCCAACAGCATTTACATATGCATCAAATATAATATCCTTAGAAGTTCCAGCAACTTCTATAAAACTTCTATGTACTGCTTATGTTAACACATTTAGTGATTTAAGAGCATTTTATTCAATTCAAAAAGATCCATATGAAGATCCAATATATTTTCCATTCCCCGGATTCAATAATTTGAATAATCTTGGTCAAACTATAGATGAATCTCTTTCCGATGGAAATCCAGATAGAAGAGTTCAAAAAGTAGATTTATTGACAAATGAAAGTCCTCTTGAAGCATTTAGAGAGTATGAATTTACTGAAAATAATTTAGAATCTTTTAGATATTTTAGCATTAAACTTGTTGGAACTTCTACAAACCAGGCATATCCACCAAGAATTAAAGATTTAAGAGTTATTGCTGTTGCATAATGAAAAAGAAAGTAAAAGAAGATTTGAATTTGGTTAGGGATGAGAGTACAAACGCTATTCTCAATACAAACCACTTAGAATACCAAAATTATTTGAATTTGAAAAGAAGTAAGCAAAACAACTCTAAAAAAATTGAAAATTTGGAAAATGAAATGGGTGAAATTAAAAATAATATTGAAGAAATAAAATCAATGCTTTCTTCTTTAATGAATACTATGAAATGATAGATATTATAGGAAAAAATAAACTGTAAAGAATAATGGCACAACCATCATCAAGACAAGAACTAATAGATTATTGCAAAAGAAAACTGGGACATCCAGTATTGGAAATTAATGTTGCTGATGAGCAGATAGAAGATCTTGTTGATGATGCAGTGCAATTTTTCCAAGAAAGACACTTTGATGGAGTAATTCAAACTTATTTAAAATATAAAGTTACTCAAGAAGATATTGATAGGGGAAGAGCGCAAACAGGTGGGGTTGGAATTGCTACAACCTCAGCAACTTCTACAACAAGTGAAACGTTTAACTTCTTCGAAAATGCAAATTTCCTCCAAATTCCAGATCATATTATAGGAATTAATAAGATTTTTCAGTTTGAAGGATCTAATGATATTTCCCGAAATATGTTTAGTTTGAAATATCAATTATTTTTAAATGATATTTACTATTGGGGTTCAACAGAACTTTTAACTTATGCAATGACTAAAACATATCTTGAAGATATTGACTTTTTACTTACCACACAAAAGCAAATAAGATTTAATAAAAGACAAAATAGATTATATCTTGATATTGACTGGAGCAGTCTAGTTGTTGGAGAGTACTTGGTTATTGACTGTTACAGTGCATTAAATCCAAACGATTATTCTAATGTATGGAATGATTCTTGGTTAAAGAAATATCTAACTTCTCTAATTAAGAGGCAATGGGGACAAAACTTAATCAAATTCCAAGGAGTTAAACTTCCAGGTGGAATTGAGTTTAATGGCAGACAATTATATGATGATGCCCAAAGAGAAATAGATATGATAATGGAGCAGATGTCATCTTATTATGAAATTCCACCATTAGACTTCATAGGATAATTATGCTTAACCCATTTTTTCTTCAGGGATCAAAAGGAGAACAAAATTTAGTTCAGGATTTGATAAATGAACAGATAAGAATGTATGGTGTTGAGATTTACTATATTCCTAGAAGATATATCACTAAAAATACAGTAATCGCTGAAGTAATACAATCAAAATTTGATAAGGCGTATCCAATTGAAGCATATGTTTCTTCTTATGATGGTTATGGGGGACAAGGAACTCTTTTGTCAAAATTTGGAATCCAAGATATTGATGATTTGACTCTTGTAATATCCAAAGAAAGATTTGAAGAATACATTTCACCTTTAATAAAACCTATTAGTAATATTGAATTATCGAGTAGACCAAAAGAAGGGGATTTAGTTTATTTTCCTTTGGGTGATAGAATATTTGAAATAAAATATGTTGAGCATGAATCTCCATTCTATCAATTGCAAAAAAACTATGTTTATGAATTGAGATGTGAACTCTTCAGATATGGAGATGAAGTTGTAGACACGGATATTGAACAGATAGATGATAATTTTGTAGATCAAGCATACACTCAAACATTCAGATTAGTTGGTTCAGGAAGAACTGCAACTGCGGTGGCAAATATTTTTGATGGGGCAGTTTCCTCTATCACAGTAACAAATAGAGGTAGAGATTACACATCTGCACCAAGAGTTGCAATATCTTCTTCTCCATCTCCAGGAGGAACCGCAGTTGGGGTTGCAACTTTAATTACAGGTATGTTTGATTATTGCGCAGATTCCAAAGAAAATTATAAGGTTCAAGGAGTAGAAATTGTAAATTCTGGTTATGGATATACTTCCGTTCCAATGGTTGCATTTATTGGTGGTGGAGGAGTTGGTGCAGAAGCAAAAGCAACTATTTCAGATGGTGCGGTTGGTGTAATTACAGTAACTGATGGAGGATCGGGATATGATTCAGCACCAATAGTATCTTTTGTTGGAATAGCATCTACATCTGCTTCTGCTGTTGCAATACTTACTAATGGATCTATTACTGCAATAAGGATTTCAAACACTGGTTCTGGATACACAGAAGCACCTACTGTAAGTATTTCTGATCCATACTTACTTGGATCTGGATCATTTACCTTTAATGAAGTAGTTACAGGATCTGCAAGTAGCGCAACTGCTCTTGTAGAGTCTTGGAATTCAGTTACAAATGATTTGGAATTGAAGAACTTTACAGGGGAATTTGTTGTTGGTGAAATTATCACTGGAAGCGAATCGGGAGCAACTTATAAGGTTCTAACTATAAATACGGTAGATTCTGATGATGCTTATAGTCAAAATATAGATATTGAGACTGAAGCAGACCAAATATTGGACTTTACAGAAAAAAATCCATTTGGAACACCTTAAATAGTTAAATAATCAATAGTATCTGGGAAAATGTATGTTTGAGTATTTTTATAACGAAATAATAAGAAAGACCGTAATTGGATTTGGAACTTTATTTAATAGTATAACAATTAAGAGAAAAGATTCTTCCGATAATGTTTTTTCTATTGTTGAGGTCCCAATTGCATACGGACCAACTCAAAAGTTTTTAGCAAGACTTGAGCAATCACCAGAATTAAACAAGCCAGTCCAGATTACTCTTCCGAGACTTTCATTTGAAATGGTTGGATTAAACTATGATCCAACCAGAAAAGTTACTCCAATACAAACAATTATATCATCTACAAAAACTGATAAGACAGACCTAAGAGTCACTTATATGCCAGTTCCATATAATGTTTCCTTTGAATTGTCTATTATGACAAAGAGTAATGATGATATGCTTCAGATAGTTGAGCAAATTTTACCATACTTCCAACCCTCATATAGTATAAGTATAGACTTAGTAGACGTGATTGGAGAAAAGAGAGACATTCCCATCACTCTTGATAACATCACCATGGATGACTCATATGAAGGCGATTTTAGCACAAGAAGAGCATTAATATACACACTAAGATTTACTGCGAAAACTTACATCTTTGGCCCAACATCTTCCGAATCTTCCAAAGATGTTGTCAAGAAAGTTGCTATTGGTTTTGTTTCTGGAGAAAATACAGGATCTCCTACAAGAGATATTACTTATAGAGTAGAACCACAAGCAACTAAGAAATATATTGATCAGGTATCAACTACACTTTCAGAAGATATTAATCTAGAGACTACAATTTTTGATGTTGCAGATTCTTCGGCAATCGCAAAAGGATCTTATATTACAATAGACACCGAAACATTATATGTAAAATCTAAGACTGGAAACAAACTTACGGTTAGAAGGGGTGAATATGGGACACCAATATCTCTTCATGTATCTGGTTCTGGCGTAAGTGTTATAACAGAAGCGGATAATGCTTATGTTCAAATTGGTGATGATTTTGGATTTAGCGACAGCTTCTGATAATTATGAGTAATAAATTTGACAATTTAGATGAGACCTTTAATGTGGAAGAAACAATGAAACCAGTAGTGGAAGTTGAGAGTGTTGACGTAGAAAGTTCAATAGACAAATTTGAAAAGGTGTCTGAGGATATTAGAAAAGATTATGAATATAGTAGGGGAAATTTGTATTCTATTATAGAAAAGGGGCAAGAAGCACTGAATGGTGTAATAGAACTTGCCCAGGAAACTGAGATGCCAAGAGCATATGAAGTTGCTGGACAGTTAATCAAAAGCGTATCTGATGCAACTGAAAAGTTAATTGACTTGCAAAAGAAGTTGAAAGAAATTCAGTCTGATGATAAAAAGAAAGGTCCAACAAGTGTTACAAACAATGCTTTGTTTATAGGATCCACAGCAGAACTTAGTAAATTGTTAAAGCAACAAAAAGAAGAATCTGAATAAATAATAGAACGGAAAGGTTTACAGCGTATAAATGAATAATCCATTAAAAGACCCCAAAAATCAAATTAAAAGATCTACGGGTGCGGGTGCTCTTACTCCAAATGCAGCAAAAGAGTTGGGACCAAAGGCAGTAGAACTTCAAAAGAAAAAAGCTGCTTCCGTAGATTTACCGAATGTAAAAAAAGAAGAGGTCATGCTTGTAGATAAAATTCTTCAAGAAATTGGAGAGGAAAAAAAGGGTCTTTGGACAAATATTCATGCCAAGAGAAAGCGTGGAGAAAAACCAGCAAAACCTGGTGATAAAGATTATCCAAAGACTCTGAATGTTGAGGGTATTGAGCAGGCTAGAGATAATGTTGGTGCTGACAAGTGCTGGAAAGGTAAAAAACTTGGCACACCTAAAACTAAAACGAAGGGTGGAAAAGAAGTTCCAAACTGCGTTCCTGAAGATGTAACGATCGAAGATGCAAATGGAAATACTTTTGCTGAAGTTATTGATATTATAAAAGTAGATTCCATAGAAGAAACTTGCGGAACTAAAAAGCATGGTGGAGATGCTGGAAAACCAGGAAAAAATAAAAACTATGTAAAAGAAATTGAAGAATCTGTAAGAATGCCTGCAAAGAATGGAAACATTATTTTTGCAATGGTTTCTTGGAGAGGTAAAGTTTATTCTCTTCAAATGTTCTTCCCATCAGGAAAGAAACCATCAAGACAAGAAGTTCAGGATCAAGTAAGAAAAGTATATCCAGATTCTAGACTTACATATTTTAATATGAGAGACTATGAGCCTGGTCAACCACTTCTTCAAGTTGAAGATTGGCAAAAAGTTAATAAGTCAGATAAAACTGATGGAATGAGTCCTGCCGCAGTCAAGGCATATCGCAGAGAGAATCCAGGTTCTAAACTCAAAACCGCTGTAACTGGCGACCCAAAACCAGGAAGCAAGGATGCCAAGCGTCGTAAGTCATTCTGCGCACGCTCTAAGGGTCAGCAAGACATGCATAACATTGATTGCTCATCTACACCAGATAAACCAGTTTGTAAAGCCCGCCGTCGTTGGAAGTGCTAGTATGAAAAGTTTTAAAGAGTTTTTATCAGAATCAGTAACTATTTCTGGGGACTTTAACGGAAATCTTTACATCAACTCTCAACCAGAACAACAACAAGTTGGCGAAAGTTACATTGCAGATGTAGTCTGGCAAGGAAACTTGTATAGATTTGAAATGTTTACTAAATCTGAGGTTCCTTCAAAACAAAAACTTGGTGAAGAACTTCAAGGTGATTATCCGGGCGCAGTTGTTCATCAAATCTATCCAGCAAAACAAAAGAATATCAACATAAAAAGTACAAGTAGATATCACCCATCAAAACTAGAGTGGATTTGAGTTATGGCGCAGTGGAATAAAAATAATCAGGACTATCTAAATCAAGAAAGAAGTCTTTTTGAAGTTTATATGTGTGCTGATAAGTATGGTAATATTGGGGCTTGTGGTGGAGATACTCAATTTGATCTGAATGTTGCCGCTGGAATTACTACTCAATTAGCAAACGTCCATAAGTTTGGCGCAGTAGTTACTACATCAGCAACTTACGATACTGTTTGGTCTTTTGGTGGTCCATATACATTTCCTTCAACCGCAGGAATAATTACGGCAACTTCCACTTCAATAGAAGATGCTCCAGGAGAAACAGGAGCACTTACAGTTAGACTTCAAGGTCTTGACGCAAACTACAATGAAGTGGAAGAAGACTTTACTCTCAATGGAACTGTTGGTGTTGCTGGAACTGTGGAATTTCTAAGAACTCACAGAGCATTTGTTCTTACTGGCAATAATGATAATAATAATGTAGGTAACATTAACTTTACACATAGTGTAGGTGTTACTTGCCAAATCGCAGCAGGAATGGGACAATCCCAAGTTGCCTTCTATACTATCCCAGCAGGTAAGAGTGGATACTTAAGATCATTTGCTGCAACAATGAATAAAAATCAAGAGAATACTGTTAGGTTATTTCAGAAAAAACCTGATGGTGGAGTATTTAGACTTGCCAGTGAATTAAATCTATATAATAGTAACATGCATACTACTTACAGTATTCCTCTTTACTTTACAGAAAAAACAGATCTTGAAGTAAGAACCTATACGGGAAGTAATGCAACAGTTTCTTCAATGTTCGATTTATTAATTGTAGATAATGAGTGAAGTATATCTTGGCAATCCTTTATTAAAAAAGGCAAATACTCAGATTGAGTTTACACAAGAACAAATTTTAGAATTTATGAGGTGTAAAGATGATCCTGTTTATTTTGCCAACAATTATATAAAAATTGTTTCTCTTGACGAAGGATTGACACAATTTAAACCCTACGATTTCCAAGAAAAACTAATTAATAGATTCCACGAAAATAGATTTAATATATGTAAGATGCCTAGACAGACTGGAAAGTCTACAACTGTGGTGTCTTACCTGCTTCATTATCTTATTTTTAATGATAGTGTAAACATTGGCATTCTGGCAAACAAAGCAGCAACTGCAAGAGAACTTCTTGGAAGACTTGCCACTGCTTATGAGAACTTGCCCAAATGGATGCAACAGGGTATTATAGCCTGGAACAGAGGTAACATCGAGTTAGAAAATGGATCAAAGATACTGGCTGCTTCTACGTCTGCAAGTGCTGTCCGAGGCATGTCATTCAATATCCTCTTTCTCGATGAGTTCGCTTTCGTTCCGAACCATATCGCAGATTCCTTCTTTGCATCTGTTTATCCTACTATTACTTCTGGTAAAAGCACAAAAGTCATAATGGTTTCTACCCCTCACGGGATGAACCATTTTTATAGATATTGGCACGATGCTGAAAGGGGAAAGAATGAATATGTACCCACAGATGTTCACTGGTCTGAAGTTCCAGGAAGAGACTCTGCGTGGAAAGCACAAACTATTGCCAACACTTCAGAACAGCAGTTTAAGGTAGAGTTTGAGTGCGAATTCTTAGGATCTGTTGACACTTTGATTGCTCCTTCAAAGTTAAAATCTCTTGTGTTTACTGATCCATTAAAAAGAAATGCTGGACTGGATGTATATGAAAATCCAAAAGAAAATCATGACTATGTTGTAACTGTTGACGTTGCCAGAGGAGTCAGTGAAGACTATTCGGCATTTGTAGTTATTGATATCACAGAGTTTCCTCATAGGTTGGTGGCGAAGTATAGGAACAATGAAATTAAACCTATGATGTTCCCAAATATAATATATGAATTGGCAAAAAGTTATAATGGGGCATATATTCTTTGCGAAGTTAATGATATTGGAGATCAGGTAGCATCATTACTTCATTATGACTTGGAGTATCAAAATGTTTTGATGTGCTCTATGAGAGGAAGAGCGGGTCAGATTGTAGGTCAAGGGTTTTCTGGAAAGAAAACTCAACTTGGCGTCAAGATGTCTAAGACAGTTAAAAAGGTGGGGGCACTCAACTTAAAGACTATAATTGAAGAAGATAAACTTATATTCAATGACTATGAGATTATTTCTGAACTTACGACTTTTATTTCTAAGCACAACTCATTTGAAGCAGAAGACGGTTGTAATGATGACTTAGCAATGTGCCTTGTAATATACGCATGGTTAGTTGCTCAGGACTATTTTAAAGAACTTACAGATCAAGATATTAGAAAAAGATTATACGAAGAGCAAAAAAATCAAATAGAACAGGATATGTCACCATTTGGTTTTATTGTTGATGGTTTAGATGGAGAAAATACATTTACAGATAACAATGGAGATAGGTGGTTCACTGACGAATATGGTGATATGTCTTACATGTGGGATTATCAATAATGGATCTTAATGATCAATTTCAAACGGAGCATTTATATCTGACAGAAAGGACTTGTAAAATTTGTGGGGAAACAAAAGATCTTATTGATGGTTTTTATAAGATAAGAAGAAACAAATATAATTTATCATCATATTCATACGAATGCAAGCAATGCACTATTATTAGAGTTTCTGAGTCAAGAAAACGTGGATATAAGAACAATAATATATGGGAATATCCTGATTGGTAGTGTTCATGCATTGTTTTCACAAATGAAGCAATGCTTTTTAATAAATATTTTTAGGTAAATGAGAACTTAGGAGAAAAAAATGGCGACTCCTCAATTATCTCCCGGCGTACTTGTCAGGGAGGTTGACTTAACGGTAGGAAGAGCTAATAATGTTTTAGATAATATTGGTGCTATTGCTGGACCCTTCCCAGTTGGCCCTGTTGAGGAAGCGATTGACATCACTACTGAACAAGAACTTATTGATGTCTTTGGAAAGCCCCTTTCACTCGATGGGCAGTATGAGTATTGGATGAGTGCATCAAGTTATCTGTCTTATGGTGGTGTTCTTAAAGTCGTCAGAGTTGATGATGCAGATTTAAAGAATGCAAACGTACTGACAGTAGGAACAGGAAGCACTGCAGACCTTAAAATTAAAAACTTTGATGACTATAATGCAAATCATTCAGATGACATTGCATCATATATCTTTGCTGCAAAGAATCCAGGATCAAGATACAATGACCTCAAAGTTGCAGTCATTGATAACAGAGCAGATCAAATTGTAAACGTAGGAACTGCAGCAACTCAAGCAGTAGTTGGTTACGGCGTTTCGGTTGCACTTACAAACGAACCTTTATCAGGAGTTGGAGCAACATCATTATTTACAGGATACTTAAAGGGTATTATTACTGGAGTAGGAACAGACACTATTGACGTTAAATTTACTTCCAGATTTAATACAGCAACAAGTAAAGAAGAGTTTCCAGGTTATTCTGCTAGAGTTCAAACAGCATCTATTAGACCTGGAAATACAGTTGCAATTAACAGTGCTGGTGTTGCAGTAGTATCAGTTGCGGTTTCTACAGCAGAATCAGCGGTATCTGATTGGTATGATCAACAATCTATCATATTAGAGAATGGAAATATTTTATGGAGTTCGATTGCACCAAAACCAGGAACTTCGCAATACGCTGTCGATAGAAACTCAAAGAATGATGAGATTCACGTTGCGGTGATAGATGATACTGGAACAATTACCGGCATCAAAGGAAATCTTTTAGAGAAGTTTGTAGGTTTATCAAAGGCAACTGATTCAGTATCGGCAATAAATTCTCCACAAAGAATTTGGTGGAAAGAATATCTTGCACAAAACTCCAAGTATCTTTATGTTGGAGATAATCCTTCTGACGATTCTTCTCTGGTATCACAGACAGGATTCTCTACTGGATTTGCAGCAGTTAATCTTTCTGATGGTCAGTGGAATAAAGAGACACAAGATGTAACATTTAGTGCTCTTGGAAATAAAACTTATACTCTGAAAGGCGGAAAAGATTATTCTTCAGGAGATCCTGGCACAACAGGAACAATGAAAGCGGATCTTGGATCTCTGGCAACTGCATATGATTTATTTGGTAATAAAGATGAAATTGCAGTTGATTATTTAATCATGGGTCCTGGATTGGGATCAATTACAGAGTCTGCTTCCAAGGCATCTAAGATTATTTCCATTGCACAAAGCAGAAAAGATTGTGTGGCAGTAATTTCTCCACACAGATATAGCGTAGTATCAGAACCAGAACCTGGTTCTAGCACCCCAAGATTCCTGACAACCAACGACCAAACCAAAAATATAATCAATTTCTTCGGTCAAATTGGCAACAGAAATTCTTCTTATGCAATTTTTGACAGTGGATATAAGTATACTTTTGATAGATTTAACAACAGATTCCGTTATATTCCTTGCAATGCAGATGTTGCTGGTCTTTGCGTCAGAACATCAATTCAGTCATATCCTTGGTTCTCCCCCGCAGGACAGCAAAGAGGAGTTCTGAATAATGCAATTAAGTTGGCATACAATCCAAATAAAGCTCAAAGAGATCAACTTTATCCTCTGGGAATCAATCCGATTGTAAATCAACCAGGATCTGGAATTATACTGTTTGGTGATAAAACTGCACTGGGATATGCTTCTGCATTTGATAGAATTAATGTTAGAAGATTGTTCTTGACCGTTGAGCAAGCACTCCAAGATGCTGCTGAGGCACAACTCTTTGAGTTAAATGATCAGATCACAAGAGCAAACTTTGTAAATATTGTAGAACCATACTTACGTGATGTCAAGGCAAAGAGAGGAGTTTATGACTTCCTTGTAATTTGCGATGAGACCAATAACACACCAGATGTTATCGATAATAATGAGTTTAGAGCCGACATCTTCCTGAAGCCAACTAAGTCAATTAATTATGTAACACTGACATTTGTTGCTACCAGAACTGGAATTTCTTTTGAAGAAGTTGCTGGCAGAGTTTGATAGATTAATTAAAACTTTAAGGAGGGTCTAAAAATGTCAACACTCAGAACGATTACAGGATTTAAAGAAAGACTTGCAGGTGGTGGTGCAAGATCTAATTTATTTGAGGTTTCGATTCCAAGTTTCCCAGCACCACTCCAAAATCTTTGGAGAACCGGAGCAGGAAATGAAATTGATACTTTCAAATTCCTTTGCAAAGCAGCAGCTCTTCCTGCATCAAACGTAGCATCTATTGATGTTCCTTTTAGAGGAAGAGTCATGAAAGTTGCTGGTGACAGAACCTTTGATCCATGGACAGTGACAATCATCAATGATGAGGATTTCCAGTTAAGAACTGCTTTCGAGTTGTGGATGAATTCCATCAGCAAGTTGGACAATAATACTGGAATTACAAATCCAACCAGTTACATGACTGATGCCTTTGTGTATCAGTTAGGTAGAGGTGCAAATCAAGGAAGATTCTCAGAATCAAATTCAGATATTGATAATGGAGATGCAATTCCACCTCTGAGAACTTATAAGTTCTATGATATTTTCCCAACCAACGTTTCAGAAATTGCTGTTTCATATGACAGCTCCGATGAAATTCAGGAATTTACCGTAGAGTTCCAAGTTCAGTGGTGGTCAGCAGGTGAGTCTGGTGATCAAACTAACACTATTATTTCTTAATAAATAGAAGAGATAAAGAGTTTAATTAAATCATGGCAAGACTGTTTGGTTTTTCAATTGATGATTATCCGAAAAAAAGTCCTACTATAGTCTCCCCCGTCCCCGAAAATAATGAGGACGGGGTTGATCATTATTTGACTAGTGGTTTTTTTGGTTCTTATGTAGACATTGAGGGAGTTTATAGGACAGAATTTGATTTAATTAAAAGATATAGAGAAATGGCACTTCACCCAGAGGTTGATAGTGCCATTGAAGATATTGTCAACGAAGCAATTGTATCAGATACTAATGATGTTCCTGTTCAGATTGAGTTGTCAAATCTGAATGCAACTGACGGTTTAAAGAAAAAAATTAGAGAAGAGTTTAATTATATACTCGATCTTTTAGATTTTAATAAAAAGTCTCATGAGATTTATAGGAATTGGTATATTGACGGTAGACTTTATTATCATAAGGTAATTGATTTTAAAAATCCATCAGAAGGAATTCAAGAATTAAGATATATTGACGCAATGAAAATGCGTTATGTGAGACAAAAGAAAAAGTCAGATAAAGACAAATCTTTTGCTACAAGAGGAATTCAGGAAAATCCAATGGAATATGATTTCCCTGAAATTGAAGAGTATTTTATCTACAATCCAAAGATGTCATATCCTGTTGGTCCCATTGGTGGCCAACAATCCTCATCAGGAAACAGTGGAATAAAAATTGCAAGAGATTCTATTGCGTATTGTACTTCTGGTCTTGTAGACAGAAACAAAGGAATTACTCTTTCATACTTAAATAAAGCAATTAAGTCACTCAATCAACTGAGAATGATTGAGGATTCTTTGGTAATTTACAGATTATCAAGAGCACCAGAACGTAGAATTTTCTACATTGATGTTGGCAATCTTCCAAAGGTAAAGGCAGAGCAATATCTTCGTGATGTTATGATGCGTTATCGTAACAAACTTGTATATGATGCAAGCACCGGAGAAATCCGTGATGATAAGAAGTATATGAGTATGCTTGAGGATTTTTGGCTTCCAAGAAGAGAAGGTGGCAGAGGAACTGAAATCTCCACACTTCCTGGCGGTCAAAATCTTGGGGAGATTACTGATATTGAATATTTCAAGAAGAAATTATATCGTTCACTGAATGTTCCACCATCAAGAATGGATGGAGAAGGTGGATTTAATCTTGGTCGTTCTTCTGAAATCCTGAGAGACGAACTCAAATTTACTAAGTTTGTTGGTCGTCTGAGAAAGAGATTCTCAAATATGTTCAGTGACATTCTCAAGACTCAATTGATTTTAAAGAATGTGATTGCCCCAGAAGATTGGGAAGAAATGGCACAACATATTCAGTATGATTTTCTTTATGATAATCATTTCTCTGAACTGAAAGATGCTGAACTTATGAATGAAAGGTTAAATCTTGCAGTTACTGCGGAACCTTATATTGGTAAATATTATTCCCAAGATTATGTAAGAAGAAAAATTCTTCGCCAAACTGATGAAGAAATTATTGAACAAGATAAGATTATGAAGAAGGAGATTGAGGAAGGAATTGTTCCAGATCCTAATGCCCCAGTTGATCCACAAACTGGTATGCCAATGGATCCGTCTATGGATTTGGGTCAACCAATAATGGAACCAGATTTAGAATCTGATGCAAAAGCAGTTCAGGCACCCGAAGGCGGAGAAATCTGATAAATAACTCAAGTTATATTTTAAAATTTTATGGATGATTTATTAAATATGATTATTGCGGATGAGAGTCCTTCTCAAGTGAGCGATAAGATTAAAGAAATTCTTTATGCAAAATCTGCGGAAAAAATTGATGCAGTAAGGCCTGAAGTTGCAAATTCAGTTTTTGGAAGTGAAGATTCTGATTAATTAAATATTAAAATAAAAAAATATTCTCACAATCCCATGAACGAACTTTCACTTACTCTGACCAATACCCGTGTCATTGACGGACTTATCTTTGCAGCAAATAATGCAAAAATGAGTCCACAAGATTATGCAATCTGGTTACTCACCAAAGACGGAACTCGTTATGCTGACTCTAATGGATATGGAGTTGTGACTAGTTCAGCATTCTTTGCTCGCTTCACTACTACCGAATATACTAATATTATGTCTGCTGCAGAGGATACTGTGGAGGTTCCTGATCCAATTGGTGGTGTTCCAACTGATGAAGAAAGACAGGCATATGAAGATGCAGTTAATACTTATATGGAATTAGAAAATCCTACTGCTGAGGAAACATCTACTTATCAAGCAGCAGTTGCTGCTTATCAAGAGGCAAATACTATTGACAATCAAGCAGAAATTGATGAGGCAGGAAGAAGAAATTCTGATGCAGCAGAGATTAAATCACTCATAGACCAACTCATTGCAGTAGGAAGTGTAAATCTTAATGATTCCAGAGTAACTAATGGACTAAGTTTACTTGTAGAACGCAATTTACTGGAATCAGGCAGACCAGCAGAGATTACAAATTACAATAGACCTACACCTGCTGTGAATGGAGGTGTGTAATGACTCTTGAGTGGAGTTCTAGTTACGGACCAGTAGATGAAGATTTTGCTAATGTCTCTTTACTTCTCAAAGGTGAAGGGGCAAATAATAGCACGACCATTTTGGATAGCAGTAGCAATAATTTGAGTGTTAGTGTAGTAAATGATGCTAAAATCAGCACTACAGTTGCAACACCTTTTAGCCCTACTGTGCCTAGTGATGGCGTGCTGGCGTTTGATGGGACGGGTGATTATTTGACTACAACAGGAACAGTTGACGGCACTTCGGATGTAACTATAGAATGTTGGCTTTATCCTACAGACTCAGCTCTTATTTATAGAGCAGTTGTTGATACTAGAGATGCCGCTCCTGCTGACACTGGTTTTGGAGTTTTTCAGTATGGTAGAGCGATTGAAGTTTACGGTAATGGATTAAAGGTATCAACACCTGTTAATGTGCTAACTATCAATACGTGGCAACATATTGGATTGGTCCGTAAAAATGGCATCTGCCAAATATATCTTAACGGTGATGCATCGGGATCAAGCTCTGCTTACACCAATAATTTAACAAGTAGTGCGGTTACAATTGGATCAAGTGCTGCTGCTACATCTCCGTACATTGGATACATCTCCAACCTCCGCATCACCAAAGGCGTAGCACGTTACACCGAGAACTTCGACGTTCCCATCGCACCGTTCCCGATCCTTTCTCCCTCCACTCGCATTGAAGTGGGCAACGGCTTTGACGTAGAAGCCGCCAACTACATTCTTGCCGTGGAATCTGCTGATGCCGCTGCTGGTCAGACTGGTGGTCTTGAGCCTGCTGTACGTACTGCAATCAACGACTTCGTGGTCGGTTGCAAGAGCGATGGCATTTGGAACGCTATCAAGGCAAGTTGCTTGCTGTCTGGTGCTAGAACCTTGGAAGGTGCGTTGGTGCCGCTGAAAGGTAGTGCTCCGACTAACAATGGTCCTTTTGTGGCGGCGGATTATGATCGAAAGACTGGTTTGCTTGGTAATGGGAGCACAAAATATTTAGACAGCAACCGAAACAACAATGCTGATCCGCAGGATAGCAAGCATTTTTCATTTTTAACAACTACCACTCCAGGAAGTAGAATTGTAATTTCAACAATAGGAACGGTGTCGAATAAATCGACATACACAACGGCACAAGGAGGGAGAGCTGGTGTTAACTCTGGTTTAGGACCAGGCGGGATAGGTGTACCTGTGGTCAACAAACTAACCGGATGCAGCAGAATAAATTCAACAAATGTAAACTATAGAACTGGTGGCATAGATTCAACTTTTAATGCGACCAGTGGCATTCCAGGAAACGGAAATATTTCTATCTACGGAGAGGGCAGCCTTAACTGTCGTCTTGCTTTCTATTCCATCGGTGAATCCCTAGATCTCGCCAAACTCGACACCCGTATTTCTGACTTTATCACAGCAATAGGAGTTGCAATATGACACTAACACCTGGAAAAATGATATTACCAGCAGTGCCAACGCCATGGGCAGAAGGAGGTGATCTTGTTTATGATATCGTAGACTCTGGAATTACATATCGAGTTCATGAATTTAATGTTGTTGGGTCAAATTCGCTAAAAGTATTGAATAGTGGAAACTTTGATTATCTAATTGTTGCCGGAGGAGGAGGCGGTGGCGGTGGGCAAGGTCGGGCTGCTGGTGGAGGAGCAGGCGGACTACTAACCACTATTGGATCATCTCCCACTTTATTATCATCTCAAACCTATACAATTGTTGTTGGAGAAGGAGGAGCAGGAACTAGTGGAGCAGGAGTAAATGGAACAAATAGTAGTGCTTTTGGGATAACAGCAATAGGTGGTGGCGGTGGCGGTGGATCTGGTAACAGAAATGGAAAAAATGGTGGATCTGGAGGAGGAGGAGCAGAGTGGTTTGGCGTTGGTTCGGGTGGATCTGGTACTGTAGGACAAGGTAATGACGGCGCACCACCACCTTCTTCCAATAATACATCGGGAGGTGGCGGCGGAGCAGGAGGTGCTGGAAGTGGTACTAGTGGTGGTGCCGGATTAACTATCAATATTGATGGAAATTCAACTATATATGCAAAGGGTGGAAACGGTCTTGCTGGAGAAGGCGTAGTTCCGGCAGTAGCGACTACAAAAGGGGGAGGTGGCAGCGGATCAACAAGCGGATCAACATTTGCTGACAAGATTGGATCTTCCGGCAACTCTGGTATCGTTATTGTCCGATATGCTATCAGTCTACATTAATACATAGATGATCCTACAATCTAAGTCATGAAAAAAATCTCACAAATTTATATCAGAGTATCTACCCTTATCTCAGACCTTGGAGCAGCTATCCCATGACCTGGAAAACAACCAACACCGCCAAAGGTGATAACAAACTGTATTCAGATGCTAGGGGCGTAGTACCGAGCCTGGACCTGCGCTTTGCATCACAGAAGAATTTTAATGATTATATTACGGGCACACCGTTGGTTGACCACCAGCGGAGCATGAGTAGTAGTAATCTTAGCCCTGGTACTTTTGTTAATAGTAACGGGCTGGTTGAGGCGAGTAAGGCTAATTTGTTTACTTATAGCCAAGACACAACACAGTCCGATTGGTCTAAACCTCGCTCTTCTCATTCTATTGGTGGTATTGCACCTGATGGCAATAATACCGCTAATGATGTTACCGTTATTACTACTGGGTTTAATGGATTTGTTGCTCAAAATAAAACTATATCTGGCACATATACTTATTCTGCTTTTGTTAAGAAAAAAGGGTTTAGCACTTTTAGGATTGGATTTACTGTTAATGCGTCTGAAAATATCTATTGGAATATAGACACAGATACTTTCTCAAATCAAGGTTCTAATGTAATAGATAAATCTTCACAATCCTTCCCAAATGGTTGGTATAGAATTTCAGTTACTTACAATATTACTGTTTCGACGACTTACGGTATTCAGATTTTTGTAGTAGATAATCCTGGCAACACATTCACAACAGTCAATGGTACTGATGGATTTTATCTATGGGGAGCCCAACTAGAAGAAGGCTCTACCGCCACTACCTACATCCCAACCACCAACGTACCCTCCGCTGCCCCACGCTTCGATCACGACCCAACGACGGGTGAAAGCCTTGGGTTGTTGGTGGAGGAGGGGAGGACGAATGAGTTGTCTCGTAGTGAGGATTTTACAGACCCTATCTGGCCGGCTTCATCCACGGCAACCATAACAACTAGTACTGGCATAGATGATCCAAAAGGTACTAACACTGCTGCAACAATTACTAACGTTAGTGGTCCAAATCTTCATAGATTAATTAGCGGTACGGCTGGTATCACTTACACTTATTCCATTTGGATTCGTAGACGAAACGGAAGTGGTCCTATTTATTTAACGGTAGGAGACAATATTCTTCAAGAAGTAACCGTTACAAACACGTGGACTAGGGTAAGTGCAACAAATACACCGACTTCTACTGTAGTACGAGCTTATGTTTTAATAGGATCAACAGGTGATTCTATTGATGTCTGGGGCGCCCAAGTAGAAGCCGGCTCCTTCCCAACCTCCTACATCCCAACCACCGGCACAGCACTAACGCGGTCGGCGGATGCGGCGAGCATTACGGGGACAAATTTCAGCTCCTGGTATCGGCAGGATGAGGCGACGGTGTTTGCGGAAGTAGACAGCGTAATGGCAGCAGGTGCAGCTAATACTCGCATTTTGCAAGTTGGCGACGGAACCAGTGCCAACAGGCAAGACTTGGCTTTTTCAAGCGGAACACTACTTGCTTTTGTGAACACGGCGAATGTTGTGCAGGTCAATGCAGCTACCACTAATTCTGCTCAAGCAAATACAAATACTCAGCTAGTTTATGCTTACGCCCAAGATGATTTCGCGTGGGGATTGGATGCGGGCACAATAAAAGATGATCTGACCGGAACACCACCAACGGTAAATGCACTTGGCATTGGCCAACGACTAGATACCAATGGATTCTTAAACGGTCACGTCAAGCGCCTCACCTACTTCCCGGAACGCCTCCCTGACACATCTCTTCAAGCGATGACAAGTTGATATAAATAGTTATCAAAAATTACAAATAATCTGAAATTTAAAATATGCCAGCAGGATATACTAGACACGATATTAATAATCAGGTAGTTTCTCCTCAACCAATTTCTGTTGCAGTAACAACTTTTTCAAATCTAGAAGGTTGGTCTACTATAACACATTATGATTTTAATGGCGACTATATTGCTTATGATTATAATAGTCCCGCAGGAATTGGAACAAGAACCCCAGCATCATATCAAAGATATAGATATGATCCAGTATCAGGAATAAACACTGTGGTTCCTGTCGATCCTTATCAAAGACATGATGAGAACAATAGTCCTGTTATCCTTTAAATAATAAATAAAATTAAAGAACTAATAAAAAAATGAAACTTATTAGAGAGGAGATCGAAAAGGTAGAGGTTATTACAGAGGGTGCTGGAAAATCAGCAAAACTGTATATCAAAGGACCTTTCCTTCAAGCAGAGTGTGTAAACAGAAATGGACGTATGTACCCTATGTCCATTATGGAGAGAGAAGTAAAGAGATATACTGAACAGTATGTCAACAAAGGTCGTGCTCTTGGAGAACTCGGACACCCCGATGGTCCAACAGTAAACCTGGATAGAGTTTCTCATAAGATTGTTGCACTTGAACAAAAGGGTAACAACTTCATCGGAAAGGCACAGATTCTCTCAACCCCAATGGGTAAGATTGCAGAATCACTTTTGAAAGAAGGTGTTTGTCTTGGCGTTTCTTCTCGCGGTATTGGTTCATTAACTTCTACGAAAGAGGGATATAAGCAAGTTGGTGAAGACTTTATGTTGGCAACTGCTGCTGATATTGTTGCAGATCCATCAGCACCTGATGCATTTGTTCAGGGAATCATGGAAGGAAAAGAGTGGGTATGGGAAGGAGGAATTCTTCGCGAAAAATTTGCAGAGCAAACTCAAAAGAGAATAAATACCCTCGTTGATAAAAAAGCACTTGAGGAGCACAAAATCCAACTGTTCCAAGACTTTTTAGCAAATTTGTAATTTTATAAATAAATATAGATTAAAAATAGAGGTTAATCGGAGAGTTCAAATGTCTCGTGGAGATTTACAAGAAATGGAAGTAGGCACTAAGCAATCCACAACCGCCGTCAATTCTGGCGCAAAATCAGCTGAACCAATGCAAAAGTTGGCTCCTGGTGCGGTTGCTGGTCAAACTGGCAATTGGGAAGATCTTGGTGGTCCTACCCCAGAAAATTACAAGCCTGAGGATAATTCAGCAATGCTGAAGACTCCAGGTGCAACGCTCAAGCAAGTTAGAGATGTTGTAAATAAGTCAGCAGGTGCTGCTGATGGAATGCAAAAACTTCCTGCTGGTGCAGTAAAGGAAGATGAGGATCTGGATGCTGAAGAAGTAATTGAAGAGGAAATCGTAGATGAGTCCACAGAAGAAATTGCTGAGGATGAGTCTGTAGAAGAGACATCCGCAGAACTGGAAGAAGAGGAAGTAACTGAAGAATCTTCTTCAGAAGACGAATTCGAAATCGAAGAAGATGTCAACGCACTCTTAGAAGGTGAAGAACTCTCCGAAGAATTCCAAGAGAAAGCAAAGGTAGTATTCGAGGCTGCTCTGAGATCAAAAGTTAATGAGATCAAAGAAGCATTCGAGGCACAATACGAGCAGAAACTGATTGAAGAAGTAGAAGAGATTAAAGAAGCACTTGCTGATAGAGTCGATTCATACTTAGAGTATGTCGCAGAAGAATGGTTAGTAGAAAATAATTTGGCAGTTCAGGCAGGTCTGAAGGAGGAGTTGACCGAATCCTTCATGACTGGACTGAAGGGTCTTTTTGAAGAACATTATGTAACAATCCCTGAAGATAAATATGATGTGCTTAACAGCATGGTAGAAAAACTTGATGAAATGGAAACAAAACTCAACGAGCAAATCGAAAAGAACGTTTCCTTAAACAAGCGTCTCGCAGAGTCGGTTGCTAACGGAATCTTTGACGAAATTTCTGAGGGTCTTGCACTTTCTCAGAAAGACAAGCTCGCTTCACTTTCCGAAAGTGTTGAGTTTGAAAGTGAAGAAGAATATCGTGAAAAACTGGAGATGCTGAGGGAGTCATATTTCCCCTCAAAGAAAGCAACTTCATCAGCTAAAACCGAAACTCTGTCGGAAGGAGTAGACAGCGCACCAGAAGGTATTTCGAATGCGATGGCTGGTTATCTGAAGACACTTTCGAAATTTAGCAAATAATTGAATTTAATATAATTCAAACCCAAAAACGTACACTTAATAGGTAAAAGCAAATGTTCCAATCCGAGCATCTGCAGGAAAAGTGGGCACCTCTCCTCAATTATGAGGGTCTTGATGCAATCAAAGATTCACACAAGAGAGCTGTAACCGCTACCCTGCTTGAGAACCAAGAAAGATTTTTAAGAGAGCAACAGGATTTTAATAGATCAGGTTCTTTCCTGACAGAAACTCCAACCGTAAACACTGACCCCGCTGGAACTGGCAATGCTGGTTTTAGTGGAGCTGGTAATCAGTCGGTTGCTGGTTTCGACCCCGTTCTGATCTCACTGATCCGCCGCTCAATGCCTAACCTGGTCGCTTATGACCTGGCAGGCGTTCAACCAATGACCGGTCCTACTGGACTGATCTTCGCAATGCGTTCACGCTACACCAATCAAAGTGGTGCGGAAGCACTGTTTGATGAGGCAGACACCGGATTCTCTGGTGCTAGAGGAACTCAGACAGTTACTGCTGGTATTGGTACAACCAACCCAACAGCTCCCAATGGCAATCCTGCTCTTCTGAACACCACTGGTCAGTTGGCTTATACCACTGGCGCAGGAATGAAGACTCAGGAATCAGAAGCTCTGGGCGCTGATGGCGGTATCGCTTTCAACGAAATGGCATTCTCGATCGAGAAGGTCACCGTTACTGCACGTTCAAGAGCACTGAAGGCCGAGTATTCACTCGAACTCGCTCAGGACCTGAAGGCAATTCACGGTCTGAATGCAGAAGCAGAACTCGCTAACATTCTGTCGGCTGAGATTCTTGCTGAAATCAACCGCGAAGTTATCCGCACCATCTATAAGTCTGCTGAAGCTGGCGCACAAACCAACGTAGCAACAACTGGTACTTTCGACCTCGACGTTGACTCCAATGGTCGTTGGTCAGTTGAGAAGTTCAAGGGTCTTCTGTTCCAAATCGAGCGTGACGCTAATGCTATCGCACAGCGCACTCGTAGAGGAAAGGGCAACGTAATCATGTGCTCTGCTGACGTTGCTTCGGCACTGTCAATGGCAGGTGTACTTGACTACACCCCTGCTCTGAACGCTAACCTGAATGTCGATGACACCGGCAACACCTTCGCAGGTGTTCTGATGGGCAAGTGGAGAGTATACATCGATCCATATTCGGCAAATCTTTCACCTGACCAATATTACGTTGTCGGTTATAAGGGTTCTTCACCTTATGACGCAGGTCTGTTCTATTGCCCATATGTTCCTCTCCAAATGGTTCGTGCCGTTGGTGAGAACACCTTCCAGCCTAAGATCGGCTTTAAGACCCGTTATGGAATGGTTCACAACCCATTCGCACAAACGGGTGCTGCTGCTGGTCGGGTTGATGATGACGGTATCCTGGTTGGACAAAACCGTTATTACAGACGTGTTAGAGTCAAAAATTTGATGTGAAGACATTTTACATCAAATCTCTGGAGACCCCAAAAGGGTCTCCTTTTTTTTATCTAAATATGTTAAGAACCTATTTTAATATGGCGTATATCTATAAAGCAACCAATAAATTTAATGGAAAGTTTTATATTGGACAAACTTCATATGATAAGTTGAGTAAAAGAGTTGCATCTCACATATATTATGCACGAAATTCAAACTCAAACTTACCGTTTCCAAATGCATTGAGAAAATATGGAAAAAATGGATTTGATTGGGAAATAATAGAAGAGTGTAAAAAAGATGAAAGGGGTAAAAGAGAGATATATTGGATAGATAAACTAAATCCAGATTATAATGTGACGCTAGGAGGTGATGGTGGTACTCTGGGTCGTCCCTGCCCAGAACATGTTAAAGAGGCAACAAGAAAGTCAAGAATAATAGCAGTAAGAGATAGAACTACAGGAAAAGAATACGCTTCAATGAAAGAGGCAAGAAAAGATACGGGAGTAATGGAAAGTAGTATAAGCAGGTCTATAAAGAACAATGGACCAAAATGTAGATGGGAAAATATAAATATTTAAAAAAAATGGCAAATTTAGGTAATGCTCTGAGTAATCAAATAACAAATAGAAACTTCTTATCTACCGGAGGTTTTAAATTTGTTTTGAATAGAGTACCAAAAGTTACTTTTTTCTCCAATGAGGCAGGAATTCCAGGAATTACATTAGGAACTTCCAATCAACCTTCATATCTAAAAGACTTAGATATTCCAGGAGACAAAATAGAATTTGATGATTTTAGATTGAGATTTTTGGTTGATGAGAATTTGGAAAACTATATGCAAATTCAAAAATGGATTCGTGGATTAGGATATCCAGAATCATTAAAAGAAATATTTGATTTGCAAAATGAACCACCAACTATTGACAATCGAAACTCAAAGATGATGAACATCTATTCAGATGGATCACTTGTAGTTTTAAACAGCAATTATAGTCCACAATTTAAAATCATCTTTGAAGATATGTTTCCTTATGCATTGAGTTCTTTGGATTTTAATGCTCAAGAAACAGACACAGAATACTTTACAGCAGAAGTATCTTTCAAGTATACTGTATACTATATAACTGATATGAAAGGAAATAGACTATGACAATTGATTTGGAATCTTTGCAGGAAATGTGGGAAAGAGATTCTAAAATAGATATTGACAATCTACATTTAGAGTCTCTGAAAATTCCCATTCTTCATGCAAAATATCATGATCTTTATAACAAAACTTTTCTTTTACGAAAAAAATCAGAGCAAACAAGAAAGGAAATAAATTTAGATAGGTATAAGTATTACACGGGAAAATCCCCCGCAGAAGTATATGCAGAGGATCCATTTCCATATAAGATTAGAGATAAAGAAACGATACAAAAATATATTGAAGGAGATAATTCCATTTCCAGTATATCAATGAAGATAGAATATTATAATGTCATATTGCAATATCTTGAAGGAATCATAAAAATGATTGAGAATAGGAGTTATCAGATTAAGAATTCCTTGGAATATATGAGATTCCAGTCTGGATTGGGATGATATATAGTTGTAGCAGCATGAACCAATGTGACTGATATTAAAATTCATAAGAAGAATGAGGTTTACATCAAGTTAGAATGTGAACCTCATATTTTGTATGAACTGCAAGAGTATTTTACTTTTGAGGTTCCTAATGCAAAATTCATGCCTCAGAGAAGAAATAAACATTGGGATGGAACTATTAGACTTTTGTCCGTACATACAGGAGAAATCTATGTTGGTCTCCTAGACAAAGTTATAGAAAAAATTAAACTGCATAATTATACTTACGAATTTGTAAACAATAAGTATTACGGTCTTCCATTTGAGATTAATGAACATATATCCTTAGAAGGTGTTAAGGATTATATGAATTCCATATGCTCATTTGCACCAAGAAGTTATCAGATTGAGTGTGTATATGATGCTCTGAGATATAATAGAAAGTTGCTGATCAGTCCAACTGCATCAGGTAAATCTTTAATGATTTATTCTATTGTCAGATATTTTGAAGCAAAGGGACTAAGAACTTTGATTGTTGTTCCTACAACAAGTCTTGTAGAACAAATGGTAAATGATTTCAATGATTATGGGTGGGATGCTGATAAGTATTGTTATAAAATTTACGCAGGAAGAGAAAAGGAAAATAATCATCCAGTCACTGTAACTACATGGCAATCCATTTACAAATTAGATCGTTCATTCTTTGAAAATTATGATGTTGTAATTGGTGATGAGGCACACCTTTTTAAAAGTAAGTCATTAATTAATATTATGTCCAAGTTGCATAATACAAAATATCGTTTTGGATTTACTGGAACACTTGATGGAACTCAAACACATAAATGGGTTCTTGAGGGATTGTTTGGACCTTCATATAAAGTTACTAGAACATCTGAATTGATGGAGAAAGGTATTATATCAACTCTTGATATTTTTTGTCTATTGTTAAAGCATGGAAGTAAAAAGTTTGAAACCTATGAAGATGAAGTTCAATATTTAATTGGAAATGAAGGAAGAAATAAATTTATCAAAAATCTTGTTTTAGACCTGAAAGGAAATACTTTGGTTCTTTTTTCGAGAGTAGAAACTCATGGCAAGATTCTATACGACATGATAAATAATAATGCAGGAAACAGAAAGGTTTTCTTTATTCATGGTGGAGTTGGTGTTGACGAAAGGGAGAAAGTAAGAGAAATAACTGAAAGAGAAAATAATGCTGTGATTGTTGCTTCTTATGGAACAATGAGCACAGGTGTAAATATAAGAAATCTACATAATGTAATTTTTTCATCTCCAAGCAAATCTAGGATTAGAAATCTGCAAAGTATTGGAAGAGTTCTAAGAAAGTCAAAAAATAAAAATAAGGCAGTCTTATATGATGTAGCAGACGATCTGACATTTAAGTCATTCAAAAATTATACCCTCAACCATTTTATAGAAAGAATTAAAACATATAACGAAGAAAATTTTAATTACGAAATAATACCAATCAATTTAAAGTAGTAATGTTAGAAGAAGAATTTTATGCGACAATAAAATTTAAAAATGGAGAAGAGGTGTTTACTAAGGTAACAGTATGTGATGAAGATAGTATTTTTTTGATACTTCTTCATCCTCTGATTGTAACTGAAATTAAAGAAAGAAGTAAATCAATTGGATTTAAAGTAGAACCTTGGTTAAAGACAGCAAGTGATGATACATTTATAGTATCTCTTGATGACATAATCACAATATCTGAGACTGATAACTTAGAGATGATTATGGCTTACAAGTCTTATGTCAGACAAACAACAAAGACTAAGAATGTAGAATCTAAGATCAATCGTAAGATGGGATATATAGGATCTATTAGTGAAGCCAAAGAGATGTTAGAAAAGATCTTTAAAAGTAACTCTTAGAATCTTTAAGCTTTAATGTTCCTATCAAACCTGACAAAGATATTCTACTGGTAATTTGAATACTTGTCAACTTGCCAAAAATCAAATAAGGTGGTATTATGTTTATACGATGATAGATATATAAATGATTACTACGCACGTAATGACAAAAAGAAAAAGATCTATTCACTACGTGAATAATAAAGAATTTCTTTCCGCTTTAATCGACTACCGTAATGATGTTGAGGTGAGTTATATAAAGAAGTATGGAAGAGAACCCACTAAGGATGACAGAGGAACTAGATGGGACACTAAACCACCAATTCCAAATTATATTGGAGATTGCTTTTTAAAGATTGCAACTCACTTATCATTTAAACCAAACTTTGTAAATTACATGTTTAAGGATGATATGATTTGTGACGGTATTGAGAATTGTGTTCAGTATATTCATAACTTTAACCCAGAAAAATCTCAGAACCCTTTTGCCTACTTTACTCAAATTATTCACTACGCATTTTTGAGAAGAATCCAAAAGGAAAAGAAGCAGATTGAGATTAAGAATAAGATTTTGGAAAAGAGTGGTTATAGTGAAGTCTTCGAAGGTAGCATGATTGACGGAGAGAACTATTCCGACTATAATCAGATTAAGGATAATGTTCACAGCAAATTGAGAAGTTAATGAAGGTTGCAATCATTACTGATACCCATTGGTGCGCTAGAAAGTCTTCTAAGGTATTCCAAGATTATTTTGAGTTATTCTATAAAAACGTGTTTTTCCCGACGCTGGAACAGTACGGGATTACCACTGTTATTCATATGGGTGACGCATTTGATTCTAGGAAATCCATTGATCTTTCTGGTCTAGAATGGACAAAGAGAGTTGTATTAGAACCTCTTTCTAAGTATGATGTAACTTTAATTACTGGGAATCATGACTGTGCTCTAAAAAATAGCAACAGAATTAACTCCCCAGATCTTTTGCTCAAAGAATATAAAAACATTAAAACTTATAGTGAACCAACAGAAATTAATATTGGTGGTTTAGATATTTTACTTTTACCCTGGATTAATCAAGAAAATGAGGAAAAAACTTTCAAACTTATTGAAAAGACAACTAGCAAGTGTGCGATGGGGCACCTTGAACTCGCAGGATTTAGAGTTAATAAACAAATCGTCATGGAGCATGGTTTGGAAAGCAAACTATTTGCGAAGTTCTCCAAGGTCTTTAGTGGCCACTATCACACTCGATCGACTGACGGAAAAGTATTCTACTTAGGGAATCCTTATGAGATGTTCTGGAGTGATGTAATGGATGATAGAGGATTTACAATATTTGATACAGAAACACTAGAACATACTCCTATCAACAATCCAAATCGCTTATTTTATAACATTTACTACGACAACAGCAACTACCAAACTTTTGATATGAGAGAGTATGAAAACAAAGTAGTAAAAGTAATTGTTAGGAAAAAAGATGATCCTGGAAAGTTTGATAAATTTATTGATAAGTTGTATGCATCAAACATTAGCGAACTAAAAATTGTTGAGACTTTTGACATTTTAGAATCTAATGATTGTGAGTTGGATGAGTCAGAAGACACTTTGACTATTCTCAATAAATATGTTGACGATTCAGAAATAAATCTTGATAGAAATAAAATAAAGAATATTCTTAAAGAAATCTATCAGGAGTCTTGCGAAATGGTTTAACATGTTTATTTTAACTATCTCTGGAAGAGAAGATGAAGGGGCATATTCAGTAACTGATGAAGATGGAGATAAAATACTCTACATCTTTGAAGAAGAAGATGATGCAACAAGATTTGCTATTCTTCTTGAGGAATCTGGATATCCAGAGATACATGTAATAGAAATGGAAGATAATTTGATTTTAAAAACTTGCGAGATGTATGGATATCTTTATACTATAATAACCCCAGATGATATTGTAATTCCACCTGAAGATAATGATAACTTTCAAAAAGATTCGTTGGCGTAATTTTTTAAGTACCGGAAATAGTTTTAATGAAGTAAATCTTCAAGGAAGTGGAACTAATCTTATTATTGGAAACAATGGATCTGGTAAATCCACAATTCTTGATGCACTTACATTCTCCCTTTTCGGAAAACCTTTTAGGAAGATTAATAAACCTCAACTAAAAAACTCAGTAAACGAAAAAGAGTGTGTAGTTGAAGTTGAGTTTACTATTGGAAATACTGAATGGAAAATCATTAGGGGGATAAAACCCAATGTATTTGAGATTTGGAGAGATGATAAGTTGCTTGACCAGGCAGCAGCATCTTTGGACCAACAAAAGTGGTTGGAGCAAAGTGTAATCAAAATGAATTTTAAATCATTCACCCAAATTGTTATTTTGGGTAGCAGCACTTTTGTTCCCTTTATGCAATTGTCTGCTGCAAACCGAAGAGAAGTTATTGAGGATCTTCTTGACATCAAAGTTTTTTCTTCTATGAATTCTATTATTAAAGATAGAATTAAGTTGACAAGAGATGAAATTAAACTTCTTAATTTAAAGAAAGATTCTTTGGTTGATAAAGTTGAAATGCAAAAGAACTTTATTGAAGAACTTGAAAATCGGGGTAATGCCAATATAAATGCCAATAAAGAAAATATTGCCAATCTAGACAAAGAAATTGGCGAATATATTGATGCCAATGTGATTGTAGAGTCTCATTTGGAACAGTACACAAAAGAACAAGAATCTTTGGTTTCTGTTGGCGATAAGTTGAAAAAACTTAATAACATGAAGGGTAAGATTTCCCAAAAGGTATCGACCATTACACAAGAACATAAGTTTTTTAATGAGAATTCGGTATGCCCTACATGCACGCAGTCAATTGAAGAAGAGTTCAGAATAAATAGGATTAAGGACGCTCAAAATAAAGCAAAGGAGTTGCAATCTGGTTATAAAGAACTGGAGGAGGCAATTAAAGAGGAAGAAGAGCGAGAGCGTCAATTCATTGCTCTATCTAAGGAGATTACAAAGTTAACGCATGGCATTTCTCAAAACAACATTAAGATTTCTGGGTGTAGAAGACAGATCCAAAATTTGGAATCTGAAATTCAAAGAATTACCGAACAGTTACAAAACAGAAATACTGAACATGAGAAGTTAAAGTCTTTTAAAGAAAATCTAAAAACTACATACGAAGAATTAGAATCTAAAAAAGAATCAATTAATTACTACGACTTTTCTTATAGTTTACTTAAAGACGGTGGAGTCAAATCCAAAATCATTAAGAAGTATCTACCGCTGATAAATCAGCAAGTCAATCGTTATCTACAAATGATGGACTTTTACATTAACTTCACACTTGATGAGGAATTTAACGAAACCGTCCAGTCACCAATTCATGAAGACTTTTCATATGCTTCCTTTAGCGAGGGTGAAAAAATGAGGATCGATCTTGCACTCCTTTTCACTTGGCGTGAGGTTGCAAGAATGAAGAACTCGGTAAATACAAATCTCCTTATCATGGATGAGGTGTTTGATAGTTCGCTTGATGGTTTTGGAACGGATGAGTTTCTAAAAATTATTCGTTATGTAATCAAAGATGCTAATATCTTTGTTATTTCTCACAAGACTGGTTTGGAAGATAAGTTTGAGAATGTAATTAAATTTGAAAAAGTCAAAGGTTTTTCTAGAATGGGATAAACCAATTTTTAAACTGTCCACTGGGAGGTCTTCGGACCTCCTTTTTTTGTAATAATGGTCTCATACGCAACGGAGACCAATGACCGTCAACCACGAAATCAAATCCCAACTTGCCAAACTGCTTGCCACTGAGGATTTGGTGGTGGAGCACAAGAAGGTCTCTACGGCGTCTTTTGACGTGCTGAATAGGGTTCTGACCCTTCCTATGTGGGAACGCGCTTCTAGCACCGTATACGACATGCTGGTGGGGCATGAAGTGGGACATGCACTCTTCACTCCCAGCGATGAATGGGGGT
>Ga0194022_1000002_pt1 | contig 44474 bp, 57 predicted proteins | sample IW29Aug16_MG_FD_144483 | JGI IMG/M metagenome (GOLD analysis project Ga0194022, IMG submission 144483) | Freshwater microbial communities from the Broadkill River, Lewes, Delaware, United States - IW29Aug16_MG | ecosystem: Environmental > Aquatic > Freshwater > River | place: USA: Delaware...
GTTAATTGTCTTATCAAATTATTGATTCATACACCAGTAAAGTACTGGGTACATATGAAACAGAAGCGCAAGCAGTTCGTGCTGAATCACACCTTGTCCATGAACCTAACGAAACACGTTACGAGATTAAAACACCAGTAAAAGCTAAGAAAACAAAAGCTAATGACAAAGAAGAAAGCAACTGAAGACCAATTTAATGAGTTGCATAATCTTGTCACAAAGGAATTCCTTGCCCGTATTAAATCGGGTGAGGCTTCCACACAAGACTTAAAAGCAGCTTGTGATTGGTTAGCTAAAAATGATATTAGTGGTGTCGCTTTTGAAGGTAGCCCACTAGATAAGCTAGTTAGTATTATGCCAACTGTTGACCCTGAACTTGTACAACGGAGACTTTATGGTACGAAAGTCTAGTTATAGCGGTGCTAAATACGCTAATGGTAACTATAAATCATATCAAAAGGAATATGATTCAAGTTCATTACAGATCTCTAAACGGTCTGCATTAAATAAAGAAAACCGTAAACGTGGTACTTACGGTAACGGTGATGGCAAGGATGTATCCCACAGAAAAAATGGAAAGACATTCCTCGAAGCAGCATCAAAAAACAGAGCACGTAAAGGACGCGCATGACCCCACTACTTCCTACCCCTAACGATTACCTATTTAACTTGATAGCTATGACTTCTTCCGACGCCAAAAGACTTTGGAGAACATCTATTAAGGAACACTTTGACCATACTTGTATCTATTGCGGAAAAACTTATGACCTTAGTCAATTATCTATCGATCATGTTCATCCTCGCGCTCGTGGCGGAGAGGATGTCGCAACAAATGTTGTATGCGCCTGTACCAGATGTAATCAGGATAAAGGAAGTACACCCGTCCTCTCGTGGATGAGGGATAAATTTGGAGTTAATAGACTCCGTGAAAAACTAATTATGGAGTATATTAATTAATTATGCCAAACGCTAGTGTTGCAGGAGTGCCACCTGAAATTATTCAAGAATGGACTGCTGACTTTAAAAAACTAAAAGCTGAAGCCAAAGCAAAAGGTATAAAAAAATTACCAGCTGGATCACTTCAACATACATATAACGGAGTAACTTATACAGGCAAATTGTCTGGTAAGAATTCAGTATCTTGGCCTCAGGCTAGTTATGAAGCTCAAGTAGAAGGAGCACGTTCCCGAAAAGGTGAACAACAAAAAATTAAATTATCATCTATTGAAAATATGATGGTTGATAATTATTACGAAGAGGCGCAGAGACGTGGATTACACGTTGATCATCGTATTCCTATTTCTGCAGGTGGTCCTTCTAATGCACCTTGGAATATAGGGTTGATGCAACCTAAAGAAAATCTACGTAAAGGTGACTTACAAGGTAATGATTATATCTATGAACCTTTTTTACAATCTGGTGGTAGTGCTAAGTTAAACGTAAACGCTATCATGACACGGGCTAACATGCCTGCTCTTGGTGGTTTTCAACAACAAGAAATAACTCCTACAATCTTACCTGGTGGTAGCTCTTATACACCACCTAAGTTGCAACCTTCTCAACCTGTTCAACTACCAGAAACACCTGTTACACCTAAAGTGCAAATGGCACCGACTGTTATGGAAAGTATATCAGAAGGAGTAGAAACAGCTACACCTTATGTAGTTGGTGCAGGTGCAGCAGTATTAGGAGTTGGTTTAAATATATTAAAAGGTGGTGCTAGTTTGTTATTTAACGCTCCTGGCCCCTAGAAGCCTCTACAAGCCCTCCTAACCCCCTACACGCTAACTATACAATTATACATGGACCCAACTAAAAATTGGGCTTACGTAGACTTTTATTATGCTGATTTACATCTACCTGCAATAAGTGGTATTTATGCAGTATTTGCTGCAAGATGTGGAAGAGATATATGTATTTACGTGGGTCAATCAAAAAATTTAAAAGAACGATGGCGACAACACCATAAAGCACTTGCTTGTTTGAGAGAAGGTGGTGATTTTATCCGGTACATGCCAATCCCAATAGAACAATTAAATGACAAAGAACAAGAATTCATCAACTACTTTGAGCCAGCCCTCAACATTAAATCTACTACAGGACGACTTCAAGCTATTCCTACAAGCATTATGGAGTGAACTAGATCTACCAAACCCTACACGTGCTCAATATGCAATTGCTGATTACCTTCAACATGGTCCAAAGCGTTTACAGATCCAAGCATTTAGGGGAGTTGGTAAGAGCTGGATTACTGGTGCTTTTGTTCTTTGGACTTTATTTAATGACCCCGAAAAGAAAATAATGATTATATCTGCTTCTAAAGAACGAGCAGATAACATGTCAATCTTCCTACAGAAATTAATCATTGAAACACCCTGGTTGGCTCATTTGCGCCCTAAATCTGATGACTCCCGTTGGAGTCGTATCTCATTTGATGTGGCTTGCTCCCCTCACCAAGCTCCTTCTGTTAAATCAGTCGGTATTACTGGTCAGCTTACCGGTAGTCGTGCTGACCTGATGATCCTGGACGATATTGAAGTACCAGGTAACAGTATGACAGAATTTATGAGGGAAAAACTTCTACAATTATGTACAGAAGCTGAATCTATCCTTACTCCTAAACCAGATTCACGTATCATGTTTCTTGGTACACCTCAGACAACATTTACTGTCTATCGTAAGCTAGCTGAGAGAGCCTACAAGCCCTTTGTTTGGCCTGCTAGGTATCCTAGGAAGGTTTCACAATACGAGGGCCTTCTAGCGCCTCAGCTAGTCGAAGATATTGATGGTGGTGCTGAACAATGGGAAGTAACTGATGATAGATTTGATAATGAAGACCTGATTGAACGTGAAGCGTCAATGGGTCGTAGCAACTTTATGTTGCAGTTCATGTTAGATACGAGTTTATCCGATGCTGAAAAGTTTCCTCTTAAATGCTCTGACCTTATCGTCACTAGCGTTAACCCCTCTACTGCTCCCGAATCCATTGTTTGGTGCTCCGATCCACAAAACGTTATCAAAGACCTCCCCACTGTTGGACTCCCTGGAGACTATTTCTACTCTCCAATGCAGTTACAAGGAACATGGGATCCTTACCAAGAAACAATCTGCAGTGTTGATCCGTCGGGTCGTGGCTCGGATGAAACAGCAGCAGCTTATATCTCCCAACGCAACGGTTTCCTGTACTTGCACGACATGCGTGCTTACCGAGACGGATACTCCGACAATACATTACTTGATATTCTAAAAGGTTGTAAAAAATATGGCGTTACTAAACTTCTAATTGAAACTAATTTTGGTGACGGTATTGTATCTGAATTGTTTAAAAAACATATGGCGCAAACTAAACAAGGTATAGATATTGAAGAAGTTCGGGCAAATGTTAGAAAAGAAGATCGAATTATTGATTCCCTTGAACCTGTCCTTAATCAACATCGACTTGTTATTGATCGTTCTGTAATTGAATGGGACTTTAAATCTAACCCACAAGCTGCACCTGAAGAACGTTTGTTATACATGTTATTTTATCAAATGTCTAGGATGTGTCGTGAAAAAGGTGCAATTAGACACGACGATAGAATAGATGCGTTAGCTCAAGGTGTACAATATTATACAGATGCTCTTGGTATCTCTGCCCTTGAGGCTATTAAAAATCGTAAACGTGATGAGTGGAATTCAATGATTGAAGAGATGATTGATGACCCTCAAGCCTCTGCTAATCATCTCGTTATGGGTATGAATTTAGAACAACGACAACAAGCTAAAGGTAATTCTAAAAACTCAATACCTACCTGGGTGTCGCGCTAGCGCACCACTGGGTTTAAGTTAAGCAAGATGCCAGTCGTAGCCTGGACTCTCGCGGTCCGACCCGTATAGGGGGGAAGGGAAGGGTGGACCCGACTCTCCGAAAAGGGAGGAATTCGAGACCAAGCTCTCATTCCTCCTTTATCTAATGAAGCGTGAGGAGGATCCAAAGACACAAAGACAAACATCTCCCTCTTCTTCATTCTTTATAAACACCTCCTTTAATATTATATTTTAATATTATATTTAATCTTTTGATGAATCCCGTGAGAACTTATTAAACTTCAAAGACCAAACTTTATTAATCCCACCACAACTTATACTACTGTATGCATAACGTAGAACTTGTTCATGTAACACCTGATGCTGAACAATTGATAGCTTATATGGCTAGAGTATCTAACCCAGATAATCAAGATAATCCTGATTGTATTAAATTAATTAAATATCTTATTAAACATAATCATTGGTCACCCTTTGAAATGGTTAATATGTGTGTACAGATTGACACTACCAGAAGTGTTGCTAGTCAAATCTTAAGACATAGATCTTTTAGTTTTCAAGAATTTAGTCAAAGGTACGCTCAAGTCGTTAACACGCCATCACTTCCTAACTTTAGACGTCAAGATACAACAAATAGACAAAATAGTATTGATGATCTTAATGAATATACTCAACAAGAATTTCAAATACGTACTCAAGACTTATTTGATCAATCCCTTAAGCTTTATAACGAAATGTTAGCCGCTGGTGTCGCTAAAGAATGTGCAAGAGATGTCCTACCACTCTCTACACCTACTAAACTTTATATGAACGGTACTCTACGCTCTTGGTTGCATTATACTGCGCTAAGATGCGCTAACGGGACTCAACTTGAACATCAATTGATTGCAACTGGCGTTCAGGGGTTGATTAGAACTAATTTTCCTCTTGTAGCAGAAGCAATGTGGCCGACCCGAGTGAGTGAAGGGCACAACGAAGGAGTGAGCGTAGCGAACGAGTGGGTTGGATAACCTCGTAAAAAAATGACAAAAATGTTTCAGCACTAGTTTTTAATAAGAATTAACAATTAATCCCCCATAGGGGTATAAAGAATTAGAAATTAATAACAATAAATAGTATAAACAATTAATTAGCTCCGTTCGCTACGCTCACTCCGCCCGCACGATTGCCCATGTAAAATATTATTGTGCTGTGGTAATCATGCGGGGAAAGCGAGCGCGTAGCGCGAGCGGGTTAATGTTAGATAGCGACAGGATTACACGATCTATGTGTTACGATACGAATTCGTATCAGTATCAATTAACGATAACGATAATGATTCTCAAAACATCTGTCTGGCCTTTGCTAAGTAACACTAACTCGTTACGTGTTAGCGTCATTAACGTGCGTTAATCGTGTGACATAAGTATATCTGATTGGATCGTGAGTTATGATGAGTTCATTGAAATTGGTGTAATAAGGGGTTGACTATTCTTTGAGGATGTGCTATATTGTATTCATACAAACAAAGGGAGAGCACATGCGAACAGAGTATACACTACCGACTGAACTTGCGAGCGGTTTAATTAACAATGATTGGAGTATACTAGATTACATCAACGATGAGGAGTACAGTAAGATTATTGATCAGTTCTTAGCTGATAACGAAGGTTTATTTTGTTATGAAGTAAAGGATGATAATCGTTTTGAAAAGTATCATGATCTTATTGATTATGGTGTCTTGGCATGTGATTGTTCAACGTTTATCTTCAACTAATATGAAACTCAAAGAAGTCACATTCACGCTCAACGACAAACCTAGTGGTGTCTCACGCCACCTTATGAAGACATTGTTATGGTGTAACAAAGTGCCAAAGGGTAAGCGTAACAAACCAAGTAAGATTAACGGTATTCAACATCATGAAATAAGTGGTTCGACAGAACACACATACCATCAACCACTATGAACCAATGTTACAACGTGAGTCGTCACTCGTGTGACACTCGCAACTCTGTCCACTACTGCTTGACTTCCTCTCCTTCATCTGCTATCATTAATTCATGCAAACACTTCCAACTGACTATGGCGACGAAGTCGTCACCTATTCACACCAACAGCTTGTCGATGCTTTGCAAGCTGAGTACATCCAACTCATGCATGACGTTGAGCCAACTGACGATGACTTCACATTAGATGAGCATCTTGACTATCTTAACGCTATGACTCATGCTGAGCTTATAGTTGAGACTGGCACAGACGAAGAGAATCCTTTGTCTGAGTTTATGTACGCTTACAGCGATTCATCTGACAACGCCATGCATCACGACTTCGACTCTAACTCAATTCTTTCAGAGATTGCACGCTATTGATGTTTACCTCTAGCCATTTGTTTGGTTAGATGTAGACTTCACGTCTACCATTAGTGCACGCACTGCGTGCGCACTATTCACCCTTTATTTCACATACACATGTTCACATATCAATCATCTTCATTCATCAGCTACATTCGCACAAATGTACTTCGTGGTACGTGTGATGTACAATTCAAAGATGGTAAGTTCTACACATATTACAATGTATCACGTCGTGCATTGCTTAACCTTGAGTTGAACAAATCTATGTCTCTTGGATTCTGGTTCAATCGTAACTGTGTTAACAGTAACGCAACTCATTCACTTGTGTTTAATCTTAACAAAGACTACGTGTTTGCTACTGTCTGAGTTTAACTTTTTTCAACTAACTATGGGTTCGTTCTACGAACTCACCTATTCATTCACCCAATTATTACCATGTTTTTCAAGCCTAACACCATCGAATCTTCCACTGTTCGTAACATCCTTTTGAATCCATCTACCAATCAAGTGATGGTACAATTCAAGAATAATGCTAAGACATATCTTTATGATAATGTTAGCGAGGAAGCAATCATTGATGTCTTCTTTGGAGAGATCACATCATTCGGTAAGTTTGTTAATGCTTACTGCAAGGGTAATCTAACTACAGTCGTCGGCTAATGCTTCACTAACGTTCAGCTGATTTATTGTCTTTAATTAAACAACACATTCACAACACTATGACAACTACTACTTTGACTGACATGCAACAACGCGTAAGCGAGTTGTTTAACATCGACAGCGTGTCTAAAGTTGACACTATCATCCAAGAACTTGAAGGGTATGGTATTAATACTGAGGAGAACTTAGATGATGCCTACTCTGGTTGTTATCGTGACGAGTCAACATTCTGTGAGGACTTGTTAAGTGATGTCTACGCTGAACAGATTGAAGCAATGCCAGTATTTCTACAGACTGCAATCGATTGGGAAATGGTATGGCATCAAACAATGCAATATGATTACTTTGCAATCTATCACGATAGTGAATACTATTTCTTCAATCGTAACTTTTAGTGTTAGTTATTACTAACTTACTGTGGTTTGTTTACAAACAACCCTAATTAATTATTATTATTAACTAATCGTAATCCCTCAGTATTACTAATACAAATACTGGGGGAATTTCACATACACAACACATTCATCAAGGACGCAGTTTTGCTTGAACTTCATTTAGTATACGCTTATGAGCGTTACTTATCGGACCACGATCCAACACCATTACATGGTGGTGACGATTATGTAGAACCAATGAGTTTTGAAGACTTTAAAGAGGAGTATTACTATGTTAACGATGCCTACTGAAACCACATCCATTGAAGAACTAGAACATCTAGTCACAACATCACAAAAAGAATCAGTTCTTTCTTGGGTGTTTGATAATCTAGATTATTCAATTTATGAACACCTTTGTTTTATTACTGGAGATGCTGACTAATGCCAACTGAAACCACTATCATCCTAGCTGTTGTCGGCATGTTAGGCTTATTTGCCACGGCAACAGTATTTCAACGTTCCAATCGTATCACCTCACGCTACTACGGTAAGAAGTAATGACACATGATACACACCCAAGCACACGTCCTACAAGCACTCCACATGCCCCTACAGCAGGCTTTCAAACGCTGTGGGTACAAAGACAACTAAAGAAGCTTAAAGAGCGTACAGAGGCTCTGAAGGCACAGTACATTAAACCCGACGACATCATCTAATTATGCAATCTAAATCATTTGATGATGATTACTTCATCAAAAATGCTATCTTATGTTTTCTTCATCACTATCCTAATCATAAATGGACTGCAATTTATGAAGAGTTAGCTAAACGTGACACATTCATCAAGGACGCAGTTCCCACTAAACCACGCACACGTTCCAAAACAAATGCTAAAAAGACAGACGATTAAAACTTGGCGTTACACCACAACAGATGGTCAGGTGCAATGGTTATTAGCACCCGATTCAGAGCACGCTATATGGGCTGCTGCTGAATTGTCCGGCGGCTCTGAATACTTAAAGGATGTTTATTTGGACAATGATGAGTGGTAAAAAACCTTACTATCCTAACAACTGGAAACAATGGAAAGAAGTTCCTGATGAATTTCTTTATGCCCCAACCTTTGAAGAGTTTGCTGAGTGGAAACTTAGTGGTTGGGAGTTACCTAGTTCAATATGTTGTATGATACGAGAGACAACATCTAAAGGTAAGATCAAAGAGTATGTCTATCAAAAACAACATGCTGCTGAGAATAAGATCAGCAAACTAATGAAGAGCGGCAACGAGTTTGTTGTCTGCACTGACGCACAACTACACTACTTTATTTCACCCAACAATGAGCTTGATTACGATTGACCAATTTGAAGAGTTTAGTGAGGATTATCCTGAACTAGCTCAATGCTACCCTGTGCTACAAATCAAAACCACATTCAACAAGGACGCAGGAACTGGTTGGGACAATTTTGAAGAAGATTGGAGGACACATGCTTAATGCCAACACCAGCACAGATCGACGAGCAGATCCAGCTTGAGCGTGATGCTATTTCACAAGGTCTCAAGCGTTTACACAAAAACACCTACGACTTAGAGAACAAATCTTATGCGTCTGCTACTGTTTACGGAGCTGCTTCTATTGATACCTTGTTGCCTCTTGTGGTTGCACGTATTGAAGACACTACCAACAGGATAAAGGAAGGTAAAACAGGTGCATCATTCAAAGAGATACAACAGTATCTTGTTGATGTTGAGCCTTTGGCTGCTGCTGCATTAGCTGTTAAACTAACATTTGATAAAGTCTTTTCGTATAAAGATAAAAGCAATCAAGCAATAAATGTGTGTGATGCTATTGGTCTTGCTGTTGAGCAGGAATGCCAAATGCGTCACTACGAAAAACATGCACCAGGTTTATTACACACACTAAAAGAAAACTATTGGCATCGTTCAATTGGAACACAACAAAAAATAGTTGTAATCCGTACTTTGATGAATCGCTATGAAGTTAAACGATGGAAAACATGGGGCAGAGCTAATCGCATTAAACTTGGAGGCTGGTTACTTGACTGCATTATGCAAAGTAGCGGGTGGTTCACAAAAGACATACAACGAGAAGGCAGAAAAACTGTCCAGTACGTTGTACCAACTCCAGAATTTCTTGAGATCAAGGACGCAGTAATGCGTGATGCTGAGTTATTCAGCCCACTTGCATGGCCAATGCTCATTGAACCTAATGACTGGAAATATGAGTCAGCAGTTGATGGATTAGATGGCATTTATCAGCGTATTGTACACGGCGGTTACATCTTAAATGAGGTAATGAAAGGTCATGATATGGTACGAAGGGGCGATCCGACCCGTATACAGGGAGAGAGACCTATTGAGTTCTTGAATCGAATTCAGAAGGTTGCTTATCGTCTAAACCCCTTTACTGTGGGTGTAGCGGAAGAACTAGATAGATTGGAACGAGCTGTCGGTAAGTTTCTCCCTATCATTCATCATGACTTACCTCCTAAACCTGTAGATATAGAAACTAATAAAGAAGCTCGTCATAGTTATAATAGACAAGCTGCTGAAGTTTACAATCTACAAGCTCAAGAGTTTAAGAAGTCATGTAGAACAAGAATGACAATGGAAGCTGTACAAAGATTTAAGAGTAAAGATAAATTCTTTATTCCTTGGTCTTTTGATTACAGAGGTAGAGCTTACCCAATTCCTGCATTCTTAACACCACAAGACACAGACTTTGGAAAAAGTTTATTGTCTTTTGCTGAACCAGCTTACATGACTCCTGAAGCTGAAGACTGGTTAGCATTTCAAGTAGCTACTACTTATGGTCTAGATAAAGCTACGATGCAAGAAAGATTAGATTGGGTAAAGAATAATACTCATCTTATAACTTGTGTCGCTAATGATCCTATCTTACACATTCACGACTGGGAAGCAGCAGATGAACCATGGCAATTTCTTGCAGCATGTGATGAGTATTATCATTGTGTGCTTAAGTGTGATCGTCATTTTACAAGCTTGCCTGTAGCTACAGACGCTACTTGTAGTGGGTTACAGATATTAGCAGGTCTTGCTAAAGATAAGAATACTGCTAGTCTAGTTAACGTATTACCGTCTGATAAACCACAGGATGCTTATGCTGTCGTCGCTATTGCTGCTACTCCTTTCTGCCCTAGTTCTATTCGTAATCATATGGATAGAAAGGTAGTAAAACGTGTTGTAATGACCGTACCTTACAATGCAAAACCTTTCTCTAATCGTGGGTACATCAAGGACGCACTAAAAGAAAAGGGTATTGAGATTGATAAAGATGACTTGACAAAAACTGTCATCGCTGTTAGAAATGCTATGGATGAGGTCGTACCTGGTCCTATGGCTGTCATGAGTTGGATTGAGTCTGAGGTTGCTAAGGCAATTGACTTGGGTAAAACAGAACTAACTTGGTCTACACCATCGGGTTTTGTTGTAACTCAAAAACTCATGAAGAAAGAAACAATACGCATTGAATTGCAATTGATGGGTGATTGTAAACTTACTGTTGCTACACAAGATAGTGACAAGGTTGACAAACAACATCATAAGAACGCAACAGCACCTAACTTAATACATTCACTCGATGCCTCCTTGCTCCACTTCAGCGCATTGGCTTTCAATGCACCGATCGCTCTCATTCATGATTCTGTATTGTGTCGTGCTACCGACATGTCTTCTCTCAGTGCAATTGTACGAGAAACATATATGCACCTCTTTGCCGAACACAATTACTTGCAAGACTTCGCTAACCAAATAGGAGCAGAGTCTGACCCACCCATTATCGGAGATCTAGAACCATCTTCAGTTATAGATAGTACCTACTTCTTTTGTTGAGTAAGTATCTCTCCCATTTATCCACCACTGTATAAAACTAATGCCACGTCTAATCCACAAAACCTCACAGCCTGTAATCCTTGAAGGTTATCAAGCTGTACTGAAACCAAGCAAGTTTGGTTATTCACTTGCTGCTCTAGTTGATCAATCAATGGTTGATGCACTAGAAGATGATAGAGTTGAATCCCTTAAGTGGGCTGAAACTAAACTAAAGAACCCTAAGCGTTCTACTCTTAAGCCTGAACCTTGGGAAGAAGTTACTGAAGGACAATACAAAGTTAAGTTCTCTTGGAATGAAGAATCTCGTCCACCTGTTGTCGATACTGAAGGGACAGTTATTGCTGATGATAATACACCTTTGTATGCTGGTAGTCGTGTTAAGCTTGCGTTCTACCAAAAACCCTACATCCTCCGTGATGGAGTTACGTATGGAACAAGCCTTAAATTGGTTGGTGTACAACTGGTGTCTCTCAATGCATCAGCTGGTGTAGATACCGGTGATATGTCAGCAGAAAACGTTGCAGCACTCTTTGGTAAGACTGAAGGGTTCAAGGCTAGTGAGCCTAATGTAACGCCATCTGAGAGCACTGAGGAAGACTTCTAGTGGCATTCCGATCAGGACTTGAAGAGCGCGTTGCTGATCTTATGTGTGAGCTGGGTGTTAAGTATGAATATGAATCTACTAAGGTTCCATATATCATCCAGCATATCTACACTCCTGATTTTCTATTACCTAATGGGATATATTTAGAATGTAAAGGTTATTGGGAAGCTGAAGACAGACGTAAGATCAAGAACGTAAAAGAACAACACCCTGAACTTGATTTACGTATGGTCTTTCAAGCACCATATAATAAAATTAGTAAAGGATCAAAGACGACATACGCTAAATGGTGTGACAAACATAACATACCGTGGACTTCCTTCCATAACATCCCAATCGACTGGCTCCTCTGAGTTTGTAAGACATGAATCATGTAATAGTTGTGGCTCATCTGATGGTAATAGTATCTATACAGATGGCCATGGCTATTGTTTTGTATGTCATACTTACACTGATGGGCAAGAAATAACAACACACATTCACACTAATTCTATTGTGCAGATCAAAGGCTCAGCCGAACGGCTGCAGAAACGCAAGATCAGTCAGAAGACTTGTGAGAAATTTAAAGTATATCGTGATGGGGACAAGCTAAGGTTTTACTATCACGATCCATCTGGCATTGTAAAAGGTGCTAAGATAAAAACTAAAGACAAACAATTTACTTATGAAGGAGAAACACCTGGTACATTCTTTGGTCAACATTTATGGGGCAGTAGTGGTAAGCGTATAATCATCACAGAAGGTGAGCTAGATTGTGTGTCTTATGCAGAGCTATACCCAACTTGGCCTGTAGTATCATTACCTAGTGGTGCGGCAGGAGCTAAGAAAGCAATTCAAAAGAACTTGGAGTTCCTTCAAGGTTATGAAGAAATTCTACTTTGGTTCGATGCAGATGAAGCCGGTCAGAAGGCTGCTGAAGAGGCTGCGAGTGTATTACCACCTGGTAGGGCTTACATCGCCCGCCTAGAGGCTTACAAAGACCTCTCAGACGCACTACAAGCTAGCGATTACAAAGCTATTGATGATGCATTCTTTAAACGTAAAGAATTCAGACCTGATGGTATTGTAGATGCTAAATCTTTACTTGAATTAGTTACAACACCACAACCACCAGCTGACTATGACTACCCATTTCAAGGATTACAGTCAAAGCTTCACGGGATTAGGCGCGGAGAGCTTGTCACAATTACTTCAGGATCAGGCCAAGGCAAGTCGTCCGTGTGTCGAGACTTGGCTGCTCACTTGTTATCGAACGGAGAACGGGTTGGATACTTGGCACTTGAAGAGTCAAACCGCCGTACAGCTTTAGGTTTGATGTCTGCTTCTGTGGGTAAGAACCTAGCCTTAGGAGAACATAGTCATGACGAACTTACAAAAGCGTTTGATTCCAGTATTAATAACTGGAACCTTTATCTTTTTGATGGCTTTGGTTCTTTTGATCCTGATATTATTTATAACAGGATTGAATACTTAGCCTCAGGTCTTGATTGTAAGATCATCTTCCTTGATCACCTATCCATTCTAATGAGTGGTCTTGATGGTGATGAACGTCGGATGATTGATCAAACAATGACACGGTTACGTTCACTTGTTGAACGAACTGGTATCGTATTATTTTTAGTATCACATTTAAAACGGGGATCATCCGATCAAAACCATGAAGAAGGTGCGCGTGTTACACTCGGACAACTTAGAGGAAGTGCGGCAATCGCTCAACTTAGCGATGCAGTTATTGGACTCGAACGAAATCAACAGAGTGAAACTAAACACTCTGATACAATTGTTAGAGTTCTCAAGAATCGCTACTCTGGGGAAACAGGCATTGCTTGTCGATTAAACTACAACCTATCTACTTGTAAATTCAATGAAACTACAGCACCAGCAGAGTTTGACGCCACAACAGATTTCTGATTACGAAGCTATGAATGAAGAATTCATTAAAAAAGGTACAGAGTTTCGTATTGATTTAACACTGCATAAGCCTAATCCTCCTACTGAGGAGGCAGTAAGACGTGCTAAGTTTGTTGATAAAACATACCAATGGCACGGACGTTGAATGCTACTCTTTGATTTAGAAACAGACGGACTATTAAATGATGCTACCAAAATCCACTGTCTTTGCATCTACGACACCGAAACTGAAAAAACAATGGTCTTTAATGATCAATCGTTTACGTCAGCTACGGAAAGATCAGCAACGGAACCTATCGTTCGTGGTATCCAATACCTCGAAGATGCTCCTTATATTGTCGGTCATAACATTATTAATTATGACCTTAGCATCATCAACAAGTTTTATCCATGGTTTAGACGTATTGGTGATTGCTTGGACACTCTTTTGCTTAGCCGTCTTTATCACCCGAACTTAATAGAGATTGACAAACAAAAGACTTGGCCTGGTATGCCGCTTAAACTTTACGGGTCACATTCACTAGCTGCTTGGGGTTATCGCCTTGACGAAGCTAAAGGTGATTACTGTAAAGATACCGATTGGAAAGAATGGTCACCAGAAATGGAAGACTACATGATACAAGACGTAAATGTAACAACAAAATTATGGAAACACTTCGAGAAAAAACTTGCCACTGTGGAGTAGTATTTATACCAAAAAAATCTTTTCAGATTCACTGCTCTACTGATTGCAATCACAAACATCAACGGAACAAACGACAGAACTATTTAAACGAGGTGAAGCTAGAAGCAGGATGTGCTCGGTGTGGTTACAACGAACACCCTGAAGCTCTGCAATTTAATCACCTTAATCCTGATGAAAAGTCCTTCAACATTGGAGAAAACAAACGCAAAAAACTAGAAACAATCAAAGCCGAGATCGCGAAATGCGAAGTCCTTTGCGCTAACTGCCATGCCATCTATACCAAACAAAATCATTATGCCCGAGTGGGTGAAACTTGAACATGACGTAGCAATCTTACTAACTAAGCAGGAAATTAATGGATGGTATTTTGATGAACGCGCTGCATGGCAACTTGCATCAACTCTCAGACAAGAGCTTGAAGAAACTTATCAACTACTACGTGACAGGCATCCTTACGTTGCCGGACCAGTATTTACTCCTAAGCGAGATAATCGGACCCAAGGCTATGTCAAAGACGCTCCACTTACACGCCTTAAAGAATTAAATCCTACATCACGAGATCATCAAGCATGGATACTTACGACCTTTTATGGATGGAAACCGACCCAACTGACTGCCACTGGGAAGCCTATTATAGACGAACCGATCCTGAAGGAGATTGGGTCAGAAGTTTCTATGATGTTCCTGAAATGTTTGACGGTTCAGAAAATGCTTGGTCTCCTATCGCAAGGCACGAACGCTTGGCTGAAGCTATGTACGACTGCTAGTAGAATCCATCATCATTGTTCTGTTGCTACTTCAACTTTTAGATGCGCTCATCGAAACCCAAACCTTGCTCAAGTACCAAGTGACTCCAGATTTAGAGAACTTTTCTTACCAACTCCAGGTCAAGTCATGGTCGCTGCTGATTTGTCTGGGATTGAGTTACGTATGTTGTCTCATTTCCTTGCCAGATATGATGATGGACGATATGCAGACATCTTACTTAACGGAGACATCCATCAAGTAAATGCTGACAAGATAGGTATCTCTAGGAAATTAGTTAAGACGGTAACTTATGCATTCCTATATGGTGCAGGTGACGAAAAAATTGGACACAGCTATGACAAACTTCTTTCATCCACAAAAGCTAAGAAGAAAGGTAAGGAAATCAGAGAAGCATATATTAATGCAATTGATGGACTCGATAAACTCTTGGAGGCTATTAAGAAAGCTTCAGAACGAGGATTTATCAAAGCTATCGATGGCAGAAAAATTATGGTGGATAGCCCGCATAAAGCGTTAAACTACTGCCTTCAAGGTAACTCCGCTATCCTAGCAAAACGTTGGATGGTCATCAATCAACAAAACATCAAAGAATTAAATTTATGTTGTTCACAACTAGCTTTCATACATGACGAATTGCAATTCGAGTGTGCCCCTGAACAGACAGCTGACTTATCAACATCCTTGGTATTTAGCAGTCTCTCAGCTGGAGAATATTACAAACTCAGAATCAGAATCGACGCAGAAGCAAAAACCGGAAAAAACTGGAGTGAAACCCACTAATGAGAAGTAAATCAATGATGGGAGTACAAACCGTAGTCCCGTTTACATCAAAGAAAACCCGTCAAGGTAACGGCTTGCATAGTAAACCACGAAAAGGTAAGAAAAAATATAGAGGCCAAGGTAAATGAAGTTATTTGTTGACGCAGATTACATTGTTTATAAGGCATGTGCCGGTGCAGAGTCAGAAGTTGACTTTGGTGATGATGTAATTTTAGTTGTCAGCAAATTCAGTGAAGCATACGCATCAGTCAAACGTGAACTTAATAAAATTAAAAATCAGTTCATGTGGGATGTACCTGAAGTAGTTCTTTTCTTTAGTGATAGTACTAACTTTCGTAAGGAGATTATGCCTGCTTATAAGGGACATCGTAATCGTAAGAAACCTTGTGGATATAAACGTGTTATCAATGCTCTCAAAGATGAGTACGAAGTAGTAATACTACCGACTCTTGAGGCTGATGATAGTATGGGTATCTACGCTACTAAATATCCTGGTAACATTATCGTTAGTCCTGACAAGGACATGCGACAGATACCTGGAACGCTCTACAACATGGATGAAACCGTGAATGTGGAAGAAGCTGAGGGACAACGCTGGCACCTCGTACAGACGCTTTCAGGTGACCAGACAGATGGCTACAGTGGTGTACCTGGTATTGGAATCAAACGAGCAGTTGCTTTATTTGAAGACAAAGGCTACACTTGGAAAACAGTTGTGGATGCATTTGCCGAGAAGGATCTTGGTGAAGACATAGCACTGCAAAACGCAAGACTTGCAAAGATCCTTACTAACGATGATTATGACTGGAGAGCAAAACAGCCCATCCTTTTTACCCCCTCCTCCGATTATAAAGTTGACAGTGGAGCAGGAGTTCAAAATAAGAAGGCTTGAAGACTTACTACCTCAAGCTAATAAATCAGATATTATTACTTTATTCATGGCACTGCAACGTCAAAACTTTGCACTTGCTAACACCGTATCCAACCTAGTTAAACAATGGCCCAATCACCTGAACACTACGGAAACAACTGGGAAGTAGGAGACTTTATCGTTAACCAAAACTTAAGTTTCTTCCAAGCTAATGCTGTCAAATACATCTGCCGTTGTGAATACAAAGGCGATAAAAGAAAAGACCTAGCCAAAGCAATTCACTACCTACAACATGAACTCGACAAAACACAATCAGACTGGGACAACTCTCTTGAGTCAAGCAAAAGAGTTCCGGGACGCTTACTCGGTGGTCAATTCACCGAATGGGACGCTGATCCAGAAATGTTTGATCGATGAAGAATGGTCAGAGTTTCACGAAGCTTTTCATTTAAAAGATGCACACGAACAACTGAAAGAGCTTTGCGATCTTGTCTATGTTTGTTATCAGTTTGCTGCTAATGAAGGCTGGGATCTAGATGAAGCTATGGATCGTGTTCATAAATCAAACATGTCCAAACTAGGAGAAGACGGCAAGCCTATCTACAGAGGAGACGGTAAGGTCTTAAAAGGGCCAAATTACAAACCTCCAAACTTAAAGGATCTAACAAACAAATGACTAGAGCATATGGCACAAAGGAGTTTTACGCAGAACAATTTGCAGACTTGATTGCTGATGTTCAACATGACTCACCTGAATTCAGCGACAATTTACTTGCTGGCTTCCTGTTAGCACTAGACGACTGGCGTCAGTATCACGTTAAGCAAATTCTGGAACTAGACAGAGTTGAATTTAATGCAACCAGCAAATTTAAAACAATCTAACAATGACTAAGATGAGTTGGTGGGACTATTGGATCAACCACTGCTGGATGTCTGGTTGGCGGAGCATCAAACATTCATTCCAAAACTGGGGTGATCTGATGACTGGCAACTGGAAGGATTACGCTCTCATGTTCTATGATAATCCTTTTGAAGAGTGTAATGACTGCTTCTGGTCTTACCTTGGTAAAGATGACACACTACCAAAAGAGTTTCTTGAACATTTGATGGAAATGGTGGATCGTATTGAGCGTGGTGAGGAAGAACTCATCCCTATGGATGAAGTAATGATGAATAGATTGAAGGATCTTACAGCAGATGTGGAGTTGGATGATGGATCTACCGAGATTTCTGAATAGATGGGTGATTGGTTTCAAACCTATTGCCCACACACCATTTTGGCACTGGTATCGTCTTATCAATCATTCTGATTATCGTCTAGATGATCGCATCCGAGCACAAGACTTTTGGTGGAGCATAAATGGAAAAGTTTAGAGAATGACTTAATAGAAGCAATGCGGCCAACACAGGAGGACAACTCATGACACAACTAAAACAAAAAGACAACTAATGACTAATCTAATCTCCCGCACAGGGCGGGTACAATCATGGATTGATGATCCTACACATCGCCTACCAGTCAGCTGCACAGTGTTTGTAGTTGAAAATGAAATGGAAGGACCAAATGGTATTGAAGCAAGCTGGAGGTTTGCCTCACATGCTCTTAGGTATGGTGCAGGTTGTGCTATCCATCTTTCTAAACTTGATCCTAAAGGTTACACAAGAGAGTCAGGAGTTACTGCTTCTGGTCCTGTAAGTTTTGGTAAAATTTATTCATCATTAAATGAAATACTTAGACGTGGTGGGATCTACAAAAACGGTGCCATTGTTCTTCACCTTGACCTATCCCATCCTGATGCTAGGGAGTTTATCATTGCTAATAGATCCGAACTACCTTGGGTTAAACGATGCATCAACATCACTGAAGAGTGGTGGCAGGATTGTACGTTCAAGGAAGAACTACTACATGGAATCAAATCAGGTGACATCTGGCTCAACAAAGTAAAATATGACAATGAAGGAAAGCGCATCAGAGGTAACGTCTGTCTCGAAGTATACCTGCCATCACGAGGTACCTGTCTATTACAGCATATCAATCTTGGAGCCTGTGAGTTCGACGACATCCCACGAGCATTTGTTGAAGGTATGTTCGAGCTGTGCAACCTACATAGTAGGACAGCTGTCGGAGATTCTGGAGAATACCTCCCGCCTGAAGTTGATAGACAGGTGGGACTCGGAATGCTTGGCCTCGCAAATCTCCTACGGAGGTACGGAGTAACTTACGAACAATTTGGAAGAGCGTTAGATCAATATAACAATGGTGAAATCATCCGATCTGCATCTTATGAACTTGTCTCTCAAATTGCTTCAGGAATTGACCAAGCAGCCACAATCGCTCGCGAGTATAATATGGTTCGAGCCTTTGCTATCGCTCCAACCGCCAGTTGCAGTTATCGAAGCGTGGATCTGGATGGCTATACTTGCACACCAGAAATCGCTCCACCTATCTCGCAGACAGTTGATCGCGACTCAGGTACTTTCGGAGTACAAACTTACAACTATGGTGACGTAGAGATTGCAAGTAAAGTAGGCTGGGAAAATTATAAACGAGTGGCAGATGGTATCATGACGATGCTAGACGCTACAGGACTTCTTCATGGATATAGTTTCAACTCTTGGAGTGATTCTGTAACCTACGATAATGCATTCGTCGAAGAGTGGCTACGGTCTCCGCAAACAAGCCTCTATTATTCACTACAAGTAATGAGTGATACACAAGATAAATCAGATGCATATGCTGCACTAGATGCAGAAGATGTAGATAAATATCTAGAGGAACTTTTTAACAATGAAGAAATTACCTGTGATTGTCAAGAGTAATGAACCCTTACGAAAAACTACTAAACAGAAAAAGAAAATGGACACCAGTTCAGACAACTGCTGGTACATGCAAGGACGGTGCTCAGGAAACAATACACCGTGCACTTGCCTTACGACATATGGAACTACCTGTGGGAGGTTTTATCCGTGATGGATTGGCTACCGACGTACCAAAACTATCGAGGGAGTTATTGGAATCAAATGTCACCGACGAGGAGAATCACGACCTGGCACTTGGTTACATTGCCAATGCTTACGGTGTTGACGAAAAAGCTGAATCGGAAGCTCTCAGGCTCAGGGAAGCTTGGACTACGCATCCTGATCATACGATCCTTAAAGCGATGGTTGCCGAGCGTGCAATTTTCTTCGTTCTTCTACCATTCTTCCGCTTTAATGGTGACGCTGGAATGCGAACAGTCAGTGCGGATATAAGCAGAGATGAACAAATTCACGTTGCTGCCAATAGCCTTGTTTGTCGGGAGTTGGGGCTTACTGTCAGCCCTAGTCTTGATAAACTCCGCAAGGCAACTATCAATTGGGTAATGCAGCCCCTAGGTATTAATACTACCGATAAATATTTGGATAAAAAATTTTGGCTGGATTCTAGTGATCGCTTAATGTATGAGGGCAAAGCCCCTGAACTTTCTGCAACTAAATCAGCTAGAATGCCAGCGTTCTTCGAGCATAGCAATGTCAATCTCCCCCAATATGCTTGAGACTATGGGTATGCAAGCCCGTGGTTTAATGCATCAATTAGAAGAAACCTTTCCACCAGTGAATCCTTCTCCAGAAGATTCTCATTCAAAAATTATGTATAGATCAGGACAACGTGATGTTGTTGAATGGATCATTAAATACATGGAAGAAAACTAACCTACTTTTATACCATGAGTATTAACACTTCATACGGACAAAGTGACCTATTCGGTCATGCGGATTACTATATGAACCGTGAAGCAGGATATAGCGATAGCGAAATCATGCAGTGGATTAATGCAAATCCCTCTAAACTCAGTGTCAATCGTACTGGACCTAATGAACTAGTACAGCAAATTGCTACTGGAGCCCGCATGGAAGAAGAACAGGAAAAATTAGCAGAGGCTAATAGACTAGAAATTGAAAGACAAGAACAGCTGCAGCTTGAAGCTGAAGCAAAGCAAGCTGAAAAACTAAAACAAATGGAAATCAGTGAGCGTGTTAAAGCAGCTAATGCAGCAAGAGCAGGTATGGAAAGCCAGTTTCAAATTAAGTCTGCTTCTAAATCACCAAGAACTTCAGGAACACAGGGATTTAAACGCAGGCAACTACAAATAAATCCAACTAGCTATAATGCTATTTCTGCTGGAGCACAATCACTTGGAGTACTTAACGTCTAATGACTGCAAAAACACGTTATGATAGATTGTCTTCAGACCGTTCCCAGTTCCTTAATACTGCTAGACAAGCAGCAGATCTAACTCTACCTTATCTTATCCGAGAGGATGAGACTTATACTAAAGGCTCATTAAAACTTACAACACCGTGGCAATCAGTTGGAGCTAAAGGTGTGGTGACGCTTGCAAGTAAATTAATGCTTGCATTGCTACCTCCACAAACCAGCTTCTTCAAGCTACAGGTTAATGATATTAAATTGCCTCAAGAATTAGGGCCAAAAATTAGATCAGAACTTGACTTGTCATTTGCTAAAGTTGAACGCACTATCATGGAATCTATTGCAGCTTCCAGTGATCGTGTTGTCGTTCATCAAGCACTAAAGCATCTTGTAGTAGCTGGTAATGCTCTTATCTTTATGGATAAGGATATTTTAAAACTTTATCCTTTAAACCGATACGTAGTAGATAGAGATGGCAACGGTAATGTTATAGAAATTGTAACTAAAGAAACAATATCAAAAAAATTATTAAAAAAAGAGTATCCAGATTACAAAGAACCACAACCAAATACACCTTCGGATAACTCATCACGTCATGATGATGAATGTGATATTTACACACATTGTGTTAGAGATAATAACCGTTGGGTATGGCATCAAGAAGTAGATGATAAAATTTTACCTAAGTCTTATGGTAAAGCACCTATTGACGCCAACCCCTGGCTTGTATTACGTTTCAACCACGTAGACGGTGAGGTTTATGGACGTGGTAGAGTTGAAGAGTTCATTGGTGATCTAAAGTCACTTGAAGCTCTGTCACAAGCAATGGTTGAAGGTAGTGCAGCAGCTGCTAAGGTAGTGTTTACCATTTCACCATCCAGTACAACCAAACCATCAACGCTTTCACAAGCAGGTAACGGTGCTATCATTCAGGGAAGACCTGATGATATTGGTGTAGTACAGGTTGGTAAAACGGCTGACTTCCAAACTGCTTATCAAATGATGGGTACTTTAAGTCAACGTTTAAGTGAGGCATTCCTTGTTCTTAATGTAAGACAATCAGAACGTACTACAGCTGAAGAAGTACGTATGACTCAGATGGAACTAGAACGCCAACTTGGTGGATTATTTAGTCTACTTACTGTGGAGTTTCTTGTACCTTATCTAAACCGTAAACTAAACGTTGCACAAAAAACAGGTGAGATCCCACGTTTACCTAAAGGTGGTATCGTTAAGCCTACTATTGTTGCTGGTATTAATGCACTTGGTCGCGGACAAGATCGTGAAAGTCTTGGTCAATTCCTACAGATCATTGCACAAACAATGGGACCAGAAGCTATTCAACAATTTATTAATCCAGAAGAAGTTGTTAAACGTTTGGCAGCAGCATCTGGTATTGATGTATTGAATCTTGTTAAGAGTATGCAAGAGATACAGCAAGAACAGCAGCAAGCTATGGCTCAACAACAACAAATGATGGCTCAACAACAAGAACCACAGATGGCTGCTGTTGAGCAGAAACGTGAGCAAGCTGCTGCACAAATGATGCAACAAGAACAACAACAACAACCACCAATTCAATGAGCGAAACACTAACACTTAATGATGCACCCGCTGATCAGCCAGAACTTAATGCTGATGAGCAAGAGTCTCTCGCTGTTGCCGAGGCTAACGAAGGGAAACAACAACAGCTACTAGCAGGTAAGTTTCAAGATACACAATCTCTTGAACAGGCTTACCTTGCATTACAAAAGAAACTAGGTGAACCGCGTGAAGAACCGGAAGTCGGTGAAGAACGAGAACAAGAAGAGCAAGTCCCCGATGAACAAGAAGACGTACAAGAAGAAGCTTCAGGTAAACTAACAGAAAAGCAAGCTAATCAATTGTTTGATATGGTTGGTGGCGAGTCTACTTATAAAGACATGCTAAACTGGGCTGGTGAATCTTTTTCTAAAGAAGCGATTGAGATGTATGATTCAGTGATGGCTGATGGTAATGCTAACGCTATCTTCTTTGCTGTACAAGCATTGAATAGTAAGTATATTGATGCTGTTGGTAAAGATGGTCAGTTACTGACTGGACGTTCTGCAGCACCTGCTGCTGATAATGCATTCCGCAGTCAACAAGAACTTGTACAAGCAATGAGTGATCCACGTTATGATCGTGATCCTGCTTTTAGGGATGATGTAATTCGTAAACTACAAAACTCTGACATTGATTTCTAAATGACTGTTACCACCAACGAACACGGACAACAAAACCTTTTTGCAAAAGAACCCACCATGTACACTGACGAAAATTACACTGTGACACATAACGAAAAAGCTGAGATGCTTAACGGTCGCCTAGCTATGCTAGGTGTGATGGCAGCGCTTGGAGCGTATGCACTAACTGGTCAGTTAATCCCTGGAGTTTGGTAATGGCTAAACAAGGTCTCTACGCTAACATCCACGCAAAGAAAATGCGTATCGCAAAAGGTTCAGGTGAGAAGATGCGTAAGCCAGGAAGCAAAGGTGCTCCTACTGCTGCCAACTTTAAACGAGCTGCTAAAACTGCTAAAAAATCATGATTGAATGCCCACAATGTACTGCACCACAGCAGTACGTTCTAGAACAACTACAGACTTCTGCTGGTGTGACAGACCGTACAGCACTAGCAGTCATTATGGGTAACATCCAACAAGAGTCTAATTTTAAATCAAACATATGTGAGGGTGGTGCTATCGTTCCTTATGATAGATGCCTTCGTGGTGGTTATGGTTTAATTCAATGGACATCTAAACATCGTTACATTGGTCTTGGCAACCATTGTGCTAAACGTAATGAAGATCCTAGTGGTCTTAAATGTCAAACTGATTACATGATACATGAGATGAGGTTTAGAAAAGATCTCTATGCTTTTCAAACTAATCATCAACAAGTCGGTTATTACATGAATGCTGCATACTACTGGTTAGGCTGGGGTATTCATGGTAACCGTACAAAATACACTTATTCTTTTTTAACTAAACTCAAATGAAAATCCTTGCTATCCTCCCCGCAACCCTGATTGCTGCTACTCCTGTAATGGCTGGTCCTTACGTAAACATTGAAAACAATGCTGGATTCACTGGATCTGATTTCAATGGACATGTTACAGATTTCCATCTTGGTTATGAATCAGGTAATGACGTAGGTTCATACTACGTACAAGCTGGTCCTTCTATCTTTGCACCTGATGGTGGAGAAGAAGAGACAAAGCTTACAGGTAAGATTGGCGGTTCAATTCAAGCAACAGAACGTCTTTCTGTTTATGGAGAAGTTGCAGCAACCTTTGATGACGTAAATGATTACGGCACTAAGTTTGGTGTTAAGTATAACTTCTAAAATTTAAACTTTTATTTATTTAACACAATGTCATACGGACAAATTGTACAAGATATTGGTGGTCTTTCTATACCTCCTTATGATTATGTAGGTATTACTCCACCAGCAGCACCAACTAATGGAGATCAAGTTCTTGTTCATCGTATCGGTGGAGCAAGTGGTTCAGTAGTAGCAACATTAACTCTTACTTATGTCAGTGGTGAACTTTCTTCTGTAGCTAGGAGTTAGATATGGCTTATAAGTTTAATCCTTTTACAGGAAATCTAGACCAAGTAGGAGTAGTGGGCGAGGCGCTTTCCACTCCTGGAGCCGCAGGTCAAGTGCTTGTCTCCAATGGATCCAGTGCAGCCCCAACCTGGGAGCAAATTACCCCATCCGCAGTCTTTGGCTGGGACCACGACGATGATACTTATGGGCTTTATCTGCCAGGTACCAGCATCAAAGTCAGCGACCTTACGGGCGCGGTAGACATTGACGTTCAATCGCGGATGCGTCGTTGTGTTATTAACAATACTGGGGTTGTTCAGTATTACCTAGACGCTGATAACAGCGACATGAAAGCAGGCGATTGGCTTCGCATTGTAGAAACTGAAGCACTTGACACTGCTTATACTGGCACAATTAGTGAAAGCACAAATAGTTCACTTCGTGTCGGTGTACCGGCATGGGCTGCTGGTACGTTCACCGTGGGGCAGCGTGTTACGAATGGCGGGTACTTGTGGGAATGCCTTGCAGCCACTTCAACGGCTACACCTGCCGCTGGTGCAGTAGCAAGTGACCTTACAGGTGCTGATGGTCAAGTGGTTGTTGAGGTGCCTGCATTCAGCGTGCGTTACGGCTTCTTAAATGGTGTTCACACCCGTGAAGTCAAATTGGGTTGTAACGATGGTCTTATTGCCCAAGGTTTCCGACCACATCCTGCATTTATCAAGACAGACGGTACTTACAAAAGTGCGTTCTATTTTGGGGCTTATCACACCTATGACGATGCTGGCACTGGATCCAGCGTAAGCGGTCAAACAAATACCCGCAGCCAAACCCGCAACACCTTCCGCACCGAAGCCGCAGCCCGTGGCGCTGGATGGCATGTATTGTCTTACTTAGAGCTGGCTGCTATTCAAACACTGCTTATTTGCGAGTTTCAGGATTACAACTCACAAAAAGTGATTGGTAATGGCTCTGATGCTGGCACAACTTATGGAGTGACAACAGGTCAAAGTGATGGTGATGGTAATCACAGCGCCAACAGCACTGATAACGGTTCCAATGCTGATGATTACATGTCATATCGCGGCATTGAAAATCTTTATGGTCGCGCGTGGCAATTCGTTGACGGCATAAACGTTTATGAGCGAGTGGTCTATTTGACTAATAATCAAACAGCTTTTGCAGACAACACTGCTGATGGTTATGACTTTTACGCTCAAGTTCCAACTGGATCAGCGTCATACCAGAAAGAGCTCCATCCGTTAGCAGATGTATTTTTACCGTCTGTTGTGACGGGAGCAAGCAGCACGACGTACCTGGGAGATGCTTTCTGGACCTCTTCCGGGTGGCGTGTGGCCCGTGTGGGGGGCAATTCCTTCATTGGTGCGCGGGGTGGGGCCTTCTCCTTGAATCTGGACGATGATTCGGGCGATTCCGGCACGGGCATCGGGTCTCGCCTGGCGTATGCTGAAAATTAAGAAAAGCTATACTTATACGGTGATGCCAAATTACATCACCTTGGCTTGGCTCTGTTTTTCCGGGTGGCGTGTAGCCCGTGTGGGAGGCAATTCCAACAATGGTACGCAGGATGGAGCCTTCTACTTGAATCTGAACAATGATTCGGGCAATTCCAACACGAACATCGGGTCTCGCCGTTGCCCCCAGGTTTTAGTAAACCATACAGAGCAGGCCACACCTCTTGGTGAAACAACTGCACCGCATAAAGCATTAGTAGGTACGCCGAATATGCTGCGACGCTGGGGGCTTAAAAATGAAACGTCATGGTAATTTATATCATCAAATTTACGACATAGAAAACCTTCGGGTTGCTTACGAAAATGCAAAGCGTGGCAAGACCAGAACTCAACAAGTTATAAAAGTAGACGAAAATCCTAATTGTTATTTGCTTAAAATACAGCAACTGTTAGAAGATGAAGCATTTGTGAATGGCAAATACACCACTTTCGAGCTGGTAGAGCGCGGCAAACATCGCGTTATCCATGCCTTACCATTTTTCCCTGACAGAATTATTCACCATGCAATCGTTCAAATTGTTGGTCCAATATGGATAAAAACGTTTATCCGCGATAGTTATTCCTCGATACCAGGCAGGGGCATACATGATGGCGTTAGACGCATCAAACGTATAATGCCGAACTGCAAGGGATGGTATGCGTTGAAATGTGACATCAAAAAATTTTACCCATCGATAGATCATGACGCACTTAAAACAGCTGTCCGCGCAAAGATAAAAGACCCAAGCCTGTTAAAGATTCTGGATACAATTATTGATTCCGAAGAAGGCGTACCAATTGGTAATTACTTAAGCCAATATTTTGGTAACGTAATATTTAACTCATTTGATCATTGGATAAAGGAGGATCAAGGCGTTAAGTATTATTTTAGATATTGCGATGACTTTGTCATTCTTGCCCCAAGCAAAGAAAGACTTCATTTGCTAAAGAAAGAAATAGAAAGCTACTTAAAGCAGCTCAAATTAACACTAAAAGAAAACTGGCAAATATTTCCTATTGATTCTAGAGGCGTTGATTTTATGGGTTATCGTTTTTGGTGTGATAAAACTTTGGTTCGCAAAGCAACCATTCAGCGATTTAAGGAAAGATTGAAGGTCAAGCGTATGACGTTGAATGAAGCAATTCGACTGCGACATGTCATTGGATCTTTTCGCGGTTGGCTTCGGTACGCTGATACTGGTAGACTAATAAACGAAAGCGTACTGCCAGCCAAATCCCGTGTCAAAGCCTACGCTGACAGGCTGCATCGTATTGCCGTTTATGCGGCACAATAAAATTATAGGAGACACTTTCAAATGACTAACTTCGGTTCCGAACAACCAACTCCACGCCTCATCAGGGGTCAGTGGTACGTTCCATACGCCATCACATCTTCAACTGATGAGGATGGCGTAATCAGCTATGAAGCAAGTGAAGTTGCAAGCAAGACGCTATTCGCACACGATCTTAATGCCGTGGTTCCAGCAGGTAATGATGCTGACGTGATTGAAGCCGTTAAACATGGGATCAGATTGCAACGAGCAGCGGAATACCCATCGATTCGGGATTTTCTAGACGGGATCGCCAAAGACGATCAAGACCAAATCGATGAATACAAGGCTAACTGTCTTGCAGTAAAGGCAAAGTACCCGTTCCCCGAGGAGCAGTAGTATCAAAAGCGCACTCCAACTACAAGCGTTGGTGTTTCCTGGTCTTACTTAATCGCTTCATCAGGTGAAGCATTTAACGAGTGCTAATCGCTTCATAACTTCCCCTAGAAGCACGTCCGTTCATCCTTCGGGACGCATGACACCATAAGCATGGAACGGGGCTTGTGGAGGCTTCTAAAGAGGTTATTATGCAAAGCAAAACTTATTGCTATCGCGGTGTAAAGTACACCAAGTGAGATAGATCTAACAGAGGGGTGCAATTCCCCTCTTCACTATTGGCACTGGCCCTTACGAGGATAACCTTTGCCGCGCGGCTTTGGTAAAGCCTTTAATTTTACCAAAAAAAATACTATGCATAGATCAATTGAATGGGCAGCTGGCTTATTTGAAGGTGAAGGTTATATTACCAATAATGGTAAATACCCTAAAGTCGGTCTGACTATGACTGACGAAGATGTTGTACGGGAATTTGTCAAAATTATTGGTGTTGGCTCGTATCGAGTTCGGGATAGATTTCCCAACAAAACACAATATGAATGGCAAGTTACTGGTAGCAAATGTAAAGGTATTTTAGAAAACCTTCTACCTTACTTAGGTAACCGGCGAGCCTATAAAGCTCTAAACATTCTAGACAATTTAGAGTTAGCTTAACAATTAACTCCTTTTAAAAATGGCTTTTCAATCTTCTGTTAACCCCGCTCAGCTTACTCAGCTGGGTCAGGCTAACCTAGCTGGAGACAAGCGCGCACTGTACCTTAAGCTGTTCAGTGGCGAAATGTTCAAAGGCTTCCAAAATAATACAATCGCTCGTGACTTGATCATGAAGCGTACACTTAAGAACGGCAAATCATTGCAGTTTATCTTCACAGGTCGTACCAAGTCAGAGTTTCATACTCCTGGAAACAGCATCCTTGGTGATAGCAACAATGCACCTCCTGTGGCTGAGAAGACGATCACAGTTGATGACCTGTTGATCAGTTCAGCTTTCGTCTATGAATTGGACGAAGTGCTTTCTCATTACGATCTTCGTTCTGAGATCTCACGTAAGATCGGCTACGCTCTTGCAGAAAAGTATGACCGTCTTGCATTCCGTGCTATTGCACGTGGTGCACGTAAGGCTTCTCCTATCAGTGCAACTGGTTATGTTGAGCCTGGTGGTACTCAGATTCGTGTTGGTGCAACTACCAATGATTCTGATGCTTACGTTGCTGCTAACTTGGTTACTGCATTCTATGATGCAGCTGCTGCTCTTGACGAGAAGGGTGTTACTTCTGATGGCCGTGTTGCCGTCCTTAACCCCCGTCAGTACTACGAATTGATTCAAGCTGTTGGTTCTAACGGTTTGGTTAATCGTGATGTACAAGGTTCTGCTTTGCAGTCCGGTAACGGCATCATCGAAATTGCTGGTATCAAGATCTACAAGTCAATGAACATTCCGTTCCTTGGTAATTATGGTACTGCTTACGGTGGAACAACTGGTGTAACTGCACCTGGTAACACTGGTGACTTCGTTGCTGAAGCTCTTGAAGATGCTTCTGATGCTCAAACTGGTATCAATAATGATTATGGTACTGGAGCTGAATTTGGTTCTAAGTCCTGTGGTCTTATCTTCCAGAAAGAAGCTGCCGGTATGGTTGAAGCAATTGGTCCTCAGGTTCAAGTAACCAGTGGTGATGTCTCCGTGGTTTACCAGGGCGATGTTATGCTTGGTCGTTTGGCTTGCGGTTGTGATTACCTCAACCCTGCTGCTAGTGTTGAATTGTATGTCGGCGCTACTGCACCTACTACATTCTGATATTATTATATCCAACGGGAGTCTCTTCGGAGGCTCCTTTTTTTTAATCACATTTGAGAATAATACTCATTATCAAATTATGGCCTTCCCTACTACTGGCTCCAATACTGAGCTACAAGCTGTTAATCAGATCCTGGCGTCAGTTGGTCAGGCTCCTGTTACTACATTAACGACTGATGAAACTTTCGTACTAAATAAAGTTTCAAACTTTACTGGTTCTATTTCCGGCACCACTCTAACTACTACAACAGCTCACATTCCAGTCGGCACCTATATCGGTGGACCTGGTGTAACTGTTGGTACATCTATTGCCGTTGCAGGTGTAGAAGTATCTCCAGCTACAGATCCTGTTACATATAATTATACTGTTAATATTTCACAGACTATATCCAGTCAGATTTTAACACAGTCTATTGCTACAAGTAGAATTGAATCCCAAACCAACCCGGACGTTGCGATTGCACTCAACACCTTAAGAGAAGTGTCTCGTGAAGTACAATCAGAAGGATGGAGTTTTAATAAAGAATATGATTATCCCATTACACCAGATTCAAATAACGAAGTAATTATTCCTAATAATATGCTTCATATGGATTTGAATAAATCTTACACACAGAATATGAATAGAGATAGTGTTAATCGTGAAGGTAAACTTTACGATAAAATTGCTCATTCATTTATCTGGACTGATGATACCTTATACGTAGATATTTTATGGTACTTTGATTGGCCTAGTATCCCTACTGTTATACAAGCATTTATTATTGCAAGAGCAGCTGCAATTGTGTCTAGTAGAATCATTGGTGATCCTAACCAATATCAAATTCTACTTCAAAAAGAAGCTGTAACTAGATCTTCTGCTTTAGAATATGAATGTAACCAAGGAGATTATACTTTCTTTGGTAGTCCTAAAGGTGGTAATTTCTATCAAAGCTATCAACCGTTCCATACTTTACAACGCTAATGCCAGCAGTAACACAGCTAATACCAAACTTTCTTGGTGGTGTCTCACGACAAAATGATGACAAAAAATTATTAGGACAAGTAACTGAATGTATTAACGGTTACCCGGATCCTACTTATGGTCTATTAAAAAGACCAGGGATGAAACATACTAATGTATTGAAGAAAGCTAATGGTACTGCATTTACTAAGGCTGAATTAGATGGTGCTGCATGGTTCTTTATTGAACGTGATGCAGCTGGATCTTACATTGGTGCTATTAAAGGTACAGACATTTATGTATGGACTGCAGCTGACGGTACGTGGTGCACAATTACTAATAACAGTGCATCATATCTAACAGGTACTACTCAAAATGATTATCATTTCCGTAGTGTGCAAGATGTTACAGTAATTACAAATAAAACTATTGCTGCTGCTATGCAGCCTAACAATACTTATACTCCTAAGACTGTTGCAACTATTAAACTTAATACACTTGTAGAAACTTATACTTATACTGTTACTATTCAAAATGTAGAAGCTGAAGTAACAAGTCAAAACAGTACAACATTTGATGATATGTTGTTGTATGATGCTGCTAATGTAAACACAAATCATCATCTTATTGATAAAATTAAAGACGTTATTGAAGCACAACATACAGCAAGTAATACAGACTTTGATGGTATATGGTATTTAGAAGGTTATCCTGATAGTATTGTTATTAAACGTAGTACAGGTGCTAATGCAGTTGTCGTTGATTATAGTGCTGTTACTGGTACTCCTGTAGCATTTGATATTGACGCTAAAGGTGGTTTAAATAATACTGCTATAGAAGCGTTTGAAGATGAAGTAGAGGATGTTAGTAGACTTCCTTTGGAATCATTTGGTGGTCATATTGTGACAATTAGTAATACAACTGATCCTGTAGATGATTATCATTTACAATTTGTCGCGTATGATGCTGTACTTAATAGAGGTAGAGGTTATTGGGAAGAGACACTAGCTCGTGATGTATCCCCTGGATTTAATGCATCTACCATGCCGCATCAACTAGAGAATACAGGACCAACAACATTTACATTTAACCCTATTTCATGGGCAGCGCGTCCAGCAGGTAATGATGTTACTAGTCCTTTACCATCTTTTATTGGTAAAAAAATTACAGCTACTTTTTTCTATTCTAATAGGTTTTGCTTGTTATCACAAGACAATGTATTTTTTGGAGTAGCTAATGATGCCTATAATTTTTTTGTTAAGACAGCTTTAACTCAACTTGATTCAGATCCTATTGATTTAAATGTAGCTAGCATTAGACCTGTTACTTTGTCTGCTGTTTTACCGTCTCCACAAGGTTTAATGTTGTTCAGTGAACGACAGCAATTTCTCGTGGTGACTACAGATTCTAGTACACTTACTCCATCTACAACTTTAATTAGATCCTTATCTAATTATGAAATGTCACCTGATATTGCTCCTGTTGATGTTGGTGTTACTTCAGCTTTTGTTAATAGAGTACCAGGTTATAGTAAACTATTTAGTTTACAACTACGTAATGTAGAACAACCTCCACTTGTTGTTGACATCAGTAAGATTGTACTTGAATGGATACCTGATACTGTTGATGGTCTAACAGTTAGCCCACAGAACTCTGTGATCATGCTAATCGATAGATCTACATCTTACCTATATCTTTATAGGTATTATAATAATGGTGAGAAAGATTTATTTCAAGCATGGACTAAATGGCAATTACCAGGTACTATTCAAACTGCAGATATTATTAATGATTCTGTAGTTGTTGTATCTCAGCATGAAGATGAATACACAATAGGTAAGATCATCCTTGATGAGATCCCTACAGGAAGCTCTGTAGTAGGTACAACGTCTATTACTGGTAATACATGTCTAGACATGGCTACAAGGCCCGTAGAGCCTGCTGTAGGTGTCAATGCAGTGGTATACGATGCCGCCAATGAGGTTACTAAAATCTATACACCCTACACACCAATACACCAAAAGGAAGCTATTATGCTTCTTAGTTTACCAACAGCAGATGTAGGTACAAATGCAGTTGTTGATGCTGATGCTGGTCTTTATTTAGCTGCTACTGAACGTACTGAAATTGGTACAGGTTACCGTTACTTTGAAGTTAACGGTGATTATACAAGCTATGCAGATGGTATCGTTATAGGCTACGGTTATGATTTTGAAGTAACTATGCCTAAATTTTATTATAAACGTGATCCTAATACATCAGATTATACAGCTACATTAACTATATCAAGAGTTACATTTTCTGTTGGTAGAACAGGTCCAGTTTTATTTAAAGTAAAAGCTGCCGGTTCTGATGAATGGAAAAATGTAGAGTATGTAACTGATGCTGGAACTTATGTAGCAGATAGTAGTCCTATAGCGCAAGAGCATCAATTCACTATACCAATTCACCAACGTAATACTAATTTTGAACTTAAAGTGACAAGCAATTTTCCATACCCTGTATCATTAGTATCGATGACATGGGAAGGTATTTATTCACCACGATTCTATAAGAGGGCTTAATTATGTCATGGACTGATATATTTACAGGCAGAGATAGAAACAAAGAACAAAGAGCACTTGAAAGAGAAGTAAAAAAATCTGCAAAAAAGCAAACTAACGCAACTAATCGGTACAACACAAACGTATATAAAACCGATAAAAAAAATGAGGAGTTGTTTCGCGAGTTTGCATACGACACTGCTATTACTAATTGGGAATATGGCAAACAAGTCCAAGATTATCAGTATGCAAAATCTTTAGCTGCTTACGAAAAAAGTGAAAGTATTTATGCGTCACAGCTTGCTTTTAACGAACAAGCTGCTGCATTAGCAATCAGTGATAACGAAGCCGCGGTACAAGACCTTGCTTTAAGCCAAGCGTTCCAACGTGAAGCAATGCATTCTGATTTAATGAATGTAATGAAAACTGAAGGTCTTGATTTAATTACTGAAATAAAATCAGCAGGAATCAGTAAATTAGAACAAGGTGTTAAATTAGCAGGTATTAAAAGTGGACGTAGATTTGGTAATGAATCCATCCAACAAAACTTAAATGAAATTACCAAACAGAATACTTTTGAAAAAGAAGCTAAATTTGTAGAAGGATTGCAAAAAAGTGGTAAAGCTGCTTTAGGTCAATCTGGTGTATCACGTGCAAAAACTATACAATCTACTGCTGCTGAATCTTTTCGTGATCTAACTGCTCTTAGTTCTAGTTTATCTGGTTCTAGAAATAAAGCTGCCATAGATTTACTTAAATTAAATGTTGACGCTAGTCTTGCTGAAACAGAGGTAGGTCTTAATTTAGATAGACTTGCATTGAATATTGAATCAGCTAAAGATAAATATGAACTAGTTATTGATATAGCTCAAGATGAAGTTGAATATAATAACAAAATTCTTAATGCTAATATGCAAAGTGCTATCAATCAAATGGGTCGTAATATTCAACAGATTGAACTGCAAAAAATGCAAGCAGATATGCAAGCTGAAGCAAATCGTAATTTATTCCCTGAAGAACTTGATTATGCACCTGAACCACAAATGCCACCAATACGTAGATTCGCTGAACCAGAAGAGTTAGACGCACCTATAATTCCTAAAGGTCCACGTGTAGAGACAGGTTTTGGAGCAGTAGTTGACCTAGCAACTGATGTAGCTTCTTTTGTCACTCCTGGTATAAACACATATAATTCTATTCAAGATATTTTTACATAACTAACTATGGCACGACTACAATATCAACCCGCTACAAAACCAAGAGGATTCCAACCTATTCAACTTAGTAGGGCTGGTATTGCTCGAATGGAAGAAGAAGGTAACCGGGTAATCCGTAACTTAGAACAAGAACGTGACGCTACAATCAGACAAAGGCAGGAAGACCTTCAAGCAATGAAGGAAAACGCTGCCTATGAACGGCAAGCAGCAGAAAAAAATCAGAAAATTATAGAAACCAATTTAGAAAATGAGCGATTAAGCATTGAAGCTGAGCAAAAAGCAAAGCGACAACAAGCTGATGCTAAGGCTAAATCAATTGAGTCAACAGTAACCGGATTAGTTAATTTCAGTGTAACTCTTGGTAAACAAGCTGCTGAAAAAACTAAGAAGATGATTGAAGATCAAATTGCAGAAGGTGCACAAGCATCACGGCAAGCGTATCTTGATAACCCTGAACAAAAAAATAACTATGCAGTAGTTGAAAGACAACTTGATGTTACCATTGAAAAATATGATCAGGCTGAGTTCATTTCAGGTCAAGCAGGTTTTACCTCATCTTTTGAAGCATCTAGAAATCTTGTAGCTAATCCTGGTCGTGGCTATTATTGGAAAAAAGGTTTTTATAATGAGCAGATAAGACAACACTACCCTACGATGGTTGATAGGGTACTTCAAAGTACTGAAGAGATTTTTGTCGATAAAAACGGTAACAAATTTTCAGGTATACAAGCTGTCAATGACCCCGATAAGATGCGTATTGTACTAGGTAAGGTACAAGACCGTTTATATGGAGCATCTGGTTTAGATGTCAATTCACTTGAACCAGGATTTTTAGAACCTTCTAGTGAATTTGTTGCTAAATTCGTTACTACTAAAATACGCCAAGCATCAAATAAAGCAACTGATAAAAATTATACTATTCTTGCTGAACGAGGAGAAGATCTAAGAAGTCAAGGTAAACCAGCAGCTGCTTTTTGGCTAGATTCAAAAAACCCTAAACTTGGTAGACAAGGTGCTTTAAAGAATTTCTTTGGTCTATACTCTGCAAAAAATGCTGATGGTTCATTTCGGTATTCAGTAGAAGAATTAGACGCTCAAATTATTACACCTGATGGACAGGCTGTTTCTGAAAAATGGGGTAATAGCCAACGTTATCAAGACGCTATCGCTGCTAGAGTTAGAATTAACAGAGAGTCTAGAAGTGCTGAGCGTGCTAATACTAGATTAGAAGCCGCAGAGTTTGCTGATCGTGCTGTACCACAAATGCAAGAGTACTTTGAAAATGCTGACGCACAAGGAGATCTACAAGGTGCAGCTACGTTTGAAAAAGAATTTTACAAAAGATTTCCTAATCAAACGTTACCTAGTGGTTATGTACGAGCAAAGAAAGCAGCGTTAAAAGAAAACTACGATGCTGAAGTAGCAGCTATTCAAGCTAGAGCTAAAACCCAAACGTTAGACAAAGAGTTTGTAGATGCCATTGAAAACCCTAAATTACAACTTGCTGCTATTAAGGCATTTAAAGAACAAGAAACAGCTAAGTATGGTCCTAAGTATGGTGTAATGCAAAAAAGTTTGGTTTCTGAAGCTAAAACATTAACAAAGTTTGATCCAACTGTAGAAGGACCAGGCTCTGGTACAACTATTATGGTAACTAATGCTCTTAAAAATGAGTACAAATATTTCTTTAAAACTTTAGTTGATAAAGGTGTGCCTATTGACGCAGCTGCTGATCAAGCTTACGCACAGCTTACAGATTATATTGCTAAAGGTAAGACAGATAAAACAAATAAATTTTATACAGAAACAGGTGCACTTAATAAACCGACTTTTCCAAACATTCAAGGTGCTACTCAAGCAATATCAGCTAGTTCTCAAGAACAGCGTAATGAATTAAATAAGCTTATTTTACAAAATAATGCAAACGTTGGTGGTGTCTTTAGCATACCAAATGCTGTATTGTCTGAAACTCAAATTGAAACTACTGTAAATTCTTATTATGCTGATAACGGTACTTTTAAGATTCCAGTAGATATTCAATATGCTGCGAAACTTGCAGGAGTAAATCCTATAGCTGCTATTAATGAACAGATTCAAGCGTCTAATGAAAAGTATGGTACGAATAGAAGGTTGATAACACCCTCACCAGCTGAAGAAGCTATCTTTGATCAAGTACCTTCAGTTCAAAAACTATTTACTGATTCTGAGAAAATGTCTCAAACTAGATTTTCTCGTGGCACGGCTCACCTTACAGGTACAGCTCGTCCTGTAAGAGCTAGTATGACTGGTACTGGAGTAGCACCTATTCAACAGACAAATGCGCTTGTAGAAGTCGCTGGAGAGTTAGGTGTAAACCCTATTGATCTTGCTACTATCATTGGATTTGAAACTGCTGGTACTTATGATCCTGGTATTGTTGGTGGAGAAGGTGGTAATTATCAAGGTTTGATTCAATTCGGTGGTCCTGAAAGAGCTGCTTATGGTGTAGTACCAGGTATGTCTTTTGAAGAACAACTACGTGGTCCTGTGAAGAAATTTTTCCAAGATAGATTTAAAAGCGTAGGTATGTCTACACAAGGTGCTAGTTTAGAAGATCTTTATACTACAGTTCTTGCTGGCAACCCTAAAGCAAATAGGAATGCACGTGATTCATTTGGGACTTCTGCTAGAAGTGGTGTTGCAAAAATGGGTCCACATAGAGAAAGAGCAATGCAACGCTTTGGATTTAGTCAAAATTAAATTAAAAAAACAAACAACATGAACGATCCATTAGATTATTCAAATGTTGGCAGTGAATATATGTTGAGTGAAGAAGATCGTAACAAGCAACTCTCTAATGAACAACTAGAAGAAATTCAACAGAGAGTTGAAGCTTACGAACAGCAACAACAGCGACTTCAAGAACAAGAGACACAACCTCCTACGGGAGGTCAAACTGCACCAACATCTGAACAACCTCTGCCTACGGGTGAGGTTACAACGCAACCAGAAATGGCTGCTGAACCATTTGATCCAAGTAAAGATTACTCTTATTACGAAGCCCAAGGTATGAGCCGTGGGGAATGGAACCGTTTGCAAATGAGCGGTGGGGTTGGAAGTGAAGTAGAAGGGTTTGCTACTGATCCTAGATACGCTATGGAACTAGCAACTGCTGTACCTGTTGGTGGTGTATTAGATCCAATCACTGATTTAGCTAATAAATTCCTACCAAAAAGCGCACAGATTCCTAAGGTAACACCTTATGAAAATGGTGTATCATCAGCAGTAAGAGCTATTTCTTCTGTTGTTGTACCTACATTAGCCTTTCAAGGTGCTGGTATGGCACTAGCAGCTAAAGCACAGGCTGCAACTACTAAAGCTCTAGGAGCTGGTAACGTCATTAATAGGTTAGGTAATACTGCCTTTATGAAGTTTCTTGGTTCTAGAGGTGTAGAAGCAGGTGCTAGTGTTGCTGTTGGTGCATTTAGTTCTGAGTATGAAGAAGACAATGCTTTTGGTACTCTTAAAAAAGCTTTGCCACCACAATATGATTTTATTCCTGATAGCTGGGCTACATTAGATACTGATAGTCCAGATGAAAAACGTATTAAAAACATCAATGAAGATTTAGGTCTTGGTTTTCTTATTCCGTTTGTAGGGTTTCTTGGTAAGTTTGGTTCTGCAATTGATGAAGTAGGCAAAACATTTAAAAGAGCACCTAAAATGGTAGGTGAAACATCACAAGCTAAAAAAATTATTAATGATATAACACCAGCTGCTAAAAGCGATGATGCAGTAGAAGAACTATCTAGGTATGCTGCTAAACAAGAAGCAGATCTTGATGAGCTTGGATATTACAACCAAGCTGTAAATCCTAATGCTAATGTTCCATTAAAAGGTGTAAATGACCTTTATGATTGGAATGAAGTTGGAATGCGTTCTGTTGATGATTTTGGTATCATTGGTGCTAGTGTTGATGCAGTACGTGTTGCTAAAAACAAAGGATCAGTTTATGGTCGTTTAGGTAGCTTCATTAGTGAACCTGCACGTAAATATGCTATTACTACACCAGGTGGTGTCGAAGAAGTTACGCTTGGTCTTACCAAACAACTCAAAGATGCTGACCGTTATGGTATGGAAGCAGCTGATTGGTCAATTAGTTTTGATGAAATCTCTGAACAAGGTGATAACTTAGTACTTGAATTGTTTGACCCTACTGTTGGTGTTGATGAGATTCGTAAGATTCTTGATCCTGTTATTGTAAAAAATGAGTTTGGTGTCGAGACATTAACTGATGAAGGTTATGCTGGTATCTTTAGGATGATCAATGATCAAGCTAAAGAATTTACTGGTATGGATATTGCTAAAGCACAAGCTTATACTGCTACTTCTTTATCAGGTCAAATCGCTGACCTATCTGAAGGTGTTAGACTTAACCGAGGTTCAGCTGCTGTTGATCAAGCTAAAGAAAAAATTCGTGATAATCTTGCATATCTACAACAACTACAAGGTACTACTAAGTATTATTTAGATAAGAAACGTGGTATTATGCGTTTAGGTGAACGTGTGCGTGCATTCGGTAAGACACCTGAACAACTTATTAAACAAATCCAAGAGGATACACCGCAAGCTTTACGTATTATCCAAGACGAAAGTGATAGGTTTACCCAAAGCTGGGAATATTTACAAGAAAATAACCCAGAAGTTCTTGATTCATTTCTTGAATTATATGAACTTAGTGACGGTAAGATCAATAGTATTACTAAAATGAATGAAGATATTCTAAATAGCTTTGTTCGTTGGCGTCCACTTATTGATGGTACTCCTGATGCACCTAATATCTTAGATCAAGCTGTTAGAGCTAATTTCTTTAATTCTATTTTGTCTTCTGTTGGAACAGCTGGTAGAGCTTTATATGGTAACTTAAGTGGATTGGTTGCAGAACCAGTATCTTATTTTGCTGGTGCTATGATGCGTAAAGATCTTAAGTCTATTCAACGTGGTTGGATGGCTTATAGTGCTATCCTTGATACTCAAATGAAAGCCTTACCTTATGCTGGTAAGTTATTCATGAAAGCATCACAAAATCCTAATAGTGTGGCAGGTGCAACTAGGTTAGACTTAGTAATTAAAAATGAAAAGAAACTAGCACAATACAAAAATATCGCTAGACTTGAAGCAGAAAGAGGTAACCTTGGTTTTAAATTTCTTGTAGATCAATATGAGAATTTACAACATATGGCAGCTGATCCTGTATTTAGAATTACACCTAATACATTTACTGGTTTTGATGGCTTTACTTCTGCTAACTTAGCTAATGCTACTGCACGTTTCCGTGCTATGGATGAGCTAGAACGTCTTGGTAAAGAAGCAACACCTGCTAATATTAAAAAGATTGCTGACAAAGAATACAATAGTATGTTTAATGAAAACGGTATTATTGTTGATGAAGCAGTTAAATATAATACTGGAGAGATTGCATTAAACCTTGATACTGGATTAAATACTCAACTAAATGGTCTTTTACAAGAAATACCTGGATTAAGACCTTTTATTATGTTCCCAGGAACTATGGCCAATATGGTTAGAGTTGCTGATGATTATTTACCTGCACCTTTACGTTCTTTTCAACGTGATGTAAATGAATTAGCTTATACCTCTGTTGAAACATTTATAGAACAACCTGAATTAGTAGAAAATATTCTTACTAAACGTGGTTATAAAATAACTCAAATGGATGAAACAGCTAGGTTAAATGCTATTGTAGATTTAAAAAATAAGACATTAGGTAAAAAAGCAATTGGTACTTTTGTGACTTCTTTGGCTGTTGGTTCTGTTTTAAAAGATAAACTATTTGGTGATGGTTTATTTAGTATTACAGGTGATGGTAATGTTGACAGACAATTACAAAGAGCACGTACTAAAAATAGTAACTGGAAAGATCGTTCAATTGTGGGATCTGATGGTACTAGATTTGAATATGACGAAGTACTTGGACCTGGTTTAAGTAATTGGGTTGCTACTGTAGCTAACATTGCTGATAACTTTGATATGCTTGGTGAAGCAGCTACAGAGAACTTATTTCAAAAAGCAGCTTTTGTACTTTCAGCTGGTTTGACTGATCAAGCTGGTTTGTCTGCATTACGTCCTCTTGTAGAAACTTTAAGTGGAAACCAATTTGCTGCTACTACTTTTGCTGCTGGTCAAATTAACTCACTTGGTCCTTTAGGGGGTTTACGTAATGAATTTGGTAAAATTATAGATGGTGGCCTAAAAGAGATCAATAATGATATTATAAGTCATTTGAAAAATCGTAACCAATTACTTGGTGTGATTGATCCTGCTAACAGATTACCTACTGTAATCAGTCCTGTAACAGGTGAAGCCCCTAATAAATACACAATGCTACAACGTATTTATAATTCTTACTCACCACTTAAAATACATCCTGCAATGTCTAAAGAAGAACAATTCCTCTATGATATTGAATATGATGTTTCTAGTGCATTTAAGAAACGTAATGGTGTTGATTTGTTAAATACTGAACGTGCTGAATTAAGTAGCCTTATGGGTAAAAACGGTTATTTTAGAAATGAAATCAAAAATATTATGCGTACAGCTGATGCACGTAATACTATTAATGAACTACAAGAAGCACGTAGAAATGGAATAACTTCTGATAAAGTACCTATCGGTAAATATGATCAGATCCATATGATGCTGGATACAGCACTTAAAAATGCGGAAGAATTAGCTTTTAGTGAATTGGAATCCCCAGTACGTCTTTCTATTGAACAACGTATTATGGAAAAACAAATGACTGATCAAAGAGCTGAACAAGGTTTAATGCCTGGAATTGATTCAACACTTAACATTCGTTACTAATGGCAACTATACAAAATACATACACAGGGGATGGTTCAACCACGAACTATTCATTTACATTTGAATATTTAGATCAAAGTGATGTTAAAGTTGAACTTGACGGAACTGTAACAACTGCTTTTACTTTTGTCAACGCTACTACCCTTGGCTTTAATACTGCACCTGGAAATGGTGTAGCTATTCGTATCTTTAGAGATACATCTACGGAAACACTTAAGGCAACATTTTTCCCAGGTTCAGCTATTAAAGCAGAAGATTTAAATACAAATTTTACACAAAACAATTTTGCTAGTCAAGAATCAAAAGCAAATAGCAGTCAAGCTCCACAAGCTTTAGCTAACTCATTAGCTGCTGTAACTACAGCTAACTCTGCTGCATCTAATGCTTCAGCAGCTTTGGCTGCAGTTAACAATGTGGTAGCAGCACAAGCTGTCGCTGATGTTGCTGCTCTTGCAGTATTTAATACAAGTGGTTTGTCGGCACAAGACCAAGTTGAAGTTTTTAATAGCACTAATATTCAAACCTACAACACTACTTATCCTTCTGCTCCACAAATTACAGGAGTACCAGTTGGTTTTGTTGGAGCTACTGCTCTAACTGTTAAACTTGTTTGGACTGGTTCAGCTTGGACTTGGAATTCATATTCTTCTACTGATCCTGATAATCGTTACCAACCGCTTGACGCTGGTTTAACATATTTAGATGGCCTTAATTTTACTGACGAAACTACATTTAAACAAGGCGTTAATCTTGAAATCGGGGTTGATGTACAAGCATATGATGTTAACACAGCTAAACTAGATTCTCCACAAACATTTACTGCTTCAAATACATTTACTGCTTCAAATACATTTGCTTCTGATCAAACATATCCAAAAATCCCAGCTAATACAAAAACTGCTGCTTATACATTAGTTGTAGCTGATGCAGGCAAACACATTAATATTGCTACAGGTGGCGTTACAGTACCTAGCAGTGTATTTAGTATAGGTGATGCAGTTAGTATCTATAATAATAGTACTTCAGATCAAACCATTACAGAAGATACAGGTGTAACATTACGTCAGGTAGGTACAGCTAATACTGGTAATCGAACATTAGCGCAATATGGAGTAGCAACACTTCTTTGTGTTGACTCTAACACTTTTGTTATTAGTGGTGGAGGATTACGTTAATGGGAATGATGCAAATGTTATTGGGTAGTGGTGGTGGTTTTTTTGCAACAGGCGGTGTAATCACCACTTCCGGTAACTATCGTATCCATACTTTTACAAGTACAGGAACCTTAACAGTCGCTTCTGCACCTGTTGGTTCTACTGTTGAGTACTTAGTTGTTGCTGGTGGCGGCGGTGGTGGCCAAGGTTTTTACGCTGCTGGTGGCGGTGGTGCTGGGGGCATGAGTACCGGAACTTTGGCGCTTAGTATCGGTAGTTATTCGGTAACGGTTGGAGCTGGTGGCGCTTTTCGTACCAACGGTTCCGATTCAAGTTTTACCGGAATCGTTTCAACTGGCGGCGGAAGCGGGGGAAGCGCTAATTATATTGCTACCTCAGGCGGATCTGGTGGCGGGGGAGGATCAACAAATGTTTCGGGTCAAGCTGGTGCTAGCGGTGCTTCAGGACAAGGGAATAGAGGTGGAGACGGTACAGACGCAGGAGGCGGCATTTATTCCGGCGGCGGTGGTGGCGGTGCCGGCGCGCCAGGCGCAGCAGCGGTTGGTTCGACCAGCGGTAACGGCGGATATAGCAGTACATCTTCAATTACAGGTACAACTGTTGCGTATGCTGGCGGAGGTGGCGGCGGCGGCTTAAATTCTTCTCGTGGTTTTGGAGGTGCCGGTAGCGGGGGCAATGGCGGTATTTACAACACAAACATTGGCGATCACAGCGGGATAGTAAATACAGGCGGAGGCGGTGGAGGGCACCCCGGAACCTATGCAGGCTCTGGCGGTTCTGGCATCGTAATTATTCGTTATGAGATATAAAAATGGCACATTTTGCTAAACTTAATTTTACAAATACTGTTGTTCAAGTACTTGTAGTATCTAATGATGAACTGCTTGATTCACAAGGCATAGAAAATGAATCTCTTGGTGTAACTTTTCTTCAATCTTTATTTGGTAATGATACTACTTGGAAACAAACAAGTTACAACAAAAATTTTAGAAAAAATTATGCTGGTATAGGGTATACTTATAGTTATGAAAAAGACGCTTTTATACCACCAATGCCAGACGATGGGGAATCTTGGACTTTAAACGAAGAAACTCTTCAATGGGAACAGGTTTCTAATACATCAGTACCTTAATATTAACTTACTACATAGTTAAATGTCTACTTAAATTTAAATTATCCGTTAAATCTTACTATGATTACCCTTATCCGACCAATTTTATTCTCATTTCTACAATCTGAAAAAGTTAAACTACTTATTGTAGATATGCTTACAAAACTTGCTCAATCAACCGATAATGATATCGATGATAAAGCAGTTGAATTTATTCGTAACGGTTTATTTCCTAATAAATAATGATTGAAGCAGGGGTATCAGCTCTGATTGGAGCTATTGCAGCAGGTGCTGCTTTAACAAATCGTATACACAATAGAATAGCAGCTTTGGATAGACGTGTTGATACCTTTGAATTAAGTGTTGCACAAGATTATGTATCTAAAGCTGATCTTTCAATAATGGTGCAACGTATGGAGGATCATATGATCCGCATTGAAAACAAATTAGATCAAATTGTATTGAGGAATAGTTAATTGTCTTATCAAATTATTGATTCATACACCAGTAAAGTACTGGGTACATATGAAACAGAAGCGCAAGCAGTTCGTGCTGAATCACACCTTGTCCATGAACCTAACGAAACACGTTACGAGATCAAAGCACCAGCTAAACCTAAACCAAAAGCTAAAGCTAAACCTAAAGCAAAATGACAAACAAGAAAGCAACTGAAGAATGACACAAACCCGTACTGAAAGACGGGAATACGAAAGAAATTATCATTTACAAAGACGTTACGGAATATCAGCAGAACAATATGATGAGATGCTGAAAAGACAGGATCACAAATGTAAGATTTGTGGTTCTGAAGAACCTAAGGGTAACGGTAACAGGTTCGCTGTAGACCATTGTCACTCTAGCAATAGAGTGCGTGGTCTTTTGTGTCAAGAGTGCAACCAAGGTCTAGGTAAATTTAACGATGATATCTCTCTACTTTCCCGAGCTATTACTTATTTAAATGACAAAGAAAGCAACTGAAGAACAGTTTAACGAACTGCATAACCTTGTCACGTCTGAATTCCTTGCCCGTATTAAATCGGGTGAGGCTTCTACACAAGATCTAAAAGCAGCTTGTGATTGGTTATCAAAAAATGATATCAGTGGTGTCGCTTTTGAAGGTAGCCCACTAGATAAGCTAGTTAGTATTATGCCAACTGTTGACCCTGAACTTGTACAACGGAGACTTTATGGTACGAAAGTCTAGTTATAGC
>Ga0194022_1000004_pt1 | contig 38775 bp, 49 predicted proteins | sample IW29Aug16_MG_FD_144483 | JGI IMG/M metagenome (GOLD analysis project Ga0194022, IMG submission 144483) | Freshwater microbial communities from the Broadkill River, Lewes, Delaware, United States - IW29Aug16_MG | ecosystem: Environmental > Aquatic > Freshwater > River | place: USA: Delaware...
TTTCACAGTTTACTGTTGTTGCGTTAGACGAACTTGTTACCCTTTTAAAAGTCTCGTTGTAACTATCAACCAGCAGTTCGCCTGTGATGTCTACGTCGCCTGTGTAGCTAGCGCCTACCTTGGAATCTAACTGTGTCTGAATGTTTGACGTAACACCGTCTGTGTAGTTAAGTTCTGCTGTGGTAGCTGTAATACCGTCTAGTACGTTAAGTTCAGCCGCTGTAGAAGTAACGTCACTAAGCTGACTAGCGGCAATAGACAAAGCCGCCTGATGTTGTGTAACAGAAGACTGCGTAATGTTTGCGTCAGGTACGTTAGCCCACGTTACGTTAGCAGTAAGATCGTTAAGCTCTACAATAGTCGGGTACGTAGTCAACACCCAGTTACGCACAGCGGCGTTAGTTGGTATCTGTGTGTCGCTGTTGGCAAAAGTTTCGCCAGAAGTTGTTACTGCTCCAGCGTCCATATCAGAGAACGTAACGCTAGTCAGGTAACCCTGTGTTGAATGATCGCCCCATCCGTAAGCAGTATTCCAGTTTGTTACGTTGAGGTTGGAACCTGTGACAGCACCAGAGAACGTACCTGTAGTGCCTGACACAGCGCCTGAGAACGTGCCTGTAGTACCAGCAACAGCAGTAAATGTACCAGCACCCGGAGTAGAGCCACCAATGGTTACACCGTCAATAGTACCACCGTCAATGTTAGTAGTAACTGAGCCACCTGTAAAGTTTACAGTACCTGTGGCAGTAATGCCGTCAAACGTAGCAGTACCAGTAAATGTAGGACCAGCTAGATCAGACTTAGTTGCTACTGCCGTTGCAATAGCGTTAAATTCAGTGTCAAACTCTGAGCCACGGATAACCTTATTAGTGTCACCTGTGGGCAAAGAGTCCTTAGCTGTAAAGTTTGTTGATTTTACGTAGTTGGACATAAGGCTTTCCTATCCGTTATCTTTTAGTTAACCGCCCTGTCATCAAGACGTTTAAATAAAAGGGGGCCTTGCGACCCCCGGAGTATCTTACTCGTCAGCGATGGCGATGATGAAGCCAGCTTCAGGACGGTAAGTCTCAACACCGTACAGAGTATCAGATGTGAACAGCGTAGACAGGTATTCCTGCTTGTACTGAGTCTGAGAGCGTACAGCCAGTTGCTCTGCCATTACTAAGGCATCCTTGTGGAAGAACAAGCAACCACGAACGTCGATAGAACCACCAGCGTTCTGAGCCGCAGTCTCCAGAGTAGGAGCGTTGCTAGAAACGTAGATGTCGATGCCGTACAGGTTACCGATCAGACCAGACTCAACGCCGCGGCCACCAACGAAGTCGGAAGACACGTAACGATCAATGCCCATGATTGACTTACGAGCGGCAGGAGGAATTACGAGAACTCGTCCGTCCATAGGTACGTCAGCATCGTCCATCAGCTTAACAGCTTCACGGAGAGCAAGGTCAGTAAAGTTGTCACCAGTAGCAACGGTGTCAGCCGCAAAAGTAGCGAGGCCACTAGAAGCGTTGACGTAGTAAGCGTTGCTGTTAACCCAGCTAGAGGCGTCAGTCGGTGTTTGGGTACGAGTACCGTTACCAAAGCCAGTAGCGGCGTTAATTAGGTCAGTGTCAACTTTCAGAGCCAGTTGGTAACCGGCGTCTTCAGTGTAGAACTGTCGCAGAGAAGACAGAGCCTGTACTTCTACGATGTCCTCAATCAGACGCGAGTACTCAAAGTGACGGTCTACAGTAATCGTCAATTCTGACTCAAGGTTAGCCTGAATGGTTACCGCAGTTGCTTCTGCTTTCGCATTAGCAGTACCACGGATAGGCTTAGGTACGTGAATAACGTCACCCTTCTTGCCAGTCATAGACAGACGCTTGACAAGGGGAGCCATCTTCAGGTTCTTTTGGTAAGCGGCAATAATTTCATCCGACCAAATTTCGGGGATAAAAGTACCCGCCGCAGTTTTGTCTACTACAGCATTAGCTGTAAAATATGCACCAGAGGTTTCACCAGCCATTTTAATTCTCCTTAAGTATTAGGCTAGCGTACACGACCCTCTGCGTATGCTTTCAGTAGTTCGTCTGAAAGACTTTGGTAACGCTCTGGGTCTGTTCGCATAAGTTTAATAATGTCAGCACGACGATAAACTTTCTTGCGTGTTCCCTCCGCTGTTCCACGAGCGTTGCCTGTGCTAGCTGACTTCAGGGTGTTCTTACGTGCCTGTTTTTCAACGTTGGCAGTCTGCTGTGCTACGCTTGCTCTCTCTTTCCAGAGACTGAACAATTCGTCAGCCGCATCGTAGTCGTACCCTTGGTCTGCCTGAACAAACAACTGTGTTCGGACTTTTGACCCCTTGATCCACTCAGCAAAACTACCGTCTTGCAGTATACTCTCCATATCAGGATGCTTGGATTTCAACTGTGCAAGTGTAGCCTGTTGTCTAGCCTGTTGTGTGTAGGCTTCTGCTTCCCTGATCTTAGGGTGGTTATCTATAGCTCTGTTAACAGCGGACTGTGGATCTACAAAGAAATCTACGTCATCGTCTTCTTGTTGCTGTTGTTGAGGTGCTTGTTGATTTGAGAGTTGTGTCTGGATGTAGTCATCAACGACCTTCCGTAACTCACCAACTTCCGTACTCTGTTTGCCTGAGAATTTCTCAAGCTCTTGGTGCATCTGTACAAGGTCTTCTACAGACTTACCACGGTACTTTTCGGGGACTTCTGGTTCTTGAGGTTGTTCCTCTTCTTGAGGAGTCTCTACAGTGTCTGTGGTTAGTTCTTCAGTTGTTTCCGTTGGTTCCTCTTCAGGACGCTCATCAAGTAATTGTGCTCGTGACATAATGTAAACTTACCCCGCCTATTATTATTAAGGTTATGGAGGATTAAAATGGGAAGTGACCTAAGACTAGGGTTCCCGACTAGATCGCCCAGCGTTCTCATGTTCACGTACCCACTTCATGTGTCTGCCGGGGAAGTCCCCAGAAGACCCTTCAAGTATGTGTTGAGTTGCTGAAACGATTTTTGTAGCGTTGGCCCCGCATCCGCACCTACTGGATGTGGTATTACCGTCTACAAATTCTTCAAAGATATGTCCGTTTGTACAGCGAAAATCAAATACTTTAATCATCGCTTTTTGTTAGCTCATCGTAGTTATTGTTAGTAGTTGTTTCAAAGTTGATAAGATAGGCGAGTACGTTGAGTTGTCCCTTACGCACAAACAAATCGTTTTCATCTTTGGTTGCTTCTACGCTGTTAATTACGACAGCATTTTGAGTAAGTTCTTCAATTAGCTGTTTCCAACCATCGGTTCTAAACAGGTCAAAGTACTTGTTGTAGTATTGTTCAGTTTCTTGATCTAGTGAGGCCATGCGGTTGTCTCTATATCCCTATTATAACATATTTTTAACTAAAAGTCAAGTATTATTTATCGGTATTATTTACTTTTTCTTTTTAGCCTTCTTTTTCATCTTAGCTTTGGCTTTTGCGGCGGCTTTGTAGCCCTCTTTCGTATAAGCGTAATGTTTTCCACCTACTTTTGGCATTATTTACTCCTTTTGCGTTTTTTGGCTGTTTTAGCCGCTTTTTTAAAGGCACTAGCCGTAGGCGCACCCTTAGATCCGGGTTTACGCATACGTTCTCCAGAGCCAGCCTTGATTCTCTTGCGTTTTTTGTGTATGTTTTCGTATAGTCCAGCCATATCACCATTTCACCTTGTTTGCCCAGTATGCGGCACTCATCTTTCCTTTAGCAATGTTCTTAGAGTGTCTAGCCTTAAAGGACTTACGCCTTGCCTTTTCTTTAGCAGTCTTAGGATCTTTTCCAGCACCGCTGACTCCCTGTTGTCCAAATCGTATAGTCTTAACTTTGTCACCCTCTTTAGCCACAACTACGTGTGACTTTGAGGGGTGATTAGGCGTCCTCTTCGGCTTGTTGTACCCGCTTACCCCTGCTCTTGCTAGCCGTGGGTCTTTTTTCTGTGGCATTAATCTTCTCCTCCAGTTCATTGAGTTTCGCCTGTAGCCGCTCTATTTTGTCGAAATGATCCTTGAACGCCTCGTTAATCTGCTTGAGAAAGTTGTTCATTTCGGTTTGTGTCATAATCATGTGTAATTATTCCTTAAGCGGGTTTAGTGGGCCAAATTACAGAATACGGAAATCCTTCTTGGGCTGGCAAGTCTCGCAAATCTTGTCTGTACGTAACCATTTCTGTTGTCATAGTTACGTCAGTTCCTGCACACCAATCTGTTTGTGCTAACCGTTGATTTCTAAGATCACGCATTTGACTGGCTTTAGTGGCAGTGTCAGCCGTAATTTCATCTGTTGTTTTGTCTACGATGCTTTTGGTCAACACCCAACTACCGTTTATCAGTGACGGTTGAGATGAAACAACCATTTTTTGAGTAGCAGAATCATATTCTGGTGCTGGCTCGTACCCAACAGGATAAACGTCATAAGCAACTAGCGTTTCGTCCGAAATTTCTGCGGGAAAAGAAATAGTTGGATTGTCAGCACGAAACTGCTCTATGCTATACGGGTACTCAACTATTTGATCGTTTGCTGTTTTTACAAACATTGATTACTCCTACTCAATTATGTATTGGTAAATATCGTCGGTTATCCGGTCTAGAACATACATTTGCGTCCCGTCGGTCTTAAAAAACAAGCCGGTTGGGGTTGTCCCTAATACTGCTTTTTGTTGTGAATAACTTGCAGTACTAATGTCCCATGCAGTGCTTAAGTTGTATTCGCTTACGGCTTTGTTTGTCGATTGACCCAACACATACATTTTGGTGCCGTCAGGTTTGAACCGTAATTCGCTTGGTTCGGTGAACTGGCCGCTAACAGAAAACGATTGAGTAAAACTAGCAGTGCTAATGTCCCACGCGGTGCTTAAACTATATTGATGTACGGCATCGCTTGAAACTCCCGTAATATACATTTCAGTACCGTCAGATTTAAAATCAACACCTGTAGGATTCAACTCTTTCGCCGCAATAGAGAAGTTCCGCACGTAACTCAAAGTGCTTATATCCCACGCTGTTGATAAGCTATATTGATTTACATCATCACCAGTAAGCCCTAGCACGTACACTGCTGTACCGTCTGATTTTATATAAAGTCCTTGGGGGCTGGTATCTTGAGCGCCTACCGAAGCTTGCTGAGAATACGTTGCAGTATTTATGTCCCATGCAGTACTTAAATTGTATTCGTCGATAGCGACCCCACCGCCGCCCACAACATACATTTTGGTGCCGTCTGATTTAAATGCTAATGAGTTAGGACTAGCCTCTTGGCTTGCAACATTAAATACTTTTTTCCCAAGATTGTATTGATTTATATCATCGCCTAACGAACCGACTACATACATCGTTAAACCGTTTGGCCTAAAAAACATCCCCCTTGGGTACGTCTCTTCCGTGGATACAGAAAAGTTTTGCGAGTAGCTTGCAGTGCTAACGTCCCATGCAGTACTTAAATTATATTCATTGACATCATCGCCCGACGTTCCAATGATGTACATCTTGGTTCCGTCAGATTTAAAATGCACATCTTGAGGTGCGGCTTCTTGCGCGGCTACAGAAAAGTTTTGGGAGTAGCTTGCTGTGCTTAAATCCCAGCCTGTGCTTAACGTGTATTCATTAACATCGTCGCCAGTTTGACCAGTTACATACAACTTTGTACCGTCTGATTTAAAAAACAATCCTCTTGGGCTTGTTTCTTGGCCCTGAACACTAAACGTGGTATTAGAAAAACTAGCGGTGCTTATGTCCCACGCAGTGCTTAGATCGTATTCGTTAACGTCGTCACCCGCAAAGCCTATGATGTACATTTTGGTTCCATCTGGCTTAAATACCAAACCTGAAGGGTAAATTTCTTGGGAGCCTACGGAAAATGATGTCGTATATGAGCTAGTCGTTATGTCCCAAGCTGTTGATAAGCTATGCTCGTATATAGCATTGCTATTATAAGCAATCGTATACAGTTTAGTGCCGTCTGTTTTAAAGGCTACGCCAAACGGGTCAGTTCCAAAGGTTCCAGATTGTGTGCTTACATACGTAGCTGTACTAACGTCCCACGCGTTTGCTGAATCACTCTCTAATTCGGCATAAGAAATATCCCACGCATTAGAGGAAGGAGGCGTTCCACCACTAACATTACCAGCGGCAGATGCCAACGTCATTGCTAGCTCACTCATGCGTAGCTACCTACGTAAGCTCCATACAGCGTTGTGCTAACTTTCCATAGCACAAGCGTATCCTTGGCTGTAAGCGTCGGAGCAGAGTTACCAGAACTTGTAACCCACGTTATCGTAGGCCATATAATCGTGTAAGATGCACCACCCTCCAGCATTAGAACCACACTTTCGCCAGAAGCTAACGTCTCCGTAAACGTTGTATTAGCCGCTACAGTTTTTGTTTGGATGCCGCCGTTTGTTGGATCGATGGCTGTACCAGTGAGCGAATAAACCGTGTTGATTCCCTGCTCTATCCACTCGTAATCAGAGCCGTTCCAGCTAAGTATTTCGTTACTTGCCGCAGTGCTTTGGTTTAAATGTGTATTTACATCACTGTCGGTGTAATTGTTGTATGTACCAAAGTCGCTAATCTGACTCTCTGTTATTGAAAGCGCCGCCTGATGTGCTGTAACATCGCTTTGAGTTACTGTGTAACTTGTTAGGTAGCTAGACAAGTCTGGGGGTGTGTAACTAAATACACCTGTTGAATTATTGTAGCTTAGGGCGGCAGTACCAGCGGCGTTAGTCGTAACAGAAAGATCAGTTAAGGCAATGCCGCTAGAATCAGTAGAGTTTACCCATGTTGTACCGTTGTACTTGAGTACTTGCCCATTGGATGCTGATGTAATTGTTACATCTGAAACATCATTCAATGCCACACTGGTCAAGTAACTTCCCAAGTCACTAATCTGCGCCTCTGTAATAGACAAAGCCGCTTGGTGTGCAGTTACGTCACTTTGTGTAACTGTGTAGCTCGTAAGATAACTAGATAAGTCTGGTGGGGTATAGCTAAATACGCCTGTCGTATTGTTGTAGCTAAGAGCCGCAGTACCTGCTGTATTCGTAGTTACTGACAGATCTGTGAGCGCAATACCACCACCTCCGCCTCCACCGGATATTGTTCCGGGTTGGAAACGGTTGTCTGTAGCGTTCCAAACAAGGGCTTGTCCGTTGGACGGTGCGTTGTCTCCCGTAACTTTTACATCTGTGAGGTCGCTGATTCTTGTAGCGCCTCTGTGTAAAACGGTGTGACTACCACCGCCTTTGCCATTTCCTTCTGTTTTAACAACAGGTAAGCGAATTGTTTGAGAAGTCCCATCTGATAAATTAAACGTAAGGCTTCCGTCAATTTTGTCACTTTCTATCTTTGAAACACTAGCACCCTGCTCACCTTTAGGGCCTGTATCACCTTTAGGGCCTTGAGGACCTTGAGGACCTACTTCGCCTTTGGGTCCTTGTGGACCTGTAGCGCCTTTTTCGCCCTTATCGCCTTTGGGGCCTTTCGCACCAGCAGGACCCGGATCGCCTTTAATCGACCCAAGTTCTGTGGCAATCTTAGCTAATGCGGCGGCAACAACTAATTCAGACATAATTTACCCCATCAACTGTTTTAAAAGTTGCTGTTCAATTTCAGCATTAGGATTTGGTTTTGGTTGCTCTTTAGGTTTTGATTTATCAACAAGCTCTTTTTCTTTCAGAGCTACTTCAGCAATCTTTAGCCTACGCTCAAACTCTTTATCGTCTTCGTCACCTTCTCTGAGGTTTCGTGTGATTGCTTCGATCTTCTCAATCTCAAGCTCCTGCGGTGCAAGTTGTGTTTCCACACTGTACTTACCGGCTCTAGCCTGAGACTCTGCGGCCTGACCCTGTAGAGCGGCAGTCTGCGCTTGCTGGAACTCAAGCTGTGCTTGTTGTGCCACCATAGCCATCTGCTGTGCTTGAGGATCAGGTTGTGAAGCCTGTTGCATTGCCGCAATAAGCTCCTCACGGTTACTGAGGTTCATGTTATCAATGATGCTCTGGATCAGCACAGGGTACAGTGGGCTGTCTTGCTTCATAGTCTGCAAGAGTTGCACCAACTGTGTAACCTCGTACTCACGAGCGATGATACCCAGAGTACTCGTAGCGTTGAACTTGTAGTCAGCTACGGGGTAGTTCTCAGGGTCAAACTGCATGTATCGGTGTGCGGCTTTGGTTACAAAGGGCAGTAAGAAAGACTGCTGGAAGTTTATAAGAGTGCGCTTATGCCGCTTAATAATAGCACCAAGAGACATACTAATGCCAGCGGCAGTAGCTTCACCATTGACTTGTCCCGCAATGCCAGCGGAATCCACGGCTCCAGTTGCTTGTTGCACCATCTGTTGAAGGCTAGCGGCTTGTGCAAAAGTGATTTGCCCCACTTGCCCAAAGTTGAAAGGTTGAAGTACTTCACGGGGATCTCCGTTAGTTAGTATCATCTTGCCGGGGCGAACTTCTGGTCTAGCGCCTCTGGGCAACCTAGTTGCGTCAATCGCCAGCATAGGATGAATAGTGAGTGACAGGGCGTCAATACGTGCGCGTAGCTCTGTGTCTAGAGCCTTCTGGCTGTTGTAGCCCTTCTCGCACACGCCTCTGCCCCAGAACCGTCCGGGTACTACGTCCCAAGGGAACGCAACAACAGGACGATCTTGCATCATGTAAGGGTTGGCTTCTGCCTTCAATAGCGTACCGCCGTTAGCGATAACGACGATAGCCTCAACGTACTTTGACTCATCGTCTACGTCTACGTCTTCAGCCTCTAGCAACTCACGAGGCACTAAACCGTAGTACTTGGTCAGTCGTACCTTGTCGTCGTTGTAGATCGTTAAGTCTTGGTCAGGCTCTAGGTCGTTGTCAGGGGCCGCAGACTCAATGTAAGCGTCCCTGTACACGCCTTGCTCCTGTAGTAGCTCTACACTGTGCTTGGACACAAACTCGTCCACAGCAACACCCATAGCGTCCTCAACGGACGTAGCCACAGGGTCAATCAGGAAGTTCTGAGGCAACACGGGCTTCAGCTTTACTACAACCCTGTCGGTGATGTTAACACCCACGGCAGTCAACTGTCCGTCCATGATCGGCTGTGTGGCTGGAGCCATCTCCTTGATCTCTTCCAGCGTGATCTCACCGATACCTGTGCCAAACACAGCGGCGTTGATGAGGCACTCTGCTACAGCCTTACGTACCTTACAGGCTTCAAAGTCTTCAGTGAGCTTCTTGCGGAGGTACAGGATGTCCTGCTTGTCTTTGTCGTTTGCATCATCAGAAATGTCAAACCACTTACCTCTGCCAAACGTGGCTTCCTCTAGCTCCGCTACGTTAGACTCTACAGCTTGCTGAAGCGCAGGAGAGATAATTCTAGAACGTTCCGATGCTCTTTCGGTGTCAGCAGGGTCCCATTGACCTCGCCATAGCCTATAGTATTCTTCAAATTTTTCTTCGTAGTTTGACTCATAGTGATCTCTCCAGTTTTCACACTTGGTCATCACCCACTCTTCCAGAGACTCCTCTATCATCAGAGGATCTGGGCTGTAAATATCTTCTGCCATCTTAGGTTCCTTAAATTACAGCAATGGAGTACCCTAGTGTAAAAAACACTACAGCACTGATTGCGTATATTCCGTAGGTATTGAAGGGTCTGAAAACTTTCATCTAGTATCCTGCTACTACGTCTAGTATCTCGTGGTCGTCAATCTCAAAGTCGTAACTGTACGCTACCTTAGCTAGCTGATCTATGTACGCTAGTGCGTCAACCAAGTCGTCGTGGGTTAGTGCGTCTGGAAACTGAAAGAGTTGGTCCAAGAACCTACTGTTCCACTCTCCTTTGCTTAGGGTTACAAACCCGTTTTCAAAACGTCCCTGTAGAGCCCACATCACCCTGTCGGTTTTCTTCTTGTTACCGTGGGTTAACTCTTCTACCCTGAAGAACTGCCCGTAGCGTTTCATCAGATCCATCAGTGGACTCATTACAGCTTGCTTGGCAATCCCTCGTTCAATACCAACGCTAATGGGTCTGTAGTCTCTAACGGCCTGAAATATCTTGGCGGCAGTCTCGTTAAGCTCCCACCGCCCATGTATAATGTTATCAACGTACCAACCATCAGTACCAACTTTAACGACAGCGATTGCGGTTTCATCTAGTTTAGTGTTCTTCGTCCGTTTCTTGTTTACGTCCTCAAAGCCAGCCAAGTCAACAGCGATGTAGTAGTCTCCTTCCTCTGGCTCTTCTCCGAACTTGACCCAATCTTCTTTGAACATCTCTGAGCCTCTGGCTTCAAACGAGGCCATGAACTCTTGTCTAAAGGCGTAACTCGACATTGACTTTTTTGCCATGTCGATTTCGTTTGAGTCCAAGATTGGATTGTCGTAGCTGGTGAAATGCCAGCCCCTGTAAGTCTCATCGTCACCTAGCTCTGCGTACTTGTACAGTTCGTAAAAGTGGTTCCTGCCCATAGGCGTACCTATGAACAACGCTGATCCCTTCTGGTCAGCCAGTGCTGGACGGAGGATTTGCTCCCATACGTCAGGCTTCATGTCTGCGTACTCGTCCATCACGAGAAACTTCAAGGACACACCACGCATTGTCTCTGGCCTGTCGGCTCCTTTGAGACTAATCGTGGCCCCGTTGACCAGCCTAATCTGGAGGTTGTTGATGTGAGATCCAGATATAACAGGGTGTCCTAGCTCCAACAGGGTCTGCCACATGATGTCACGGGCTTGTCCCTGCGTGGGCGCAACGTAAAAAACGTGTCCTTTGTCGGACTGTAGGGCGTTGATAATCAACATCCAAGCGGCTAGGCGAGACTTCCCTGTTCTTCGCCCAGCGGCTACTACCTTGAACCGTGTTGGATCAGAGTAGACCTCTTGTTGCCACGGTAGCAGTTGTACGTTTAAGTCTGTCAAATATTAGCCGTCCCAACGGTCATCGTTTTCGTCATAAACGCCGTCACCGTTAGAGTCGCAGTGGCGTTGCCAAGTCTGCATATCCCACGTAAAGCCTTCGCTCCACGGCTCGTAAGTTGAACACCACTCGTGAGAGCCTTTAGTCATACCGTCCGTTGGTTGAGGTACGTGGTCACGCTTTTCCCAAGGCTTTTGCACTATAAAGTAAGTGCTTTTGTCTTTCATTAGCTTACGCTTAAAAAAAGCATTGTTTGAGTTGCTAATAAAAATTTCTTCTTTTTCTTTCAGGGTGTAAGTAGAACCGTCGTCAAAGTTGATGACAGTTTGTCCAAAGACTGCTGATGAAAAAAGAACGAGCGAGGCTAAGAGATATTTAATCATTGAGTGGTTTCTCCTGTGAGATTGAGTGATGTTAGTGCTTCGTTAAAGTCTTTAGATCCACCAAAGTGATAGAATATTTGTGGTATAGATCGTTTACCTGTCATCGTTTCTACTAAGTCCCAACCGGCTTGACCCGGAGGTATCTCAACGTACTTGTACTCCATGTTTAGTTCTTTTAAGGTTTTCTTAGTTCTTCTGCAAGCAGGACACCAATCAGCACCTAGAAAAGTAATCATCGTTATGCACCGTTAAAGTTTACAAATACAGGTGGTTGTGGTAACAAGTCTAGAGTTAACACAATTTCTATACTTCCTGTTGCTGATGCCGCCTGTGCTTTTACTGTTTCGCTTTCGTGCAAAACAAAAATTACACCAGACCCTGAGTCTCCTAGTATTTCTCTGCTTCCAGAGCCAATGCTAGTGCCGTCCATAATGTACACTTGAGGTGTACCACCAATTTCCCAGAAGAGGTCTACTTGGTTCGTAGAGCCTCCGTGGTTGGCAACAAATACGTACTTTACATGTGCTACATGTCCATTAGGAATAGTCAGTATGGACTGCTCTGTGTTGTCTGTAAGAGTCTTGTGTCTTGTGTATAACATCAGTACGTCCAAATAACCGGAGCAGAACCCCGTGTATCTACGTGAATAAAGTCACTAGCGACGCCAATCCCAGCGAAACCCATTGCCAAAGCCTCTCTTATTATCGTGTACCGGTGGGCAGAGTTAGTTATTTTTATGTCTGCCGCTATGCCTTGCGCGTGAGTTCCGGGTACATCTTTCTTTGCTTCTATTGGGTGCTGGGGTGACCTGTAGCCGCTAGTGATAACAAACGGAAAACCACACCGATCCCTCAGTTCATCTACCATTTCCATGAACTCAGGTTCCATGTTGTTTTCACCTGTGTGTTGACAGTTGAACTCGTCTACTGTGAAGTATCTCAATTAACTCTGGACCTCACGTAAGAAAACATAAGCTCTGCTTGGGACTCTGCCTCGTCAATCAGCGAGTTCGCCTTCGATTGTACTACTCTCTGGATAGCTAGAATCAACTGTTGCGCCTCCAACCCCAGTGATATTAATCTGGATCGCACTTCTGCCTCCATCTTTGGTGACCTCCTTCTCAAATGCACCTACAGGTAGTATTCTGTCCATCACCAGCTTCCATGCGGCCGCTTGGTTCTTGTGATCGTGGTCCAGTGCGGCCTCAAATATCGTCTCTAGGACCTTAGCTGACTTGGGTGAAGCTAGCATACGAGCTTTGTACTCGTTAATTATAGCGGCGTCACCCTTTGGACGCCCACGGACCCCTCTGCCGCCCTTAGATTTAGCTGATATTTCTTTCTTTTTCGGTCTACCCCTAGACCTCTTACGTAGATTTATCTCTTTTCTAGCCTCTGCTTGGGCTTCTAGGGTGTCATCTCCTGACATTCTCCTGTTTCCTTGTGTTTAACGCTAGTTCGCATGAGTCCCCTACCTAAGATGTTACAGATGAGGGGATCTATACGAACGGTTTAGTTGTTAACTAAGCCCAACATCTGCTCTACTAAATACATCCTAGTATCTGCCTATTATTATACCATATTTTTACTCAAAAGTCAAGCATTATTTATAGTAAATAAGTCACAAGTTATACTTAGGGACACTGTATTTACACTTGTGGCCCCGGCCTGAGTAAATCACGAGGTAAATCAGGAGGTTGTACACGAGTTAAAACCACTCTTTTTTACCTATTTTTTAGCTAAATTCACTCTTTTGGGTGCCTGAGTAGCTACAACTATAATTAACACAGGTCAACCCCCTCCCCCCGTGTCAAAACTCAGGGCACCCCCAGTCTAACACAAGACCAACACGATTGCAAGGAAAAACATTGGTAATATTCACAAGGCATAAGGGGTTGACACAAGGGGCAGACTGTGGTAGTCACGAGGCCCGAAGTCCTACCACAGATGACACGAGTTGTCAAGTGTTTTATCACTGGTAATATTCACAGGTAAATATGTGTTGACAAAGTGTGAGGACTAGAGTAGGTGCCTCTGGCTAACCGCAAGCATACTCAGCACAAGATGTCAAGCGTTAAATTCAAGGCACCTTTTATATACACGCGCACACGCGAGTACCACAGATCACGGTAGTCTGTCAATAGTCTAACTGTGGTAATATTCACACAAAAGAATACTTGCGTTTATCTCTGGCAGTGCTAATATGGTCACAAGTCGGGAGGCAACGGTGCAACCGACACAAACAAACAAAGGTATATACTCATGGATAACGTAACACGCACAAAGGTATTCGGTCGTTCTGTCATTATTCGCAAGCGGGTACAAAAGCGTAAGCCCATTGGCTACGCTAGCGGCTCATGCTTCCACAAGCTAGACGCTGGTTACTGGTCACTCTACGTGAGCCTACGCAAGCCGCAACGCAAGGTAGGTTTTGGTACTATTACCAGTAAATGATCTTGTGTTTAACGGTGGGCATCTATACGGTGTCCACTATTAAACGCAACACAACAGAGGGTATGATAATGGCAATTAGCGACCAACAATTCAGCATAATCAACAGAATGCGTGATTTGGGTGATTTTGACGGGTGCGATACTGTTACACAAAGCAAGGTAAATGGCGAGGTGTACGTTAGATGGCCCGAAAAAAACGGGAGTATTAAAACCATCGCTATTGCGAAATGCGGCACAGTAACAGTACACCACCACAAACGAGGGTAACACCATGACAAACACTAGGCATTTAAGAGTAGCGAAAAACGACATCAGCGGACTATGGGAATTTAGGGTAGATAGTCGCCTAGTTTCTGCCCACGAGACATATACGGGTGCGGAAGATAGGTTATATTCTTATGATCTCATGTATTCAGTGCAGGGTATCGCCACAGAAATAGTGCTAGACACTAGGGGAATTTAATCATGCTTAAACTATCGAAGGCATCAAAGATGCCATGTCGGTCATGGTCACTACAGGCACTAGATACGTGTCCAGCGTCCAGAGACGCCGACGGTAACCTAGTGCCAGCGTGTAGTGGATGCTACGCCACAACGGGTAACTACCGGTTTAAGAACGTACGTACACCACGGGAACACAATCGGCAGGATTGGAAGCGTGACGCATGGGTAGATGACATGGTCGCAGAGCTAGACAATGATCGCTATTTCCGATGGTTTGACAGTGGCGACATGTACGATATTCGACTAGCGCACAAGATCCTGGAAGTGTGCCAGCGTACACCGTGGGTAAAACACTGGATACCGACACGTATGTACAAATTCAGCAAGTTTGCGGTAGTGCTCGCACAGTTACACGCTTTGCCAAACGTAGTGGTACGCTTGTCATCTGACAGTATCACGGGGGAAACCGTAGACGGTGACACCACTAGCACGATTGCCACGGTTGACACTGTGCCACGGGATGCTGTAGTCTGCGAAGCGTACACGAGACAAGGTAAGTGTGACAAGTGTCGGGCTTGCTGGGATAAAACAGTGTCTGTGGTCTGCTACATTGGACATGGGCGCACAATGGAAAAACAACAGCGAAACGTAATAGCAAGAGGGTAACAGCATGAAAGACTATAGCGTAAAATGGAACCACAGCGACTATCCAGAGGTTACACGGGAATACCTAGGCATACTGCCTGAGTTCTTTATCCACGCCACACAAGAGGGTGAGACGCTTGAACAGGTAGCGGAAGCGATGGACAGCATCTATGGTTTCGGGGGTTTCCAGTACCCTTTCGGCGGGACTGTGGCAGACTGTGGAGCGTATCAGTCACCGGAGGACCCTGACTTGCAACCATACGCCACAATATCGTACCTTGACAGGTTTACTATGTACTGCTACCCTTACGCTATCACAGCGATACGTGATAACGATACAGGTGACACAAAAATCGGGAGGTTTGACTAATGGAAGGTGATATGATATGGTTGTGGGCTTTCGGTTGCATAGTGATAACCGCATGGCTAATCTTTAGTGAGGAGATCAAACAGCGATGAGCAAACGATACGGGCAACACCAGACACCAGTGCAAGTAGATTGCGAGTGGGCTACGCTGGACGTAGTGATACACTGGGAATTAACTTGTGATGACTATCAGGATTTGATCACGATTGACAAAATCACAGTAGGCGACAAAGATTTGCGGGAGGGGTGGAACATAGATTACTTTGAAAGTATAATACAGGATGAAGTGTTAGCCGGTGCTGACTACCATTGGACAGACCACGGGGACTGATTATGACTGACGAGACAATGGGACTTAAATTATATTCTGTTTGGGAAGAACACGACAACCCGAGGGCAAAAACTGCTGGCTGGTTTAGGTACAGACACGGGATAAAACATTGCAGACCACAAAGAGACGATCTTTTAAATATTCTTTTGCCAGCTTTTGAAGAATACGCACAGGAGTTTTTACGCTTCTCAGAAGAAGATTATTACGATTCAAAGGATGCGTTATGCGCCGCAATATCAAGAGGCAGGGGACTATCTAACGTAACGCGTGGAAATATCTCTATAGACCTAGCTAATGCTGTCTTGGATTACTTTGTTGACAACGGGCACATCGAGATATTAGAATCAAAATTGAAAGACGCTCTGGAGAAGCTGGAGGAATCTTCAGTGTACAAAGAGTTTCCGTTTGAATTAAGCAAAAGCATAGTGGAGAAACGTGAATTATGAACATCTTTTACCTAGACCGTGATCCATACGAAGCCGCTAGGCTACAGTGTGATCGTCACGTAGTTAAGATGATCCTAGAGACTGCACAGTTACTCAGTACAGCACACAACGAGCTAGACGGTGGACAGATTGCGTACAAGAGCACACACAAGAATCACCCGTCTGCGGTATGGGTTCGCCAGAGTCGCCATAACTACAGGTGGCTCAGAAGGCATCTAGAGGCCCTAGGAGACGAATACACTAGACGATACGGTAAGGTACACGCTACCATCCAAAAGCACTCAGAGACGCTTATGTGGCCTCCTAACAACATCCCTGACGGTGGTTTCACTGATCCGCCGCAGTGTATGCCTGACGAGTGCAAGAATAGTGATCCAGTAGTCGCTTATATGACGTACTACAACTACAAAGCAGACGATTGGGACGCTAGGGGCATCCCTATGAAATGGTACGGACAGGAGGCAGTATGACAACGGAATACGACTACCCAGAACCAGACCTGACACAACAGCAGATGATAATGGATTTGACTGAATACGAGCTAGGGTTCATTGACTTTGCTAGCGTGGTTTCCATTGCTCGCACAGCAATACGTGAGAAGTACAGTGTGATGCCGTACAACGAGCTAGTGAGGGCTTACGGACAAATCTTTGGACCGGAGGAAAACGGATGAGATGCAAAGCGTGTGACGTTATCTTAGATGACGCTGAAACAGTTAAAAAGGATTCATCAGGAGTTTACTATGACCTATGCACAGATTGCTTGACAGTGTCCATTGCTACGCACTGGGAACTAGAAAACATGGAGTCAATAGAAATTGACGGTAATATTACACAAGATGAAATCTTGACATTGCAGGAAAACTATGATAACATATTAAGTAGTATTAAGGATTACTAAAGATATAAACTAAAGGATATATACTAATGAATAATACTACAGGAGAAACTAAAGTAGGGAGGCGCTGGAATCCTGTAGCCAAACACGATCACAACAGGGGAGGTGTACACAAGGACAGGAAAAAGGATGCCAAAAAGTACCAGTCTAGAGGTAAACGGTTGACAAAACCTCTGGAACGTGAGATACTATAGGTGTTCCTACGGGAACTCTTTTTTAACAACGAGGATTATCTCATATGGCAAGTCAAGTTATTGAAGGAACGGTGAACTTCTCAAACGTCACCCAACACGATGTGTTCAACGGTCAGGACACTGGTACGTTCAGCATGACTATCACCATGTCTGACGATGATGCGGCTACCCTAGCGGCACAGGGCGTCAAGATCAAGGAGTACGAGGGCGCTAAACAGCGTAAGTTTAAGTCTAAGTACGCCATCAGTATGTACGATGCCGAAGGTGACCGGTACAACGGAGAGGTTCCGTACAACTCCCGTGTCCGTCTGAAGTTTAAGACGGGTCCAGCGCACCCTGTGCATGGAACTCCAGTGTATCTGGAGGCTGTCAAGGTGCTAGAGGAAGCGGAAGTATCTGCTGAAGCGGCAGACTTCTAAAGTGAAACCTACTTTTTCACACAAAGAGGAATGTCCTAAGTGTGGAAGTAGGGACAACGTGGCGGTCTACTCAGACGGTGGCCGTCACTGTTTCACCCCTAACTGTGGTTACCACGTATCAGGGACAGGAGCAATGCAGGAGATGGATTCTGTGCAACCCGTATCTAACCTACGCATGAGTGGTGTTGTTGCTGAGATCAGCGACAGGAGGCTCTCACAGCGTACAGCACAGAAGTACCAAGTAACAGTTGACTACGCACCAGACGGCAAGATTGCTACCCACTACTACCCGTACTACGACAGAGACACGGGCGAACTAGTGGGGGCAAAGCAGAGGTTCGTAAGCAACAAACAGTTTGTGTGTTCAGGCAACATGACCAACGTTGGTTTGTTTGGTCAGAAGCAGTGCCGTGGGTCCGGTAAGTACATCACGATCACTGAGGGCGAGCTAGACGCTATGGCTGTCTACGAGATGTTCGGACAGAAGTACGACGTAGTGAGCCTACGATCAGGCGCTAGCAGTGCCGCAAGAGAGATCAAGCAGAGCCTAGAGTGGTTAGAGGGTTACGATCACGTTGTTCTGTGTTTTGACCAAGACAAAGCAGGAGACATAGCAGTAGATCAGGTCAAGCACCTGTTCAGTCCTAACAAGCTAAAGATATGCAAACTGCCCATGAAGGACGCCAGCGATATGCTGACGGCTAACAGGGTGCAGGAGTTTACACAGGCGTGGTGGGACGCAAAGGTGTACCGACCTGACGGTATTGTCGCAGGGACGGACACATGGGACGCACTGGTAAACAAGAGACAGGTCCAGAGTATCCCGTATCCGTGGGAAGGACTCAATGAAATCACGAGAGGACACAGACCGTATGAACTGGTCACTATCACCAGCGGTAGTGGCATGGGAAAATCACAGTTTATCAGAGAACTTGAGTACGACTTGCTCCAACGCACAGACGCCAACATCGGTGTACTTGCACTGGAGGAGGACGTTGCAACAACAGCTTTGGGAATCATGTCGGTGGCATCATCTAGGCGGCTACACTTGGAGGAAGACACGCCTGTTGATCAGCTTAGACCGCATTGGGAAGCAACGATGGGATCTGGAAGGTACTACCTTTTTGATCACTGGGGGTCAACGTCAGCGGATGAGTTACTATCACGAGTCAGGCACATGGCAAAGGCTTGCGACTGCCGGTACATCATCCTTGACCACCTGTCCATCGTCGTTTCTTCTCAAGAGAACGGAGATGAACGGAAAGCCATTGACGAGATTATGACCAAGCTACGCACACTGGTGGCAGAGACAGGGATCACACTGTTCCTCGTGTCTCACCTGAAGCGTACCTCTGGCACAGCACACGAGGACGGAGGCAGGATCAGCCTACAGGATCTCAGGGGATCACAGTCCATAGCACAGCTGTCAGACATCGTGATCGGCATGGAGCGTAACCAACAACACGAGGACGAAGACGTAAGGAACACTACGTGCGTCAGGATTCTCAAGAACCGTTACGCAGGAGAGACAGGACCAGCGTGTTGGCTACGGTACGATAAGTTTACCGGACGCATACACGAGTGTGCTAACCCTAACCCACCGGAGACAGAGTTTTGAACCTAGTCTTTTGTGACATAGAAACTGACGGTCTGGACGCCACAACTATCTGGTGTGCCGTGTGCCGCAACAACGGAGTATCGGAGGTAATATGCAATGAACAAGATTTCAAAACGTATGTATCGGATCGCCCGGACGCAAATTGGGTTTTCCACAATGGAATCGGTTTCGACTTACCTGTTCTGGGTCGCTTGTGGAATGTTAGTTTTGACAGGGACAGCATCATTGATACACTCGTTCTTTCTAGGCTAGCAGACCCAAGCCGGTCTGGTGGTCACTCTCTGCGGAACTGGGGCAACACCCTAGGCTTCCCAAAGGGCGATCACAACGATTGGTCACAGCTTACACCAGCGATGATCGACTACTGTATCCGTGACACAGAGTTGACTGAAGCGGTGTACAAGCGGCTACAGGTGGAGCTAGCTGATTTCTCTCAGGACAGTATTGATCTGGAGCATCAGGTGCAGTGGGTCATACAGCAACAGGAGCGCAACGGCTGGCTACTGGATCAGCGACTGTGCCACATACTGTGTGCAAAGTTTAAGGAGAGAATGAATGTTATTGAAGAGGATCTACAGGCGATTTTCCCGCCGATTGTTGAGGAGCGATACTCAGAGAAAACTGGTAAACGACTTAAGGATAAGGTCACTGTATTCAACGTGGGTTCACGACAACAAGTGGCCGACAGGCTTACAGCTAAGGGTGCGATATGGACGGAACTCACTGCGACGGGCAAACCGGTTGTTGACGAGAAGACGCTTAAAGAGAATCATCATGTTCCCGAAGCGAAACAAGTACTGGAATACCTCTTGCTCCAGAAGCGGTACGCTCAAGTCAACTCGTGGCTAGAGCACGTACAGGACGACGGGAGGGTACACGGCAGGGTCACTACTAACGGTGCTGTAACCGGACGGATGACTCACCAGAACCCAAACATGGCACAGGTTCCGTCAGTTAACTCTGAGTTTGGCAAGGAGTGTCGTGACTGCTGGATAGTACCAGAGGGACGTAAGCTAGTGGGTGTTGACGCTAGTGGACTAGAACTACGGATGCTCGCTCACTACATGGGCGACGAGGAGTTTACAGATGTCTTGCTTAGAGACGACATTCACACCAGAAATCAAATTGCTTCTGGACTTGCAACAAGACCTCAAGCTAAGACTTTCATCTATGCTTTCCTCTACGGGGCAGGAGACGCCAAGATTGGAAGCATCGTTGGAGGAACGGCAAAAGATGGCAATGCGCTTAGGACACGCTTTCTACGAAATACACCTTCTCTTGAAACTCTACGAGAACGAGTTGGATCTGCTTCTAGGAAAGGATACCTCGTCGGATTGGACGGACGGAAACTCTGGGTCAGATCAGAACATAGTGCACTGAACACGCTCTTGCAGTCTGCCGGTGCAATCATTATGAAGAAGGCTTTGGTCTTGCTTGATGACTACGCAACACAACACAACATTGACTACAAGTTTATAGGGAACATACACGATGAGATACAATCGGAGGTGGCTACAGAACAAGCAGAGAAATTCGGCTGGCTCGCAGTTGAGTGCATCAAGGCGGCTGGCATATCGTTTGACCTCAGATGCCCCCTTGACGGAGAGTACAAAGTCGGATCAACGTGGTCGGAGACACACTGAGGAGAAGCCATGTCAAAACTAACTAGTAGCAGAGCTGGAGACTTAGCTGAATTTTATGCGGTGACTTGGTTATGGGATCAAGGTTACGAAGTGTTTTTAAATCCCGGCTCGTCAGGAGTTATAGACATGATCGCTTGGAAAGACGGTGAAATTAAATTGATTGATGTTAAGTCAAGAAGCAGTACAAAACACGGTAGGGGTCGCGTGAGAACACCGCTTCAAAAAGAACTTGGAGTTCAGATTATTTTTTATGACGCAAAAACACGTAAAATGAAATGGGTGGAGCATCAGGAATGAACAAACTTTACTCACTGGTAGATGACATTTACAAGGTAGTGTCTACCAAAGAAATACCAGAGGACGTTGATCTCTACGATGAGATTGACCGCTTTGGTGAGAACTGCAAGCGACTCATGGCAAACCTGTTCACAGAGAAGCGTGACGGACGCAAGCTACGTATGTCTAACATCGGGCGTGATGACCGTTACCTCTGGAACGTAGTGAACAACTCTGACGTAGAAGAGGAGATGACGCCTAACACCTACGTCAAGTTTATGTACGGGCATCTGATAGAAGAGATGCTATTGTTTTTAACTAGACTATCAGGACACGAGGTGACTGATGAACAGAAGAAGTGTGAGGTTCAGGGCATTACAGGCTCTATGGATTGTAAAATTGACGGTGTTGTCACAGATATTAAGTCTGTCTCGTCTTTTGGGTTTAAAAAATTCAAGGACGGAAGTTTGGCTTATGATGACCCGTTTGGATACGTTGCTCAAATTAAAGGGTATGCCCATTCGGAAGGTGAAACCAAGTTTGGTTGGCTAGCGATGGACAAACAGAACGGACACCTGACGTACCTCATGTACGACTCTGAGGACACACAGGCTCCCGTTCACGAAAAGATTGGCTACGACATAGAGGAGCACATCAAACGTGTAAAAAAGTTAGTGGAGCAACCGGAGCCGCCAGAAGTTTGCCACGAAACCGTACCAGATGGCAAAAGTGGAAACAGAAAGCTCGCAGTCGGTTGTTCTTACTGTCCCTACAAGTTTACCTGTTGGCCCGAAGTAAGAACCTTCATCTACTCAAGTGGTCCAAGATATTTAACAGAGGTGGTCAATGAGCCGAAGGTCACGGAAATCCAAGCTGGGTAACTTTAGGTCGGAGTTTGAAAAAGATGTCGCAACGCAGTTACAACCATTTGGCTTTAGCTACGAACCGTTCCAAGTCCCGTACAGGATTGAACGAAAGTACACACCAGATTTTGTGTACGAACTCAACGGACGAACGTACCTCATTGAGTGTAAAGGATACTTTAGAGCAGGAGATACGCAGAAGTATAGAGCGATCTCTAAGTGTCTCCCAGAGACGCAAGAACTCATATTTGTACTGATGAAGCCAAATCAGAAAGTGAGTAAAAGTACCAAACTTACTATGGCAGAATGGTGTGACAAGCACGAGATTTTATGGTATAATATAGATACGCTTAAGGAGTTGGTTAGTTATGTCTCTGACACTAGAAGAAATTAAGGAACGGCTGTTGAGGTTGTATGATCCTGACGATCTTCTGGAAGCCTTGCAAATATCATCTGAAGAAATACTAGACAGATTTGAGGACAAACTAATCAAAAAGATAGAGGCTTTTCATGAGGAACTAGAGGAAGAAGAGGGAGAGTATGCAGAATGAGTGGACTACTTATTTGGATAAACACGGTAACGTTATGAATCACGGATCTTTAGACGAAGCTAAACCAGAAGAGTGGGACAGAGTGTCTAAGACAGCTATAGGCAAGCTGTATCACCCAAGCGACAACCACAACCCCGTGACACAACCCGATCACTACAACAAGGGAGCAATAGAGGCCATTGAAGCAATCAAGGCGTCCATGCACCCGCAAGAATACAAGGGGTATCTCAAGGGTAATTGCCTGAAGTACCTCTGGCGTTACGAGTACAAGAACGGTGTAGAGGACTTGCGGAAAGCTAAGGTCTACCTTGAGTGGTTGATCAAGGAGGTAGCCTAATGAAAGTAGTAGAAGGTAAGTTCGGTAACAAAGATGAAGACAAGAAGGAGATCACCACATCAGAGTTTCTATCAGCGTTTGTAGTCAAAGCACTGCAACACGAGGAGGAGGGACGAAAGGTAAAGGTGGCTGTTGTGATGTACGAAGACGGTGAAATGTTTGAGGTAGCATCCAACGAGCAGTACCCAGATGGGGTGTATATGCTTCTGCAAATGGCGGCACAGGCAATCATTAACGAAACACTAGGAGTAACAGAATGAGAATAAGCGATGTAAACATACGTAATGCCACCAACGGATTTATACTTGAGTGGTACGATGACGAAAGTAAGATTATGATTTACGACACGATGGACGCACTGATTGCCGCAATTAGAGAACTACTGGAGGACTGATGGACGCATATCAACAGTACATACACAAGAGTCGCTACGCTAGGTACTTGCCAGAGGAAAAGCGTAGGGAGACTTGGGAAGAAACAGTCAACCGGTACTTAAACTTCTGGGGCGACAAACTCCCAGAGACTTCGCGTAAGGAGGCTTACGAGGCTATCCACAACCTAGACGTAATGCCTTCTATGCGAGCACTGATGACCGCTGGAGAAGCACTGGAGCGTGACAACGTAGCAGGGTTTAACTGTAGCTATCTTCCTATTGATCATCCGAAAGCATTTGATGAGATGATGTACGTCCTCATGTGCGGCACAGGTGTAGGCTTCAGTGTAGAGCGACAGTACGTACAGAAATTACCGGAAGTTGCGGAGGAGTTCCATGAAACAGATACAGTTATCAATGTTGCAGATTCGAAGATCGGATGGGCGAAATCGTTTAGGGAGTTGGTATCACTGCTGTATTCAGGTCAAGTTCCCCGATGGGACGTTGGTAGAGTACGACCTTCAGGTTCCCCGCTCAAGACTTTCGGAGGTCGTGCAAGTGGCCCTGAACCTCTCGTCGAGTTGTTCCGATTCACGGTGGACCTGTTTCGGGAAGCTTCTGGACGAAAACTTAGCTCCGTTGAGTGTCACGATCTTTGCTGTAAGATTGCTCAAATCGTCGTCGTCGGAGGAGTCCGTAGATCGGCCCTTATCTCACTCAGCAATCTCACCGATGACAGACTACGACGGTGCAAACACGGACAGTGGTGGGTAGATAATCCCCAGCGAGGGCTGGCGAACAACTCTGCTTGCTACACAGAGAAACCAGACTTTGAGGCATTTCTAAATGAGTGGACCAGCCTATATGAATCCAGATCAGGAGAGCGAGGAGTATTTAGTAGAGTCGCAAGTCAGAAACAGGCTTCAAGAAATGAACGAAGAGATGCTACCTTTGATTTCGGAACTAATCCGTGTAGCGAAATCATCCTCAGACCCTACCAATTCTGCAACCTTTCAGAAGTTGTTGTTAGGCCACAGGATACACTCAACAGCCTCAAACGAAAGGTTCGGATTGCGACTATCCTTGGGACTCTTCAGGCTACCCTCACCAACTTCCGATACCTCAGAAATATTTGGAGAGTAAACACGGAAGAAGAAGCACTGCTGGGGGTATCTCTGACAGGTATCATGGATCACCCGTTGCTCTCAGGCAGAGGAGACAAGAATGAACTCAAGAAGTGGCTCAGAGCTATGCGTCAGGAAGCAATCAAGGTCAACAAGGAGTGGGCTGATAAATTGGGAATACAAGCCTCTACAGCTATTACTGCTGTTAAGCCTTCAGGCACTGTTAGTCAGTTGGTTGACAGCGCTAGTGGTATCCATCCTCGTTATTCTGCACAATACATACGACGAGTACGTGCAGATGCTCGTGACCCACTTTGCGCCGTCCTAGAGGCCGCTGGTGTCCCTGTGGAGGACGATGTGATGTCCCCCAGTACTAGGGTATTCAGCTTCCCTATCGCCTCTCCAGAGGGCGCTGTGACAGCCTCAGACATGGGTGCTATGGAGCAGTTGGAACTGTGGGAGATATATCAGGACGAATGGTGTGAACACAAGCCGTCCATGACTTGCTACTACCGTGACGAGGAGTTTCTTGAGGTGGGACAGTGGCTGTACAACAAGTTTGACAAGGTAAGTGGCATATCTTTCTTACCGTACTCAGACCACACGTACCAACAGGCCCCATATGAACCTGTGGACAAGAAGACGTTCAATCAGTTGAAGAAGGACTTTCCTACAGAGATTGATTGGGACATCAACGAGGAATCCGATATGACTGAGGGCAGTCAACAGTTAGCCTGTACAGGGAACAACTGTGAACTATGAGAAAAACAGGATAGAGTAACCTCTGTCTTGCTTGGCTACGTCCTCTGGCTTGTCTTTCGGGTCATGGGGCGTAGTCATTCCCATCTGTTGCATCTTACGAACCTTTTCCTTTGACTTCTGACACATACTGTGGTAGTCGTGGGATGTGTAACTTACTGTGTGTTTGTCATCGCTCATTTTAGTTTTCCTGTCGTAGAGACATTTTAATCAAATTAAACGCTCTTTGGTTTTGTTCTGCCAATCTTTTTGCTTCTTTTTTCTTTCCGATGATCTGAGCTAAAGCGGCGGCGTCGTGTGCCGCACCAAACTTATTACCAATAGCGGTTGAAGTAATCATAGCCCCTGCTTTTTGTCCTATTTGATATTTAGGTATTTCTAAATCTATATTAAAATTATCAATAAGTATTTCTCTAAAGCGAACAAGAGCTAAAGGATCGTCACCAAAGGACATACCAAGTTTTCTCAAACCTGTTTCTAAATCTGCTAATTCTTGAGACAAACGAGCGCCTGTAGCACTTTTACTAGATAAGTTTTGCATAGCGGCACCCACAATATCAGTAACTTTAGCATCTACAAACTTTTGTCCGGGTTGTACGTATCTAGAAAAAGGAGCCATAGTTGAGATAACAGTGCTTAATTCTTGGTTTACCGCCCTGTACTCATCCACCACGCTTAAAGACTGATTTATGCTTTGACGCATTTCCGCTATTGTTCTCTGCATTTGTTGAGAAATACCAGCCTCTGCCAGCGCAGAAGAATCAATTAGCTCATCCAAAATTTTCTTGGCTTGATGCGCTTGTTTTACCGTTGTTACTCCCATATCTGTTTGCTGATTAAAAATAGCAAAAATATCTTCTATATTCTTTTTTACAGACCCGAAACCTTTTAAATCAAATTTAGTACCTTTTGCCCAGTTTTCGTCTAATTCTATAGTTACTTTACCTGTTGGGCTTTTTCTAACTGTTGGTCGGACACCCGCCTCTGTTAATAAAGACCCAACACCGGACAAAGACTGACCTATATTTATTTGAGTTTTTCCTAGTTCTCCGTCTACGACTGTTTGAAGCCTTTTTCCTAAACCCTTTCGCTTAGACTGTAAAGCCGCTAAACGGTTTGTAATAGCGGTTCCTATTGGCTTAGTGGTTCTGTTAGCCATAGCGGATACAGGGTTTCCTTTGCCCTGTTCAAAAACTCTAGCTATTTCTGCCATTTGATTACGAGTAGCTCTGGAGCTATTTGTAATAACAGCTACATCTCCCTCCATAATCCCATTGTCCACCAAGGCTTGTCCAACTTTGTCATCTACCAATCTACCTTTTGAGTCTAACTTTACTGTAGCAACAGAAGGCTCGTAACGTAGCTCTGGATCAAGCAACATTTCTTTTTGAGCCTTCCTAACGTCAGCATCAGTAAGTCTACGCATACCGCCAGGAACTAAAGTCACTCCTTTTATACCAATTAATTCTAAGGCAGTTACCGGAATAGCCGCCGCAACTCCTGCCAAGTCTGGAGATCCTGTAAACTCAAGTGTTTTATCTTGAAGGTACTTACTAGCAGTTTCTATTGTCTCAGACACAGGCGCAAGAGCTTCACCTATTGCTTGTAGGTTTTCTTGAGCGCCTTGCGACCTAGGCGTGTACGTTAAAGCCTCTTGAGTCTGCTCTATATCTCTAACAGCCCTTCTAAAATCCCCACCTGTTCCTGCAAACGTTACTAGTCCCCGCAAACCAGCAAGCGCACTAGCACCTACAGAAGAGCCAATGGTTCCTGCTGTCTCAAGAAACTCGTCCATTTTTTGCTGGAACGGCCTAGAAACAACAGATCCACGAGGAACTACAGGATCTTTAGTTTCAACGTCAACAGCAGAAACAGGTTCTTCTTTTATACCCTGCTCTCTTATTTTGTCAAGCCTTTCTATAAGATCAGGATCAGTTACGACAGTAGACCCGGTTTTACTTTCAGTCACCCCGTTGCGTTCTTTTTTTTCGTTGAGTTTTTTTATCAACTCAGGATCAGTAACTTTTTCCATTTTAAAGTTTCCCTAGGCTCACATAGTCTCCTTCATCGTCTTTATAATAAAGGATTCCTTCATCTTCTACGTAACGATCCCCAAGAGGTTTTTGGCCTAATAACGCTCTTTTAAAATTAGTATAATGAGTCTCTACTTTTTTAAGTTGCTGTGCAAAATCTCCTGATGCTGGGTCCAAAGCCGCAAGGTTAGCTCCTAAAAGACCAAGCTCAACATTAGAAACGTTACCTAAAGCCCCGCCTGTTTTTGATTCATCCCTCATTTGCTGTAGTCTGTCAAAAGATAAGACCGACTTTAAAGTATCTACTCTATTGCTTAATTGTCTTGCGTCGGTTAAAGGAAAAAATTGTGAAAAATCGTAAAACAGAGGATATACTTCTCCGGTTAAGCCAGATGCTTCTTTAACAGTTTGTAAAGTGCTATCTGTAGCTAATAGTTTAGACCTAGTAGCTTCGTCATCACGACCTTCTTCTTCAACAGCGTTTAAAACGCTTTTATCACCTGTTTGTACATATTCTATTAAAGATTCAGGGGTTACTGCATCTTTTAAAGTACCCAAAGGAAGTAACTCAGCCGCCTCCGAAGGCTCTACGTACTGCCCTGTTTCAGTATTAAAGACCCTGTTTCCGACCACTTTATATTTGTCTCCGGGTTCTTTAATTGCTCTGCCACTCAAGTACTCCACAGGGTCCAAAGCATTAGCCCTTAGTGCAACAAGTGCATTTTCGTCTTTAGCTTGCATAGCAACTTGCATGGCTCTTTTACGCTGTGCCTCACGTTGTATGTCTTGTCCTGCGGTTTCTAGGGCGGTTGTTTGAGCAGTACGCACACCTTGAACACGGTTAGCCTCGTCCATCAGCATTTTACCAAGGCGTTGCATATTAGGGTCCTTATTTGTCATCATTTTCTGACCTTCAGCCCTCAGTGCATCAGGATTATTCTGGTAAGCCCCAAGAATCTGCTGGAACTGCTGTTGTGCGCTCTCAGCTTTCTTGCGTTCTTCCCTCTTTGCCAGTGTTCCTGCAATGCCTCCGAACATACCACCAATGCTCTGCCCAAGCTGACTGTAAGCCTGACCCATTTGTTGGCCTTGTGCTTGTCCACTTCGGGCCAGCATACCGCCTATGTCATATCCTCTAGCCATGTCTAGCCCCTATTAACCAAATAACGTATCAAAAATACTTGTAGCCGCTCCAGTAACTCCACTGAGCAAACCACCAGCACCACCAAACATACCAGAGTACAAGCTAGCGAGTCCTGCTTGTTGTCCTACTTGACCCTGAAGATTTGCCAGAGCCGCTTCTAGCGCGTACTCACCTTGCTGTCTACGTGCAACATCAGCAAGAGACGCAATGTTGACAGCAGGAGACAACGCAGAGAGCATAGCCGCCTGTGGGATATAAGCTCCCTGAAGCGCACTCAAGCCAAGCTGTTGCTGTCCTTGCTCTAGCCCAAGACCTCCTGTCATCAAGCCCATGCCGCCTTGTAGAGCCTGTAGTGCCCTAGCTTGTTGTGCGGCTTCCAGAGCTTGCCTCTGTCCAGCTAAACCAGAACCTAAGCCAGCAAACTGTGCTCCCAGAGCCGCCTGTTGCTGTTGCTCTGCTTGCGCTTGAGATATAGCGGCAAGAGCGGCCCTGTTTTGAGCCTCTTCTTGTGCTTGAGCCAACGCAAGTTGCTCTGGTGTTCCACCAAACATAGCTGTGCGTACACCACCTCTGCCTTGTGAAAACAAACGCTCTTCCAGAGCTAGTCTTTGTCTCTCTTCTTCACCAAGCTGTGTAGCCCTAATACGGTCATACACTTCTTGTTCTCTAGCACCCATAGGCATACCGGCTTGGCCCATGAACTGACCACCTAGGCCAAACGCCTGTTGTGCCGCCGCTTGTTGACCAGCGAGTCCAAAAGGAGACACACCTAACTGCTGTTGACCCATGCCCAACAACTGTTGTCCAGCGGCTCCTAATTCAGCACCAGCGGCAGGAGAAGCACCTATTCTAGAGAGTGCCGCAGATTCTAGAGCACTCTGAAGCTGTTGCCCTGTGCCACCTAAAGAATAGCTAGTTCCTGTAGGACCACCTGTAATAGTTCCTGTAGGCCCTGTTACCGTAAACGGTTGGAACGTAATGTCAGGAGCGGCTATCTGAGGAAGAGGAGTGGTGTAAATATTCTTGACTTCAGTAGGAATATTTTTGTATAGGTCCTCTGCCACACTCCCTAACAGATCAGCTAAAATACCCATTAGTAAGTACCTCTACTTTTATTATAATTCATCATAGCGTTTTACCTATCAGTGCTAGTACATTCATTTCCTGTATGGACAGTGCGTAGCCGTTGATGTCTGTCTCAAGACCCACGCTGATTACTGAGCCGTAGCCTGTTGTGTTAATAGAAGAACGACTAATGATTGTTCCTTCTTCTGAAAACTCTGCTACGTTGTACTCAGACTGTCCGTAGAATCCGGGTGTAGCACTACTGGTTCTAAACGTGCTAGTGCTGGTTGCTGTTGAAAAGTCGTAAGACCACTTGAGAAATATGTCTGCGTTGTTTCCACCAATAATCGTAGGTCTAATCTTCTTCAACATCTTAATCTTAGATGGGTCACCAAAGCTCAAGCCGGGGCTGTAGTAACGGAACCGATAGACACTACCGTTGTCAAAGTAGTTGTTGTACGTTCCTACACCCGCTGTTGTGCCTATGTATATGTCACCGTTTCTGTCCCTGTGGAAACACTTGAAGTCCACACTAGGCCATCGTGTTACCCTGTACGCACCGTTCTCCAGTGTACCTCGTACATCAAAACAGTACACGAGGTTGAGATCAGGAAAGCACAGAAGATAGAAGTAGTTCTCAGGACTGTACACTGAGCTAACTGGTTCTGTTTTACCCAGTGTGTTAGCAATTAGTTCCTGCTTGATGTTTCTACTCAAGTCGGTAATAGGCAAGGACTTCTCTTGTATAGATCGTCCCAAGCTCCTAAGACCTGTTTGCGTCAAGAACAACAAGTCTGTTCCTATGTTCTGTACACTCTTTCTGTCTACACAGCCAACACCCGGAATAGTGTCCTGTATAGCCATTGTTGCAGGACTCTCTGCACCGCTGTAGACCAACGTGTTGTGTTCACCAAAGACTACGAGTAACCCGTTGTGTGCCGCTATAGCTACAACCTTGTCAAACCCGTTAGGCCACGCTTTAGATACGTCAATAGATCCGCTAGAACCACCAGAGAAATCGTGTCCTATTAACAAGTCAGACCAGTAGATCGTGTTGTCGTCAGTAGCGTTACCTACACACCACACTCGTCCGTATGCACCGATGGCTTCGTTAGCGTACTGTGCAGACGTAACTGACGCACCAGACACACTGGACATCTTGGTCACTGCGCCTAGACTGTTGCTGTACACAAGCGGCTCGTAGCCACGTTGGAAGAAGTAAGCGTGATCGTTAAAGTTAAATATCTTCCAATCGTTAGCTGTAATCGTGTACGACCCCGGAGTTGCGTCAACCAGTGTAGTCGTACCTGTCATTATCTTGTTGTTGCCAGTACTAAAGATTACCTCGTTACCAGCGTTGTCGTAGAACTCGTGAATGTTAGAAAGGTAGTCAGTACCTAGTACAGTCTTGTCTGTAGTTACAACAGCGTTACCCTTACGTGAAGCTAGTCGTCCTCGTCTGTCAATGATAGCGTTGTCTGCGATCTCCGCAAAAGACGTATCCTGTGCAAGCGGAGAATCCTCTGTGTTGATCCCTTTGAACGCAGGAGCAACTAGGTTAATACTCTGTAGTGGCTGGGCCATCTAGCGTCTCCCTACGGTGTGTACCAAATAGTTTCTTCGGGGTGCTTCTGTGCGTCCAGAGCAATAGCGTCAGACAGGTACTTGTCAGCAATAGCAAAGTACTCTGGTGTTGACGTACCGCCTGTCTCCCCACGTTCACGAGCCAACAGAGCTACCGCCATGTGTATCACAGGCTGACTAGGAATAGCCAGTGTGTCAGAGTCAGCACTCAAGGCTACGTTCCTGATTACGCTCTTGACCTTCAGGGAGTAAACACCGTCAGGCTTAGGGTACACATCTATCTGCGCGTCACCAGAGCCGTCTATGCCACTAAACGTGTAGTACTCTGGCTTACCAGAGGTAGGCGTTTGTACCAAGAACTTGTCGTCAAACCAAGTCTGTGGTCTGTACTCCATCACGAGGTTAGAGGTATCGTTGATGATGTTCAGGATTTTGCCTTGGTCTTGGTAACCCGTGAGTGAGTACGTGTAGTCATCAGCCGCCGTGGTAATCGTAAGAGTAGACCTGAGATTAGACCAATCCCAAGCGTTTTCCACGAGTTGCTTTGCGTCGTTAATAAAGTCACCAACCATAGCACTGTACGTGTTGGCACTAACAGTCGTTACTGTGTCTTCTCTGAGACGCCTCAGTACGTTGTTTACTAGGTCTAAATATGTCATACGTAATCCTTGAACATACCACTCAAAAAGTCAGTTATAGGAAATTCCATTTTAGCTAATAGTTGTGGGTCGCCTGTGATCTCAAAAGACTCTAAGTCAAACATTCCAGAGCCTCCAGCGGCACCCCCGCCGCCTCCACCACCGCCACCGCCAGTACCGCCACCACCAGTACCACACTCTTCTGGGTTATCCGCCGCGTACTCAGCGCAAGTACAGTCGTTGCACTCTGGGTCAACAGTACCACACTGAGTGGGATTGTCTCTTGCGTACTCCGCATCTATACAAGGGTCATAAGGATTAGGAGCACATAGTTCTAAATCACTATTAAAGGTGTACCCTACTTTACATGGCCCACAGCTACCATCAGAGTTTGTCGTAGCGTTAGGATCGTTACAGGTGTACGTCGGGCCTCCGGTCCCTTCAGGATCTTCAATTACCTTATCTTTAGAGCACTTAGTTTGTCCGGGTTTTCTGCTGTATCCAGAAATACACTCTCCGCACTCCCCTATTTCTCCGCTGTTTACTGCAAAAGGATCGTCACACTTATCATCCTCTGTTACAGTAGTTCCACCGTCAGTTCCAGTAATGACAACATCTGTTCTTAATTTACAGTCGTCTTCACTATCAGCATAAGAACTACCGTCGGCAGGATTATACATACCTTCAGGACATTTAACTTTAGTTGTAGTGTCACCACCTCCGTCACCGCCAATATCGTCACAGGCACCATAACCTTTCGGACCCCTTTTAACAAAAGGACCCGGAGTGCCGTCAGTAAAACAATCTAAGTAATCACACTTAAAGTAGTTACTAGAATCAATAACGGCGCACTCGTCGTCATCGTCACCTCCCCCGTCACCGCCTCCGGTGGGGCCTATGCTTAAACACTGCTGATTAAAGTCATCTTCGTAGGACTTATAAGCGGCGTTGTACGCTATGACGTTTCCAGTGGGTGCGTAAGGCTCTTTTTGGTCACAGTTTACTGTAAAGTTAAAGGTGTTTCCTCCACCACCTCCGTCACCGCCTCCGTCACCGCTAGGGCAAGCCTTAAAACCTTCAGACTCTTTAACAAAAGGCCCCGGAGTTCCGTCATTAAAACAGTCTAAGTAACCACACTTAAAGTAATTACTAGAATCAATGACTTTACACTCGTCGTCAATCTCGTCACCACCGTCTCCAAAAGTAGTTCCTTCAGTAAACGTTATTTGACCACCGCATATACTAGGGTTACGTTCTGCAAACGCTTTATCTGAACATCTAGGGTCACCTTCTTCGTCTACATCAGTTCCTTTTATATCATCATCGGCAGTTCCGTCTCCAAAAGTGGTTCCTTCAGTAAACGTGATTTGACCTCCACATATACGTGGGTTACGTTCTGCAAACGCTTTATTTAAACATCTAGGGTCACCTTCTTCATCTACATCTCCGTCTATGGGAGCGCAGACACCGTCAGCACCCGGAACATATCCTTCTCGTATACAGTCTCCACACTCGTCTAACAAGTCATTGTACTCTTTACCTTCTCGTTTACAAGTTGTCTCGACATCTGATACGTCAAAGTCATCTTTAATAAACTTACGACATCTGCCGTCAGTTCCTATGTCCTCTGTCTTATCTAAACAACCGTCACATTCCTCTAGGCTTTCTACTTCACCCCCTGCTCTGCCGTAGTCTGCACAGTTAATCAAGGTTGTCGGAGTATCTAAGGGAAGACCAGTTATCTCATTAATTTTGTCTATAACGTCGTTTTTCTTGCCTTCAATTTCCTGTAGGATAATACCAGATATTGTTGTTCCAAGTACACCTGTAATCCAATCAGTAATTTGTCCGGGCGTTGCGTCGTCTATGCCGCCAAAAATGTCTTCTATTTTACCCAGTATCCAATCTTTAGCTCTCTGGATAAAACCCTCGTCGTCTGCGTCACCTTGAGGAGCACTAAAGATGTCCGAAATGGTGCCGCCTATTTCTTTTACTTTATCTTCTAAGTCCCTGACTGTGCCTACGTCTATGTTGCCGGGAGGCATAGGCAAACCGGGGATGCCGCCAAGAACACTGGCGCTTACACAATCTTTCCAGCACTTATTGCCCTCAGTTCCATCGGTTCCTGCACAGTTCCAAATGTCTGATTCGTCTTCACACAGTGGATCCCAATCATTCCTACCAAAGACTGTTTCCAATACGTCCTCTACAGTCATGTCTTTTACTTGGCCTATTTGACCTTCAATCCAATCCTTAATTGCTTTGCCTATGTTTTTTTGTTCTTCTGAGTAACCGCCTGTTCCTTCCATGTCAGGACAATCAACTTCCGTTTCTGCAAAAATACCGCCACCGCAGTTAACATAAGTGGGATAGCTATCGGGATCTCTGCTTAAATCTTTAGGTACAAGTTGACCGTCACTGGTTATTTCGTAACCACATTCGTCAGCGTTTTCTTGAGTAATAACTGTGCAGTCTCCACCGCTTGTTCCTTGTCCTGATGGAACACAGTCCCCTTTAGAATCTATTACGCCAGAAGGAAACATGCCAGTTTCTCCGGGTAAACGACACGAGTTACCCACCACAAACGTACAGTTTCCGTCTTTGTCTAATACACCTTGAGATCCGTGTGGTCCGTTAACACAAGGGGCTCCGGGCGCTTTCGTTGGGTCTTCAATACAATCCCCATCAGAATTTTTGTATCCCGGTGTTCCTTTATCAGTTGTACACGCTGTTCCCGCAGTGGGTCTTACGTCCCACCAACTACCGTTTTCATACCCTAGTTCTCCTAATATAAAACCAAGGTTAACGCTTCCACGGTTCTGACAATCGTCATCATAAGGAGTGTTACCTCCTCTTTGTTCTCTTTCGTGGCAGTACTTTATTCCACCAAATTCTTTTCCTCTATTTTCTGGGTACTCTAGCCAGTCAGAATATTGTTTTGTTTTATGTAGTCCTCCTTCAACGCTGGCTATCTCAGATTCAGAGTACCCGTTCTTTCGAAGTATCTTTTTAACGTCTTCCCAGTTTTGAGGAGCTTCTACAACAGTAATATCTTTGTAGTAATCCTCAAAACCATCTATATCCATTAGACCACTAACATCTACAGATTGTACGTCTCTTAACGTAGCTTCTCCTGATCCGTACTTAACTAAAATTTCTAACCAAGCGGCGGCTTCAGCGCCCTTGTTTGCCAGCTTGTCACCAAATTTACTAATGAAGTCTCTGAATAACTGAGTTTGAGCAATCTCGTCACGAATGAGGTCAGAAGGTATAGTACCGTAGTCAACCTCTCCGGGTAAAGACGTTTCTCCTATAGTAACTTTTACAGGCCCAGCATCAGGATCATTAATGTTAAACATTCCTCTAGCCATGCGTTACTTACCCTTCATCTGCATCAGCTTGTCAGCACCACGTATACCAAAGCTGGCCGTGACTGCTACGTAAAGCAAGTACTGGTAGTAATCAGGTAGCTTGTCTAGCTCAACAAAAGCCATACCCACCCTCTGCATAATACTCAAGTCATCCATAGCAACTCCGTAACACACAGCCAACAGAGGCAACGACAGTACCACAGTAAACCACTCGTCTTTCCACGAGGTTGCACTAGCCGCCGCCATCTCTTGTTCCCACGTAGCTGTGTTCTTGATGACTTCCATCTTAGCTACGTGTTTGGCCTGTGACTGCTCGTGCTTATTAGAGAGCCAAGTCTTCGTCAGTTCAGCGATAGGTCCGATCAGTGCAGTCCACATATCTTAGTCTTTGTCCTTGTTCCTAAATCCCTGTACTGTATCTGTTTCCCATATTCTTATGGCTACCCATACAATAGTGAACATGGCAGATATAGGCGGCAGGATTGCACTGATAGTGCCTAACATTGTACCTACGCTCATTACATCAACAACTTGTTTTGCTGACTCATCCATTACTAACCCCCTGTATAACACTTATGGTTGTCCAGATAATCCCAGCGGTGACCATTAGTCCCATAATAATTGCTGATACATCTAGCATACGTCTTTGCTTTCTTCTTTGCTTGTAGATCATTTGCTCACGTTTGGCTCTTATGTCACGACGCATCTGAATCATTTCGTTGTACGTGTCTTGACCGTAAGAGTACATGATTAACTCTCTGATCTGCTTTTCTTGTTCCTCTATCTTCTTCTTTGCTATAACAGCGTTTAACGCCTGTGCTTCTACTGACTCACCGTCAAACATCTTCTTAAACAACGGCGGGTTCTCTGCTTCCTTCTCTGCTTCACGTAAGTCAGAAACTAAGCCGTACCACTGGCCTAACTTCTGAGCTACGTGTTCAATCTCTGCTCCTCTGGATACAAGTACCTGTACACCTTTGAACGCAGTAGACGCCATCGCTACCAGAGATACAGGGTCCACGGGTTACTCTGGCTTTGTAGGCCACGTAATAGTCTGTGGAAATCCTTCTTGCTGTGGTACATCTCGTAGAGCCTGTCTGTAGGCCGCCATAGCCTCTGTCATGGTCACATCAGATAACCCGTAGTGGTCTGTAGCCTTCAACAGATCGTCCCGTGTAGCGCGTTCTGTGGACGCTAGAGCGGCATTGTCAGCGGCTACCTTGGCGTCTATCTGATCTTGTACGGTTACTACGTTGTCATCGTCATCCGTGTACTCTTGAAACATATCGTTCTCTGTCCAAGCGTGTACCCAGTTGCCGTTGGCGTCTTGTTCTACACCGTTGCGTACAACAACCTTGTAGTCTCCAGACGGGTCAGGCTTAGGTGACGCTATTACAGGGTCAATCCCAAGTGTCTCGTTGACGTTTGCGTTCCAAACTTTAGGTAGTGAAACATTCGGGTGCATACTGCGGATTTGGCCTTGAGTCTTAACCTCACCCGTTGATCTGATGCGATATTCCGACATAGTTGATTCTCCTATGCGATTGCTAAAAAGATGTAGTTGCCACCAGAAGCGTTAAGTGCCGCTGGTGCTGATGATGTAATCGTAAAGCCGCTGGATAGTGGGTCGATGTAGTCTGTGCTAGTAACTTCTGCGGCTGTTGAATTAAGCAACAGGTACGGGTCGTTGCCAGCCACAATGCCACGCTCAGAATCCCAGACGTACCAATCGCCTGTAGAGTCTGTACGCTTCACTAATACAAACCTAGCGCCAGAAGAAAAACCACAGTCAATGTCTAAGTCAGATGCTGTGCCGGTATAGCCACCAACCTTTGATATGCCGGAGACTGTTGCGAATAGGTAGGCTATGTATGTGTCATTATTGTTATTCGTTATATTACTACTACCTAACGTAAACACTGTGTCTGTAGGGGCGGTATCGTTCCAGTAAACAGAACTAACGGTAAATGGAATATTTGACTCAAGCTGACAGGCTCCAGTTGCAGGAGAGGCGTTAGCATCGTGATGATAGACAGCCCACCCTTGCGAAGCGTTGCGGCGTTTTACAATCATCATTTCTGGCGTTACACCTAAATTATGGTTAATTGATAACCCAGCCGATCCTGTCCCTGTATAAGCCACAACATCAAAGAATCCCGGCGCTCTGCGGAATGTGTAAGACACATATTTTAAAGCGCTACTATTGGTTGAACTTTCGCTTCCTGTTAAGCCAAAGCCGCTAGAGGTAAAGCTCTGAACAGCAACATCAGCAGTAGTGGATTCTGCATCAGTGTTGTGCCACATCAAATATTTACCCGTACCTCTTTCTGTGTCTGTTGTTATCCACGCCTCCCCAGTAGCCGCATCTCTTCCTTTTAAAACCACCATCCCGCCCTCGCCAGACAGGTCAATGTTATTAGTAATAGTTTGAGAGCCGCTTGTGCCATCGTACAAATACGTTGAAAACACATCGTCAACGTAAGTAGCTCCACCAGCGTTACCAGCCGCCGCCTGTTGTAAAAACCTACCTACGCTCATCCTAGTGCTTGCCCCGCTGTAAAGCCGTACCAAGTTGTTCCACCGTCATGGGTGTAGAACACGAATTGATCCACAGCAGACGCTGTAGCTGTCAGAGTAGGCGCTGTAGCGCTAGGCCAATCAACAGACGTAGGCCACGTTACAGTGTACCCAGAGGCTCCAGAGTCTTGGACAACCTTGAGTGACATTGCGTAGGCTGTGCTGTCTGTAGCTGTACCAGCCGCAGGAGGATTGCTAAAGACTACAGTGGTGTTTGCGTCTAGTACGGTTTCAAAGACGTTAGCGTTTTCGCAGTTAAAGGTTGTGCTGTAGGTTGTTGCAGATATTGAATATTGAAATACAGCTAAAGATTGATTTCCTACAATATATATTTTTGATCCATCTGGCTTTAAAATCATCGCTTGTGGGTTTGTTTCATTAACTGTAGAAACTGCGCTTACAGAGTCATAAGACGCTGTTGAAATATCATAAGCAGTACTTAAAGTGTACCTAAATAAATCAGGATTTGGATTGGCTTGGTCTTCTAAAATAATCATAGTTGTTCCGTCAGAGCTTAAGAACAAACCTCTTGGGTTTGTTGCTTGGCTAGAAACACTAAACGTTTTTGAATCATACGAAGCTGTAGAAATGTCCCAAGCAGTGCTAAGACTATATTGATACACGGCGTCGTTAGCAAAAGACAGAACATACATCTTAGTTCCGTCACTTTTAAATCTTATGTCAGCAGGATTATCTGCTTGAGATAAAACGGAAAAACTTACGGAATCATAAGAAGCTGTAGAAATATCCCAAGCTGTGCTTAAGCTGTACTGATAAACAGTATCATTAGTGAATCCTGCTAAATAAAACTTAGTCCCGTCGCTTTTAAACGTAAGAGCAAAAGGGGCTGCTTCTTGAGAAGCTATACTAAAACTTTTAGAAGAATACGACCCTGTAGAAACATCATAAGCTGTACTTAAATCGTACTGGTAAACAGTATCATTAGAATAACCTACCACATACAAAATAGTACCATCGTCATTAAATTCCAAAGAAGAGGGGGAAGTAAGTTGTGAAGAAACACTTAGACTTTTAGAGTCATACGCAAAGCTACCAAGCTGATAACCAGAAACAGCAGAAACACTAGAAACCTTCTTAAAAGTCTCGTTGTAACTATCAACCAGCAGTTCGCCTGTGATGTCTACGTCGCCTGTGTAACTAGCGCCTACCTTGGAATCTAGTTGTGTCTGGATGTTTGACGTAACACCGTCTGTGTAGTTAAGTTCTGCTGTGGTAGCTGTAATACCGTCTAGTACGTTAAGTTCAGCCGCTGTAGAAGTAACGTCACTAAGCTGACTAGCGGCAATAGACAAAGCC
>Ga0194022_1000007_pt1 | contig 34447 bp, 49 predicted proteins | sample IW29Aug16_MG_FD_144483 | JGI IMG/M metagenome (GOLD analysis project Ga0194022, IMG submission 144483) | Freshwater microbial communities from the Broadkill River, Lewes, Delaware, United States - IW29Aug16_MG | ecosystem: Environmental > Aquatic > Freshwater > River | place: USA: Delaware...
AACGCATCTGGCGGCAATCATGATCTCTTTGTATGGCGGGCGGTTAAAGCTTGAAATGCACAGCGATGCCCATCAATGGGTCGCGCATGTAATCGTTGGCCCTAAACAGGAGCACAAAACCTCAAAGCTCTTGGACACAAAACACCTTTACACGGCGCAGCAGCGTGCAATTGGGTTTTACCGCCAGTTCAAAGCAGAGCATTTGCCCGATCGCTTGACATGCTGGACATGCAAGCAATGGTCTCCAAAAACCAATCGATGCCAAGTGGGCGTGCCTGAGTGCCGCCAAACTGGGGGTAGATTTGCCCCGAATTGTGCGCTTTATCAGGGCTTGTCAGATTGAGCCACGCCCCAATGGCTTATGGCGTATTTGCACACCAGGCGGTGGCATGTGCGTGGATTGCACAAGTCTGCGCAAAGCACAGGCGATAGCAGCAATTATCAATCCAACGGATCAGGCTTACCGTTAAGGATTGCAATGGCCCTGCGATAGAACATGCAATCGGTGCGGCCTGCTGCCTCTAGCGCTTGTTTAATTTTGCGCCAGTTCTCAAGTGTGTGTTTGTCCATTGCTTCGTTTTAGCTATCAATCCATTGCTCTATCCATCGTTCACGCGATTCACGCCAAAATTCTTGGCCGCGGAACCATTGGCGCCATGGATGATGGGCTTTATGGCTATTGCATCCAAGGCAACAGGCCACCAAATTTTCACGCACTGTTAGGCCGCCTTTAGCTTTTGGTTGCACATGATCCAACGTTGCATCACGTTCACCAAGCATTCGACCGCAGTAAGCACAACACCAACCCCAGTTCAAAAAGATTTGATCTCGAAAGCGGAGCTTATTTTGCTTCTTCGGAATCAGATGCGTTCCTTCTATCTGGTGTTCCATGCACATCCTCCGGCAGCGCAAACGTTTCCACCTCTAGATCCATCAAATGGTCTAGAGATGGCAAAAACTCTGCAATGTGCGAATAGATGTCAGCGGGTAGCTCTTCTGGGTCTGTTTCAGATTGAAGCAAAAACTTAGCGTTTATCTCAACGACGTTCCAACGCATTAGGCTAAGCCTGCTAGCTATACGGTAGCGAGTCGAACAATGTCAGAACCACCGCTTGATATTGAGCCAATGGAAGACGACATGCTTCGGGTAAGCCTCACGATGCATGGTGTTACATCACATTGCTTCGTGTCATCAATGCACCTTGTTGAAGAAAAACGCGGTCAGCTCAAGGCCAGCATTATGCGCAAAGTCATGGCAAGCTATGACCCACAAGCACCTATAAACGATTGGTGATCCGCAAGCTAACTGCAGGGCCATTCAAGACCCACCAAGCCGCAACCAAGTGGGCCGAGAAACGCGGTTATGACAATTACGATCTCACGCAATCAGGCTCTAAATACCTGCTACACGTCTTCCAAAGCAACAGAGTTCTCCTTTAGCCATTCTTCGGCTTGCAAGCGAGTGCTAAAGGCTGCCTTTTTATTGCCAATCTTGCACGCCCAAAGGGGCATTCCTGGCAGCATCACTTTACGGATTGTTTGCTTATGCAGCTTGTTCATCTTTGCAGCCCATCACAGTGACATCTCCGTTGTAGCGACCAGTCATTGAATAATCTTGCAACGGCTTGGCATGACGGAAAAACACCATTTGCCCGATTTTCAAATTCGGGTAGAGAGGCAAACTCCAGTGACGCCGTGCATTGACCAATTCAAGCGTTAGTTTGCTGCCATTCCAGCCTGCATCACACCAACCTGCCAAAAGGTTTTCGTATCCTTCTCGTGCGCGACTCGACTTGAGAACAAATTGCGCTGATACCGTGCTTGGCAAGTTGAAGGTCTCAAACGTTTCAGCCAAGCAAAACTCACCAGGCAGCAGCATGTATGGGTCATCTTCAGTGCGAGTTGAAATATCAATTTGTATCAATTCTTTGCTGTCCATTACCTCAATCATTAGATGATGGCCAAGCACAACATCAATGCTGACCGGATTAAGCAGATCTGGCCTAAATGGCCACACCATTTGGCTGGCTTCACATAGCTCGCGGATCTGCCAATCACATAAAACGGTCATTCGGTGATAAACTCCTTTGCTTTTTTGTAATAGTGGATCCTATCGCTGATGCCGTTGTACCCGCCATTAAGGATTTTGGTTGATTGATGAATGTCACGGGTTTCGCAGACCGCTGCCCAGTTGTTTTCCTCAATCCAGCAGACAGCGCAAAGGAATGGATACTTTGTCACCACGTAGTCTGTGCCTTCCATAATGCGATCATCAGCCATGCCGTTGACGCGCATCCAATTGTTAAAGCGATTGAAGTTATACCGGCCGGTTAGTTGAATTACTCCGCACCCGCGGAACCTATATCCGTCGCCTGGTTGCGTGTTGCCAAGATCGCTACGACCTTCATAAATCCGCGTGAAATATGCAACATCCCCAACTTCTGTCATATATCGATACCCTGCAGTTTCATGGCATGTCTGCGCTACCAGCATTCGCCGTTGCGTCAAACTTGTCATCCCAGTTGCCAGCACTAAACGGTTCAAATCCTCCATAAACGCATCGTCAAACAGCGCTTCGTTGTGCCCTGAGATCTGCGCAATCTGACGACGAGTAATCAGCCATTCCACGCCCTTGGCTGGAACTGCACTGCACCACGTTTGATACCAATCACGATCACGACGCATCAAATCTGGCGCACGGTTTTCAAGCAACTCGCCAAGCTGCACAATCGCAGCTCGCTGGTGGCCTAAATCTCTCCAATAGCGAAACAGATCAATCAGTTGAATCGGTTTGTCGTTCATTGCTCCAAGGGGCATGAATACTGATCGGGCCACCTAATGGACCATCGCCTGGTGTTTCACGGCGAATCGGTTGCGGCTTGTCATCTGGCGCTGTTGCTTTCCAAATCTCAACAGCGTTGTCAATTTTGCGGCTTAGCGTTGCATAAAACTTGCGCGCTGCAATAGCACGCTGCATACGCTCCCAGTTTGACCGCGTATCAAACCGCCAAATCCATTTAGCGTCTGGCGGTGTGTTGATTACTTTTTTGGCTTTACGGCATAAACCGCTTGGAGGATCAGCTGAATTACGCTGTTCGACTTCAGCGGAGTCAATGCGATGATTTCGCTTGCAGCTGCAATCACAATCCAAGTGATCGGGTTGCTGATGATGTCTTGCATAATGCGGAAGCAATCACGCCTAGCTTAGTTCGATTGCTCCAGCGCTCTCAACCTTTTTTCGTGATCGTCTAGGCGTTCTTTATGATCACTGCGCAATGCTGTGATCTGTTCAAGTACAAGCGTAATGCGTGCATCCATTACGCTGCTGCGCTTATCAAGGCGCCAAAGGGCACCGACACCAGCCGAAATTATTACAGTCGCAATGCCGGAGAAAACATCCACGCGGCAGATCTCCGGGAGCTGTTTTTAGTTTATCGGCCTTGACCGCGTGGCAATTTGCGCTTGCCACGTGGCCGGCTATTAGTGCCGTGCCCTTGACGTGTGCGCTTTGGTTTGCCTGGCCTGAACTCAACACGACTCAAGCCAGTGCGTGATTTAGCAGGCATGATCAGATTGCAATGCCGCTACTGGTCGCACCACCGATAAATTCGACGGTGTCATCCTCAACAATTGGCTCTTCCACAACTGGCTCTTCTGATGCTTCAGGTACTGGATCGAACGGACCACGCGGCCAGGGGAACATGCCGCCAAAATCGCTGGTAATTACAGCGGCAAGTTCAAAGGTGTCAGAAGTGCCTTTAATCATTACTTCGCGGTTGTCCGATTGCGTGCGGACAGTGGCGCGATAAGTCAGAACTTCCTGCGGTACTTCCTTGCCAGTCTCATCCTTGCGGATGATGTACCAGTCATGAGGCGTCAGTAACGATCCGGCGGTTTGCTTTGTGTTGCCGGTCCACAGCTCAACGAGTTGCGCGTGATCCTTAGGAATCAGGTTGCCGTCAGCGTCATAACCCCAGTAAAAACGTTGGTCGTATGACGGCGGTGGTGCGACCCAGATAATGCCAATCGCGTCGCGTTGTTCTTGCGTGCTTAGACGCAACCAATTGGCTGGATACTGGATGCCGTCATGCGTAAACGCACGGTCCAGGGACAGGTTTTTGCCGTCGAGCTGGTAAGGCATTGGATCAAAGCATTGGTTCAAGTCTACGCGCACTTGCCAGATCAGCGAGCGCGAGCGTATTTGAAGGGGTTTTCACTGAAACAGGCGTAGAGGTACGTATAGCCAGATCCGTTAACTGATAATTCATTGCCGCGGAGTTTAAATCCGTTTGACAAGAAATCAGTATATCTTGAAGTGCTTCCAGTTTGCTCGCCGATGGTCTGGTCTGCATAAAGATTTGGATCATTTGGGTTGTAAGTGCCGCGTGAGGAATCTTTCATCACCCAGCTTTCGCCGGCATAGTCGGTCACTTTTATAAGTAACCATGCCGGCCTAAACCCGGTATAAACAAACGGACCATCAGCAGAACCGTTGCCGGTGTACGAACCAAACGCGCTATAGCCTTCGACAGGTGCAAAGCAGTAGGCAATTAGATTATTTCCATTTGAATTTACACCTAAAGTTCCAGCACCAAGCGAAAACACTAAGCTAGTTGGTCGGGTGTCATTCCAAGCGTTGTAGTCAGCCTTATTATCAGTTCTATTTAAAATCAGGGATTCGTCTGCGCCTATGCTGATGTGATTTACCTGCCAGTTGTAAGCAAAGTCTCGATCCTTGACAATTATCATGTTCGGTGCCGCATTTAGACCATGAGCAACTGTTGTACCGGTAGAACTTCCCGTATAACTAACAATCGAGAACCCAGCAGACGGATTAGCACGGACGGTTGAAGCGATTGATGGAACGTTGGTAGGTGTTACGCCGGAGTCAACAAGCAATTTACCATTTAATCTCCATCCGCCAACAGCGACTTTAGTTCCAGTTCTTACAAGATCAACGCTAGTAATTGTTGAAGCGTTTGCTGCAAAGGTAACCCATGCTGCAGTAGTTGCAGTTGGGCTTGAAATAGCCGAACCATTTACTCCAATACTGTATGTTGATGGGTTTCCATGTAAGTAAACCTCTAAAGTTCCAGAGCTTAGACTTGTAAAAGCATACGTCTGAGTGGCATTATCTGTTGTTTGCCAAAACGTGCTAATAGTATCATCAAAAGCGTCAGCAGAAGTAGTGCTGTTGAAGTTAGAACCATCAGTAGATGCACCAGTGCTCCAAGTTTGACTCTGATCGTAAACACTGCTATTCAGACTGCCAGCAGTAACAGAAGTGTCTGACGTTCCAGCGTCCCAGGTCCAGGCGACGTAGGTTTGAGTGCCATTTGTGCTACCTATGGCGCTTGATTCGGTGCCTAAAGTAAAACCATTGCTGTCAAACGATTGTGGGCCAGCGCCTGCAGAATTAGTGCTTTCGGCGTTAGTGGTATTGCTTTGGAGTTGCTTGCTAATTCCTCGAACAGAATCGACTAATGCATGTGAACCGGCATATGATCTAGCCTTGAACCAGATAAAATCTGGTTGGAAAGCGAGCGAGGTTATTGATTGTGCGCTGTTAGTACCCGTGTAGGTAACAGCATCCATCGCCGTCGAACCATCGGCAATCGTTGGATCAGGTAGGTTTGCTGTGTTCAGTGCCTTGAATCCACTTGGTGCGGCATAAGCAAAGGCGCGTTGACCGAAGTTGGCAACAAGGGTGCTTACGTTGCCGTTGTTTGAATCTGAAACAACAGGGAAGAATTCACCGCTAAGAGAACTAAAAGCTACTCCTTGAGAGGAATTGTTTTTATAAAAGACCAATGTGCCGGCATCTAAATCTAGAGCCACGCCTATAACATCATTAGTTGTGTACGACACACCATAAGATGCGTAGGAGTTGTTATTACCTTTTAATGCTGAGCTGACATATGAATAACCGGAAGCATATACCCCAACAGCAGAAGTAAGTGTAGCCCCAGCTTTTGCGATTCCTATTTCAGCAGCGCCAGCGGTTGCTGTTGGTGTAATTTCCCAGTACCACCTACCAGATGAGACACCGATTGTGCCATACGTCAATCCGTAGCCTATTCCAGGAGTTGTGACATCAAGGTTTCCATTTGCAAGCGATGTTGCTCCATTATTGAGAGGATTCCAAGTGCAGTAGTTCCCGCTGACTTCTCCGCCCGCACCAGTGTCGGTTTGTGTGCCGTTGGTTGGAAAGTCGAAGAGCGAGTCGTTGCCAGCACCAGCAGCGACAGAGATGTTATTAACCGTCCAAGTATTGCTGTTGCCGCTTGAATCAGTACCTAGTGCGGCAGCAGAGCTGTTGTTGGAGAAATTTAGCTTAAACCCGTTGGTGCCATACGTTCCAGTGTATTCAATCGGTTGCCATACACCGTTAGCATCAAACTCACCGAAGTCAGTCGGAGCAAGGGCTTGACCGTCGATGAAGTGAACGTCGGCTAGGTAGCCGTCGAAATAATCGCCACTTGATTGCCTGCCAATTTGATGTAGCTGAGCTGCATTGATAGCTGTGCTGTCGGTGGTATTTGGGTACGCAGCAGTCGAGAAAGTGATTACCCTTGATCCGTTGACATACAGTCTTAGACGATCTGTGCTCGTTGCGTTCTGCAAATCAACGACACAAACGATATGCATCCAAGCACTGGGATCTCTAAATACTTGCGAAGTCGCCAGATAGCCCGTCCAGCTTGACCCATTGTGAAAAACGAACCAATCAATGGTGTCAGACGATCTAAACCTAATGTATTCAGTACCTAATCCTGGCGAAATAGATGCTGAACTTAGGCCAAAAATAGAGTCAATACCAAGCTTTCCCCTCTTCACCCACCCCGCCCAAGTCCATGTCTTGCGATTACCTGCAGACGACGGTGTTCTGTTCAAATATGCACTATCTGCACTGTTAAACCTAAGGCTACGTTCATTTGCGTAACCAGCGGCGGCTTGACCAGACGCACCAGCCAGGGCATTAGAACCAATAACGCTCATGAGTAATTAGCTGTGAAGACTGCGTGAATGGATGTTGCGCCACGAACAATGTAGTCAATACGATCAACAGCGCTCGCTGCTGTGCTCAAAGTTGGGGCCGTACCACCCGCAAAATCGTAATAGCTGCCATAAGCCAAAGTACGGCTGCCGGTGGCATCCTGAACAATAAAGATTGAACCACTTTGACCAGCAACAATGTTTGTTGGATTGTCCAGCGTGCGATTACCAGCAAGCGTCACCGTAAAATTATTCGATGCGGCTAGATCGACGCTGATATTCACACCATCAGTCAGCGTTGTGATTTCACCCCGCTGACCTGCTGTAAAGGTCTGGGCAGTACCTAATCCTGGTTGCTCAACTAATGCAGCGCTTTCAACAACGTAAAGTTTATCTTCATCTGTTGCGTAACAAATTTCACCCTCTTGCAGATCGGAAATGCTGCTGTTGAGGTTGCTATAGGTGCCGCGAGCAACACGTACGGGCGTTCTAGTTGATGGTGTTGGCATTAGTTGAACAAGCCTCCGTCAATCGTGGTTGATGTCGCTGCAGCGGATCCGCCAGTGGCGAAGTTTCCTCCATCCACAATAACTACGGCATCAACCCAAGCCACCACGCCTGATGCACCACCACTAGATAAAAGCTGCCCGCTGGTGCCATAATTTGCACCGGCAATGCCAATCTGCCCAGCGGGGCCAACTCTTATACGCTCAACGCCTTCAGTCGTAACTTTGAAATGTCCATCTGACCCTGTATCAACAACTTCCGCTTCGGTGTTGCCTTCTGTAATTTTATCGCCAGCACCGGCAGACCCAGAGGCCGCGGCGGTAATTCTGCCTTGCGCATCAACCGTAATGTCGGCGGCTGTATAGCTTCCGGCAATCACAGACGTGTCAGCAAGCTTTGCAGCCGTGACTGCATCATCAGCAATTTCAGCGGTGCTAATTGTTCCAGAGGCCGCGGCCGTAATCCGGCCTTGGGCGTCAATCGTAATGTCTGCAGCGGTATAGCTTCCGGCCGTAACTGCAGTGTTATCAAGGCTGACGCTAATCGTGCCACTGCTAGTAATTGGGCCGCCTGTCGCGGTCAAACCTGTGCCGCCACTGACATCAACACTGGTAACAGTGCCTCCCGTGCCTGTAGCGCTGATTTCAATGCTGCCGCTGCCATTGGTGATTGTGACACCAGAGCCAGCGGTAAGGGTCGCTTTGCTAAGCGTGTTTCCGGTGGTGTTGCCAATTAACAATTGGCCATCGGTGTAACTGGTTTGGCCTGTGCCGCCATAAGCAACCTCGATCGCCGTGCCATTCCAAGTGCCGGTTGCAATTGTGCCAACGCTGGTCAGGCTTGATCCGGTAACACCGCTTCCCAGCGTGGTGGCGTTTAGAACTGATGCGCCGGCAATGTAAAACTCTTTGCCGCTGGCAAGATCAATGTGCTCGCTAAAAGTCCAAGCGTCAGTCGCATCGACCCAGTTAATGGTTTTGTCGGTGGTGCCTTTTAGCGTGATGCCGCCGCCATCAGCCGTGATATCAGTTGGTGTCGTGACCGACCCCATCTCAATGTTTTTGTCTTCAACAACCAGCGTTTGCGTGTCAATGGTTGTTGTGGTGCCATTGACTGTTAGATCACCTTCAATGGTTACGTTGCCGTCGAACGTTGCAGCACCAGTAACGTCAAGCGTTCCCGGAATGTCGATATTGCTGGCCCATTCCACGCCCGTGCCAGCTGCATCAGTTTGCAGTAGTTGACGCGCGTCACCATCAGCCAGCTTGCTGACCGCAATCTCAGCGGCTGCATCAATATCAGCATTGACCAGCGGATACGCGCTGATTTTGGTTCCGTCGATATAAGCAAGCGAAGTCCAAGCGGTCGAGCCGTCGCCTACTTTCCAATAGCCAGTATCTGTCTCATAACCAAGCTCGCCGTTAAGCAACGTTGGATCGTTTGCGGTCCAGTTTGCAGCGGTGTCGCGCCGCTGCTGCATCAGAGAGGTAACGGTGATGCTCATGATGCTCCGGGATCAATTAAATACGTGCGGGCTGGTGTTGCTGATGCCGTAAGTGCATCGTAAATGTAGTCAACAGGGGTTGCAGGATCAGACCCAGGGCCGGTCGAATCCAAGTCACCTTGCAAAATTCCATAACTAGTCAACTCAACGTCAACACCCCAACGGCCAACAATGCCATCTGTGATGCTTGGGGTTGACGCATAACGCCAAGCCGTGTCACCAAGGCTCGCAACAGGGATGGTGCTGTATCCGCTCCAAACGTCAGTCGGCAAAAAGAAAATATCAAACGTGCCTTGGCGGTCAATAAAATGCGCCTTAATTAAATTGAGTTGCGTTTCCGTGAGATTATTAAAACTTAATGACAAACTTTGATTTATGGTTCTGTTGCCACGCCTGAATCCCGTCCGAACCCCTGATAACGTTGTTTGCGTTGACTCAGGGATGCCGCCAGGCGTATAAGATCGCGCAGATGGTGTTAGCGCTGGAAACGTCATGCCTAGATCGCCACTGATTCCAGCTCGATGCTGACATTGTATCGAAGTGGAGCGGCAGTGCCAATTTCAAAGGTATCGGCATATCGCCATTCGTAATCTGCAGCGGGAATCGGCACGGTTGCAAAACCAGCCCAAACCAAAGAAGGCAAACTGAAAGCAATAATTGAACCCTGCTGCCCTCGGTAATGATCAATAATTTGTTGCGCTTCTGATTCCGTAAGATATTCATATCCAAGCGTCAACCGTTGCACTACTCGATCAGTGCCGGTGATAAACCGCACTATGTCACCGCTCACGCCCTCATAGGTCAACTGTGGGTAATCGCCAAGCGTAAGCACGCGGGTCGTTGGTTCTAGGGAAGGAAATGCAGCCATCAGACGATCACATAGGTTCCATTCAGCACATCATCGCTAATCTCAGCAACATTGCTGCCATTGACCGGAAAATGCACAGCTTCGATGGTAGAAATGCCAGCGCTTGAATGGTTGATTTTGTTGACTTGATACCACTCCGTTTCAGTGCGGTTATCACCAGCGCTTGAAATGCGTTGCCGTTGTATCTTTATCACGTCAGTTGGCGCCAAACCTGTTGTAAGCAATGGCGTTTGGAAAGAAATTGAATGCGTCGAATTTTTGCGTCTTGCTAGCTCATGCTTGGCAAAAATTATCGCATGATCTCTAATGGCGCAAAATTCTGTTAGATCAAATTGCTCAATAGGAGCATCAGCGTCTGTAGTGGAAAAACGAACTTTGACAGTGCGCTCAATGCCGATTGTCTTATTGTCAGCTTCACGATAGGCAACACTTGCGACAAAATCACGTCGCTCATCTCCGTCTAAATAGTCTTTCTTGAATGAGCCAGGAAGAATGTCGGCCTCTGTAAAAGTCGAAGTAGGGCTAAGCGCAGTCGTATCAATTTGGTTGCTGCCATTCAAAGGCAGTAAGGATCGAAACTGATACTGCCCGCCAAGACTGACAAAAGAAAGCAAGAAACATGGCGCAAGGGAAACAAGATAATCAACAATGTTGACGCGACTAGAAATAATGCCGTTGAATAAAATATCATAATTGGTGCAAAAACCTGCAATGGCTTGCATGTTGCTTGTGTTCATTGGGGCTGCAATGCTTGCCGTGTTGGCCCCATCGACACGTTTTAATAATTTAAACAAGTGCATTGCCAGATCAACCAACTGATTGCTAGCTCCAACGGTGTAACTGCCACCTGACAAGCCAGCGCTGTATAAATCAACCTCAATCCCTTCGTCATAAAAGATATAAGCTTGTTTTGCTTCGTCAGTAAATGATCCTGATTCTGGCAAGCCGTATAAATTGCCAACAACTTTCAAAAAAGTGATGTCTGCATAATTTGTAAAATCAGTAATTGTTGAGGTGTCAGGGTTGGCGTAAATGCTTGCCACCACCTCTCGTTGAATTCCAGTCAATGCGTATGGTGAATCAGCCGGATCTCCTGTATTTGTTTGAGGATTGACAGAAGCAACAGTCCATTCAGTTGTAAAACTGCCAGATCCATCACCAATTGCATTAAAAGCGGTTGTTGGCGCAAAATAACCAAGTGATGCAATGTAATCAACAATGCTGTCAACCTGTTGCGGCTGGCTTGATAAGTCAGTGTTGAAAATAAATTGTGTGCCTGGGGTTATGCTTAATGCGTTTTCGTATGCAGTTGTTACGTCGTTGCCAGTGCTGTTGTCAAAAACTTTAAAGCTGCAAAGATAGGTCGAATTGTCTGTGTCCCCTGTGCCTTTCGTAATCTGCCTGTAACCAAAATAGTAATCTCTACGCGCAGCAGCTCTTACTCTTGTTTTTTGGCCGGCCGACGTGCCATCAATCAATGGCTCCAAAAAGGTAAAAGTATCAATTCCGCAATAAAGGCCATCGCCTGCAATTGGGCAAACTGGGGTTGCCGTAAGTTCCGCGCTTGTTTTGTAAACATGGCTCAACGTCATTGATGAACCAAGTTTTAGTTGCTGATTGCTCAACCCCGACCATAAATTGATGGGATCTGGCGTGCTTGATATTTTTCCTTGACTGATTGAAAACAAAACGAAGGAACAAAATCTTTCGAGCCGCTTTTGAGCAGTGGAGGTGCAACCCAAACTCCACCTTTATTGCTTGCTCTTTTCGCAAAAACAATTGGAACCGTTTCACCAGCCTGCGCAATTTTTTGATTTTTTGCTAGATCTCCACTAGGCGCCTTGTTGTTTTCTGGTGCTCGTTCCTGACTTGCTTTTGATTGTCGCGCACCAGTCTTAGGTTGCGGAGTGGCGCCAATATAAATGCCCCCTGATCCTGCTACAGCGGTCATGGTACGTCAAACCTCCCAATTAGATCAGTGTCAATCACGCGGAATGGTACTTGTGCCTTAATCCTATTGATCGCCGGATTGACTGTCCAGCCTACAGACTCGTCACTTACCGATGCGCCCACAATGCTGCCGAAATATCGGCTAATTAATTGCGCGCTTGACGCATCAAAGCTGCTGGCGCCAACGTTTTGTATATAAAGCGATGCAATCAATAGATTGTCTGCCGCCATTGCCGCGTCTGTAATGTCAATAATCTGACCAGTTGCTGCAATGGTCACGGTCAGATCGTTAATTTCCCCACCTTCACTCGAACCAAACCCATCAACATCAAACGACAAAAATGGATAAGTGCCTGTGGACTCTGAATCAACGCTAAGCGTTTGCGGGTCTTGATAAAAATTTTGCCATTGATTTGTGGCAGATCGGTTTCCCGATCCGTCTAAAACGCTAGTGCGATCAGCGTAATACTCAAGAAAACAAAGAATGTCGTAGTTAGCCATCAAATCATGCCCAACCTTGCACGAACGCTGCTATCCCGACGAATCATGTCTAAGGTTTGATTCACGCCAGACTGTACCGCACGCGACAGATCTTGTGTTGTCACAAAGTTTGTGCCGTTCATCTGCGTTACAGGGCCAGTCTGAATGTTGACGTTTGCTCCAGCTGGGGCAACGTATCCGCCTTCGGCAAAACGCGGTATAGCACCAGGGCCGCGCACGCCCGCCATGATGTTTGCTGCAAAAGCCTGCGCCTTTCTTGCCGGCACGATGTATTCCGGCCCGGCCTCACCGACGAGGCCAAGAGTTGGGCCAGTAACCATGCCACCTTCAGCAAATTGGGGCACTTGAACATTTGGAATTGTTGGAATTGCAGGCAACCCAACCTTTGAAGATGCAGCGTTTGCCGCACTGATCACATTGTTGATCGCATTCACAACGCCATTGATTGCGTTTCCAATACCTTGCAGCACATTATTAACGATGCCTTTCAGCATATTAAAAGCAGCCTCAAATGGAGCTTTAATGGCGTCGCCAACCTTGCCAAAAATATCAACAAAACTTTCATAAAAACCTCGCGCGGTTTCTAGCGCCGGATCGATAAAGGTGCCTTTGTAGAACTCCCACAAGCCTGTAAAGATACCAGTAACAAAATCATAAATGCCTTGCCAATTTTCTTGAAAAAATTCATAGATCATTTTGCCGGCATTCACGATTGGATCAATATAGACTGATTTGTAAAGTTCCCAAGCGCCCTTAATAATGTCGCCAATAAAACCAAACGCTTCAGCAATTTGATCTCTAAACGTATAAATGGCCACGCCTGCGGCAACTGCCAATGCAATCCAACCAACAGGGCCACTAAACACTGCGGCGATAGCTCCCAATGCACCACCGCCACCTGTTAATGCTGTCACGATGCCGCCAATACCTGTCACAAGGCCAGTGATCAACGGGCCAAGCGTTGTGATTGCACTAATAATTGGCGCAAACACCACCGCAACTGCTGCAATACCACCAGCGGCCACAATGAAATTTTGCACTGGCCCTGGCAACGCATCAAACGCTTTCATCAACCCTTCAAGCGCACCAACAACGCCTTCAAGCACTGGTAACAATGCTTCAGTCAATCGCATTCCAAGATCACCAAATTTTTCTTGCATATTTTCCAACCGATCGTTAAAAGCTGCAGCACCATCTGCAAAATCTTGAGTCAGGCTAGTGCTCATGTTGCGCACTGCATCTCCGCCACTATTGAGCAAGGGAATCAGTTCGTCGCCAATTTTGGCGCCAAAAATATCAGCAGCCAGTGCGGCTTTCTCAGGACCATCGGCCATTTGTTGGAATTTGTCGGCAATGTCCAGCATCACCTGATCGCCTTCACGTAATTTGCCGCTTGAATCCGTAACTGCAATCCCTAATTTTTCAAAAGCCTCAGCTGCTGGGCCTGTGCCCTTTGTTGATGCGTCATACATATTGCTCGCCAACGTCTTAAATCCTTTTCCAAGACCTTCAATGCTGGTGTCGCTAAGCTCTGCAACCTTGCGAAACTTGTCAAGCTCAGGCGCGGCAATGCCAGTGCGCTGGCTCATTTTTGACATCGCATCAGCAGTATCTAAATTATCCTTTGCAAACTTGGCCATCACGCCAACGCCAATCACTGGCAGCAATGTACGCATTGCGCCAAGCGCGCCACCTGCTGCCGTCTTTAGGCGGCCCATTGCGCCAGCGGCTTTGTTGGTCTGGCCTTCAACCTTCTTTAGGCCATTAGTTAAACCACCAATCTGCCCTTGCCCGACCACCTGCGCCTTAATGGTCAACGCTGTGGTCAAGTCCATGGTTACTTCTTCCGATCGTTCATGATCTCTATTACTTTACCTTCAATAACCTGCAAGTCACCCAACAACTGGCGTTGGTCCGCTACGTCGTAAAGGTCAAACATCCATTTCACAGCTACATAATCCAAGCCAATGACAGCGCCGTTGCTCATGCGCCATTGCGTTTGCACACGTTGAAACATGCAAACGGCACGCCATGCTGATGGGATTACATAGAAGTCTTTTACCCGTGGCGCATCAGGCATTTCAATGCCAAACAACTTGGCATCATCCCCTGTTTCGTCAATTTCAACGCCGCCGCACCAATACTCGGCGGCGCCTATCAGTTTTTTCGTTTTTCCTCCACCAAGCTGGTGAAATAGGCCTCAATCAAGCAACCGGCCATCATTGGCAGCTCCAACAGCTGCGTCTTTGTGCCTTTGCTGTATGGGATCACTTCTCCATCGCTGTCCACGATGCCTTCCCATCCGACCAGCACCTCGTCAGCAATGCTTACGTCGCTGATATCCATTGCGCTGGGGTCATTGTTGACCCTCTTTTGCGCAAGCTCCTGAATTTCAGTGATGCGAGATTGAGGCAGACGCTTAAACTCTGCCTCAAACTCTTGCTTTTCGCGCCGGCCCCCGGAAACTGGCTGCCGGTAAACGATCGGCCAGGTGTAGGAGTCAGAGTCCTTAAGGACAAGCGCCATTAGGTGAATGCAAGGCTGAACTCATCATTGCCTGAACTGGTCGGAGTTGCAATATATGGCAGCGTCAGCATTTGGATTCCGTCTTGGTCGGTGTAGCTTGGGCCGCCAAGGTCAATCTGACTTGCGTTAAAGGTCACGATGTTGCCGCCGGTTGCACCATGCACAAATTGAAGGTTTCCGGTGCTGCCGCCTGTCGCATCACTAAAGAAGTCATGCGTTGCGATGGTGGTTGCTTCAACCAAACACTCACCGGAAGGGGCGCGGTTGACGACTTCAATGGATTTGGTGCCGCCGACCAACTCGCGGTAAATGACTTCATTGGCGACTTCAAAGCTCAGCGATTGCAGCGCACCTGCGTAGCTAAACACTTGGAAGCTTGATGTGTTGCCGTTTTTGAATACCAGTGGCGCGGCTTGGTTGCTGTAGGTCGGGCCGCTAATGGCTGAATCGCTAGGTGCGTTATAGATCCCGGTCATCTCAAATGCGATAAACGGGATCTGACCCACTTCACAGTTCAACGTGAAGGTGCCGCGGCAACCAGTTGCTTTATGCAGCACACCGTCATTGTTGAAATAGATGGTGACAGACGAAGGCGCGGCGTCACTGTTGGGCGCATAAGTGACGCTGGTGGATGCAACAATCGTTTCAGTACAACGACATGCTTCTAGCAAGGGACCATAAGCTGGCGCAGTGCCTGCAGTGCCTGAACCTGCAAGCTCAACCTCAAAATTGATCAGCACGCGCTGCTGTGCCAGCAACTGATCAGATTGGCCGAGAAAAGGCCGGATCAGCTCACGGTTGACAGTCTCAGTCTCTAGAGGTGTGACCTCAACATTCCGCACCAGGATTGCGTTGCTTGACTCGCTAGGAGTCGGATCGGTGCTGTATGTCGTTTCTGTCTCGGCCAGTATTAGGCGCTTGCGAGATAGGAGAGGCATGGCTAGGCCTAAATCTCAGTCGTTGCCTTTATCGTAGCGGCCTCAACCTGCACTCAAATCTGTCAATGTTGTGCGGTATCTAATCAGATACTCCATGCTGATAACGCCAGCAGGTTGATCAGCTTCAACCATTTCAAAACCGACAGATCGCGGTTCAACATCCAACGCATAGCCGCCAGCCGTTAAATCATTCATCATTTTGCTGTGAACGCTTTCCACAATCGGATCAGCTGCCTGATCTGGCACCGATGACCGCACGATGATTGCGACTCTGACAGTCAGCGACCAGTCAAGACGGTCAAGCCGCAAACTGTATTCCGCACTGTCCCCCGTGGGCTCAATCACAATGGCCGGCGACTCACCGCGGGCCAATGGCTCCACCCGGCTGCGATAAATTCGGCTGCCAACTTGCACCGTGCCAGCAAGGCTGCTGGCAATATCAGCCAGGATCGATTCGCGTTTGGTGGTCACAGAACAACCCCCGGACCCATCACTACAAGCGCGCCGGTATTTGTGTTGCCGCGAGTGACGCGAGCAATAGGCTGCTTATTAGTCGGCGCGGTCGTAGTGAAACCGCCGCCTTCGGCTACATACAAAGCAGAGTTGATTGCATAGCCATTGGTGTCAACTGACGTCATTTCGCCCGTCACTACTAAATGACCATCAGCATTGTCTGCTAGGTCGTCGCCAATCAAGCCAATCGCCGGCATTTTTGACAGATCTGACGCATCTGCAGTATCAACGATTACGTTGGCCGTATCGCCAACGTTGCCAGTGATGTAGACCGGAGTTCCTTTGGTTAATGTGCCGCCGCTGCCATTTCGGCAATGGATGTAGATCGGACCCGCTAGCGCGCCGTGGATATGAGGCAGTGTCGAAAGACCAGTGGCTGCAAGGGTCGTAAATGTTGGGTTGTCGTATCCCTGCACATACAGCAATGCGTTCCACGCTGTAGCGCCATCTCCTAACTTGAGCTTGCGAGTGTCTGTCTCAAAGCCGACTTCGCCAACAAGCAAAATAGGATTTTCCGCTGTCCAGTTGGCGGCAGTGTCACGCCGCAGCTGAATTCTGGCAATGCTGCTCATGCCGCTCCACCATTAATAGTGTTCCCCTCAAGGTAGCTAGTGGCGGCGATGCCACCGTCTAACCCAGAATCCAGCTGAGCAATACCCAAGCTGTCAACAGAATCATCGCTGTCGCCAGCATCGATCGGGGTGTCAACTTCACTTACGCTAGTGGCAACACTTCGCTGCAAAGCAAGCTCAACAATCTTGCCGTCGCCCACCAGTACCGCTTCCCGTACCGTGTAAGGCACGCCATTAACATTGATTTCTGATCCGTAGACTAAATTACCAAAATCTGATGCCTTAGCTGTCAACGAATAATCAGTGGACAGCACAGCACCGCCAGCCACCATCTGCGTTGGCATATCCAAAATGCCTTTGCCAGTGACAGAGCCAGCAGTGCAATCAACTGCGAACTCATCGCCGTTAAAAAAAACGTCGAGATTCTCAGTCAGTGGCATCTTTCAATTGTGCTTTAGGTTTGCGTGTTGCCGGTTTTGGCTTAACCGTTTCCGCAGGAGCTTCAACAGCTCGGCCAATCCGTAAAAGCGCATTGGCTGCGCTGCTGTCCAAGTCATAGACCTTGCCTTCTTCGAGGTGTTGTTGCTGTGCGCAACAGGTCCGAACAATTAGAACGCGCATAAGAAAAAAAGGGGCCAGTTGCCTGGCCCCGCCTCATGATCAGGTGGTCACGTCAAGGATGGCAGCGAAGCTCTCAGCGTGGCGAACCGCAACGTCATAGGAGACAATTGCGCGAACGCTAGTCAGAGCCTTGCTGAAATCATCGGAGTCTTCACCCACAACGATCTCAATGCCATTGCCGTAGAAGCCAACCATGGCCTGGCTGAAATCACCCATCAGCACAGCGGAGCAAACGCCGGAGCTGGTGCCCTTGGTCAGGTTGCTAGGAACCTGATTGGTCACATAGAGGGGATAACCATTGACGGAAGCGGGGGTGCCGCCGCGGCCAATAGCGTTCAGCTGATCGTTCACCAGATAGGCGCCGTCGGTGGTGGTGGAACCACCAGCGCGAAGCTTCTTCAGCTCAGCAAGCACCTTGGCGTTGGTGACATACCCGATAGCGTCGCGGTTGACCGCGCCGTTATCGATCAGCACTTGCTCTTCCAGATCAACCAGAGCGTCAACGGTGATAGCGCCACCGTTGGTTCCCAGAGCCACCGAGCCAATGCCAGAGGTGTTCAGGATGCCGGTGGGCTGGCCGGAGGAACCGGAGCCGTTGAGGATGCCCAGGTCAATGCCCAGGTTGATGCCATCGGTTAGGTCACGACGCACCAGCTCTTCAATGCCGGGGGTGGCTTGTAGCAGGGTCTGGCGGCTGTACTTGGACAGAGCGGCCAGGTTCTTAGGCGAAAGAGTCACCTGATCAAAGGTGGACTCAGACTGAGTGATGGCGGTGGTTTCAGTGCTCAGGTAATAGGTGGAAGCCACACCAGAGCGACGGGGGATCGCCACATCACCGACCAGGCCGGTCATGGTGCGCACGCCCAAGTTCAGCATTACGGAATTGTTCCGCAATGCCTCGATGAACTCATCTGCCATCAGGTCGGTGGCAACAAGGTTGCCGCCGGTCGTGGCGCCAGAGGTGACGTAGGTGGCGCGCTTGCTCAGAGCAGAGAAGGGCACGAAGAAACCGCGCTTCCCAGACTGTGAGAAACCAGACTGTTTTTGCACTTCCTGGCTCATCTCACGAACCAAGCCAGCCTCGCGGGAAGTCCAGTCGCCGCTCAGAGCAGCGCGGATACCGGCGGAGATGCTGTAAGAAGCAGCGTCGCGCTGATCCATTTCCACCGGCTTAACGGCTTCAACGGGCTTAGCGCCGAGCTGATCCAGCACAGCTGCGCGGGCTTCATCAATAGAACGGCCAGACTCAACGAGCTGGCGGCCCATGTCATCCAAGCCATGCTTGGAGCAAAGGGCGGTAATGCCGGCGATGCGGGAGCGCTCAGCCTCAGCGGCTTCGGCCCGCACCACCTGCAGATCAGGTGCAGTGTTTTCCATTTCTTGGATGGGTTCGGTTGATGGTGCTGCCGGAGCAGCTTGATCAGGTTTGGCCTCTTCAAAGGATCGGCCAATCCCAACGCCGGGGTCAGCCGGCACTGAGACAACACTCACCTCATAAGGAGACCAGGCAGTAGCAACAAAATCGCCATTGCCTCGCTCCTCCATTTTGTCGATGGAGTAGCCGAAAGAGACGTTTCGCAAAACGCCATCTTTCACGTCGCCCAAGACTTCCTGAGCAAACGGGTTGCGGCTGAACCGCACCCGTGCATAACCGCGTTTTTTCTTGTCGTCGATGTATGCACGCTCAACAACGCCAATCACTCGATCAGGGTTGTGATTAAACAGCAAGGGCGCTGAATCATTAAGGCGGCTAAGATCTGCCGCGTCCATTTCATGGCTCAAAATTTCGTTGCCGAAATAGCGAGAGACAGGAAACTCAGAGCTAAACGGAAACTCATATGTCCGGTCTTCCACCTCATCAAAGGTGGTCATCTCGGCGCGTTGATACTTGCCAGTTAGCTCGCGGGTTTCAGGCTCAACCGCTGCCATCTCATTTTCTTGGGTGTGTTCTTCGTCCACACTTCTAACGGCAATTTCTCTAATTCTATCCTTCATCTTCAATCAGTTCTTCCGTCTCCTCAGCAACTGAATCCTCAACCTCAGCAAGTGGTGGCTCAGGCAATGCTGAGACTTGCTCAGAGCGGGGATCAGTATCTAAGGCAATGCCAAGCTCATCGACCAGCTCAAGCTCAGCCTGACGCTCGGCCATCAACTCGTTGATGTCGCCACCTTGCTCAGCCACAACTTGCGCCTGAGTCTTAAAGCCACACCGCACGGCTTCCTTGTATGCCGCCACTTCCTTCTGCGGGTCAATCCAACCCCATGCACGCGGGCACCACTTGACGCGCTTGTAGCGCTCTGGCTGCGTCTCATAAGTCGGCAAATTGAGCTTCCCGCCCATCACGGCCATTTCCAGCCATGCTTCAAACACCGGCTGATGAAAATTCTCGATCAGATAACGCTGAATCGCTTTCCAGTTCTCCCGATCCTCCAGCAGGGCCAGCCGGCTGCTGCTGTAATTCGTCTGGGAATAGTCGCGGCTGCAGCTCTCGTAACTCATACCGACACCAGCAGCTGTGGCGCGCAACATCGCCCGCATGAACGGCTCAAACTGACCATCCGGTGCGTCAAGCTGCGGAACCGTTACTGATTCGCCCGGCTGCAAATACTTAAAAACGCCTGGCTGAAAATTGCTGACCCGCTCGCCATCCATCACCTCATCACCCATCAACTCGCCCTCGGGGCTGGTGATGAATCCCATCAGGCTGCTGGCAGCACGCGCGCGCACCACCTCGGCTTCTTCATATCCAGTCAGATGGTGCAGCCGCTTGATTGCACTGGCAAACCAAGTGACGCCACGGGTCTGGCCTGGCCGATCACTGATAAACAGATGCAACACTTCGTCAGCAGGCAGCATCAGATGCCGCTTGCCGGGCGCGCCGACAAAAGGCGCATCCCCTGGATGCTTAGCCAAAAACGCATACTGGATCGGCCGGCCAAACGCATCGACCTCAACACCCATCCGCCACTCATTGCCCGCCGCGCTGCTCTTGCCCGTGTAGGTCTCGTCGAGCTGGTCGGCTTCAATAATCTGCAGCGCAAAAGGCACCTTGCTGCCGCCAAATGGACGGCGAATAAGACGCACAAACACTTCGCCCGACTCGCACATGGCGCCAACCACCATGCGCTCAATGTCGGCAAAACACAGTTTGCCCGCTACGTCGCAATAGCTCTTATACCCCCAATACTTCCAAGCCCGCTCAATCTGATCGTTGATCGTTTCGTCAAGCTTTCCGCCGCGCTGCATCATCACCTGCGCCTGCAGCTTGATGCCCGTGCCAATCACGTTGTTCATTACTGCGCGCTTAGCCTGCCGCGCGTAATCCGAATCACGCACCAACTGCCGCGCGCGATTGCGTAACCGGCTCAAGCTGCCATTGATCTCCGCGTCGGCACTTGTGCCGCCCGCAATCCAATCACTCAACAAGCGACCCGTTGTGGCGCCGTCATACATGCGCCGGCCGCGGCGACGGATTGGCTCAAATCCCAATGCCCGGAAAAAGCGAGTGCGGAGGCCCATCAGAATCGAACGAACAAGTTATGTGGATTGCCTTTGCCGTTTGCGATCAGATCAGCTGCCCGCTCACGGTTGACCTCAGCTTTCAGTTTAGATTCCAATGCAATAAGGTCCGCCAATTCATATTTCTGCAAGTTGCGTCCAGCAATGCTGTAACTCTTAACGCCACCACCGCTAACAATTGCACGAATTGCAGCCTGCACAGCTGCTAAATCTGTTTCCGCTTGCGTCCGGCCATCCAATGCGCCAGGCGTGCCGCTGTATTCCAACGCCGCCAGCACTGTTAGCTGCCCAGCGCCCAGCGTTACCTTTTCGCTGCCATAAGTTGCCAGCGCCTGCCAATACCAATCACCAGCAGCAAACTCAGCGCTAACGCTTGCGGCAATCGTAAATTCCCAACCCGTGCCATAAGCAGATCCAACAACCGTGGCGCCCTCACTTGCTGCATTTGTGCGCAGGTAATAAGTCAGTGCCCAATCGCCGCTATCAATTGGATTACCCAAGTTGTCTTGGCTGCCAACATCGCGCCACTTGATTGTGTCGCCTGCTCTGATTGTTCCCGGAATGTTCACGGCTACCAGCTGCTAACGAAACTGCCAGCCGTATTGGCCGCGGCTTTTCTTGATCTTAGCGGTGCCTTTTCAGGCTCTTCAAGCCTTCGTTCCAACTGATCCCAAATTGTTCGCCGATCGCGTCGCTGGTAGAGATACTGCAGGCCCGCGTAGGCATAAACCAACGTATCCAGCGCTTCGTTTCTTGCGTTTGCTTTCTTTACCCACTCGCGCACAGGAAAGCCGCCGCGGGTGTATTTCATCACCTGCTTTTCTGCGGTCAGTTGTTGGAAATACTCGTCAGTCGTCTCCATCGGAAAATGCAAATAACCCTCGCCCGGCTCATTGTGTTTTAACCGAGCAAACAACGTTGATTTGGCCGTGTCAGTGCCGACGCTGAACACCATCGCGCCGCGCTTCATCGTCTTACCTCGCGCATTGATGTCCACCCGGCTGCCCTTGCCGATCACCTGTTTATTGCGTTGGCTGGCGCCCTTGATAGCAATCACGCCTTGCCGCGCACGCTCTCGCGCGTACTGATAAACCTCACCAGTGAAGTGGCCGCCAGAGTCGATGCACACCACATCAGGCCGCAGTTTGCGCCCAGTCGCGTGGCCCCATTCGCGCAGCACTGCCTCATCAACTTGCTTCCACAAATCGGCACGGCTGGGATCGCCGTAAATCTCTTGGTGGTAAATCAGCCAACCCTCTTCATCACGGCCCCAAGCCCAGCCACTAATTGCCAATCGGTTGTCCTGCACGTCAACGCCAAACGTCAGCGCCACGCTTCCTTCAGGCAGCACGCCCATCTCAAAGTGCTCGCACCGTTCGCGCAATCCATCCGCGCTCACCTTGCTTGCATAATCCTCTTCCCATGTCTCAGCTGCCCGCGTGTTGAGCCATGTCTTAAGCGCCGGCGCATCTGCCTTTGCTCTTAAAAATTCCTCCACCATGTCGGCCCAACTGAACCAACCGAGCGGGCTATACAACCCCGACAGCTGGAAACCAGCAGTGCGGCCATCACCCGGTGCCGTCGCACGCCATTCACCACGGCGCAGCATTGCCGGTTTATGCAACTCTTCAAACCGCTCGCGGCAGTGCTCGCACTCGTAACGCGCTGTTTGCGGGTCGTTGTCGTCCCATTTCATCTGTGCCCACTTCAGCCATTGCATCGCGCCACACGATGGGCACGGCACATAAAACCGCCGCTGGTCGCTGCGCAGATATTCCGCCTCGATCCGGCTGTGATCCTTAATTGTTGGCGTGCTCGTCAGCAGTATCTTGCGCCTGGCGAATGTTGTGGCCCGTTTCTCCGCCAAGCTAACTGGGTCACCTTCGCCATCAACATCAGCCGGGAACGCATCAATCTCGTCAGCAAAGATGTACCGGCACGGCGCAGACCGCAAACCCGTTGCTGAGTTAGCGCCCGTCAGCAGCATCATCCCGCCAGGAAATTCTTTGCTGAACATCGTGTTGCCGCTATCCCGACTGCGGGCCGGCGCGATCTTTGCCGACAGACAAGGCGTTTCGCTAATCATCGACTCAAGCCGCTGTTTGCTAAGGCGCTTCGCCATCTCCACAGTCGGCTGCACGCACAGCATTGGCCCCGGTGCATGGTCGATCACATAACCCAGCCAGTTACTGCCAGCCTCTGTTTTGCCCGTCTGCGCTGCAAACATCATCACCACACGCTGCACAGTCGATGCCGTGCTCAAACAGTCCATCGGCTCTTGCAGATATGGCGTCCGGCCAGTGCGCCACGGGCCAGGCTCCGCGCTTGCCTTGCTGCTCAGCAACCGATAGCCATCTGCCCACTCACTGACCGTTAGCTGCGCCTCAGGCCGCAACCCGTCCATAAATCCATCACGCCATGCACTCATGACTCGGCCAGCTCCAGCAGCGCTGCACGGTGCTCATCCGCCAGCAACTTATGGATCACCACCGGATCTGTTTCGCCAGCCAACTGATGGCTCAACCGATCCGCCAAATTCGCCAAGCTTTCCCGGACCGCTCGGCCAATGTTGAACGCTTCTTTTTTCACCTCGTCAACCGGCACCAACTCGCCGCGCTGTTGCGTGACCTGCAGCTTGGCTAACTCCGCTTGATAGTGCTCACGCCTTGCCCTGCTCTCATTCAGATCAGGGATCGCATCATCAGGCAATTTGTTAATTGCTGCCTCAAGCTCACCAGCATCACGCGGAGCAGGCTTTACCAGATCAGGTTCGCTCACCTTGGCATTGTTGTTCTTCAGTGTGTTTTTGTTCCATAGCTCCAACGCCAAATCACGATCTAGCCAGCGCTTGCCATCTTTTTCAACTACTGCAGCAGCAATCCTGCTCTTACTTGCATGAGTAACCGCAGCTTTCGTGCAACCTTTGATCGTCGCTAGCTCAGCGAACGTGATCAGCACAGAGTTAAGTGAAACTAGAACTAACTTAACTCTCTCTAAACTCCTCTAAACAGTCTTGCCCTGCGTCTATTTTGTTTTGCTTGAGACTCGTTGCGGCGCAGTGCTTTAGAGCTTTCTAGCGCTAACGCTAAAAAAATATCGCGCGAACGAACGACCCACATCGATTAGGCCAGGAAGGACCCAAGGTCAGCGAGCGGACGCAAGGGCTTTGCTTAACGCGGTTTGGAAGTGTTGATTGAAGCGACGCGAAATAATTTTTGCGCCAATTGCTTCGATGTTGAAGCGTCCGCTGTAGTCAGGCCTGTCTGTTGTCGCGATGAAGTAGGGGTGCAGCTGGTTACGTGAGCGGCGATAGATACCAGGAGGGCGATTGCCGCCTCGTGGTGTGCCGATGAAGAAGCCGCCGCGAGCTTCACTACTGATGCCCTTGCTGATGCGCCTGAGGGTGGCCTGTGTGACGTTGCCTGATGCGTTGAGCTTGACCAGCGACGTGGGCATGAAATAGGCGCCAGGAGGGATGGTGCCGTCGTTAGGCACCCCACGTTCGAAGAACACATCCATGCCCTTTTGCGGGCGCGATCCACCGTTGATGCCGAACCTGAGGTAACGGGCGCGGTCCTTACCTGCTTTGTCCTGTGCGTAAACGTAGGCCACTAGGTCGCGCTTCTTGGACTTTTGAACCAAGAAGGCGGACTGAGTGAACTTGACGGGGACGTGGAAGGCGCCCTTAGTGCCGGAGTTGAGCGCCTTGCGTGCGTCAAAGGCTGAGTCATTGATTGCCATGGACGTGGCGAATGGCAGCTGTTTCTGCACGGCCTTGGTCCATGCCGTGGCTTTGCTCAGGTCCTGATCAATGGTGAGCGAGATGGGCATAGGTGAAGGGTACGGCGTGCGGCGAGGGGGCGCCATTGGCGGTAGCCGGGGCCTGCCTAAGACTGTCTCACCCGTCTCAGATGAGACAACGATGAGCCGGCCAAAACTTGCCTATCTGCTGTCCTAGTCCACCTCGGTCTTAGGAGTACCCCGTTTCCCCCCTCTCCCCTTCTTTCTATTAAATAATAATATTAAGTAGGAAGGTTAGATATATAGGAAGAAGGGCTGCAGGGCAGCCGATCTCGGGTTGCCAACCTCAATCATCAGGTTGGCAATAGACCCATTTCTGGATCCCGTGGACCATTTTGCGTCTCTTCTTGAGTCCCATCTCTCTCAAGATGGACGCGATTTGCATTTGATCCGCACGAGACTGGCGCTCAACGGGCTTGCCAATGGCATCAGTCAGCAAGATCTCAGTAGTGATGGGGCATCCAGCGTTTCGCGGCGATGCGACCCATTCCCGCACTGGAGCAAGCCATGGCGACTCCACTTGGTAGCTGGCGTTGTCTGCAGCCACTTGCCTCTCAAGCTCTGGCGGCAGGTGGTTGGGCATTCCGGCCCGGTAGGCATGGACTGCCGCGGCCCATATCGCGTCTCGGTTGAGCAGCAGATCGTCAACCTCAATCATTCCGGCCACCCCCACTGGCACCACCCAGAACCGACGGTTGCCGGTGTCGTCGATCAGGAACCCGGTCTCTCGGTTGGTGGAGCCAACAATGATTCCGCGGCGTGGGAAGTCTTCAACGGCTTTGCCGTAGGGCACACGGTAGGTGTCGGTCTGCTGTGTAAGAAATGCCTTCACCTGGCCGGCGTGGCGCTTGCTGGTGATGGCGTCCAGTTCGGCCCATTCCATCAGCCATGCGCGGCCAAGTAAAAGGCGATCGTCTTTGCTGTTGATGTCGCCTAAGGCATCGGAGAAGAATGGCCCGCCGAGGTTGCGCCAGAAGGTGGATTTGCCGCAGCCCTGAGGGCCCATCAGGACCGTGGCGGCGTCATGTTTGCAACCTGGCTCGTAAATGCGCCTCACAGCGCCGATGAGGGTGCGCATGATCATTTGGTCATAAAGCGACCCTGAGGCGTCTTGTGGGCGCAGGTAGCGGGTGCTCAGAGCGTCAATGGCGCAAGGGTCCACCTCATCAGCCACACGATCGAGATATGCGCGGACGGGATCGAACTGGTTTTCCTTGGCTACATAGACCAGCGCATCAGCGGCTAGCTCTTTCGATGCGTTGATGCCAAGTTGCGCGAGTTGGAGGTAATAGTGCTCAATGTCGCGGATTGGCTGCTGGTCTAGCTCGATCGCTTGGGTGAAGATGTTGAACCTGATCCGACCGCCAAGTTGTTGGCGCAGCAGGGTTAATAGCTCATTCTTTTCAAGCTTGATCAGCTTTCCGCCGCTTGATTGCTGCTCAGCGGCTTGGGTTTTGGGGTGTTCAGGGCCTAAGGCACCTTTGATGGCATTGAGTGCCACTTGGCGCGGGCTAATGCCACCTGCAAGGTGGTGAAGGGTGCCAAGGCCCACCCCGTTGCTGCTGGCGTTGAAGGTGCGCCATTTGGCTTCGCATTCGCCGGGGTGGAATTTGCCGGATGCGGCAGACCATTGGATCCAATCGGCTAGGAGTGCATCGTTGCCGACGCTGTGCAGGGCCATGCCAACGCGGACCCAATCGTCGTAATCGTCAGCAAGTGAACCGGGGATGTTGTCGAGATATGCGCGTGCGCGTTCGGTGTCGTCAACGTCTGAAGGTGTGGTGAGCAGCGGGGCCGTTTCAGTGCGCTGCATGGCAGCCAGCAGCACTGATGGAGCTTCAGCTAGAGGCAGATCACCAGGCGCGCGGCTTGATAGCCAGCGATATGAGCCGGTGATGGGATGGCGGCCAAGGATGACGGATTGGCAGCCTGTCCAGCGCAATTCAAGTTGCTCGCCTTTGATGCTGCTGCGGAGTTTTGTGGTGCGAATCGACTCCCAAAAGGGTTGGGGTACGCGATAGATGATCTGCAGGCGGCCATCACGGCCAGAGGTGACGGCCCAGGACTTGGGCAGTTCGTGTAGCGATGTGCCAAGCGATTCGAGCACTTCGGACGCACCGAGGCCGTCGTGATCAACAAACAGCAGGCCACCAGATGCGGGGCCAGCTAGCACGCCAATGGCTACGGCACGGCCAGCAGATAGCTCAGCTTCAACTTGTGGCTTGCTAAGTGGGTTTTTCTGCCATTGCGGCATGTAGGGCCGTTTGTCGTTGCCGACAGCGACTAAGGCCCATTCATCGGGGATGTCTGTGAGTTGATCGGCAATTGCTGCCATACGGCTCCGGTGCGAGTAGCCGTTAGATGATCCCCTGAGTTAGCAAGGTTGGCCACTTAAGCCAACAAGTCTCTTGAGTCCACTGCGTCGATTGCGTCATCAACTGAGCGGACGATGGCTGCAATGCCACCAGCAGATGACACAGTGCGCTGCCAATTGGCCTGTTCTGGCCGGATGCGACCGGTGGGTGTCTTGACCTCAAGGCTGGTGAAAATGGCCACGCGCTGGCCCACCATCTCGGGCGTGATTGTCACAGTGCGGTAGCCGATCAGATCAGCGGAACCACGGGCGAGACCAAATTGCACGGGCCTGCCGGTCCGTGGATCTGGAAGGGTTCCGGTGTTATTGCGAAAGAGTCGCAAGTCTGGCCGTGTGCCGAGCGCTAGACGGATGCGCTGTTGCAGATCGGTTTCGGACGCGCCCACCGCTGCACTGTGCTCGTTGAAGTGCCAAATCTATCTGCAAGTTGTTGCCACGTCATGCGGCGTTTCATGCGCTTGATGGTGACGTGCCGGGGTTCAGTGATGCGCAGCAGCAGATGCAGGGGCATCAGCAGGATAATGAGCCCCCAGACGATGAGTTGTTGCATGATTTGATGCGCAAGATTTGCGCGGGCAAGTGTTTGTTGTTTCTGAATGATTTGGGCAGTTCTACGTGATGCATCAATGGATCAAGGCTGGTTTCTGGCGTTTGCAAAGTCCACCAGCTTTTGCCGCACCAATCGCAATGACGATTGCGCAGAATCTGACCGTCTTCTGTGTATTTGGTGTTGTAGACCCTGCTGGATTTGCTGCAGTCAGGGCAGGGCGGAGCAGGGTAGAGAGTGCGAGCGCCCATGTTGTTTAGTTGTTGATTAAAAGCCTCTGCTGTAACCGGCCTGAGGCGCGAGCCGGGGTCCAATCGTTTTTACGGGGTAGCGGGACCATGCCCCCGGCCTGCGCGAAGCGCACTAGCAAAGTTCCACACTCTTGCGGCTTAGAGGGGCCAGCTGCTAGCCGTTTAACTATACACCATCGCGGGTGCATCAGCAACCACCGCGTGCTTTATAAAGCCTGAACGCCCAACCGGGTGAGTAGCCACGTTCACGGGCGATGGCCTGCAGAGATTCCAACGAGCGGGCTCGGCCCACTTCACGGCGACGTTCACGGTCGGCTGCTTTGCGTTGCAGCTCCACCAACTCGCCTTCAACCTGCTCTAACTCGCGTGTTTTGATCGGGAACTCATGCCCGCAACATGGGCAGGTTGGCGCGGGCTTGAATGCGGCGTAGCAGTCAGGGCATTGCCTAACGGCTGGTGCTGGTGGGCCGTTTTTAGAGCGCTGACCTTTGCGATCTTGCAAGCTCCAATTGCGGTTATCGTCCGGGAATCCATGTTTCGCAATGTTACCAACATGGTCCAACACGATGGCGTGCGTTTTGTCTTTCGATGGCCTCAAGACCCTTCCAACTTGTTGCAGATAAAGCGCTTCTGACATGGTGCGCCGTAGAAGAATGGCGCAACTTGCATCTGGGCAATCAAACCCTTCTGAAACAACATCAACAGTGGCAAGCACTTGCACCTTGCCGGCGGCAAAATTTGCAACCAATTTGTCGCGCTGAGTTGTTGGCGTGGTTCCAAGTAACGTCTGAGCGCTGATGCCTGCATCGCGAAATGAAGCTGCAACCGATTCGGCGTGTTTGGTGTCGCAGCAAAAAGCAATGGCTTTGTACCCGTCAGCCTTGTCGAGATAGTGACCGATCACATCGCCTGTGATGGTGGGTTTATTCATTCGTTCGGATAGCTTGCTGGCCGGGTAATCACCAGCAACGATGCGAATTTTGCTGAAGTCTGCTTTGATTGGCGGCGCAAATAATTTGGCCTGACACAGGTGGCCATGATCTGTCAGCTCTTCAACGGAAGGACCACAAATAAGCGTGTCAAAAGCGTGTTTAAGGCCGCGGCCATCAAGGCGGCATGGCGTGGCGGTCACACCGATACGAAATGCCTTTGGCCAAGTATCAAACACTAAGCGATAGCTAGCGGCCAGGCTGTGGTGGGCCTCGTCGACAATGATGAGTGACGGCTCCCACGGGATCGACCGCAGCCGTCTGACAAGGGTTTGCACTGATGCGATCTGCACCGCTTGGTTTGACGTGGGATAACCGGCGGCAATAAATCCATGCGGCACGTCAAGGGCTAACAGCTTGCGCGAGGCTTGATCAATTAGCTCGCGGCGATGCACCAAGATCAGTGCGCGGTGGCCTTTGTCGCGACAGGCAGCAGTGATTTGGGAAAAGATCACAGTTTTGCCAGCTCCGGTTGGGAGCTGTAGGAGCACAGACCGCGCGCCATCAACTAAGGCTTGACGCACATCGTCGATGGCTTGTAGTTGATATGGCCTGAGTTGCATGACGTTGCAGGTTGTGTGCGGAGGCTATAGGCTGCGGCTGCCAAACGCAAGGCTATGGAAAACGAGACGTATCAACAGCATCCGGCGATTAGCAAAAGCCATCTAGATCTGATCGCTCGCAGTCCGCTGCATTATTGGGCGCGTTACATCGACCCAGACCGCACGACACCAGAGCCAACTGCATCAATGGCGATTGGTTCAGCTGTTCACACCCATGTCCTAGAGCTGGACCAATGGGACGCGCGTTATGCCGTGGCACCGGAAGGCATCAACCGCCGCACTACAGCAGGAAAAGAGGAGTGGCACGTTTTCACAACAGCAGCGCAAGGCCGCACGGTGCTGAAGCGTGAGGATGCAGAGCAGGTCATGGCTATGGGCCGCTCAGTGCTTGGGCATCGCAGCGCTGCCGCATTGCTTGCAGCAAACGGCCAGCCGGAAGACACCTTTATGTGGACCGATGAGGCCACAGGTCTGCAGTGCAAGTGCCGGCCGGATTACATGCACGCCGATGGCAGCACCATCGTGGACCTCAAGACGACACGCGACGCCAGCCCGCGTGGTTTCCGTTATTCGGTAATCCAATACCGCTACCACGTCCAAGCGGCTTGGTATCTGCACGGGGTGGAGCAGGCCACGGGCAAGCGGCCTGAGCGTTTTGTGTTTGTCGCGGTTGAGTCAACGGCGCCTTATGCGTGCGCGGTTTACGAGGCCAGCGCTGAGATGATTGAAGCCGGAATGATCAAGGCCCGCGAGGATTTGGCCCTGCTGGCTGAATGCAAGATGCGCAACCACTGGCCGAGCTACAGCGACGACATCCAAAAGCTCACTCTGCCGCCTTGGATGCTGCCAGGTGCCGGCACTGGTGAGCCTGTGACGATGCCCGACAACATTGAGGGGTTTTGATGACTAAACCCAAGCCGCTACCGCCAATAGATGAATTGAGAAAAAGACTTGCCTACAGGTCAGATGGCGTATTGATTTGGAAGCGGCCCGCAGCCAGCCGAGCAAAGCCAGGCAATAAGGCGGGTAATCTTAACAGTAAGGGTTATTTGCAACTAAAATTTAATGGTCGGTCGCTTTCATGCCATAGAATTGTCTGGGCAATTCTAAAGCGAGAAGACCCACAAAAATTTCCTTTGGATCACATAAACGGAGACAGGCTAGACAATAGAATTGAAAACCTGCGAAAAGTAACTAACCGCCAAAACCAATGGAACCAAAAAGGCGCTAAAGGATATTGTTTCGACAAGCATAAAAAAAAGTGGAAAGCTGCAATAGCCCTGAATGGCAAGACAAAAAATTTAGGACATTTCGACACCAAAGAACTAGCCCGCGAGGCATACTTACGGGCCAAAGAAAAATTACATGGCGAATTTATGCCAACTGATATGAAACATGAACTAGGCCAAATCGACGGCCCCACCTCGCAACTCAAGATTTTCGATGACTGACTCAGCACTAACAACAACCCGCCCCGGCTCGATCTATGCGGGCATGGAAGCATTCGACAATGCGCAACGCATCGCCAAGTCACTGGCTAGCAGCACGCTTGTGCCGCCACAGTTTCAAGGGCAGCAGGGATATGCGAACTGCCTTGTGGCGCTTGAGATTGCAGGTCGGATGAACCTGAGCCCACTGCAGGTGATGCAAAACCTGCACATCATCCACGGGCGGCCGTCATGGTCCAGCCAATTCATCATTGGCCTGATCAACGGTTGCGGTCGGTTTGAGCCGTTGCAGTATCGCGTGACGGGCAAGGGCGACGATCTGGCGTGTCAGTGCGTTGCAAAGGAAATTAGCACTGGCGCAGAGCTGGAAGGCCCAACGGTGACGATGGCGATGGCCAAGGCTGAGGGCTGGGCCACTAAGTCGGGCAGCAAGTGGCGCACCATGCCGGATCTGATGATTCGTTACCGGGCCGCGGCTATGTGGGGCCGGCTGTATATCCCAGACATGCTGATTGGCATCAGCTACAGCCAAGAGGAAGTGATGGACATTGAGCCAATCACGGTGGAAGATGCACCACAGCCGGAGCCAGCGCCAGAGCCAGCTAATGAACTCTTCTGATTTCTTGACTGACCTGCAGCTTGCCGAACGTTGGCAGCTGCACCGGCAAACGCTCATTCGTTGGCGTCGAGCTGGTTGCGGCCCTGACTTTATGCGGGTTCAGGGCCGCGTGCTCTATCCATTGGCCGCGGTGGAGCAATACGAAAAGGCCAACACCACAACCCTTGGGGGCAAATGAATTTCAAGTTCAATGGCAATGTTTTCAAAAACACCGCAGAGGATCATCAGCGGATCTACGGCGAAAATTATGATCCTGGTAAAAATTACCCAGGGTTCACAGGCACCATTGAGATCCCGAAAAGTCAGCTGCAAGAATTTGTCGCTTATTTGCACTACGCCTGCCAGACCCAACTGAAGCGCAGTGACTATTTGAACGATGACGTTGTGCCAGTCAAGATGAGCGGATGGGCCAAGACTTCTGAAACGACTGGCAAAACTTATTTAGGGCTCAGTTTTGAGCCTGATTACAAAACCAAAATGGCCGCAGAGCAAGCCCAGCAAGCTGAGGCCGCTAAGGCTGCTCCCGCTCCTGTGGATCAGGCGGCTGAATCGCTCGCCAAGGCGACTGGCGGTGACGTGCTGTTTTAAGGCAGTTGCGATTCGAGCCGTGCAATCTCATGCACGGCTTTATTTAGCAAATGCTGCAGGGTGTAATTTTGCCGAAGCAAGATGGCCGCAAGTGTTCCGGCCTCAGGATGCGTTCCGATTCGCCGGCATTCTTGCTCGATCTCAAATTTTTGCTCAATCGGCACGTCAAAATCCATCCAATCACCTAGACCCATGACGATGCTGCGTTTCCCTATTTTGTCGCGATGAAATGCCCCAATTGCAACAGCAGCAAGTTGCGCGCACTTGATACCAACAACAGACCGGAAGACTATGCAGTAAGGCGACGCGGCTGCGCGGAATGCCAACACACTTGGTTCACTGTTGAGATCATTGCGCCGGTTTGGGCTTGCAGTTGGGATAATCCTGCAAAGCAAGGCAGCAAACCATGCCTGAAGGTTCCGGTGGTCAAGCTATGGGAAGAACCGACCTAATTGCGGCGTTTTTGCTTTCTGCGTCGTTGGGTTTAACTGTTGGCTTCCAGTTAATGCCGTTGCCGCAACGCACAAATGTTTGGCAGGGGGAACCGGCTCACGCGCCTGCATCCCCTTGGTAACCCGGCACCCTGCCGTTAGCCGGAACGATCGACACATCCAAAAGGTGTATCAAGAGCAAGCTAGCAATCACGGCCGGCAGACGTTGTTACTGATTACAACAGCCCACTAGCAGCACCGCAGAAGGTGCATCATGATGCCGCTGTTCGCCACTCACACCCATGCGACACAAACTTGCAAACGCCGCTCTGTTCCTGATTCCTGTTGTTGTTTTTGCAGCGGTAATTTATGACCATGGCGTTCAAGCTCATCACGGGCCCAGCGCAGTTGTTTGCAAATGAATCGTTACTATTTTCAGATCAAAGATGCAAACGTCATAGAGTGCATCAAAGCAAAAACATTTGACGAAGCAAAGGCCATAGCGTTTGAAGACTGGGCACCAGTTTGGAATCGCGTAGAATGGCTCACACCACAGGCTCACACTGCAATCACATTGCCTAATGTCTAATTTTGAAGCCGTGCCATTTCAATGGCAAGATGATTCGCCCGCTAGTCAATTTGGGGATGGCGTCTCGCACGCGGTTCCTGGCAAGCGCACAAAAAAATACAAGCTTAAAGTTCACATGGCAGCAAGCCAACCAATGACCGTAATTCTTGACGCTGAAAGCAAAACAGCGGCAGTCAAATATGCACAAAACCGCTGGCCAACTGCAACAATCAAGTATCAAGATGTCATCCAGAGAACGGCTGCATAGCCTGATAAATGATGTTGCTGGCACGCAAATTGAGCGCCAGCGCATCAATGGTCTAATTCGCGCCAGACTGCAGGAGCTACAAGGCGCACCACTCGCGCGTGAGCGCTCCCTTGAATTGCAACTTTTACTCAATCGAATCAATGAAACCAATTGAAGCCGTCCAACTTGATCAGCGTCGTGCTGATGTCATAGAAGCGCTTTACATTCGCAGCGGTCGCACCAATGGGTTGTATCGCGGACTTTGGCAAGAATATTGCCTAGAGCTTGGCAGCAAGTTGCGTGATCACGGTTTCATGCAAGGGCTTGGTCATGACTGATCAAGTCAACAACCCTGAGCACTACAGCGGCAAAGTCGAGTGCATCGACGCAATTGAATCAGCATTAACCCCGGAAGAATTCCGGGGTTTTTGCAAAGGCAACATCATTAAGTACATTTTCCGCGAACGGTTGAAAGGCGGCGATGAGTCGCTAGAGAAAGGCCAGTGGTACTTAAACCGCTTGTTGGAAGGTGTGAAACCATGAAACTGCCATTTTTGACCAAGCTGGAAAATTGGGCATTACGGTTGTTGGTCAAAAGTCCTCGTGTCGGTTTGGTTGTCGTAAAACAGATGGATGGTCCATTGGTATTTATCGCCAGCGACCCAATGGATGATCACCCACTAGATGAGCATGGTGAACAGGTTGAGCAGCTTGAACGCATCTGGCGGCAATCATGATCTCTTTGTATGGCGGGCGGTTAAAGCTTGAAATGCACAGCGATGCCCATCAATGGGTCGCGCATGTAATCGTTGGCCCTAAACAGGAGCACAAAACCTCAAAACTCTTGGAGACAAAACACCTTTACACAGCGCAGCAGCGTGCAATTGGGTTTTACCGCCAGTTCAAAGCAGAACATTTGCCCGATCGCTTGACGTGCTGGACATGCAAGCAATGGTCACCAAAAACCAACCGATGCCAAGTGGGCGTGCCTGAATGCCGCCAAAC
>Ga0194022_1000008_pt1 | contig 33892 bp, 42 predicted proteins | sample IW29Aug16_MG_FD_144483 | JGI IMG/M metagenome (GOLD analysis project Ga0194022, IMG submission 144483) | Freshwater microbial communities from the Broadkill River, Lewes, Delaware, United States - IW29Aug16_MG | ecosystem: Environmental > Aquatic > Freshwater > River | place: USA: Delaware...
ACATCCGTAAACCGCATGGACAAGACACAGCTAGACGCAGTAGCAGATGGCTCTCACTTCACGTTAGGCGATACGTTGGACTTGGCTATTGCACTCAAGCAAGACACTGCATCAGCATCACTGCCTACGTCTGACGGTGTAAGCATTAACTATGATGCACAAGTACTCAACCAAGGTGCTGTACTAGGGACAGACTACGACTATGACTTCCCTGATAGCACAACGGTTCGTATCACTTCTAATGCAGCACAGAACTTAAAGATTAGGGTTGTATAAAATGGACAAACGTACTGTTTCATCAGCGCATGAGCGCATTGACACTATAGAAAAACAGATCGTTGCTATGAAAACTGAAATGGATATTCAGTTCAAAGATTTGTTTAACCGTGTGAAAAGACTAGAAGCTATTATGATCGGTTCATCGGCAGCTATTATTGCGATGTTGTTGCGCCTTACTCTAATGGGCTAGACCAATGCCTGATCCCATTACCATAGGTGCTGCATTATCTGCCGCAAATATGGCATTTAATGGGTTAAAGTCCATGATCTCTACTGGTCGTGAGATACAGGATTGCGCGGGGCAGCTTTCTAAGTGGGCCTCTGCAATGTCTGACATTACCTACCTAGAGAGCAAGGCAAAAGAGAAACCATCTTTGTGGCAAACCATGCGTGGGTCTGTAGAGGCTGAGGCTTTAGAGGCTTTCACTGCAAAGAAGCAAGCAGATCATCTTAGGTCTGAGTTAAAGTCTTATATTTCTGCCTATTGGGGGCCGTCCCATTGGGAAGAATTAGTGCGCTTAGAGGGTCAGATACGCAAAGAACGCAAGGAGCAACTGTATCGCAAGCAAGAAGCAATAGATGCGATTATGAGTTGGATCATTGGCAGTATTATAGCTGTTGTTGGTTCTGGGATATTGGGCGGGATTATCTTTTTAATTGGTGCTGCGCGAGGTCAGTGGTAATGATTTTTGTTTTGGTTTTTATACAATACATTCCATCTGCTGAGTTAAAGTATTACCAGATTGGGCCAACCCATGCGACATATGAGGAATGCGAACAAGAACGCAGAAAGGCAAGAGAGGGTTTGGTAGTTCACAACAGCCAAACGGTGGTCTGTCTTGAGGTTAGTAGAAATTAAGTCAGGTGTGTGGGCAGTATACAAAAATGGAAAAGTTGTTATAATCACCACGCATAAACGGATAGCGGAGCGTTTATATGCCAGCAACAGTGATTGATGAATACAAAATATTCCCACGGCTGATGATGCTAGTGGTTACTATTTTAACTTACCAAAGCGTACACTGGTACATGTCATTGCCTGATCCTACGAATGGACAGGCTGGTTTAGTTTCAGTTTGCATGGGCGCATTGACTGGCTGCTTTGGAATCTGGATGAACAAAGAAGCTAAGACGGATAGAGGTGCATGATTGGACAGATAGTATCAGCAATTGGTGGCCTTGCTACATCATACATTGATGGCAAGACAGCCATTCAAAAAGCAAACGCAGAGATTAAACTTAAACAAGCCACTGGCGAAATGGATTGGGAACAAGCTGCAATCGAAGCCAGTAAGGACAGTTGGAAAGACGAGCTATGGACAATAGTCTTTGTTTTGATTTTGTGCGCTAACTTTATTCCTTCTATGCAAGAAACAATGGCACAAGGGTTTGCTAATCTGGAGACAACACCAATGTGGGTTCAATGGGGAATGTATGCTTCCATAGCTGCATCATTTGGAATCCGCACTATGAGAGGATTAAAGAAATGAGTTTTAATTTAAGCAAGCGCAGCCTTGGTAAACTGGAGGGTGTTCGCCCTGATTTAGTTGAGACTGTAAAGTTAGCTATTAAACTAACGCGCGTTGACTTTGGTGTGACTTGCGGGTTGCGCACAGTTGAAGAGCAAAAGAAACTTGTTGCCTCTGGTCGTTCCCAAACTATGAACAGTAAACATATTCCACAGTCAGATGAATACTCTCATGCTGTCGATGTATTAGCTTATATTGATGGTGATGTTTGTTGGGAGTTAAATGTCTATGACGAGATATGTGATGCGATGGCAGCGGCTGCCAAAGAAACTGGCGCGTCAATTAAGTGGGGTGCGGCGTGGAGCGAGGGCGACATACGCGCGTATAAAAGCACGGCTGAACATGCTATGAATTGTTACATTGATCTTCGTCGATCTGAGGGCAGACGTCCGTTTCTTGATGGGCCTCACTTTGAGTTGATGGCCTAAGCTTAGGTCGCAAAGACTTAGATAATATACCAGTATCTTTGCAAAACAAATCGGCTGGCAAAGCATCCGATAGTTCTTCACTGGCACGAATAACTTGCTGACACTTGGCACTACTATCGAGTAGTATATTGGATTCCATTGGATAGCCATTTAGCACATAAACTATTGTAAATATAAAGTAATTTTCCATTGTTCTCTCTCTTTTTTTTGATAGATTGTCGCAGTGGGCAGTGGCGTCCAAGCCATCAGCTATAGTCCGACCATTCACATAGCACTGCCCACACGATTACCCATCATTGTGCTGTGGAAGTTTCCACTTTTTTATTTCAGACATTACAACATTGTCTGTAACGCCAAGGACGTATGCTATGTCATCTATTCTTACCTGAATGATTAGCATACGGTTAATCATCTTTGCCATCTTTGGCGCGCGGTAAGGCCACTTACGAGTGTCAGTCTTTTTGGGCAATGCCTTTGGTGTCACTGGCTCTTTGCTTCTTTTGATGCCACACGTTTTTTCTTTTATTAATTGCTTTTTGAATCCCTCTTGCTCTCGCTTCATTTGCCACATTGCAGCAAGCTCTTGCTCACTTGGTGGTCTGCCGTACAGCTTAGTGAAAGATTCTGTAATATTTACCATGCGTCGTTCCTTTTAGAAAAAAAGGCCAGCCCGAAGGCTGGCAGTTTAGTGGGAAGCAGTGAGGCTATAAAGGCTATGTCAAGCAGTGTAACTTCCCACGGAGAACATTTCTATTTAAAAGGGAATGTCATCATCTTTCAAGCTTTGTGATGCTGCTTTACCTTGTGGCTCTGAGATATTGAATGACATGTATGGCTTACCATCTTTCATTCTGCGCCAACCTGCAAGTCTACGGTTGGGATGTGGGTCAGTCCACGGCTGTTGTTTGTCATTCATGTTATACATATTGCCAGTGTAATCAGGCGCACCTTCTTTGCCACCTTCTTGTTTAAACATTACACCAACTTTTTCGTAGACCTCCATGATCTCACGACCACCTTTGGTTTCACGACGAACAATTGCATAGCGTCCTTCTCTGCCCTCAACATTCATCTTGCCTTGCAAGATCATCTTCATGTCTTCAAAGGGTGGGAATGCCACGCCATCATTTGTGTTGTCATATTCTGCCATGCTTCTGGCTCCTTTAGCTAAATTAGTTTTTCTTGACGAGGATCGTCTGGTAGAAACTTAATGTCTATTAACTGGTAGTCTTTCCCTCCTGTTTTAGATTTAAAAACTTTACTTGATGGCTTGAGCTTTTCAATTTGATGTGACTCAAGATACATAACTTTATTATTGTGTATAAGTTTGAGGCCACCTTGTTTAATAGCGGCCTCAGCTTCATAATCTCTTATTGAGACATACTCACCTTTCCATAGTTTTTTTACTAGTTTAGTTAGCATTACCAATCGCCTCCGCTGCTCTGCGCTTGGCCTTGTGGGGGGCCGCTTGAGCGCGAGGCTGCATTGCCATCATCATCCTCAGCTGGAAGATTAAGTAAAGACATAATGCCATAACGACGAGCGTAGGTAATGGCACTACCCAATCCTTGCATGTCATTCTTGCCGAGTACAAGTGGCACATGAGAAACCATCTCCCAAGTAGGATCATCCTCATGCATAAGAATAGTATCTACAAACGAGCCATGCTCATTGGTGAATACTTGTTGGCTAAGAAAGAAACCGTGATTAGCCAATGGCTGTGTCACTGCTTCAATGCAACCTTCGAGCGTTACATAACGACTACGAAAGTGTGGGTTGGTGCCAGTCTTAGCTGGCGGTTGTATATCTTTACGCGCCTTGATTAACAGGCTTACTATATTTTTAGACATTAGTGTTCTCCTAATTACGTTTGGTTATGCGCAAGGCTCCGCGCTTGTCACGCTTGATTGTTATGTAGTCGCAGTACACCTCACGCTCATTATCTGCGACCATATCTTTTAACTGCTTTTTGGCGTTCTCGAATGTTCTGTTGTGTTCGATACCATTAACGTAAGTAACGGCTGCGTCGACGAATTGGTTGTCCAGAGTGGCATCTCTAACGACCATATCGTCAACTTTAATTTGGTTGATTGAGATTTTCGGCGTGTCAATACCAATCGGCTCCTCGTCGCGTAGCACATAGCCCCAGAAGTCTGACACCACTGCCCACATTGAATTGAAATACTCTTCATCATACGCGACATGTGCGCTTTCCCATTTACTATTGCCAAAAATTACAGAGAGATAGGCACCTTCACAGTTTGCCAAGTGGCAATACAACTGTATCTGTGGCATGTAACGTCCGATTTGTTCGTCCATATTGGTAAAGGCATTAGTGTGTTTGGCTTCAACGATGTTGCGTTCTCCTCGAACGCCAGCATCTATTGTGCCTTTGACTGGTACTTCACCAACCTTGCTAATAAATTCTTTCTGATGTGCGGCAAGCACTACGTTGTGTTGCTTTTCAAACCATTGCAGATTGAAGTCTTCAGTGAATGTACCAAGCTGCACTGGTAAATTATTAGACAGGTCTTCTGGTTCAGCACGACCAGTCTTTACTTGCCATAGCTCGTACCATTCACCGTTCATAATTTTAACGCAGTCACTACCGCCTATAAAACCTTTGCGGTTCATTGTGTTCTCCTTTTTTCTTTTGATTCTACTGCATATGTGCAGTTAAGGCAAGTTATATTGTTCTTTTGCTGCCTCATGTCTGGACGTTAGATCACCAATGTGAATGTTGTACTGATGTTCTGAGTACAGTTCTTTGTACTCATCTATGTACGACTTGCGATGAGCGTCGAGAGTTTCTTCGAGGATCATGCCAAGCTTAATCATTTGCACAGCACGACGACCCCAGAGATACTCTACGCCCACAAGTTCACCACGCTTGATGCGCTCTGCGTTTACTTGCAAGCTGTCTGGTCGCCATGATTTGGCGCGTTCCTTTTGTGCCTTGCGATCTTCTTCATAGATTTTGTGTGATGGTCGGCTTACGCTTGCTGACCAAACTTCATCTTCAATAGCTCTTCCAATGTGTTTACTCACTGCTGTTCTCCATTAGCTTTTTAAATTGTTCGCCAGTCATTATGACTAGAGTTTGCGGAGTTCCTCTCCGTCTTTTGTAGAAAGCAATGTCTCTGCCTTCTAATACTTTAAAGGGGCTAGGGAAGTTGGACGTATCTCTGTACTTAACTTCGCCTACCAACTTTCGTCCGTTGATGAAGAGGTGGATGTCCCCTGAATACTCGCCTCCCAAGCTTCCTGAGAGGGGGACGCGTTTCGCTTCGATCTTCGCTTTGATTTTGTTGAGCCAATCGACAAACCACTTTTCGTGGTAAGTTCCTTTTGACTTGTTACGGTTTGCCATCTGTCCTCCTCATAGCAATGAAGACAAACAAACCAATGCTTCTCCATTGTGCGACGATGCTTGCGCTTTAGTATGGCAACAAACCATTCGGTGATGGTGCCACACGCAATGCAGTTAATCGTTTGTTTTTTTCTTTTTGACTTCGATGTCATAGTCTAGTGCCTCAAGCCAACACATTAGGAAGAAGCCAGACGGAACACGTTTGTGCTGCTCCCATTTATGAATCAGAGATTCGGTGCAGCCTATGATTTTAGCTAAGTCTGGTTGACTTAGTTTCTTTTCGTGTCTCGCTTTGACCAGCATCTTGATTAGCTGATCGTAGTTTTGAGACAGCCGAGTGTTCTTCATAGATCGCCTTGTAGATACGACAAGCTGTGTCGTAACGCATCTCTGTTGTTCCGTTGACTGACCGATAGTAAGTAGAAGTTGGAACCTCTGCTCGTGCAAATGCATCGAGCAAAGGTACGTTTAGCTCATTAGCTAATACTTGCAGTTGTGAAAAGTATGGTTTCATACTGCATGTATGCAACTAGTAAGGATCGTAGTCAACTTCTACTTCGCCAGAGCCTTTGCAATTCCAACAGGTATCCCTGTATTCTTCAAGGCTTGGCGGTGTGTCACGATCTATCCACGGTTCACGCCGCTCATATGTTAGCTTGCCATCGCCCAGGCATTCTGGGCAAGCGACAGTTTCAGTAGGGTATTTCGTCGTTAAGTGGGGCAAGGTGATTGTCCTCCCATGATTGCATACAACGAGACAAGAACTTGTCTGCATTGAAGTCAGGATTGATTGACTTGATTGCGTCTGCAATAGCCATGTGTGCATGTGGTGATAGGTCTACACCCAGCTTGTCGCTGAGTGCATCCACCTGTTCGGTTGATAGATTAAGCATTAAGCAAACTCCCATTCTTTGTTGCGCATTGCAGATGCAATGGCTGCTTCACGATTGTAACGCGCAGTGTGCGGTGAACGCAGTTCACCAGTGTGCGTTGCCCAATATGTTAGCGTATTGTACGCAGCCCATTTGTTGCGCCCTAGCGCAGCCGCTTCGTTGCTCCAGATAGATAGCAAGTTTTCAAGCTGCTTCTCGTTAGTCTTAGAGACTGTCACTTGGCGTGTGAACGCTTTGGCTACAGTCTTTTTAAAGAAGTTCTCTATCTGTGCGTCTGTCACTGATGTGCGCATCCATGACTGCCACACTTCCTTGCGTGACATGAAGTGTTGCAAACCAATAATCATTTTATTGGCACTGCCTTCTACATTGATAGACGCAGTATGTTTGTAGCGTGTCTTAGCTACTGCATCAGGCGTGGTGCATCCGTTCTTGCACCATAATCTAAAGGCATCTGCGATTTGAGAGAAAGGCCAAGAGGCATCGTAACTATTAAAGAAGTTGACTCTGAACTTAACGTGGTCACCGACTTCAGGCTCTACCACTAAATCGTTGAATAGAATCTGACCGCGTAATTTGCGTCCATCTTCTAAGACTTCAACATCAACAGTGTAGTCATTCGATAAGTCTGCTTGTGACACACCATCTAAGATTGAATTGACAACATCATTATGGCTTACTGCTTTGTAGCGAGAGCCGTGTACGCCCAACACTTTGTTGGTGTCAGTGCGCATGATGCATTGTTGCCCATCAATCTCATTGCCATGCATGTCAAAGACAGGTTGCGTTTCAATTGGAAAGTTCCATTCGTTTGTCATATCAAGCATGTACTTGCTCCTCAAATTTGCTAGTGGTTAATAAACGCTTCTCATCAGCATAGATTGTTATGTTGAAGACATTTCCATCTTCATCTTTGATTGAGAGTTTTCTTGTTGTGAAAGGCCATCCACCATTGTGGATATTAATTTTCTCTGTCACCTCTGTGACTTTGAATATGTCTACGTTCATTGTTGTTCTCCGTGTTTGTTACACTGCAAGTATGCAGTACTTTAATAGCTAATAGTTTGGTGACGTAGCGTCATTTGTATTTGTGACGTTACGTCACTTTGGTTTAGCCTTCGATTGACACTGTGACATTGTAGTTAATGTATTCAGAGATCATCGTTTCAATTTCGCCACGATAATTCTCAATATCAATTGGCGATTCATCTTTTGGTTCTTTGTCACGAACATAGAGTGCCAGTTCAATTTCTTGTTTGATGATGCCACGCAGTGTGGTTGTTAGAGTAGTGTCACGAGTATCCATTTTGTTCTCCTTTTGGATTCTATTGAGCCTTACTTTTCGGCGTGAGCCGCCAGTACTTTTCCCAACCTTCCCAACCTGCTACATGTTCGACACGCAGGCTCAAAGGTGAGCAAGCGAAAAGGGGCCGAAGCCCCAATCCGTTAGCCAAGCATTGCGTCTAGTTCGTGAAGCTCGCCCAGCTTGTCTGATGAATGGTCACGCTTGCCGCGCGGCTTCCACTCGTCGCCAGTGATGGCCTTGTAGACCTCACGGTCAGCTTGGTGCCGCTCTTCCAGTTCGGCAAGTTCTGGCTCCATGCTTCTGTAGAGCTTCATCTTCCGCGCGATCTTAACGTCAATGACCTCGGCACCTGTATTATCTTTGCGCCATTCAACAAGTTCTGCCTTGATGTCTGCCATCTGACCTGTCTTCCACATCATGCTATTGTGACTGGTGAAGCATGCATCTCGGGCCATTGACTCTCTGATGTATTCATTTTCGTCACCTTTGTGGTAATTTATGATAGCCGTTTTCGCAGCAACTAGGTCTTTGTAAGAAGTGATGTTTAGCTTTGTCATCTCTAGTCTCCATTGTAGGTCGGCGGGGCCAATCCCCGCCGTGGGTGTTGTATAACCTACCCGAGAAACGCGACCGCTGGCGGTCGTGCTTGTAGTTCGCATAGAATCCCCACAAGGCACCCTAAGAGCAGAGTGCAGCGTCACACCAAGAGATAACCGAGGAACAGAAAGAGGATTCGTCATTGCGAACTATTTCTGGGTGGGTTCTACATAAGACCACGCGGGGAGGGGCCGCGCACGAGCTACTGTGGTGACGCAAGAGATGTCAAACTAAACAGAGCTTCGCCGCAAAGAGCTAGTTGCTGTGAAAGCGGCCTTTTATGACTTCCCACAACTTTTATATGGTGACGATGAATACATCGGGGAGTCGGTGGTTTGAGTGCTGCTTTACTTGGCGCAATCGCTGTGTGGAAGATCAGATGCAGCATCATGCAGGGCTTTTGAGTGGTGCCAAGTGATGCAGTGCCGTGTCGTTGATTAAGATTGGGCGAAGTGAAGCTCTCAGATGCTGGGCCATACTTGTGAACTGGTCGGCGCAAAGCTTACTGTGAGTCTCAAGCCGTTACTGCACGATGTGGTGGCTGCGCCAAGCGTTACCTTCATCAACAAGTGGCAGCTTTCGAACTGACCATTGCTTGAGTCTCACGGTGGGCTTTGGCTCCTTTTTGTGGTGAGCCTGTCAAGACCCCCGACACTGCAATCTTTGCAATGTGACGCTACGTCACTACTTGACACATTGTCAGTCAATCGGCTTATCTGGGGGGGAAGAGGGAAGGGGGGGCGATAGAGAGGATACAATGAATACCATTGAAACTAGGAAATTGACTGACAAACAGACGAAATTAGTTGATACACTCGTAGCTACTGGTTGCAGTGTCACTCAAGCCGCTAGAGATGCGGGTTATGCTGAAGGCGAGTCTGGAAGAGTGAGTGCTTCCAAGGCCTTACGGCAACCACATGTGCAACAGTATATGATGGCGCGTGTGTCAGAACAACTCGGTTTGAATGCTACAGTTGCGGCTGCAAAGGTTTTGAAGTTAGCTTCAGGTGCCAAGTCAGAGTATGTCCAGCTTGAGGCATCCAAAGACATATTGGATCGTGCTGGCTTTAAGCCTATAGATCGCAGTCAAGTGCAAGTTGCTGGGGACATACGGGTAAGTATCGACTTGTCTTAGAGAGAGGGGGGTCAAAAAACCTGTGCTTCTGTCACTAGCGATGTCCCTTACTCCCATTTTTTCCATTAGAGGTTTTGTGCGTTGCTTCAAAAAATATTTTTCCTTAGAAAGGTACGCATAGGAGTTTAGATATGAGAACACCAGCTTGGACGCGTAAAGAGGGTAAGAACCCTAGTGGTGGCTTGAATGCCAAGGGCCGTGCGTCTTACAAGGGTGGCACGTTGAAGCCTCCAGTGAAGAGTGGTGACAATCCTCGTCGTGCCAGTTTCTTGGCAAGGATGGCTGGGATGCGTGGCCCAGAGCGGGATGCCAAGGGTAAACCTACTCGTCTTCTTCTCAGCCTAAGAGCGTGGGGTGCCAGTAGTAAGGCTGACGCCCGTGCCAAGGCTAGGGCTATTAGTAAGAGAAATAAGAACAAGGATAGTAGAAATGCCTAAAGGATCGGCCAGTCGTGCCACTTCTTTGCTAAAGAAGGTAGAAAAAGAACTTAGATCAATACCTCAGTATACAGGTGAGAAGGCTTTTTCTTCTGGATCAAGGTCGGCTTATAATAACGTGGAAGCTGTTAAGAATGCGATAACTGGTTTACGCCGTGGCATTAGGATTCTTTCAGGTGGAGAGAGCAAGCCAAGCCTTATTGCTAAAAGGAATAAACTAAAATCCTTAATACAAGAAGCACAGGACTTAAAAGAAATTGGCTTTGAAATGGACAAGGGCATGGAAAAAGGTAAGCGCGAATACACTACAAGAACAAAAGCTCGGTACCTAGAACAAAGACAAGGGGATTAATTATGCCTATGGGTAAGGGAACTTATGGATCGAAGGTTGGTCGTCCACCAAAGAAACGTCAATCTCTTCTCAGCCAATACGATGCTGCCGAAGCAGAGCTAGAGAAGATTATGAACAACATACCAGAGGGTGGGTTGAGCAAAGAGAAGGATGATCGCGCTCGAAAGCTTCGCAGCCTTCTTAGCAAACTTGGCACTCAGCTTTCTGACATGCCTGACACAGAGAAGAGGTTTCCGTAATGGCAGTTAATGCAGCGGGTAACTACACTAAGCCAAAGATGAGAAAGTCTTTGTTTAGTGCCATTAAAGCCAAGGCCACACATGGCACTGCTGCTGGACAATGGAGTGCCAGAAAGGCGCAACTGCTTGCCAAGGAATATAAGAAGCGTGGTGGTGGTTACAAATGAAGGCTCCTCAGAAGTCACTCCTCAACTGGGGAAAGCAGAAGTGGCGCACCAAGTCTGGCAAGAAGTCTAGTGAGACTGGTGAGCGTTACCTTCCTAGCAAGGCTATTGCTGCTCTTAGTGATTCTGAATATGCAGCTACAACCAGAGCTAAACGAAAGGGCAAGGCAAAGGGTAAGCAGTTTGTGGCTCAACCGAAAGCGATTGCTCGGAAAGTAAAGAAGTATAGGACATAACATGGCATGGTATTTACCCACTGGTGAACTCTATACTGGCGAGACACATGAGCTTGCTGGAACAACTTACAGCGGCAAAACGAGAACCCCTGACTCGCGCCGCTTGGTGGAAGGGCCAGAACCAACACGTTCTCGCAGCTCCAAGGGACGATTGAAGGCAGACGACCCTTCCACTCCTGATGTTAATGAGGCTTATTCTAAGCCTAAAAAGAAAGCCGCAAAGAAGAAATGAGCTTTGTAAATTCACTGAAGCCAGAAGAACTTCGTATGCTTCGTGGCATTGTAAAGAAGGTTCACTTCCAGCATGTAGATGAAAAGCATGGGAAGATGTTTGTGACAAACTATATGCTAGACCAAGTGATAGACAATATCGGCCCTGATGTGGCAGAGTGCATGATTAAGGTCGGAGTAGACAAAGGACTGCGATAGTGGTTGATTTTAAGTACAAGCCTGACGGTGAAGTGCTAAAGTCCTTTATGAAGGACGATACTTTCTTTCGTGGGATTCGAGGGCCAGTAGGGAGTGGTAAAAGTGTTGGATGTTGTGTTGAGGTTTTTCGGAGGGCACTTCAACAAAAGAAAGGGCCAGACGGATTACGAAAGTCTCGATGGGCTATTATACGGAACACAAACCCACAGCTACGAACTACAACTATTAAGACATGGCTTGACTGGTTCCCAGAAAACGAATGGGGAAAGTTCACATGGTCAGTCCCATATACCCACAATATCAAGCGCGGCGAAGTCGAACTTGAAGTAATCTTCCTTGCCCTTGATCGTCCCGAAGATGTCAAGAAACTCCTCTCTCTCGAACTGACTGGCATCTGGATCAATGAGGCAAGGGAGATACCGAAGTCTATTATTGATGCGTGTACCATGCGTGTTGGTCGTTATCCTTCTATGCGTGACGGTGGCCCAAGCTGGACTGGTGTTATTGCAGATACCAACGCACCAGAAGAAGATCATTGGTGGCCTATTATGTCTGGTGAGGTGCCAATCCCAGACCACATTCCGCGCGAACAAGCTAAGATGCTAGTGAAGCCAGACAACTGGCAATTCTTTACGCAACCCTCTGGGATGATAGAGGTTCGCAGTGAAGAGGGTGAGATTGAGGATTACAAGCCGAACAAGGATGCTGAGAATCGTCGGCATATGCTTGAGAACTATTACCCTAACCTTATACGCGGTAAGACCAAAAGTTGGATTGATGTTTATGTAATGAACAAGTTGGGTGCCATTCAGGATGGTAAGCCTATCTATCCGATGTTTGCACAAGATGTTCATGTGGCTAAGGAAGAAATACCAGTTGCAGCTTCTATGCCTCTTTATATTGGCTTGGACTTTGGGCTTACCCCTGCTGCCACTATAGGCCAGAAGGTGCGTGGCAGATGGCTGATTCAGTCTGAGATTGTTGCCTTTGACATGGGCATTGTTCGATTTGCCGAAGTTCTACGCCAAGAGATTGCCACACGTTTTTCAGAAGTATCTGATGTGTATATCTATGGTGATCCCGCTGGTGACTTTAGAGCGCAGACTGATGAATCTACTCCCTTTCACATTCTGCGTGGGGCTGGCTTGAGGGCGTTCCCTGCACCCTCCAACTCTGTTGACCTCCGTCTTGAGTCAGTCTCCTCCCAGCTGAACAAGATGGTAGATGGTAAGCCAGCCTTCTTAATTGATCGTAGGTGCCAACAGTTAATCAAAGGGTTTGAGGGCGGCTATCAGTACAAGCGTATGGAAGTTAGCGGTGAAAGATACGCTGATAAGCCAGACAAGAATATGTATTCGCATATCCACGATGCATTGCAGTATATGATGCTTGGTGCTGGTGAGGGTCGCGCACTTATGACCAATCAGAAACCAGCCAGAGTTGTTAATGCATCAAGGAACTTCAATGTCTTTGGAAAGAACAAGACACAGAAGAAGCCAAGCGTTTGGTCTTTTGTGCGTTGAAAAAATATTCATTCTGTGCTTTTGAATAGACAAAGAGGATTTTGTTATGTGCGGAAAAGAAACCACAGCTTCTAAAGAAAGTAGCTCTAAAGATAGTAAAGCTCCAACAATTGTTAAGAACATCTCTACTGACGTTAAGATGGGTTTAAGCACATTTGGATTAAGTGGAAAAGCTCAAGCTGACAAGTTGAAGTCTCAAGGCTACAGTGACGCTGCTATTAAAGACTATCAAAAACGAACTGCTGACAGTAAAAAACGCTTGGCTGAAATGGAAAAAAAAGGTGGTGGCGATGACAATGCAATGAAGGTTACTACCACAACGACCGACACTGATGATACCGACACAACAACTACAACTACTACAACAGAAACAACAACAGAACGTGACACAGATATAAGTGGTGCTGGCACAACAAGCGTAACTGCTGAGTCAATCTATACTCGCGATCCAGAAGAGGCGATGAGCGACCAAGAGAAGTTGGCTGCGGCAGAGCTTCGTCGCCAGCGTCAGCAACGTGCCATTGGAAAAGCTGAGAGATTAAGAACACGTTTAGAAAGCGCACAGAAGTTTGGGCCACAAGGTCGCCGTGGTGGTCGTGGTCGCCGTTCATTAATGACAGGTTCTCGCGGTGGGATCGGATACTATAGTAGGTTTAAATAATGCATGATCCAAAGAAATACCTAGAACGGTACGAGAAAGCTAAGGCACACCGCCAGAACTTCGTTGATTTATTTGAGGAGTGTTACGAATACGCGCTGCCTCAACGTGAATCTTTCTACTATGAAACCGCAGGTCAGCGTCGAGATGATAAGATATTCGACGAGACAGCCGTTGTTGGTGTTCAGGAATTTGCATCTCGCTTACAGTCTGGTCTTGTTCCTAACTTTGCACGTTGGGCAGACCTAGCCGCTGGATCAGAAATACCCCCGCAAGAGCGTGACATTGTAGACAATGATCTTGATGAAGTGACAGAATACGTCTTTGAGATTCTTCAGAACTCTAACTTTGGCCAAGAGGTACACGAGTCATTTATGGACTTGGCAGTTGGGACTGGCATTCTTTGTGTAGAAGAGGGCGATGCCCTTAATCCTATTGTCTTCTCAGCAATCCCGCTTCCACATGTAGTGTTGGATACTGGCCCAGATGATAAGATTGACCATGTGTTCCGCGAACGTAAAGGGATTCGCAACTCAGACCTGAAGTACATGTATCCAAAGGGAACATTCGATGCGCGTGTAGAGCAGCGCATTACTCGTGATCCAGAGGGCAAATGCACATTGCTTGAGGTAGTTTGCAAGGACTACACAAAGAAAAACCAAGAGGCATATCTTTACTATGTGATTGATATGAACACTAAGACTTACATCATGGACGAAAGCTTTACTGGCGTTGGCTCAAATCCATACGTTTGTTTCCGTTGGTCTAAGTGTGCTGGTGAAGTTTATGGTCGTGGGCCGCTTATCAATGCGCTGTCTGCTATTAAAACAACTAACCTTACTATTCAATTGATCCTAGAGAATGCACAAATGGCTATCTCTGGCATCTATCAAATGGATGATGATGGCATTATTAACCCTGACACAATTAACTTAGTGCCAGGGACTATCATTCCTAAGTCCCCACAATCCGTTGGATTGCAGCCAGTACAGGCCGCTGGTCGCTTTGATGTAGCTGATATTGTTCTAAGTGACATGCGTTTGAATATTAAACGTGCCTTATACAATGATATGCTTGGCAACCCAGACCGCACCCCAGCAAGTGCCACCGAAGTAGCGGAGCGTATGGCAGACTTATCTCGTCGTATTGGCTCTGCCTTTGGTCGTCTTCAAGCTGAGTTGGTTCAGCCAGTATTGCAGCGTGTTATTCATATCTTGAAAAAGCAAGGCCGCATTGAAATACCAACTGTGAATGGTCGTGAGGTAAAGATTCGCTCTGTTTCTCCACTAGCGCAAGCACAATCAAACCAAGATATTACTTCCGTTTCTCGTTTCTTAGAGCTTGTAAATGGATACTTTGGCCCTGACATGACTAACATACTGATCGACTCAGAGGAGACAGCCGTATTCCTTGCTAAAAAGTTTGGTGTACCAGAGGGCTTGATTCGTGATGCAGAAGATCGTAGACAGATAGTTGCAATGATGCAGCAAATGCAGCAGATGCAACAACAGCAACAGATCGCAGGACCACAGCTTGCCGCAGAATAGTCACATTGGATTAGATGGAATACATCGAACCAAGGAAGATGAAGACAAGATTAGCCTGAACATAGCTTCTTTATTCTCAGAACCTACTGGACAGGCGGTCTTAAAATACTTGCGTAGTATTACAATTGAAATGGTTGGTGGCCCTGAGATTACTGACGCATCACTGCGTCACCTTGAGGGTCAGCGTCACATTGTTGGCCTGATAGAACGACATGTTCAGAGAGGGCATAAGATCAAATGAATGAGCAAGTAACAGAAACGCCAGCACAAGAAGAAGGTTTACCACCAGCGGAAGAGCGAGACTTTGTGGTAGCCGAGGACGTTCAACCAGAACGTCCCGAATGGCTACCTGAGAAATACAAATCAGGCGAAGACTTGGCTAAGGCATACAAGGAATTGGAGTCTAAGCTTGGCACACGCGAAGAGGAGTTTCGTGAAAAGTTCATTGAAGAACTGAATGCAGAAGCATACAAAGATCGACCAGAGTCATCAGGTGACTATCAACTTCCTGACTTTGTGGACGAAGGTGAGGCAATAGATAGCGACCTTGTTAAGTGGTGGGCAGAGCTTTCATACGAGAATGGCTTTAGCCAAGATGAGTTTTCCAAAGGCATTGAGATGGTGATTGGCTCTATGAACGCTGATGTGCCAGACGTAGAAGCTGAGATGGGTAAGCTTGGTGACAATGCAAACGCGCGAATAGAAGCGGCTGCTTTGTTCTCAAATAAGTTTTTCCCAGAAGAACATATGCCTTCAATTGAACGTTTGACAGAAACAGCCGATGGCTTAATGGCACTTGAGTTCATTATGGATCAAGTCAAAGGTGCGTCAGTTAATGGTGAATCAACACCTGTTGACCAGATTACGGAAGAAAGCTTGCGCAGTATGATGCAAGATGAACGCTACTGGAACCCAGCGCGTAGAGACATGGATTATGTAAGACAGGTTGATGATGGCTGGCAAAAGTTTACAAGAAGCTAAAGTAATCAAAAGGGGGTTGGCTTATCTAACCCCCATGCAACATTATCACATAGAAGAGTTCTATGAATGTGTGCATCCCTACAATGCCAGTGAAATGATTGAGCTTGGCTATGAAAGTCCACATCACTGCCTTACAGAAATGTATAACAATTCAGAAGCTTACGTTTGTCGCAACCAAGATGGCGATATAGCTTTTGTTGGTGGGCTTTGGTTTGGCGGTGAGTCGCCACAGATGTTCTGCATGTTTGCTAACAATCTAGCAAAGAACGTAGTTCTTACCGCCAAGATGTCAAAAGCAATGCTTAGAATGTTTGATGAAGTGCATCCAGTAATGACAATGACTGTCTTTTCTAAGTTTGAACACATGCTAAATTGGGCTGTATGGCTTGGCTTTGAACCTTGTGGGATAACAGAAGATGATCGTTATGTTGAATTTGTGCGTTGCCTTTTAATAGAAAATAGTGTTACGGATAAGTCATTGCGGCCCGTAGTGCATTGATCGGCCCTTAACAGGACACCCGAATTGAGATGAGAGCGCGGATACCCGTAGCAATCAGGAAACTCAAACAAGGACTGTTAAAATGGCTAATACAATTGACCAAGCCTTCATCAAGCAGTTTGAGACTGAGGTTCACATGGCGTACCAGCGTATGGGTTCCAAGCTACGGAACACCATTCGTTCTACGAATGTGACAGGCTCAACAGCTCGATTCCAGAAGATCGGCACAGGTGCCGCTTCTACTAAAACACGCAACGGTGATGTAACCACAATGGAACTGGCGCACACCAATGTTGAAGTAACAATGTCTGACTACTATGCAGCAGAATACATCGACAAACTTGACGAATTGAAAATCAACATCAATGAACGTCAAGCTGTCGCTCAGTCTGCGGCTGCGGCTCTAGGTCGCCAAACAGACGCATTGATTGTTGCTGCAATGGACGCTGGCGCAAACGCTACTGCAATCGCTGATACATCTGGCGCATTGGGTAAAGCAGACTTGCTAACATTGTTTGAAACATTTGGTACTGCTGATATTCCAGAAGACGGACAGCGTTACTTAGCAATGTCACCTGCTGGTTTTGCTGACTTGTTCAACATCAACGAGTTCGCATCATCAGACTTCGTTGGACCGCAAAACCTACCGTTTGCTGGCGGCATGACAATGAAAGAGTTCTTGGGCTTCAAGATTTTCTCAACGTCTGCTGTAGCTGGTGGTAAAAACTTTGCGTATCACACAACTGCGGTTGGTATCGGTGTTAACTCTGACGTACAGACAGAAGTTAACTATGTACCACAGAAAGTTGCACACCTAGCAACATCAATGATGTCAATGGGTTCAGTCGCTATCGACGCGAACGGCATCTATGAAGTTCTAGACAACAACTAATATGGTGGGGGTTTCGGCCCCCATTCATCTAAGAGGTTGATATGGCAAGTACGGCAGCAAACAGTGGCATTGATATTTGTAGTAGGGCTTTGATCCTGATTGGCGCAGAGCCAATTACTTCGTTTGAAGACGATACTACAGAGGGTCTAGTTTCGAGTAACATGTATGAAGACATTGCTCGTTCCAACTTAACATCTACACGCTGGCGTTTCTCAACAAACCAAGCCGTTCTCAATAGATTGAGCGATGCGCCAACTGGTCGGTTTGATGCAGCCTATCAGCTACCATCTGGATATTTGTTTGTTCACGCAGTGACAGTGAACGACTTTCAGATTGAATATGATATTTACGGCGACAAGATTTATTGTGACGCTGGCCCTCAAGACGAACTTATTATTGACTACACCTACAGAGCAGAAGAACAAGACTGGCCTTCTTACTTCTCAGTTTGTGTAGAGTATGCAATGGCAACTGTGTTTGCGACAGCCATTGCTCGTGACCAAGGTTTAGCAAACTTAATGAATCAACAGTACAATGTGGCCTTAGCAAAGGCTCGGTCTATTGATTCCCAACAGCAAAGCACACGGAAGCTTGTTACTTCTCGGTTTATTACTAATAGGAGAAGCTAATGCAGAAGGCCAGAATCCCACTGACAAACTTTCAGTATGGTGAGATTAGTCCGTCCCTGTCATCAAGGACGGATTCTGCCATTTATAATTCTTCTGCACAAAGCGTTAAGAACTTCTTCCTTATGTCGGAAGGTGGGGTTCAGAAACGTGGTGGGTTTAAGATTCTGCATGACTTTACTGGAGTAACAGAGGACACAAGCATTACTCAGCAAGTGCGGATTATTCCATTTAACTTCTCAGATGATGAGCAGTATGTAACCGCATTGAGTGATGGCAAGGCAGAGTTTTTCTTTATTGATCCAGTGACCCAAGCCGTTAGCAGCGTTGCAAGTGTTACCACGGATATTAATGGAGCAACTGTTCCTTGGACGGAAGAGTACCTGCATGAGATTACCTATGCTCAAGGTGGTGACATTCTGTTCCTCTGCCATCCTACATTCCAGTGCCAACAGATTGTTCGTACAGGTCTAAGTAGCTTTGAGGTTCAGCCGTTTGAGTTTCAAGTTCGAGCGGGTGGAGCAAAGACATATCAGCCATACTTCCAGTTCCAAGCAAGTGGCGTCACCCTTGATCCGTCTGGCACAACAGGCAGCATTACACTGACAACAAGCTCACCTTACTTTGACACAACAGGTAAGCATAACGGCGTTAAGCTTTACTATCATGGCTCTGAGATAACAATTAATTCTGTAACCAATAGCACAACTGCAAGCGCAACTGTTACTGATGAGTTATTCGCCTCGCTTGATCCAGATGCCATTCGTACTGTTGATGGCTCTGCTGATATTAAGATTACTCAGATTAATCATGGTATGGCGGTTGGTGATAGTATTACTATTCGTAATGCAACAACTGTTGGTGGTATTAACGCCAGTCAAATTAATGGTACCGTATCAATTATTTCAATCATTGATGAAAATACTTTTGAAGTAACTGTTGGGGCGGCTGCAAACACAACCGAAGATGGTGGTGGTAACATTGAGATTGTTACTCACGCGGCAACTGAGCAATGGTATGAGCAATCGTATTCTGATCTAAGAGGATACCCTGCCGCTGTTGGATTCCACGAAAACAGATTGTGGTTTGGCGGCACTACTTCTCAGCCTGACACTGTGTGGGCAAGCAAGTCTGGTTTGTACTACAACTTTGATATTGGTACTGCGTTAGACAATGACAGCATTGAATTGGTTATGAGTATTGGCGAGGTGGCAACAATCCGTCACTTTGTATCAAATCGTGACATTCATATCTTTACCGCTGGCTCTGAGTTTTACATCCCAACATTCCAGAACCAAGCTATTACGCCTACAAATGCTGTGGTTAAGAGACAGACTTCTTTTGGTAGTAGCTTTGCCAGACCTCAACCTTTCTATGGTGCCACTCTGTTCACTCAGTTTGGTGGCAGTACAGTTCGTCAGTTTATCTACAGTGATGCAGAAGATGCTTACAAAGCTGATCCTATTTCATTGCTATCCTCACACCTGATTAACAACCCAATACAGTCTGCGGTTACTATCAGTGAAGTTGGTGCATCTGATGCTGCGGTATTCTTTTTGAATGAAGATGGCACCCTTGTTACTTACAACCTAAATCGTGTTGAGAACATTGCTGGTTGGACTAAGTTTGAAACGGCTGGCGAGTTTCACTCAATTGCTTCTGTAGCAGATCATCTCTTTGCAGTTTTGAAAGTAGACATGGGCAGTGGCACTAATAGCTATGTGCTTTGCCAGTTGGACGAAGACAGGAATGTAGACTGTTCAGATACATACACTGGCAGTGCTGGCGTGTTTGATGTGTCTAATTTCTTTGAGGATGGTGCTGTATTGGATGTCATTAATGGCTCTGATTATCTTGGCACCTTTACCGTTGCTAGTGGCAACTTAGATGTTTCTGCGGTTGACGCTACGTTAACTTCTTGTGAGGCTGGCTTTGCATTTGATGTTGAGTTGAAGACCAACCCTATTGATTTAAACACAGCAATCGGGCCTGAAACTGGCAGAGAAAGAACGCTTGGCAGCGTAATCGTTAACTTAACTGACACACTCTCAGCCTCAGTGAATGGCACAAAGCTAATCATTCGCAGAACTAACAGCGACTTTAGTCAACAAAGAACGCCATTTACTGGCAACAAAGAGTTTAGATTGCTTGGCTATAGCCGCGATCCACAAGTCACCCTTACACAAACCGCACCGTTAAGCTTGCAAGTAAACGGTATAGTAGCGGAGGTATCGTTCTAATGCCCATCGGCCCACTTGAAATAGCAACATTTGGATTAAGTCTATTTGGCGCAAAGAAAAGCTACGATTACCAAAAAGCTGCGGCTGAGAAAGCTGAGAAAGTTGGCAAGCTAGAGGGTCGTCAGTTTGTTAACGAACTATTCTTAGCTAAAGCGCAAGCCATTGGTGCAGCAAATCGCAGACGGGAAGAGCTTACTCAATCTGAGTCTGCTAACTTAGCAATGTTTGGCAAAATGGAACGCGATGATAGGTCAGTTGACGCTTTCTTAAAAAGAAACCAAGACATTGCTGCTTCTGATATAGCAGAGATAGATCGTAAATCAGAAATACTCTCAGCAAAATATGCTACTCAAGCTGCTGTTGCTTACACCTATGGTCAAAGTACAGCGGCAGGTATGAGAACCCAAGCTACAGCAAACCTGTTTACAAACTTAGCTGATATTGCTCAGAACCTTGGGCCTTCTTTAGTAAAGCCTAAAAGAGGCGGTGGTGGTGGAGGTAAATAATGCCAGTAATTAGAGAAAAACGGCAGGTAGAAAGCGCAGGGCCAGTAGGCGTTGTGCGAATGAACCTTGGAGAAGCTGAGAAATACTCCAGAATTGCTGATGCCACTCAAAAGCTAACAAGCTTGGCAATTAAAGAAATGGGAAGAGAGTCAGCACGCCAAGGCGAAGAGATGGCTCAAGCTGTAGTCTCATCAAAGATTACATCTATTAATCCAAAGACTGGAAAGCCAGAAGCTCTAGACTGGGTTGGTGAATCTCGGTTTGTGGGACGTGTTGGAGCAGAGGCTTATACTCGTGTAATCAATGACAGATTCCAGCAAGAGATAGAAAATGAAATAAAAGAAAAGGCTGGCGAGCTTGCTCTCAAGTTTGAGAATGATCCGTATTCTCCTGAGAAGTACGAGCAGCAGATGAATAACTACCTCAAAGAGATGGCATCAGCATCAGAGGAGAATGGACAGCCAACTCTTTATACTAACTTCATTATGTCTCAGGGTGCGCAGTATGTGACAGCAACAAAGCTGAACATGATGCAAGAGCGAAATCGTAGAGAGCGTGAAAAGCTAGGCGTTTCTATTGGTCTAAAAAATACAGAGAACGTAGAAGCTGCTTACTTAATGGGGCAATCTGGTCAGGTTGATAAGTTTGCACCATTCCTTGAGAGTTCAGTAAACCGAAACAAAGACGGTGAGAATGCTAACATTACTAAGCGTGGCACACACTCGGTGCATGAGAATGCCATGCAGACCGCGTTTGTTCAGGGAAGACTTGATGTAATCTTTGAAGGTAAGTCTCGAACAACCAGACTAAAGATTATAGACGCTATTCGTCGCAAGAAAACTGATGGCCTATCGTCAGAAGTAAAAGCTGCCATTGATGAGATATTGCCTTATGTAACGGCTCAGAACAAAGGCACACTAACAAGCTATGGCTCTAACATTAATGGCACTCTAACCTCTATTGAGCTAATAGCAGAAGCCAGAAAAAAAGAAGAATTAAAAGATTATAGAGATGAGTTACTAAACTCTTATATAAATAAAGCTGATGGGTTAGAAAACGCATTTTATAATACTATTCTAGATGCTTACAATAATCGTGATATAGACCCGAAAGATCGCGTTATTGCAATTCAAGCTGCAATAGATTCTGCAATTGAAGATGCCGATGATGTCTTGGCTTCTATTGCTCGTTCTGAAGATGATCTTACACCAGATGCAAGACGCACTCTTAGTCGAGATGTTCGACGCTCTGTATTAACGCCACTTATGATTGCTGCGGCTCGTGATGGAAATGTAAATGATCTTGATCTGTATATTACATCTAAAAACCCAAGGGCAGCTGAAAGTCTAACAGAGTTTCAATTGTCAGTTGCTAATGGATTACGGAATGGAAAAATACCATTTGATGCTGAAGATGTAGCATACATCCGTCAGTTAATCGGTGATTCCGAAGATACTGCACGTACAGCAGTAATGAATTATATAAATAAAAGTATTATTGATGACGCAGTGTTGTCGGTTGTGAATGATTTTGTTAGCGGAGAGGGTAATGAAGATAAATGGAAAGATCGTTTTAAAGAAGTAGAGTTAAGTAAATTTCACTCACCTTCTGAAAAAGATGTTCATTTATTAAGACTGCGAACAGCTAGAGTTATTGCAGGTTTAAATTCATTAAGTGATCTATCATCTGGTGACTTAAATAATATCTCAACATACATACGAACTGGTGGTCAAGATGACCAAGGGCTAAGTCCTACTGAAAAGGAAACTATTGATAGCCTCTTCCCATTTATAAACGATCAAAACAGAACTCGCATCCTTCAAGAGTTGAGTGGAAGAGAAGCTGACGAAAGAACCCGCGAAATACAAGAAGCGGAAGAGGCGCGTATAGCAAGAGAGCAGTATGATCTTGCACAGGAAGCTCGTTATGGTGGCGTTACAAAAACAAAGGAACACAGAGAAGCAATTGATGATGAACTGGCAAGAAAGGGAATAGACATTCTATCTCCAAATTCTGAAACTGATGAGTTCTATCAAATGATGTCAGTCACTATGTCAGAGAATTTATATCAAGCGCTTAAAACGTTAGGTTCAGACGAAGGTTCATTCACTCAAGAGCAAGCAAATGTTTTGATGAATCACTATGCAAGGTTGCGCAACAGGTTAACGGCTGATGGTGTTGTTGATGGTTTGTATGGCTTAGAGCTAAACAAAGGTCTTCTTGATGACGCCTTGGCAATTAGAAACTTAGCAACAGGAAGTACAATTCCTATCTCTGGAATTATTCGTGACCTTAAAAAAAGAGCCGCAGATGGAGATTTAGAGGTTCTTTCTGAGTACAAAGGGTCAGGTGGAAATGTAGTTCAGAATTATCTAAGAAGTAAATACGACAACGATAAGATGATTGTTAAAGAGTTGTCACCTATTGTTGAGTATTATGCCAAAACTGGCCGCACACTAAATGACATTGATTCTCTTACAAAAGATATTGTTGATACATTATACTTAAAGTCTAATTATATCGTTGATCCTTCAATGCCACTTGGTTCATTTTCTAAATCTAGATTTGCTCTGGGTATTGTGTTTCCACAAGAGGAAGAAAGAACTGAGTTTATTAGATTGGTAAATCAAAACCTACCAGAGGGTTATTCATTAGCGACTACAACTTCAGGGAAAACAAGAGAAGCTGAAGGCGTGGAAAGATTAATCAGAGAGAGTGTTGATCCAACAGTTGAAGGTAGGGAAGTTTACCTAATGCCATATGGTGTTACAAATGCACCTCAATACTATGCTTACTACAAAGAGCCACAAACAGGTGAGCTTAGACCTTTGATCTATGAGCGCACTGTATACGACCCTCGGACTATGAACCAAAGAGTTGAGCTTACATGGCCTATGTTTGATATGGATTTAACGGCAGATTTTCGTAGGAAGTCTGAAGCTGACAGAGTTGCCAAGGAACAAAATGCAGTTGAAAATCGTCAAGCACAGTTTGGCCCACTTAATGAGCCAGCTAAAGAATCGGCATATGGTCGTGCATTATCTCGGAATATTCTAGGTGGAATGATGCGATGAAAAATGGATTAACAACGGTTCCACAAATTGCTGCGTCAAGAGGCGCACAGCTTTCAGAATCCCCATCGTTCATGGATACTGTCGGCGCAACCCTGGCTTACCGTTACGATCCACTTATTGACTTTATTGAAGAGCAATCTCGGTTTGGTACATACGATTTACCAGAAGAAGGGTTCTCTGCTTTAGACAATATATCAGAGGATTTAAAACCATATTCTTCTACGCTTCTTCGAGCAACCAACCAAGAGCATCTTAACTTCTTAGAAACACAGATGCGTCAGTCTTTAGAGACAAGGCAAACGCTTGCTGAGTCGGGCTTTGGTGCGCAGTTTGCTGCTGAGATATTTGATCCTATCAATTGGGTTGCCATTCCACTTAGCCGTGGTTTGTCTGTCAGCCGTGCAGCCCTTCAGTCTGGCACAGGAACCGCTGCTATTGTGGCAGGTCAGGAAGCATTACGTTATCCATTTGATCCGCTGGCAACGCCAGAGGAGGCACAGTTTAGTATTGGTGCGTCATTTGTATTCGGTGGAATGCTTGGTGGATTAACTCGTGTTCCAGTGTCACGCCGTGCAAGAGCTATTCGTGAAGCTGAAACAGAAATACAAAACTTTAGACAAGCATTAGATTCAGATGATGCAAGCATTGCTCCTAGCATGTTTACTGATTCATGGCTGTATAAAGGTGTAACTACGCCGATGAAACGCATCTTACAAGACAAGTCTATTCCCGATAGTGCGCGTATTACTGCTTTAGAAATTGCAAACGATGCTGGTGTTTTGCTTGCCATGAATAAGCAAGGTAAAGCTCTGCGTCCATCTGTATTCCAGAACTCAAAGCTGCTTGAAGGTGAATGGGTTCAGGCAATGGATGAGATGCTTATCACTTGGGGTGAGTCAACTAAGAAAGGCGTTACCAATCCGCTAGACTATCATTTTAAACGCCGTGACTTTGAAGACTGGCTGCAAATGGTAGATACGAAAGCAATGAAAGGCATCAAGGCTGCTGATGACTTTGAGGCTAGAGCAATGGCAACGCTCAACAAGTATTACGATACTTGGGAGATTCGCCTAAGAGAGCAAGGCATGATTGGTAGCTCTCGTTTCTACGCTGATGAGCTAAAGCGCAAAGAAGCCAAGATAGTTAAACTGCAAAAGCAGTTGGATCAATCTGCGGGTAGAAACACAACTGCTCTTAGAAACAAACTTCAAGGCAACATAGCCAAGCTAACTTCAGAAGTAGAAGAGCTAAAGGTTATGCTTGATGACGCAAAACAAGAGCCAACAATGCCAAGAAACGAACGCGTGTTCCGTCCTCGGTATTGGGATCGGGATGCTATTTCTGCTAACAGAGAAAAGTTTGAGTCAGTATTGTTTAACTGGTTTAAGGACAACCCTGCACAGCTAACAAGATTTAAAAACGGTAAGCTAGAAACTATACAGTTATCAACTGGCGAGAACGCAATTAGAAAACGTGTGACTGAGCTAACAGACAATCTTCTTGGCTTGCGTGACGATACAGACTTTGATTCAGGATACTTTGGCATTGGTAAGTCAAAGCATATGAAGCATCGTACTGTAGATATTCCAAACGAACTTGTGTTGGACTTTATAGAAAAGAATCCAATCAAGATTATGAAGGCATACACTGCTAGAACTGGCACTCGTTATGAGTTCTCTCGTCAGTTTGGTGGTAAGGACATTGATGAAGTCTTAGACGATACAATGATTGATTTGCTATCGTCTGGTATGACAGAAGCAAAGGCTTACTCTGTTCTTCGTGACATGCGCCATCTGTATGATCGTGTGTCAGGCAATGCTTTGCGTAGAGCAGATACTTGGGATGCTACTATTGCGCAGGTTCTTCGTGATCTAGCGCAGTTAAACTATTTAGGTTCTGCGGGTATTTCTACAATTACTGAGCCAGCAAAGATGGTTCTTGAGCATGGCTTTGGCCCTACGATGAAGGGCTTGTTTAACATTATGTCAGACAACCAGTTAAAGCTTGGGGCTAAAGAAGCTCGGATTGCTGGTGAGGCACTTGAGATTATTATGGGCTCTGCTCATTTGCGTTTGGTAGATGATCTTAGCAACAATCCATTTAAAGATACTGTGTTTGATAAGGCTAAAAACTACTTTTATTTAGCTAATGGTTTGGCACCAATTACTCGTATCTTCAAAGACTTTGATGCAATGATGCGCAGCCACACTCTTATTGACTACTCAGTAAGATTAACGAATGGCAATGCAACGCGCATGGAAATGGAATACTTAGCGCGGTATGGCATAGACGCAGAGGTTGCAGCGGATATTGCAAAGGCACCTTGGCAGCGTGGCAAATCAGGAATGTATATTGCAAACACTGGTGCGTGGAACAATGCAATACAGTTCCCTGAAACTAAAGCTACCATTGTTTCTGGGCCAACTGGTCGCAAAAGAAAAGATGGCAGCTATGTAGCGGCCCACTACAATGGCAAAGATACAATCTTCATTGACGAAGAATTTATTCGCACTGAGATGTGGAATAGCCAAGGCTGGAAGAATCCTAAGATGGAAGGTGTTAAGCCAATTCCAGATGGGATTATCAACAGCCCAGATGACTTAGTAGCTTTTGTTAAGATGCATGAAATTATGCACACAAGAAATAGCTCTAAAGATTTAGGCTTTGATCGTCGTAAGAAAGCAGACCTTGCTGCATACGAGAATGCTATTAACGATTTGGCCATTGCTGAGTTTAGAGCGCAACCTAGAGTAAAAGATGATACTGTTCGTAGATTTAGAACGGCACTGTCTAGCGGTGTAGCTAATACCATTCTTATGGGAACACCCGCTGATAAGCCAATCATTACAGATGGCGTTGCTTACATTCCTATGCGTGTAGCTCGTAACTTTGGCATGAAAGAAGATGCTAAGTACAAAGGATATGCTCGTGTTGAAAGCCAGCTTCTTGGCTTACCATTTCAGTTCTATAGCTATGCGCTTGCAGCAACAAACAAGATTGCAGCGGCACATGCACACGGTCAGGTTAAGAGCCAGTTCCTTGGGTTAGCTTTATCTATGGGCTTGGGATACATGGTGTTGGATTACAAAACACCAGACTTTGTTAACCTGTCATTCCAAGATAAACTGGCACGTTCATTTGATTACTCTGGCACCGCAGCTTTGTATTCAGATTTGTTCTACACAGCAATGTCTACAAGTATGGCATTGGGTGGCCCTAATCTTACCAATGGATTTTTACAGCCACGCTTTCCTCAAAAGCCAAACTTAGGTGAGGCTGCAACAGGAGTGTTAGGTGCAGGGCCATCTATTGCGTTAGATTACGGTACAGGAATATACAACTTACTGACTGGTAATGTTGGTGAAGGGACTAAAGAAATAGTTAGAAACTTGCCATTTGCTAGGATGTGGTTCTGGAAGGGCAAGATGAACGACATTACCAATATGCTTGAAGATGAGTTGGAAGGCCCATCTGGATTTGGTCGTTACTAACTTTTTGTGCGTTGTGCTTATTTCTCCTTAATACTAGATTGACTACAAATCTATAGGTGAAAGCATGACAATTAACATAGCAGACAATTCCCCTCGTGTGTCATACTCAGTGGCTCAGGGTGTCACTCAAACCTCGTTTACTGTGTCATTTGAGTTCTTCGACAATGATGATTTGAATGTCTATGTCGATGGCGTTCTTAAAACCTTAACGACTGATTACACTGTCACAGGTGGTGATGGCTCTACTGGCACTGTTACAATATCTGTCACAGGCGCGTCAGGGGGGTCTACAGTCGTTATTACGCGTGACATTGACCTAGAGCGCACAACTGACTTTCCCGCTTCTGGTGCTTTTAATATCGCCACTCTCAACACTGAGCTTGATCGCATTATTGCTATTGCTGCTGACCTTGATGACCGCGCTGCTCGCGCTCTCCAGCTTACAGACTTTGATGTTGCTGCTGGACTAACCTTACCTGTTGTTGATGATCGTAAGGGGCGAGTGCTTGGATTTAATGCGGTTACTGGTGCGGTTGAAGCTGGCCCTTCTATTGCTGATACGGAAAGCTTGGCTAATGTTTCTGCTGACATTGCTTTGCTTGCTGATATTCAAGACGGAACTATAGCAACAAACACAATTACTACAGTTTCATCTGTTAGCTCTGAGGTTGCAACGCTTGGAGCAATAAGCACTGACATTACTACTGTGTCTGGCATATCTGCAAATGTTACTACTGTGTCTGGCATTTCAGCCAATGTTACTACAGTGGCATCTGTATCTAGTGAAGTGGCAACTCTAGCCCCAATCTCAACTGACATTACGACAGTTTCATCGAATAACACTAACGTGACAACCGTTGCCACAAACATCAACGCAGTTAACACTGTCGCGTCTAACATCAGCAACATCAACACAGTGGCTAACGATCTGTTAGAGGTTGTGTCTGAGATTGAGACTGTTGCTAATGATCTAAACGAGGCGACAAGTGAGATTGAGGTTGTTGCGAATAACATTGCCAACGTCAACACAGTGGGAACAATCAGCGGCAACGTGACAACAGTAGCGGGTATCTCGGCAGACGTTACGGCGGTGGCTGCGGATGCCAGTGACATTGGGGTTGTAGCAACCAACATCGTTAATGTGAATGCCGTTGGAGGAATATCTGGCAATGTTACAACTGTTGCGGGGATTAGCTCTGATGTAACAACTGTGGCTGGAATTAGCGCAGACATTTCTACAGTGGCTAACACTGACCTGACTGCAGTTATTAACAATGCTTCTAACATCTCTACAGTCGGCACTAACATCTCGTCTGTAAACACAGTGGCAACTAACATTAGTTCTGTCACTAACGTGAGCAACAACATTAGCTCAGTTAATAGTTTCTCTAATCAGTACACTATTTCTGCGACTGCGCCCTCTAGTGCAAACGAAGGGTTGCTCTGGTTTGATACCTCAACAGACACAATGAAGGTATACAACGGATCTTCATTCCAGAACGCGGGTTCATCTGTAAACGGTACATCATCACGCGGGACATTCACTGCTACATCTGGGCAGACAGTATTTACTACAACTGGCTATGATAGTGGTTTTATTGATATATTTATGAATGGCGTGAAGTTGGTTGTTGGCACAGACGTTACTGCAACAAACGGAACTACTTTTACCCTGACAACAGGGGCCGTTGCGGGTGACATTGTTGAGTACATTGCCTATGGCACATTTGAGCTAACATCAGTTTACACTCAGTCACAGTCAGACGCTCGTTACCTACAGCTAACAGGCGGCACACTTACAGGCGACCTAATTGTTGGCGGCAACCTGACAATCTCAGGCACTACCACAACGGTAAACAGCACAACGCTAGACGTTGCTGACTTAAACATCACTGTTGCAAATGGTGCGGCAGATGCGGCTGCGGCAAACGGTGCTGGTCTGACAGTCGATGGTGCGAATGCCACGTTCAACTATGCGGCTACTGGTGACAAGTGGACAATGAATAAGCCGCTTGATGTGACAGGCAATGTGAATGGTCGCGACATAGCAATCGACGGTGCAGCGTTAGATAAGCTAACAGGCTTTGATATTCTTAACACTGCAACAACGGTGGCTAAGAACACGCGCAACGCATGTGACGTATCAAGCGCAGCATTTACAATGACATTACCAACAGGCCCAGCAACAGGTGACTTCGTAGAGATACGTCAGATTGCAGGGGATTTTTCAGTAAACAACTTAACCGTTGCTGGTAACGGCAACAACATTAACGGCGATACATCGCTGATAGTAGATGTGGCATATGCACAGCTTGCTCTCATCTACAACGGAACAGAATGGAGAGTTAGCTAATGGGTACTTTATCTAGTCTTACTGGCGCAGGTTCAGGCGGTGGCGGCGGCGACCCACAGGCAACCTTCCAGGCAGCATCAAACATAAGCAACGGTGACTTGGTTGCACTAAAAGCAAACGGCACGGTTGAGCCAATTTATTCTACGGATAATCCCGCTGACTTTACTATCTCTAATGATGGTACAAAAGTTTATGCGAGTAGCACTACATATTTTGCGGGGCCATCTTGCTGGGCTGTCCACAATGAAGCAACAGATCGTTATCTCTTTGTTCGTAATGAGGGTGGTGGAAACTTTTATAATCAAATTTCTCAAGGCACTTATGACGACAGCACTAATGAATTTACTCTACAAGATAGCAATCAGTGGTCAGCTAAAGGTAGTTGGCTGTCGAGTGAGCCTAGCCCTAATAACAGTTATATGTTTGGTTATGGAGACCCTTCACAAGGTAGGGTTTTGGTGCGTGGTATATACTGGAATGGCAGCAATTACGTTGTAACAAGTGATACAAGTTTTGGATACTCAACGGAAACATATGCTGTCTATTGTAGTGCAAATGGGTTTAACAGTGCAGATTTTACTATAGCAAGTTTTTCTACAAGTAATGAGTTTCAGTGTACGCACGGAACTTATGTTGGAACATCAACAGCACCAACAAACACAACAGATAGCTCAAACAGAAAATACACAAGTGCTGGTGGTTTTTGGAACACATCCGTACTTTCTGGCATAAATGTACAGGATGATTATCATTTATTTGCCCTTAAAGAAAGTTCAGCACAAAACATGCGTCTTGTTATGGTGCAGTGTAATTCAACAACAACAACTTTTGGTAGTTCATTAAATTTAGGCGTTACTGAATCGGGTGCTTACCCAACGAGTTTAGCATTTGATTCAGTTCTTAAAGTTGGAGTTCTTAGCTTCCGTGGCTCAAATGGAAAGGCAAACTATAGAGCATTTAGTTATGACACAAGTTCATTAACTGTAACTGATTTGGGTGCATTAACTACAAATATGGACGGTAATGTTTGCCCTGTTTCATTTAACAAAACAGCAAGAAAATTTATTACTGTCGATCAAGACGGTGGACAGGTTGACATGTATTCCTTGGCAGCAGATGGAACGCAGTCAACTATTGAAACAGGTCAGGTGCATCCATCAGCGAGTAATATGCAGCTTGAAATGATGCATGTCTTTGAACGTCAAGGCGATAACAATATGGGCGTTGTGTTCAACGCAGGAACCAACCCTACAAGCAACTACATTGATACTGGCAACCACTTATACGCTACACAGTTTTCAGTCCCTTACGTTGACACAAATGTAGACAATTATTTTGGTGAAGCCAAAGAAGCAATTACAAGCGGATCGGCGGGTGCTGTAGCAATCCTAAACCGCACAACAGACTTTGCTGGCTCATCATTCCAAAAAGGCCAAAAGCTATTTGCCAACCCAAGCGGCTCTGCATTGGCAACGTCAGGCACATACCGTGTTGGCTATGCAACTGATGGTGACACAATCCTAGTAACAGGAGATCCAAGCTAATGACCAAAGCAAGAGACTTAGCAGACCTAATCAGTGCAGGTAATCCGCTTGCAGATGGTTCGATTGAGGCGGCAGACATCAGCGATGTTACAGCTACGGCTGCGGAGCTAAACAAGCTAGACGGTCTGACTGCATCCACGGCAGAGCTAAACAATGTGGTTGGCTCAACAAGCGCACTACAATCACAGCTAGACAACATCAGTGTCACATCTGGTAGCCTTACCAAGTCATTCACGAATGGTGAGACAGCAAGCATTACTCTAAGTTCTGCGCTCTCTACTGCCCCTGTTGTTGGTGTTATTAAGGAAATAGCACAAAGTGGCGTATCATCTAAAGGTAATTGGGATGTTGATGCCACAGCTTCTAATTATGATCTCCACAATACAGCTTACAGTACCACACTTACGCCAAGCAATGCATCGGCTGATGGTACATTTACACTAGGCACTGGTTCTTTTGCATCAACAGATGTTGGTAAACAGATTGAAGGTAATGGTGGTGTTGCAATCCTTACTGGCACAAATGGTTCATATTCTATTGTGACTAACTTTACGGATACAAGTGCCATTGCTTCTGGCTTTTGGTCAATGAGTGGTATTAAATCGGCTGGTGCATCAAGTGGTTTATCTATGGCTGGCTTGGCAACAAGCGGTGATTATAGCGTAATTGAAAGTGCTAATGGACATAGCGCAACAAGAAGCACATCCAATCATATTTCTGGTGGCAACCAAGGTATGTTTATTGGTGACAATGGCACAAAACTATACGTTGTAAATTCTACGGATGACACCGTTTATCAATGGGATTTTGGCACGGCTTGGGATTTGTCTACCGTCCCTGCTGGCGCAACTACCAGTAAATATGTTGGCAGCAATGATGGCGGCCCTGTTGATATACATTTTAAATCTGATGGAACAGTAATGTATATGGCTGGACAGGATGGGGATAGAGTACATCAGTACAATTTAAGTACAGCTTGGGCGGTAAATACAGCAAGTCATAATGGCAGCTTTAGTGTGTACGCAAGCACTAGAGTAAATGGTGGGTTTAATGGATTTTATTTTAAACCAGATGGAACAAGGTTTTGGACAGTATGTAGAAACACAGATCGTGTAACTGAATGGGGGATGTCTACCGCTTGGGATGTTACTAGCAGTTACTATGTTAGAGATACTCCTATAGCTAGTATTGATACATACCCTATTGATATTCAATTTACTACAGATGGTTTAACAGTTTATATTGCAGGGGATAATGATAAATTTAGAAAGTGGAACCTTACAACTGCTTGGGATTTTAGCTCAGGAACACATGACACAACCTTCAATAAAACAATTTATCTAGGTGTTGCTACTGCGCAAGCTAGTGGTGGATTTTATATTAATGACGATGAAACAAAATTATACATTAATAATGGTGGATATAATGCTGTCTATCAGTTTGATATTGGTCAACTCATACAACCCACATCACAGTACCACATAGGCGTTACCAATAGCTCTGGGCAAATAGACAGCCAATACTGGACAGACATCAACAGCATGACTGCCGATCAAACATTGGGTGATTATGGTGAAGCATACTATGCAGTATCCACAGATGATCGCACTACTTGGTCAGTCGCAAAGGCAAGCGATGGTGTTCGTCCTATTGTGAGAGATAATGCGGGTACTTGGCAGTATAATAGTCAGGAAAGTTCTAGCACCGTTGGTTGGGACGTTGCGAATGGTACTTACGACAATAAGAACAGATTCCTTGACGGTAGTATAAATGGCTTTGAGATTAGTAATGATGGGACAAAGATATACTACGTCAAAAACAACTTACTAACTTACCAAAGAACTTTGTCTACAGCTTACGATGTGTCTACGGCAGGTGCTGAATCTTCATTAGCTACAAACTCTCAAGACGGTGATCCAAGGGATGTTACTCTTTCGGCAGACGGTACAAAAATGTATATGCTTGGAGATACAAGTAATAGCATCTACCAATACACTCTAAGCACCGCTTGGGATATTACTACAGCAACCTATGCAAGCAAATCATTTGATATGACATCCCAAGACACTTCTCCTTTTAGTGTTGATTTTAAATACGATGGTACTCGTATGTGGGTGTTGGGTAATCAATCTAAATATATTTATCAGTTTGATCTCTCAACTGCATGGGATGTTTCAACAGCATCTTATAATAATGTTTCATTCTTAACGACTTCAGCGGGTCTTGTGTCTGCTCCTAAAGGTATTGTTGTTAAGTCTGACGGTTCTGAATTATACATGGTTGATAGTGATTATGACAGACTTTATGTTTATAATTTTGGCACAAACTTTGATCTGTCTACCCTTACATATAGCAATACTGCTTTTGACCACACGGCACAAACTACTAACCCACGGGATATAGCTTTTAGCAATGATGGGCAGAAAATGTATGTTATAGACTTTAGTAACTATGTCTATCAATACAGCACTGACACTACTGTAATTACTTACAGTACTGCAACCACATGGACTAACGCCACAACTAACGATGAGTTCTATGCATTACAGGAAGCACTAGGTGCT
>Ga0194022_1000015_pt1 | contig 25538 bp, 10 predicted proteins | sample IW29Aug16_MG_FD_144483 | JGI IMG/M metagenome (GOLD analysis project Ga0194022, IMG submission 144483) | Freshwater microbial communities from the Broadkill River, Lewes, Delaware, United States - IW29Aug16_MG | ecosystem: Environmental > Aquatic > Freshwater > River | place: USA: Delaware...
AACTTTTATTTCCAGAACAGGGGCACCTAATTGTCTTAGACAATAATCTATCAATCCTTGTCTTGTGCTTGGTTTTGCCACTAGTATTCTCCTCCATTAATAGTGCTTGTCCATACAGGAGTTCCTATTCCTGCTGTTTCTAGTGTTGTTAATATATAGTTACTTGTATCTATAGCATTTGCCGTACTTGCAGAACTTACTAATTTTCCGGCATTGTCAAAATACCCGATTCCATTAGGTGGATTATAGTCACCAAATTCATAGTATAAACCATTAGTAACACTTATAAAACCGACGATACTTAAATCACCATCAATTTCTACATCTCCATTTAATTCTGATGTTCCAGAAACATACAGATCGTCTTTTACAAATAAATTACTACCAACATAAAGATCATTACCTGTTGTAGTGATACCCGAAAAAGTGCTTAATCCAGATACAGATAAATTATTGAGTGTTGTTTGACCATTAACATTAACATCTGAAGCAAAAGTTGATGCCCCAGATACAGTTAATCCATTTAAAATATCAACAGCAGCATTAATATCGAGATCGGAAGCAAAAGTTGATATTCCAGATATTTTTAGTCCAGATCCAACATTCAAATCTTTTCCAATTCCTACACCGCCACTAACAACTAAAGCTCCATTAGTTGGTAAAGTGGAATTTGTATCATTTTCGAAATATGCAATACCTTCAATAGTTGTTGATGATGAATCAATGACACTTGTCATTATAAATGTTTGGGTTTGCAAATCCCAAACTAGGATCATCCCATCCTGTGTTTTTAGATCGGTATTTACATCAGCAAGATTAATTAAGCTTACCGATCGTGGTACACCGGCATTATTAGATAGTACTTTAACTACATTTTGAGGTCCAACCCTAGCTTTTATAGATGACGTTCCAACCCTAGCTTTTATAACTGACATTATCGAGTTACTCCTGGCCTTACTAATGCCGAACCTTCAATAAGTTTTACCACATTTCCATCTGGACGAGTTGCTTTTACATCATAAACATATCGTCCCTCTTTTAATGCTGCTGTTTGGGAAGATGTTAATGATACTGAAATTTGTCCACTTGTTGGAGTTTCAATGATAATGCTGAAAGATATTGAAGTAGAACTTGTATATGTTTTTCTAAGTTTTGATTCTACCGTGTAATCGGTCAAATCTAAAATATCATTTGTTACCGTGTCTTCCAATATAAACGTAGTATCAAAATTAAATCCCTGCTCAATTACTATATTTGATACAAATACTGCCATTATTCAGATTAGAATATGTTCCTTTAGATATTTATATTATTGGATATGGAAGGTCTTATTTATTCAGAAAATCTTTAAGTAAAGATTTTATTTCTTCAATATCACGTTTCATATCATCCAACTCTTCTTTTTGAGATTTTTGAGACTCAATTCTTTTAATTCGTTGATTATAACCTAAAGTATCGTAATTGATGATGGCACCAGTATCCCCATCTCGATAAAGATGTGGATGATCTTTAACTTTAATTAATTTTGTCATTTCAATGCAAGAGTTCTAAGGTCTCTAATTATTGGATAGTTTGCCTGATCGCTAGAGGACATAACAACTTTAATTCTATATCCACTAAAATCTGGAAGATTATTTGCAGTAAATTCATATTCTAGATACTGACCTTTCTCACTTGCAGGAACTCTAACATCAGGTCTTCCATCATTTAATGCTGCATCTACAACTCTCAAGGATCCTTCCGAAGTTGATTGTAAATTATTGTATCCTGGGAATAATTCAAATTCCTGTTCAATTCCTATAGAATCCTCTCTAACTAAACTATAAAGAACTCTAATATCTGCTGGATCAGGTCTGTAAGCAGTCAATATGACTTTAAGAGAATCTGCTGGTTGTGCAAGAGTTATTGTATTCGAAACATAAACAGATTCGTGAGGATCTGCAGAAATTGAATTTACTCTAGAGTCTCCTGCATAATTTGTTATCGGTTTGTTGATATTGTCAGAAATAAATTCTACCGTAGAGTCATTAATGAATATCATTGGAGAAAGATTTTCATTAGATGTATTTAAAGTCAATGTAGAATTGAAAGATCTTCTTCCAGATACATTGTCAAATGCAGATTGATTTAGTTCATTGACTCTAGAACAAACCATACGAACAGAACTTAAATCGTTTTCTTGATTTGGAGTTACTGGTTCAATATTATTTGCCAAATTGAAAGAAACTTCATTACCATCAACACTTGTTCCTGAAGTACTTCTAATATTTGCAGATACTGAAGTTTGTCTTCCTGGAGATAAAATATTAAATCTTGGATTAATTCTGTTGAATAATATATTTTCAGTTGCTTTGATTTCATTTCCTCCACCAATTAATTCCGAAGCAAATGATACTTGGGGATAAGTTCCGTCAGTAGATCTATTATTACTACTGATAGATTTTCCTTCTATAGTTGATGTTGTTCCTCTATCAATCTCAATATAATATGAATTACTTTCAATTCCAGTATCGGAAATATCATAAACTACATTATTAATTCTTCGTAAAGATATTCCAGCAAATTCATATTTAAATACTTTTGCACCAACCTCATGATTTTCTACAATACCTTCTATTGCTCTTGCCTTGACAGTCAATTGATTTGAAGATGCGGCACTATATTCAATAACTTCATCTCCAATTTTAATATATCCCAAATTTGTTGCACTTACTGGTTGTCCCTCAAAAGTTTCGAACACTGAAGAATCTTCAACCTGAATGAATCCACCCAATCCAATTGTAAAATCAATACTTGCCCTTAAAGTAGATGGTGCAGTATCAGATTCAATATCGTTCAACTTAACTTTATTATTGTTTGCATACATCCCATGATTAAAATGCTGAACCTGCAAATAATTTCCAGAATTTAATCCGGCATCTGGGGTTGAACTTGTAACATTTGTCGATGCTAGAGAGATAGTTGTGGAATCTGTATCATAATAAACTAATGGACCAGTCGGAATTGATCCTTGAACATTAGTAAGATATAATGTGTCAATACCATTAATTTGAGATATTGTAATAATAGCATCTCTTCCAGTTTCATTTGATCCATTTTCAATGGTAATAATATCACCTTCTTGATATCCATTTCCAGGATTGTTTATCGATAAACCAGTAATAGCACCATCGGAATCGATAGAGTCAATATCCAATGTCAAATTGGTTCCCTGACCAAAAACATTAAGAGTAGAAACATTACTACGAGATGTGTAACCTGTACCTGCATTCGTTGTCGTGATTCCAGAAACAGAACTTCCCGTAGAAACAATAGTTCCAAAAGAGTTTCCTGCACCTGCAATTCTTCTTCCGGAAGTTAAAATATTGAGTAATGAATCTCCAGAAGAAATTGTAGTAATTCCAAGAGTTACATTTTTTGGTAGTGCTGTAAGGGCATTATTTTGTAGAGTTGGAACATATCCATTACTCTCATCAAGTGGAGGGTTGCCAAAATGTACGATACCGATACTTGATGCAAATCTTGCCTTATAGAGTTTAAATTTAAGATCAGATTCTTGTGCAGGAGTCCATGTAGATCCATTTTGAGACTTGAATAAACTTCCAAGTGCAAATTGTTTTGAATATATTATTGCCTCAGAATCTGGCAAACTCTGAGTATCAATAGTTTTCTCTCCCATTTTTGCAGTCCAAACCTCATATTGATCCGAATTTGGTGCAAGTAAGACAATTGCATATTCTTGTCCTGGAGCAAGATAAATTGGATAATCAAACTTAACTCTGGTTGGAACTTGTCCGTTATTGGATACTGAGATTTCATCTGGTGATAAAGTTTTTGCCTCTCCAATAGAATTTAAAGTAGGAATTCCCAATTGAACAGTTCTTATTTGAACTGTAAGTGGTTGATTGCCACTCGGTTTTGATGCGAAAAACAGATCTATTTCTGTCAAGAATACTCCATTATCATCATCATTATCTCCACTAAAGTCCGGAGCCTCAATGTCTCTACCAACAGTAAAAGTTTGGGCTAATGGATCTGATCTTCTTACTCTAGTGTTAATAGTAGTTGTAGTAATTGTGGTTACATCTTGCAATGCTCTGAAAGTTCCATTAGCAGTATAAGTTGCATCTCCAGATGAAATGAGAGTGCTTCCTGGTAATGGAGTTTGATTTGTAGAACTACTACTCAGTCTATAAGTTTTCTTGCCGGTAAAAATTCTTGGATTTGGTGCTGGATTTGTATGTGGATCTTTAATAAAGAATGAACCAAATAATGTACCATTTACATCAGAAATTAATTTGATATCTTTCACATACGCAATTGCGCCACTAGTCTGACCAACTATCTTTGCACCTTTTTCAATATATCCACTAAAATCTCCTTGTGCTTCAGCAGACAGAGAATTTAAATCTATGTTTATAGTCTTTGAAGACTGACTATATCCAGAGGGTATGGATTCTGAAGTTATGTATGGATTAATAGAATAAGTTGTTGTCGGAGAATTAAATTTTCCTGTTTTATGATTAGATGATGCTAATCTAAATGTTCCTATTCTCTCTTCACCATTAAATACCCTTACAGTTTCTCCAACTTGGAATGCTCCATTAGAAGATCCATAGTTCTGTAAAGTGGATGAATTTGCAATTTCAATAAGTTTTGGAATAAAATCCAAATTACTATGATTATCTAAGAATTGATAATGTCTTGCAAGAGGTCTGAAAAGAGTTCCAAAAAATGAAACGTTTCTTGAACGAATATATTTTTCTGTTCCTGAAGAAACAAGAACAGTTTCGGTTGAAGTTGAAACTGAAATTCTTGGAGGGAAAAGTTCTCTGAGTGGTGGAAGTCTTCCACCTTCTTGACGAATAAAACCAAATATATTTGTAACTCCGGCTCTTTGGAAGGCTGCTTGCCAAACCTCCCCAATACCCACATCTCTGGATCGAGTTACGCTTCTTTCAATAGTACGGGGTTGAATTTTTATAGTTCTTACCCAAGTATCGGATTTTGGAGAAAGATTGATTATTCCATTATATTCTACAACATGGAATGGGTTTACGTTTTCAACTCTTGTTGCGAAAGACTGATTTAACCAATCAACAGAATCATATTTTAAAGTAATTGCATTACCAGTTTTTTGTACATTTGGATCTAATAAATCATAATTTTCTGTCAAATCTAATTCATTTTCTGCAATTTCTATTGCGGGAATAGGTCTTTGCTGTAAAGAATTTCTAATTGCAAATGGTCTGAGTTCACCTCCAATAATATTGGCACTCGTTAAATTATTGTCAGACAGTGATTTATCACTAAAATCATCTACAAATATTCCACTCTTAAATCTATTATTTCCTTGAGAATCTTCTATTCTTAAAGACTCTGTATTAAGTTCCAATAAACTTAAAGAAGTAACTCTCTCAAGATTTTCAATTCTGGTTTCCAGAGTACCAATGTCTCTCATCGTATATCTTCTATTATCTACCACATTAATAAAAGCATCATCTACATTATACAAATATGCAGGAAGACTAATTTCTGCCAACTGCATCAAACTAGGATCTTCATTTGATGGTGGAACAGGTTCTGTAGAAGAAATTCCCTTTCTAACAATAACGCTTCCAAATTTATCAAGATATACTCTATCAATTCTTGGCAGATAAAAATCATATCCAATCAAAGATCCTTCACCAGGTTTCAATACAAATTTTGGATCTTCTGTTCCAAAATTCCTTGAACTAAAATCGAATGGTGATGATGTTATTCCTGAAAATTTCTGAACTCTTGGTCTAAAATCGAGAGTATCTGATGCCCTAACATTTCTAGATCCTATATTTGGAATATCCTCAGAGAACCTGTCAGCATCGTAACTAAGAACAGTAAATACATCCCCATTATCGGATGATGGAACACTATAATAATCATAAACCACTAAAAGTTTTCTTTCTGGTATTTGACTACCAACTCTGACTAATCTAGAATAATCATAATACTCATCTCTTTGACCTTTATCTAGGGTAAAATTATTCGTGATATTTTTATATTTTCCGAGAGTTATTTGTTCAAGTGTAGAAACTATATTTGACTCTTTGAAAGTTACGTTTTCTCCAACAGATAATTTTTTATCATTAAGATATACAATACCAAGATTATTTGAAGATGGTTTTGTGACAATTCTTGCTAATGCTCCACTATCAGAACCAATAATATCTTCACCTATAATTGCGTCAGTATCAACTTGGGATATTGTAGGAAATTGAATTCTATCTAAAGTTGGGTCTGAAGTATTTGTAGATTCGTATACTGCAAGAACTTTAGAAACGTCAGGGACATTTAAAGAAATTTGATCGTCTTGAACTCTAAGTCCATAATATGGATTAAAAGTTAATCCATCAGCAATAGAATCACTAGTTCCTGCCCCAGAACGAGAAAGAGTGGAGAAAGTTACAAAACCTACAGCACTTCTTGCATATTCTTTGATTTTACTCCGAATACCATTCTTTTTGAGAGTTGCATTTACAACGACATCACTACCATTATCCAATCCTGTAATAGTTACATCATTTCCACTTAAAAAGAAGGAATCGGATGTAATTGTTCCAATTCCACCACTATTATAGTGTACAGAATATCTTTCTTGATCAAATGCTTCAAATGATGCACTAGTAATTCCAGTTACACTGGATAAGTTAAATGTTACTGAATTTCCAGAAATAGTTAAAGGTCTGATTTGTCTAGTTACAGAAAGTTGAGAATCTGAAAGATTGACTGAAGAAATGTTGAAATCTGGAAGATTTGCATATAAAAATGCATTCTCACTATTTCTTAGTTCTGGAACTGCAAGTTCAATATTGTAAGTTCCATTTGATCCAATACCACCTTCAAAAACTCCAGACACAGTGTTAATTGAAGTTACTGCTATTGATACTAAATTTCCTGATATACTATCAACTCTATTATATCTTAAATTTGTTCCATCCTGATATTTAACAACATCCCCAACCTTAATGCCAGTAAAAAGTTTTCCTGGACTTGTTAAAGTAGTTCCTGCAATACTAACTTGACTAATTCCTTGAATTTTCTTTCTACTCAGAACAGTATCTGCAGTAAATGGAGTTGAAACTAGTCCAGTTTGAGAAACGGATTTAATATCTCTAATTCCATAAACAGTAAACTCTTTAATACTCAATGCAGTATCAACACCATTAATTGTCACCTGCTCATCAGCAACAAAAGTTCCTGATGTTTGATAGATATTTAAAGACGTGCCACTGCCTGCAGCAACTGCATATCCACTTGCACCACTACTTTTTCCTCTTATAAAAGAAGTTTTACGAATTTCTGTGCCGGTTACACTTCTGTTAAATGTTAAGTTGGTGTATGTCTGAATATCGTATAGATATAAGTCCCATTGAGTTGTTGCATCAGAATATGCAGCATCTGTTAAATTGAAAGTATATACTCTTGCTTGTCCTATAGTTTGTGGAGTATCACCTTTAAATTGACTTTTTAACTCAATAGTTTCATTTTCTTCTGGTGCTCCTGCAACATTATTCACCCTCAAAAGATGTCCCATCTCAAAAGGAACATTAATGTTTGAAACATTTTGGGTGTCTCTTGGTTTTTCTACGTCAATTGTTGCTGTTGCATCTAATTTGACATCATATCCAGCAACATATGCTTTTCCAGGAGATACCTGAACACACATTAAATCATCTGATGGTATATTTCCCTGTTCTGTAGTCTCATTCTCTAAAAATATGCCATCGTTATCTATTCTATCATTCAGAGAATTGGCAATATTTAATCTAAATTCATCGACAGTATAATGTCCAGACTCATCAAAAGTTCTTTCTGCAATATAATCTCTGATTAAGTTGTAAATCGATTTGTTGACGATTTTTTTAATTTTTCCATCATCAACTCTAAGAATTTCTATGAAATCAGTATCATTAAAATCAGATATTGATTTTTTTATTAGAGTTAAATCTATTTTAAATCTATCAGCTCCTGGTGCAGCAAAATTGGTAAATCCTTTTGCATTATCATATAATGATTCATCATCTTTTGCATTAACAATAGTTTCTGATATTTTTAAACCAACTCTGTATGATGGATTGTTTGTATAATAATCTAATATAAGAGTCTGCTTAGAAACATTTACGAAGTTTCCCCTTACAAAATAAACTCCATCATCAATAGAAGCTGCAGATCCTGTAGATGTTGCATTCAATTCTATCAAAGAAGCAAATGGAGTTCCTGCAGTAATGGTAGTGTTTCCATATACTACATTTTGAGATGCAATTAACTGTTCTCCATCTTGGAAAGATATTGTCTCCGAATCATTTCCTGCTGCTGAATATTTTACATAAATTGTAACATATTCTACTAAATCACTGTCAGTTGTTAATGCAACATTTTTGATTGTAGCACTAACTCCAGATGATCTTCCTGTTATGGTTGTTCCAATAAAATTCTTAATGTAGATTGAAATATCTACTCCAAGATTTGATGAATTTAATTTGACCGCAGAATAATCATTATCAAAAGTTATAGATCCTGGAAGGACCATAGAACCTTCTTTGAATATATTGCTTCCAAAAGTCTCTACTTGATTTTGTAAAATAGACTGGAGAGTTGTCAGTTCTCTAGCTTGAACTGGATATCCTGGTTTAAATAAAACCTTATAAAAGTTTTTATCCTTATCAAAATCGTCATAATAAGGACTGATATTTAAGTCGGTTTTTTGTGCCATCTTTTTTAGAATTCCAGAATGATTTTAACGTCTTCTTTTTGTCTAGAGTCTCTCTGAACAACGGGTCTATTATCAATATAAATTATATCCCCTGTCTTTTTATTTATCTCTGGATTTGCAAGTCCATTTGTAAATGTAACTCCCAAATTAATCTGTTTTAAATTGAGTGTCATCACATTACCATTTACATTAGTATCAACTACTCCATTAGATCCTCCAGAAGATATAAAAGATATTTCTTTGTTATTGACAAATTTTGCAATATTTTTAGTCTCAAGACTTTCTGTTTGGTCATTTTTATTACCAAAGCACAATGACCTATCTTGATAATACTTAAGAATTTTAGTTTCTTTATCAAAAGAAGCAACGTATCCTTTAGCTATAATATCATTACCTTGATTTTGTTGTATTTCTTCTCCAATTACTACATTTCTAGATTCTGTCAATGCAACAGAATATAATGATGAAAAAGTACTTCCCGTAAAAGTTGTTCCTGTTGATACATTTGTTTCCGAAAATGTTTCTGGATTTTTTATAATTCCAACTTGTGAAAATTTTGTATCTATTGGAAAATCTTTAGTAGAGTCATCAAATCTTGCATAAATGAGCACTTTATCTGCACCTAATTCTTGATAGATATCATACCCATGTCCCTTTGATGGAGGAATAATTGGAATTAATTTTGCCGGATTTGATGTATTGGGTAGATCAATAATACCATAAGTATATCCTCTTCCACCTTGAGTTACAACAACATCAGTTATAACACCATTTGTCGTTTCTATAGAAACTTGTCCACCCTCACCATCACCTAAAATATTCGCAGTTTGGTTAGTATATCCAGCCCCAACATTTTCAATATATACTTTCTTTATTTGATTATTATTACTTTCAGAATTCCCACCATCTCTTATTATTTCAATTTCAGAATCTGTAGTTGTTGTCCAATTATTTGGGATTACAATATACTCTGTAGAATCAAATTTAATAACATCTGATGGAGAAATTCTAAACAAATATTTCCATCTATATCCATCAGAATATTTAACTGGTTCTACATCAGTGTGGTTTGGTTCAAGTGAAGATGCTGCTACAGTTGGATTTAATCCAGAAGAACCATTATCAATGCAAATATAAACTTTAAATTCACTTGTTATTACATAATAATTTGCATCATACAATCTAACCGTTTTACTGACTGGAGATGAATTTCCTTGTCTATAATCATGCCTATACATATCATAAGAATTTCCTGAAATCCATTCAACCTTTCTTACAACTCTTCTAGCATTATCTGCAGGTATTTTTTTGCCAAAAAGACTTGTATCCCTATAATGAGATAAATATTGAAAATTATCTACTGGATTATTTGCTGAACTAGTATTCCAAGTATCAGTTCTGCCAAATCCAGTCGCAGTTGGATTTGATAGTCCTAAAAATGCATAATAAGAATTATTACTGATAGACTCTACAAAGGAACCAGCATTCAATATTCTAAATTGATCTGTTACGAATGCAGCCATATTGATAGTTTTTTAGATATTTATACGATAATTTTATATTTCAATTTTGGGAAGTGCTCCAGTTTTTCTAATTCCAATTCCTCTTCTTTGAATCGTTGGGTATGTTGAAAGACCAGAAACAATATTTCCAGTAACTCCGATAGATATTGGACTTGAGGATCTTGTTCCTCCAGATAATCTTCCCCATGAATATTTTCCGACTGGATTTGATGCATTTCCAGTTGTCCCAATTCCGATTATATTAGAATCCGATTTTACATTACAAGTTAAGATTCCTATTGTAGAACTATAAGACCAATCTGAGATATAATATATATTGTCTAAACATGTGGTTCCGATACCAACAATTTCAGAATCTGAACTATTGATTGATGTAACTCCACTACCAATTTGAGTATCATAGATGTAAATAGGATATCCAGTTGATAATCCAGTAAAGTTATTGCTGGCAATCGTGAATTGAAGTGCTAATGGATTTCCTCCTGTTCCTGTAGTTGTTGTAATTCCAGTTACAATACCTGAGAATCCTTCAATATTAGTAAATCCTGTAATTTTTTCAATATTGAGATTTGGTGTTTCTGCAAATATAGTAGGGGCAACCGTATATCCAGATCCAGGATTTGTAATAGTGACTGAAGTAACAACCCCAGCAGTAACTGATGCTGTTGCTGTAGCAGTTGTTCCTACACCTACCGGAGAAGTAAATTTCAACTCTATAGTGGTTTGATCTGGGAGATATCCAAAACCTGGATTAGTCGTGGTTATACCACTAACCGCACCACCACCAATTGTGGCAGTAAATGTAGCAGTAATTGGATTTGTATTTTCAATAATTAATCCATCGCATGGTGTGGAGTTATCAGTATATCCATTATCTGTTTCATAACTAAACAGTTCAGAGTTTTCAATAAACACTTCAGTATCAGATGTAGATACGTCTTTAATAATTCTTGCAACAGGATGTATTACTGCTTCTAAAGAATCTCTTGACTTATAGACATATTCACCATTAATTTTTCTTTCAGTTTTTTGCTTTGTCCAAGAAACAGGTTTGTAAATTGTTTCATCAATTCCAAGTCCAAAATATCGATTAGTTTCAATAGTATCAGAAGATGATATATCGTAAACTGTTCTTTCATCCTGTGTTATTGTGTTGGGATATATGTTATTGCTAATAACTTGGACAATATCACCTCTTTCTATAGTTGTTTTTACATCTTCACTTTCGGAATCAACTCCTTTAGTACCTCTGTAAAAATAAATTTCAATATCGTCTTCTGGCAATGGAGCCTTTGTAAATGCAAATGAGGTCCCACCTTCAAATATGTAGTTAGTTACCGGTTCTTGAATAATGCCGTTAATGAAAATTATTAATACATTATTAATATTTTTCTCAATTGCAGAATTTTCTTCGGGTTCTATACTAAGAAGTTCTGAATTGTAGAATAATGGGAATCTAGTTCTTGTTCCATTTTGATATTCTTTAATAGAATCAATATAATCAAGTTCTCCAAACTCCCAAGCAGCAAAGCTATCGGTATATGTATCAACTACAGTGATTGTAAAGTCTGATAATGGAGAAGAAAGTGAAGCGTCTGTAACTAATCCGACAGGTTTAAACACATCACCCTTTCTAAATGCATATCCAGGTCTTGAGAATTTGACTTCTGTTACTTCGAAATAAGTAGACCCTATTCCAGTAGAACCTCCAACCTTAAGATCTACCAATAATCCAATTCCAGTTTCAGTTGTTGCTCCAACTCCCAATCTAGATACTCCAATAACAGGAAGATTTTTGTAAGATGGATCAGATACAAATATTTGTGGATTATTATATCCATTTCCTGGTTCATCAATATTAAATGATAATGTACCACCAGCACCAACTGTTGCTGTTATTTCTGCTGGAATTCCAGAATGTCCCTCTTCAAAAACACTTACTCCAATAGAAACTAGTCCATTATATCCAGATCCAAGATTATCAGTTGTCCCTAATCCAACAGATACGATAGTTCCACCAACACCCACAACAGCAGTTACAGAAGCACCTACAAGTGGAGCAAAACCAAGTCCTGGAGTGGATCCATAAGAAACTATGATACCTCCTCTTGGAGTTTCATTTACATTAATGTCATAGTCGGAGATTATGTATTGAAGTGGATCATCTGGATTAGTAATTCCAGAAAATTCTATAGTAGATATTCCTGCAATAGAATCTTCCAAAATTTCATAATTAAATACTGATGGATTATTTTGAGTTTTTGGTGATTGATAAATGCTATTAATGAAAGCAAGACCACTTCCACCAGAAGTTCCAATTCCAGTAGTATTTGCTCCACCAACAGTTAATGTAAATGTTCTACCAATTCCTGTAAACTGGTCGGATATGTCATCATAAACTTTATTGCCACTATAATCTGATCTAAGAAATGCCAGACCAGTAAATGATGATGTTTCGTAATCTAGGTTATATTTTGTTTTATCAATCTGTGGATTGCCTCTAGGTGCTTCTGAAAAATGAATTTCATCATCGACAATATTAAATGATCCTCTATAAACATTGACTAAACTACTATCTGTATGAGATGATGCAGAAGATCCAACAAATCCTCTATCAACTTCAACCAAGTTGATAGTTCCAACATTTGTAATCGGGCCAATATTCGTTGTTCCCAATCCAACATTAGTCACTCCCATATATTCATCATCAATTAATAATATATCTCTTGGTCTAATTGAAGATATTCCAGATAATGATACAATAGTAGTATTAATTCCTAATGAACCTCCAACATTGCCAGATAAAGAATATTCTATTCCTGTAAATGCTATGGGATATTGTACTAACTTATCAACAGTGATGATACACTTACTATTTCTCTTTGCCATAGTAAATCTATGAGCATTTCCTCCACCTAATGAAGTAAATGTTGTACCAATACCACTTTGAGCATCATTAAGTGTTGTTGCAACTTTAAATGTATCCTCTGACAATTTAATTGCATATACTGTTGATGGCAAATCTCCACTTGGTGTTTCCATTACACTAGTCGCAACACCGACGATTGATGAGTCGGCAGTATAAATTAATTCTTCCCCAGTCATAAAATAGTGATTTGGAATTGTAAATATTCCAGTATTTGCTACAAGAGATGTTGAATTTGGATTGAATTGTTTTGAGAAAATTGGAATATTATCACTGGTCAATTTGAAATTGGTTTTTATAATTCTATCGAGATTGATAGCATTATAAAACTTTTCATCAATACTTTCTGTTACTGATCCATAAGTCAAATCATCATAGTCATTAAGAATATCAAGATCAGAATACAATGATCTATTAAATACTTCAATATCAATTTGTCCTGTTTGTTCTGAATCTGGATAGAATTTTAATAATAAATTACCTCCAGATATTTCTCCACCAAACGTTCCAATTCCTGAAGCATCATCCAAAAATTCAGTATTAGATGCTGAAAGAATAGGCAATTGTTGAGTATAAACATTTGTCCCATCAGAAATCATCATAACTTGATGAAGTGCTTTAGTGGATCCTATGCTGACTTGAACTAAAGATTTTGAAGCATTGAATAATCCACTATCCAACGAATGTACCGTTGTTACTGCAGCACCTACTGTAGAATAATAAGTTGCATTATAGGTAGCACTTCGTTCTTGTCCATCAGATTGATCAGAAGATTTGAATCTATAAGTTCCTGCTCCAAGAGCAGTTGTTCCAAATCCAACAATGTTACTTCTTATTTTAATTTCTTCTTCGGAATCGTTTTCATATAATACAGATAAAACTCCTCCACTTAACTCTGAACGGAAGCTTCCTATAAAATCACCAGTAAAGGATGATAAGGTATTATCAATATAATATTCTGAAGTAAATGAATCTGTATCATTATGTGTGATATACAATCTCACATAATTCATTTCTAAAGTATCTTCATTAATTATTTGTGTATTAATATATAATGATCTAACATCTGAAGAATCTAATGAAATTAGAGTTGTTGTTCCTACCCCAACTACAGTATTTTCTACAATAACAGACCCAGTTAAGTCGATAAGTCCAATTGATGTTGTTCCTATCCCAGCAAATGTTTCATTAAACACTTGCCTGATAATTTTTACATCATAATTTGTATTGAATGGGTCATTTGGATAAAATTTCAGGAAAGTTTCATCAAATTCATTTTCATCTATATCAAACGAACCGTAAGGAGATGTTGAATTGTATAAAGATTCATTTTCGACAATAGTTGTGTTAACACCATCACTAAGAATTGTGATATCAGTCAATTGAATTTCACTATTATCTTCACTAGTAACTCTAATCAAATAATTATAATATAATTCATCATCAACTTCTTCTATTGTTAAAAATTCAGTATTTTCTGCTTCTGAATTTGAAAATTGATCACTAATATCATCAATCTTTAAAACATTAAGGTTTTTTAAAGTCGTATAATCGGAAAGTTTCTTGTTTTGGAACTTTAAGGATTTTGATTTTGAATCTACAACATTGACATCAATAACATTGTCAAAATTGTTAATAGTATCAACTCTTTTTTCATCAATAACATCATATATGACTACAAAACCATCATCAGTTGTTTCTGTCCCCGCAGTTACATTCTGAGATATTTGAGTATCTGCAAAGTTTTTCAATCCACTTGTATGAACTAAATTTTCGACTGGTGATTGCTGATCATTATATGTTATTGAACTTTTTATAGAATATGACAAGTTTTGATAATAGTCATTATTTTCTAAAACTTGATAATCTTCACTTAACTTGCCAATTTCATTATCCCATCCAATATTTTTTAAATTGGAATATCCAACATTAAAATATCCTTCATTTATACGTAATGATTCGATTGTAGCAATAGTGCCAGATTGATTTCCAGTAATAACTTCTCCTAAAGATAATTCATATGATCCGGAAACTTTTATGGAATTTTCTTCATTTTTTGCTACTACTAAGTCTCTAATAATTCCATTAGATGATAATTTTTCACCAATAAAAAATTCAGATTCTTTCTGTGATACTTTAAATGTAGGATAATCAGTTTTGTTAATTATAACACCACTGAAATCTTGAATTACTTTCGCATTACCAGTATTTGTAGTAAGTCCAGATACACTGATTCTTACTTTATCATTGACTTCACTATCATCATAACTATCTACGTTTAAGAATTTATATCCAAGATCTGAAGAATTAAATCCGTCTCCATCATCACCAGTCTTTTGAATCCCTTCAATAAAAACTTGATCTCCAGCATAAAATGGTTGTGTAGAAAATCCACCTATTGGAGTAGATATTATACAATCAAAGGTCTCCGAATCTATAGATTCAACTTTTTCAATTGAAATTCCGTTGCTATTATTAGTAGTAAAGATCTCTACAGTATCATCAGGTAAACCTTTTGGTTGTACTAAAATTTCTATAGAAGAAATTGCAGATCCTGTTATTTTTGCATTTATTAATCCAGATTGTATCTCATCTCTTGTTGTAGAATTTATGATGGTAATTGTTGGAGCCGTTGTATATCCGTCACCCCCATTAATAATCGATATTTGATCTATCGTACTAAAGTCTTTTAATATGAGATTTGGGGATGCATTAACTTTGGGTCTTAATGTTTTATCGGAGGAATATGTAAACCTATTACTTATAACTTTTGTTTCCTTAATAGATCCAATTTTATTTGATTCAAGATTTACAATCAAATCTGATCCTGATACAGAATTTACTGATTTTAGGATAGGTGATTTTTTATATCCAGATCCTTTTGATAAAATGTTGAATGAGTTAACGGGCCCGGATTCATTTGTTGATGTTGTTGAGTATTCTAAAACGTCACATTCGGATGAAGAATATGAAAGACTTTCTGGTTTTTTATCAATAATTATATTGAAAGTAGTTGTACCTATTCCAACAATGGAATATGTCCCATCATATGTACTATTTTTATATTTTATGCTGGAATAATTTTTAATTTCAGTATCAGAATCTAATAATACTCCATCTTTTTCTAAAGTATAATATAGTTCTTCTGGAATTTGAGAACTATATTTTAATGTTAATGATGCGTCAGTAGAAACACCCACCGTTCCTACACCAGATACATTAAAAGTGTTTGTAGATCCTGTAGAAATAAATTCATTATTAAATTCATTATCAGTAAATATTTTAAATTTGTATCCAGATAAAGATGTATCTGATAAATCAAATACTAAATCATTGTTTTTGATTGGATTTATTTCTGGATTTATTAATGAAATAAATTGAGAAGAACCTCCAGATGAAGTAAAATCAATAGTAACTGGTGGATTTTGTTGACTATCAAAATATGTTTCGCATAATTTAAATTTGTCAGTATCTATTTTATATACAAAATATTCCTCAAATCCATTATCTTCATATAAAACTTTATCTCCAGTTTTTAAATTATGTTCTGTGATAGTAATTTCATCGGTTGTTGTGTCAATTCCTGAAGAATTAAATTCGATTGGATTGACTATAATATTATCAATGTCCGATTTATAAACAACACGAACTGCAGTAGAAGTTCCAATTCCAACAGAAAGACTTGGTTTAACATTTAAAGATACATTATCACCCAGTTGTAAATTATGAGAGGTTGAAACAGAAACTGTGACCTCATTTTTTTCTATACGACCTAATATTTGAGTTGAATTAGATTCAAATGAATATGTGTCATTATCGTCTCCATTAGAATGGAAATATAATTCTTCACCATTGATGGAAGTCTTTAATCCAATAAGATTTGGATTTTTGTTAACGACAAACAGATTTGGGAATGTATTGATAAAGTCTTCTGATGAAACCAATCCATCAGTAGAAACTATTAAAGTTGTTCCAGTCCCAACAACATAAGTAACAGGTTGATTCGTTTTAAATGGATGATTGTCAATATAAATTCCTTTGGATGGAATACTTCTATTTACTGTTGAAATATTTCCAAAAGTAAATGATGTACTATATCCAACTCCATTTATTGTTGAAACTCCAACAGATTCTCTGGGGTTAAAGAACACCTTATCATCTATTTTTGATTCAAATTTATCTACAGATTTGGAAATTGTAAATGAATCTGGTAAGAATGATACTGCAGTACCAACTGCATGAGATACTCCCGATAAACTTCTTTCAATTCTAAGAATATTTTCATTTTTAAATATTCCAAGTACTCTCAGAGTTTCTGTTCCAATACCAATACTACTGCCTATTGATATTTGTTCTGGAATTGGTGCGACATAAATTTCTGTTGTAAATCCTGCAGATGCTGAACTTATGGTAGAAAGGCATCTTCCATTTGCATATTTTGGAACTGAAATTCTATGCGTTCCATTTAAAGATGAAAGATTTGTTGAAAATCCAGAAATTGTAATATAATCATTATCTGAAAGATTATGATTTGGTAATATTGATACTTTAACTTTATCGAAAGAATTCCATGTAAAAATAGAATCTGGATATGAAGTAGAATTAGTACTCACATCTACAATATCTCTTCCTTTTATTGATTTAACTGCAACATTCAATCCACTCCCAGAAGTTCCGGTTTCGTCAAATTCTAATGTATCTCCAACTTTATAGTTATTTCCAGAATTTTGAATTTCTATAGATTGAATTGAATCTGATGTTGTTGATAAAACTTCTATTTTTTGGTCAAGAATATCACTGGTTTCATTGAAGAAATCATAATCTGCACCTGTTTCTGATACTTTATATGGAAGAGTATTTCTTAATAGATTTGAATTGTTGAAGTCAAATGATTGATTCAAATCAGAATCTGAAATTAATTTTGACCTGTACTTATTACCAATAAAATATGGAAATTGATCTATCGTTGCATGATAAGCATAAACACCATTTGGATATTCATTATTTTTTTCATATCTGCCATTATATTCATCTAAATCTCCAGTTCCGTCAAATTGATAATCCTCAACAAAAAATCCATCATCAAATCCTGAAGGTCTATCTACAACATTTGATGTATTGAGAGTATATCCAGATTGGAGTGCTTTTTTACCTGTACCTGCTGAAGGGTCACTATGTCCATATGGACCATAAATTGGATTTCCATCATAAGCCCATCCAATAATTCCAGAAATTTTAGTAGACGATGATTCATCTTCCAAGAAAGAATCCCTCAGATCTTCAAAATATTTTGACACAGAATATTGTAATTTATCTTTACCTTTACTTAAAACTTCTCCATCAGTAAACCTTGCCACATTATCATTAAGTGTCAACTTTCTTATTTGTGGGTCAATAAATGCATTTTTTCCTGAAGAAATAACTTTAATTTTTGTGTCTAATTGTGAATATCCACTTCCAGAATTAAGAACTTTAACCTCAGTTATTTGTCCATTACTAACAATCGCTCTCAATTCTGCTCCAGTTCCAGAACCAGAAACTACTAAATTTGGAAAAGAATAATATTCACTTCCACCATAACTGATAGAAACACTTGTAATTTTTCCATCAATAATATTGGGAGTTAATTGTGCAGATTTTCCATTGAGAATAGTAATTACTGGATTTTTTTTGAAATTTAATATTGTAGATCCATATCCAGTTCCAGATTCATAGACATATGCATCTATAATACTTCCTTTTACTACAGGAGTTATAACTAATTCTTCATTTGATTGTGTAGTAGTTCCAAATCCTACAGTATTATATTTGATGGAAACTGAAATATCTGGATATTTAAAGTACTGATATCCAGATCCTGTGCTGTCAAATTTTTCATATTTTTTTCTCTCATAATTTGAATAAATTGTCCCCCCAACACCAGCATTGCATAATCTAAAGGAATCATCATCAATTTTTAAAATATAATATTGATTAGTTGTTGAAAGTCCGGAAATTGAACTGGTTTCATAATCATATTCTACAATCTCTCCATCACCAAATCCGTGATTTTTAAAATTAATAGAATTTTGTGATGTTGATATTCCTGAAGATTTGACAATGAGTTTTCTATTAGTATATCCTTCTCCACCATTAATAATTTTTATATATTCAATTTGTTTTTTGGAAGAAAGTGTTGAAAATCTATGTACTCCAGATGATCCAGTATATATGCCGACGGTATTAATTCCAGATTGTTGATCGGACAAATTATAATATAACTTTATAGTTGTATTATTAGTAACACCGACAAAATAAGTCGAATTATTTGGAAATTCTTTATCACTTTCTAATAATATTGGATTATTTCCTAAAGAATTGTAAACAATTTCTTCCCCATTCACAAAATTATGATCTTTTAAAAATATAATTTGATTGGTACTCTCATTAACACCTCCACCGACAGAAAATTCATCAGCATTAAATAATACATCTCTAGGTCTATTAACTAATACAGGATCAATAACTGCTCCTGATCCATTTCCTCCGGAAATATTGATAGAGGAAATTTTGTCAATATTATAATCTTGAGTATCTACATATACTTTTTCAAATTTTCCACTAACAACTGGTTGAATTTTTGCAACATCTCCATTGCCAACTGAAACATCAATACCTGGAGGATTTATTACATCATAGTCACTTCCTCCAGATAATATATTTGCACCTTCTATAGGTCCATAGTAAATAACATCATTTGATTTGTAATTAGAAATTTCAACACCATTTATCAACATTCCAACAGTTCCTGGAACTGTAGTAGAACCTGATTCTTTTTCAATATTTTTCCCTAAAGGAAACTTTCTTAAAAGTTTTTGTATTCCGAGATCAATATCTTTTTGAGAATTTAAAATAAAAGTATGTGTTCCCATTCCTGATAATGGAATTTGGAACTTGAGATTATTTTCCGATCCTATTAAACTTTGAGAATTGAATAGTTTAAACTTTTTATTCGATATTCTTTCTGTATAGTATGTGCCAGTATCTAATCCAACAAGAGGTTCTCCATCTGAAAAATAATATACAAGATCTCCAGTCAAAAATGGATGTTCAGTTCCATCAATAGAAATAGTATTATACAATTCCTCAACCACATCATCCTGAAGATTTTCAGAACTAGAAATGTCAATAGATTTAAGTTCTGATGAAATATTATGTCGATAATTTTTTATAACGTTTCCACCTTCATCTTTAAATTCAGACCTTATCTCCGAAGGAACTGAATTTGATGCGACATATGCATAATTACCACCATCAACATATACATTAAGAACATCTGACACCAAAGATCTACTTTCAAATTCATATCCCGAAGAACTTGTTTTATTTAATTTTCTCCTTATATCATATTTCTTATTGGAATCTAAAGTAGGTTTGTTTTGTAACCCCAGAGTATTTCCTTTATTGTCAATACTTTGAATATATGTATTTGTTCCTATGGATATTTCAGATCCTCTTTCCAATATTTCAACTTCATCTCCAACTTTTAAACTAGATCTGTCAATATCAGATCCTAATTGGTTTTTGTCATTATCTGTAATTTGATATCTTGCACTTGTATTGTATACGAAAGAATTTGCAAAAATTTCCTTAGGATTTAAATTATTATTTCTAATTTTATCTCCCAGATTTTTAATAGTAACTATGTCGCCTTCTGAAACTTTAAAGTCTTCAGTTTCTTCAACTAAATCTTGTATTACTCCAAGAAGAATAACCTCTACTTTTTTAGAAGTATCTCCATCTTCATAAGAATAATATGTATCATTTGATCTCACATTTGATGTAGATAAAATTGTGGTATTAATACCACTACACCCAAAGAACTGATTGACAGTTTTACTTGTATATGAAATTGTATTATTTTCAGAAATTAAAGTTCCTGATTCTGGGAAATTTAAAGTTGAATCTACTGTTAAAATGGAATCCCCTACAGAAGCATCCTCAATCAATTTTGTGTTTGGTGTAATTACAAAATTTCCTTCAACAGAAGATTTTCCATCATTTCCAATATAAAATTCGATTTTGTAATAAGTTTTGCCTTTTTTAGTAAAAGGTTCTACCGAAGATATGGAAGCAGTTGTATTTTCATCAGTTGTTTTTATGAGAGTTTGTCCTACTATTTTTGTAGCTTCTCCAGATACTACTTCTGCAATTGCAACTTCTCTTCTTACATAATTTGCGGAAGATGGTTTAATTAGATAATCTTCTAAATTTATAACTGATGGAATCTCTCCAAATATAACAGAGAATAGAATTTTTATTGCTTGATCTGTTCCTTTTGAAGCATAAAAATCTTTTGCTCTTCTTATGAAATTTCCGGCATCAATTTCATCTGCAAAAGAAATATTTTCTAATCCTGGAGTAAAAGTTGATTTTAATTTTTTATAAAATTCTTTTAAAAATAAAGAACTCAGATTCTGAACAGATGTGTTGGAATTGTGTTCAGAGGAAGATGATGTTTCAAATATCAATTCTTCACGATTAGTGTCTTGGTGATAATTGGTAATTCCACTAAATCCACGAACACACCCAGTAAAACTATTTGTAGTTATTCCTGTATATGTAATTATTTCATCATTAATTTTAAGTAGACCATATTGATTTGGAAATCCTTTTGTACTGGATACATTGATAGTAGTATCCACATTCGATATGGAACTACTTAAAGTAGTATTATCAACAATAACTTCTGGTGTTAAGTTATCTAATCTCAAATATTGATCTAAATTATCTCCAATATCGACCGGACCACCTTGATATTCCTGTGAAATATAATATTGTTTTAAAAAATCCACTGCCTTTGGACTTTCATCTAAAATAAATTCTGGCAGTTGATTGGAAACTATATCCTGAATCTTGACTCTAGATTCGATTCCAGTCTGTATCATGCTACTTTCTTATAAAATTTCCGTTTGAATAACTTGAAGTGTAGAAACTATTAACAAATCTGGTTCCAGATATTTCATCACCAGAAGCAATTACATCTCTTATCATATTTATTGTACTTTTAGAAATGTCCAATGTCACATACAGGTCTCGCAATCCAATAACATCATTTGATTCTGGATATGCTTGAATTTCCACAACGTTATTAGGAGATGTGGTTTCTGTAATATTTAATGTGTAAAGATTAATCTCTCCCTTTTCATAGTCGATCACTCCTGCATCTTTAGCAACAACAGTATTATTTCCATTTTCATCAATTTTGAATAATGAAATGATACCGGTTTTTGCGCTAATAACCTTTGGCCTATTCAGAAAAAGATTTCCAGCTTCTGATAAATTGGATATATTATTTGCCCCAGAAGAAATTATTGGGGTGTCTGTAATATACACAGTAGAAGATTCTCCGGAAATTTTAAATCCAGTAGATTTGATATTATAACCTTCCGGTTTTACATGAAATCTATTACCAAAGCACAACTCATATTGTGCAAATTTATTCAGTTCAACCTTCAAATCTCTACGAATAATAATTTTAGTAATGTTCGATGTAATTGCAGTATCTGTACTATCAATAACTTGTTGTATTTTACTATATCTAATCCTTCCTCCAAACTTATTTAAATCCAAAGATTCTGAATATTTTTGAAGGGAGTTTGTTACAGACGACTTTAGTTCATTTACACTTGAAGTTTGTGAATAGTTGTAATAAACAGAACTATCAAGTTCAACATAAAGTATCTTAAGATCGACTATTTTCTGATTTATTCCAGATACTGAAAATTGTTTTAACTTTGATAATATTTGCGATTTGTTAAAATCTGAAACAAAAGATCCATTTTTTGGTTTAATGCTGATTTGAACATTGCCAAACTGTGGAGGATCCATTTCTTCTCCACCAACAACCGAAACAGACTCTGTATCTGGATATATTCTTTTTATAATTGCCTCATAATCTCTTGATGTAACTGCCCTATATTGGGAAGAGTACAATCTTGGAGCATAATATTTGATTGAATCTATAGGTTCAATATCACTACCATTAATTGATGATTGATTTGTCGTGATATTAACTGTTCCTGGATCAATAACTTCTCTAACTTCTCCAATTGCAGATTCTAATGAACCTGAGAATGAAAAATTAGAAGCCCCATTACCATCTCTTCCATCAGTAATAATATAGTTTGCTGTAATATATGTTCCGTCTCCATTTTCTCCCAGTTTTTTGCCAATAATTCCATCACCAAACCTCAATTCATATCTTTCATCTTGAACTTCATTGAGGAAAAAGATTCTCGAATTTTTATCAACATCAAAAATATTTTCAGAAAGAAAGTATTCAATTCCTCTAGTACTTTCGGTCCCAATATAAACTCTGAGAGTTGATGTATCAATAAAAGAATTATTTAAAACAAATCTCTGGTCTAAAGATCCATCATATAAAAAAGTTTTAGTTAAAAATATTCCTTGATAAACATCAATATTGTTAAATGATGCTGTTCCATTCACAACATTTACCGTAATATCTTCTGGTATGGCAAATGTATATGTCGTATCATTTGCACTCCCTACACACACTATACCTGCCTTGAGAGTGAGTGTAGGAGTCTTTGCTGTAGTTGATACATTAAATGATATCTGAGCAACTGATGCGGTTCTAGAACGAGGTACGTATCCAATATTTCCTGCAAGAGAAACAACATTTTCTCTCAGAGTTGCAGAATCCAAAAAGGATTCATTTACAATCATATTAGAGTTGAATGCTGTAATATAGGTATTATATGCTAGAGTATCAATTAAAACAGAAAAATTTGACCCTTCAAAGTCAAAATCCGTGAATGTAGAGTTTGCACGGAGATAGTCTTTGATAGAAGTTTTTATCTGATCAAAATCTAAATTTGTATATTTTGTAAAAGGCATTTTATCTCGTTGCCTCTAAGAGGAATGAATATTCTTGTGTTGGAAACTCTTGTCCGATTATATCAAATATAACTGTTACATTGAAAGTGTTTTCATCTGGTATTGGATCTACCTGAACTATCAGATTTTCAATTCTTTCTTCAAAGTTTTCAACTGCAATTTGTATTTGATCTTGAATTACAGATGCTGTACCAAAATCGACAAATTCAAATAAACTTCTTCTTACATCAGATCCCAACAAAGAATTAAAAAATCTCTCTGTCGGGATAGTTTCTACAATATTTCGCACCGCACGGCGAATTGCATTCTCATTTTTTAATATCGGTAGGTCTTTTGTTATAGGATGAGGCTCAAAGGACAAACTAATGTCCTTAAATGTCCTTGATATCCTTTGAACTGCCATTGGAAAAGAGTTTTCTTAATTTTATTTATACCCTATTCCTGAAGATTTTTTTGATCTTTTTTCAAATCATCGTGCATAATTTCTTGAATTACTCTTTCTTCAGCATTATCATTCGTCTTATGTGGCAATGACCAATAATCTGATGTTAAACTTGTTGTTCCCCATATTTCTCTCATAATGTTTGCGTTTCCATCGACAGGTGAATTGCCCATTTTGACTCCTGATTAGTACAATCAGAACTTTTTGAGGGGTTTCTATCCCTTTTTTTATTTATTTTCACCTTTCTCGGATGTTTCTTCACGTTCTTTTGCTGTTTTCCAAAAATATTCATCCTCACGACCCATTCCAAGTCGATCATTTCCATTTTCAACTTGATAATATTGAGTTGAAACCTTAAAATCTGGCATTTTTGGATCTACAGGGGTCAGACTATTGTCAAAAATACGCAATCTGTTGTTTGGATAGAGAGCATACTGACCATTTTCAAGTTCAATCAGGTTATGAGACTTGTGTTCGGCAGGATTTTCACTGGTTGCCCAGTCAACATAGTCTGGATCATGATGATAGTTATCAATTGTACAAACATAAGTGCCCTTTACAATACCATGGTCTCTTGTATAACATTCAAAATCCATACTTCCAATAAATTTTTTATCAATACTGACAACACCATAATCCATACAGTTCCAAAACTGTAGATTTGGTAGGTTCATGTCTGGATCAGGTAGTTCGGGACGAGATAAAAACGCACTAATTGGCAACTTATCATACATTGCCGCATACTCGGGCAAATATGTCTCAAAATAAAAAGCACGTCCAGGAATCGACTTTGCCGATACCCAGACGCCTTTAACAAATTCACCATGACCACTCTGATGGTCTGTAAGATATTCTTTACGAACCCATACTTCTTGTGATGGTAGATTGGTGATTAAACAACTCATTTTTTCTTTTTGCGTTTAGCACCTTTTTTAGGAGACAAAACGTTTTTGCAACGTTTATCTGGTTTAGATTTACCTTCTTTATGTATCC
>Ga0194022_1000016_pt1 | contig 24757 bp, 55 predicted proteins | sample IW29Aug16_MG_FD_144483 | JGI IMG/M metagenome (GOLD analysis project Ga0194022, IMG submission 144483) | Freshwater microbial communities from the Broadkill River, Lewes, Delaware, United States - IW29Aug16_MG | ecosystem: Environmental > Aquatic > Freshwater > River | place: USA: Delaware...
CTGACCATGTGATTGAGAATCCAACTCCAAGGTTGAGGTTGTCTTTTTGTCCTGTTCTGATAGGAACACGATACAACACATCACCAGGATTATCTGGAGCACCATCTTCATCAAAGTCTCGCATATCATATACTGGATCTTTGTAGTAAGGTTCCCATGGTTTTTGTGCTGATACACTGCCAGTTACATAGGGGGTAAAGTTTCTGGTTGGTCCTTGACATTGGATTCCATTTCCATAAGTGTTCGTAATATACGGACCTTGCAGCACCTGGATCGCCTGATTGGTAACGCTCCCTGAACTATTAGCAACAGGAGCAGCAGTAGCAGATACACCACCAACAGTTTCAGCCAAAGCTTTATGTGGCGATAGTGTTCCAAGAAGGATGACTCCTATTATTGACTGAATATGGAAGTTGTGTCTGTTATTGATTCTACTTCTGTGACTCTTTGAATTATTGTTTGATTGCTTAAACCAGGACCACGGTAAGTTTCTGCAAACTGAAATGCTGCTCCTGGAGTTGTTTGTGTGAAGTTTGGTTTGCTCCCGATTCCTGTCCATGTAGAAGTTACCCCGTCTATGGTCGATGTAGAAGTAGATGTAGTTGGCGACAATGCACCTGTTGGAGTGATACCAGATCCAGATACGGAATATTGATACCCAGTGTTATAGTCCATCGAGTTGATGGTCTCTGTTATTTTTGACCTTGTTTCTGTGTGGCTCGTCATACTTCCTTGACTAAAGTTAGGAACCACAGGCACCGCATAGGCAGGAGAACCTAGCAGTGCCAGAATAACAAATAACCTTTTCATTATCTTACAGTCAGTTCTGTTACGAATTGTCCTGTTGCTACTGTTCCAGCACCACCAGCAGTCAGAGTGATTGCTCCTGCGGTATCGATGGTTCCAGCAAGTGCTCCAGCAGTTCCACCAATCTGAGTGGTAGTTTCTCCATAAAGATTTGGAGTATCAATCTGACCACCAGAGAGTGCTGTCTGCGTAGTAACTACTGTGTCACCAATAAAGGTATTCTCAGCAAAACTAAATGACTGACCGTCATTATTGATTGCATAAGAAGTTGCACTTACTGTTGCTGGTGCTGTTGCGGTGCCACCAGTCAAACCACCAAGAGTGGTAATTGCGATGTTGTTCCCAGATACTGAATAAGAAGAACCAAGTCTTGTAGATTGGACTGCGGGTCCTTCTACTGACAGTTGAACTGAAGAAGAAATTTTGCTAGTAAGATCGGCATGTGCGGGTGCCGCCATCAGTAACATTCCAAAAGCAAACAATGCTTTTTTCATTTAATGGAGTTAACTCTGACTTATTTAGCAAGGAGGGCTTGACAGGTGGGGAAATGCGTAGTATTATAAATACATCAACGACGTTAAGGAATGTAACAACTCCTTAACAAGTTGTAACACCCCTGCCGCTACCGAGACTAGGCAGGGTTACCAATCCGTCTCTCATATCTCAGTCTGAGGGTGACTGAGAAATAAGTACCTCCACCATTTCCCTGATGGATCTACTTACTTTCAACTAAAATGACTGCTACAATTTCACAACAACGACAATCGAATACTTGGGAACAGTTCTGCCAGTGGGTCACCAGCACTGACAATCGTCTTTATGTTGGTTGGTTTGGAACTCTTATGATTCCTTGCCTGCTCGCTGCTACAATCTGTTTCATCATTGCCTTTATCGGTGCTCCCCCTGTGGACATTGATGGCATTCGTGAACCCGTTGCTGGTTCACTCATGTACGGAAACAACATTATCTCTGGTGCTGTTGTTCCTTCGTCCAATTCTATTGGACTGCACTTTTACCCCATCTGGGAAGCTGCTTCCCTAGATGAGTGGCTTTATAAATAATATTGGGTCACTTTAAATCGGGTGAACTGCTGGAAAGCTAAGTTCTCTTATGAAACACAAACATCATCTTACTCCAAAATATCTTGGTGGGTCTGACGAACCACAAAATCTTGTAGAGGTTTCTCCAACACAACACGCTATGTTTCATTATTGCAACTGGCGTCTTTGGGAAAATGAAGAAGATAAGATTGCTTGGAAAGCACTTGCAGGGTATTCCTCAAAAGAAGAAATAATCCAACAAGTCATTTCTCTCGCAGGTAAGAAGGGTGGTAAGGTTGCAAAAGAAAGCGGACAACTTCGTGCTGCTGCTATCAAACAACCTAAAAGTGCTAGGCAGAAAATTGGTAAAAACCTTATCAACTTTGCATATAAAAATCCAAAAAATGCAACACAAGAAACTCTAACTAATAGAAAGTATAAGAAAGTATTTCACATCCACGAAAAACTAACTGAACGGTCTATTGGTAAACATCTTGGAAATATTGAGTTTAACCCAGAACAAGATAAAACACTTAAAACTGTTTGTTCTTTGATACTGGAAAAGTATGGGGTAAAAGTTTATCCTTCACATCTCAATAGTGTTGCTAACGGAAATAGACTTTTAACGAGTGGTATTTCTTGTAGTTGGGTTTTAGAGAATACGCCAATCAGCAGCCAAGCCACAGACGATACTTCTGTGGAAGGTTCAGAGACTAGTCGGTTCAACAAGCGTGTTGAGTAATACGACATTAGCGCCCGACACCTTATGAAGATAATAAGGTGAAGATATAGTCCAGTCCATATGGAAACATATGGTTCCCCCGACTGCTATAATGGGGGTCCTTTCCAACTTGTAGTTTTCCACTTCCTCATCGGCATCTATGCTTACATGGGACGTGAATGGGAACTTTCTTACCGTCTTGGTATGCGTCCTTGGATTTGCGTAGCATATTCTGCACCTGTTGCTGCTGCTTCTGCAGTGTTCTTGGTCTATCCTTTCGGTCAAGGTTCTTTCTCTGATGCAATGCCTCTTGGAATCAGTGGAACGTTTAACTACATAAACTAAACCAATGTGTAGTATAAATCGGGTGAACTGCTGGAAACCTAAATCGTATTGACTAACCTTTAACTTTATGTTATTATAAATAATATTAGATACATAAAGTTAAATGTCTAAAAGACTTACTATTGACGACTTAAAAAGTATTGCTGAAAATAGAAATCATACCATTGTTTCTATGGAAGGTTATACAGGAGTTAAAAGTAAAGTCCAGTTCTTCTGTAATACTTGTAATAATCATTTTGATACAAGTGTTGCTTCTTATAAAAACGCAAAGAAAACTGGTTGTCCTCATTGTAGGAAAATCACTATCTCTAAAACTCAAAAGGGAAAAGATGTTAGTGAAAAAACCAGAAAACTTCTATCTCTAAGAGCACAAGGTCGTAAAGGTTCTCTTAAAGGTAAGTTTGGTAAAAACCATCCTGCATATAAAGGAACTCCAAATAGAGATTTTAGCAATCCCTCAACAGATTATTATATTTGGAGGGAGGCAGTAAAACAAAGGTTTAATAGAACTTGTGTTGTTACTGGTAAAAAATCCAACCTTGTTACTCATCATTTAGATAGTTGGAATGCATATCCTCAAAGGAGATATGATATTACCAACGGCGTTCTTATTCATAAAGAAGTTCATAAACTATTCCACGACATTTATGGTTATGGTAATAATACAGAAGAACAGTTTAATCTCTTTCTCAAAGAACAATACGACAAGGCAATCAGCATCCAAGCCCCAGACGCTTCTGGGGAAGGTTCAGAGACTACTGGGTGAACCAAGCGTGGTTCGTAATACCAGATTAGCGCCCGACACTAATAGAGTTTCTATTAGTGATGATATAGTCCAATCCCTATGGAAACATAGGTTCCTCGTTCTGCTTAATAGGTTGGTTTTCCAAGCAGAACACAACATTCTCATGCATCCTTTCCACATGCTTGGTGTCGCGGGTGTTTTTGGTGGTTCTCTGTTTAGTGCTATGCACGGAAGCCTTGTTACAAGTTCGCTCGTTAGGGAGACTACGGAAACCGAATCTCAGAACTATGGTTACAAATTTGGACAAGAAGAGGAAACCTACAACATTGTTGCTGCCCACGGATACTTTGGTCGTCTGATCTTCCAATACGCTTCGTTCAACAACTCTCGTTCGCTTCACTTCTTCCTCGCAGCATGGCCTGTTGTAGGCATCTGGTTCGCTGCTCTTGGTGTAAGCACTATGGCTTTTAACCTCAATCGTAGGGGTCCCGTCTTAGCAATCTGACGGTAAACATCGGGTGAACTGCTGGAAGCCCTCCATAAATGGGTAATCAGCATCCAAGTCCCAGATACATCTGGGAAAGGTTCAGAGACTACCTGAGGGGTTTAGTCCCCTTAATAACAGGAATAAGTGCCCGACATCCTTCTGGGATGAAGATATAGTCCACTCCTTAAAGATGGTAAATTTAAGGGTTTAGTGCAACGGTTTCAACTTTAACCAGTCCTTGCTTGATAATAACGGTCGTGTTATTAACACCTGGGCTGACATTCTGAATCGTGCAAATCTCGGGTTCGAGGTAATGCACGAAAGGAACGCACATAATTTTCCTTTGGACCTTGCTAGTGTAGAAGCAACTCCTGTTGCTCTCACTGCACCAACCATCGGTTGATAGAATTAGAGACCCTTTACGGGTCTCTTTTTTTTGTGGTATAATGGAGTTTAATATAGAATATCTAAGAGACCATTGAGGATTTATGAACACATTTAAGACTGGTGACATTTGTAAAATTGACAATCCAATTCAAAAAAGGCACGGAAGAAAATTTGAAATTCTTGGATTTGTCTATGATAAATCTTGTGACTACCCACATTCTCCTTGTAAACTAAAAGTAAAATATCTGGATACTAACCGTAAGGGAACTTATAATAATGCATTTGAATCATTGGAAGTAATTGGAACATCTAAAAATCCAAATAAAAAAGATGTGATTGAAATTTTGCATACTTGACATAAAACTAAATAAGCATTATAATGGAGATCCAAATGGGTCTCCTTTTTTATGACTAAAAAAAGAAAAACAATTTGGAGAATCTGGGCAAAAGCACTTGGAGAAAAGGGGTCTAAATGTGACAGAGAAGCAGATTACATTGCTATTTTACGCACTATCATTTTTATCACTTATCTTACCACTAATGTGGCTATTGTGGCCAACGCAGTAAGACATTGGAATGATATAGAATACGTAAGACCAGAGACACTTAAATGACTGGCACACCATCTCTTAACGGAGGTGGTTTTTTGATGTATAATAGTCCTATGAGCAAAAGACCAGATGATCAAACCAATTGACAAAACTCATTGGGAGGATTTGTATGCTCGGATTCACGATGCTTATGCAGAGTGTTTGAAGCACAACAATCCCACATATGAACAGAAACTTGCACAAGTTCTGGATCATATGATTGAAAACAAAAAGTATCTTTACATCCGATGACTTACAACGCTGAACTGACATTCAAATTTGATGCTACCTGGACTCCCACCTATAAGAGTGGGTTTGGATCTACTGTTGAAGATGATTTTGTTCCTGAAGAGCATTATGTAATCACGGCACCTGCTGCTGATCTCAACACACGACAATACTTCAAACTGTTTGAGAAGTTCATGCTGTGTGTAGGTATGTCTCCTTGCTCTATCCGCAGTGGTGCTATGTCATTGGTATTCAATGATATGGTGCTTGAGGAAGATCAACGTAAGGTCTGTAAAGAGTATGAACTAACTATGGATGAAGATCTCCGTGGAAGGTTTGAGGATTGGAAGAAAGCAGAAGAAGAGTTTGCTCGTATTCAAAAAGGTGCTATGGGCACAGTTCTTGAGGATGATAAACCTCAATTTGAGATCACCGATCCTCATGGCACATTTGTAACAAACAAAGACACCAGCAATGATCAATCGTGGGAAGAGCGTTATTGGGGTCTACACCGTCGTTTCCGACGCTTTGCTGCTCTGACTGACGAACAACTGGAAGGACTTGCTGAGCATTGGGAAAGTAAAGTTGCACCAACTTGGGGGAAGACTGTTGGGGATGTTTGATTATTTCCGCTCATCATATGATCTTGGAGAATCATTTACTAATGTTCCTTGTCACACAAAAGACATTGAGGAGGGCATTGGTGGCACAATGAGTCAGTATTGGTTGTCTCCTAACGGACAACTGTATCTGATTGATTACTCAGAAACTGCCGACTTTGTGGAACTCAAAGAAGGCGATGAGGGTTATGCTGAATTAGCATTATTGAACTTCCGTTGGATTCCAAATGGAAATCACGGTAAAGTAAGACCGTGGAACATCACCAAATATATTACAATCTATCCAGAAAATTGGAAAGGGACTTGGAAAGATTGGCCCGATTGTCGGATTCACTTCAAGCAAGGTGTCTTACAAGACTATGAATGTTCATCTAAGGGAGAGTGGAAATGAAACTCATTCAATTTGGCACTCGTCAAGACTACGGCACAGAATACTATATGACTGTGCTTACAACTAGAAGTTACTCTCTACTTCAGGTGTCATTTGACATTGGTGAGTATGGTGGATGGATTGAGTGGCCTTATCTCCAAATTACTATGGGATATGGTAGACTGTTCTCGTTCTTATTCTCCATTGGTAAGTTGGGATTTGCTTTTGATATTTGTGGACGCAACTGGCGTGACACATCTTTCTATGATACTGGGAGTCAAGTAGCATGATTACTACAATTATGGCAGGATTTGCCTTCGGATACTGTGTGATGGACATCATCATGAATTATCGTGCTCGTCGTGCTGTTGACGAGATGCTGAAATCTACAGTGGAGAAAGATCCAGATTTTCTTAAACCGGAGGATTGTTAGATGAGTTGGTGGGACTATTGGATTGGACACTGCTGGTTTAGTGGATGGCAGAGTATCAAACATTCATTCCAAAACTGGGGTGATTTGATGACTGGTAACTGGAAAGATTATGGTCTCATGTTCTATGATGATCCATATGATTCATGTTATGATTGCTTCTGGTCTTATCTGGGAGAAGATGACACTCTACCAAAAGAGTTTCTTGAGCATCTACAAGATATGGTAGATCGTATTGATCGTGGTGAAGAGAAACTCATTCCAATGGACTTAGACCAACTGAACCGTATTTCTGATTTACTTGAGGATGTAGAATGACTTACACTATCACCAAAGAAATCAAAATTGTCAGCGATGAAGATGGTTGGTGTTTTGATTTTACATCGGATGAGTATGGAACTGTAAGTATGCAGGATGGTAATGGGGAAGAAGTTGAAACCATTCACATCCCCAAAGATTGTATTCAACATGTTATTGATGTATTGGAGCAATTCAAATGACCTACGATGAACTCTATGAGCATGTGGTATCCTATGTTGCCATGCCACATACTACTATCACAGAGCATGATCGCCGCCGTGCTTGTCTCATTCTAGGTGCTTTCATGGAGTTTATCATGGATTGTACTGATGCTGGTATTGATCCACGCACACTTGTCAAGGAGATGAAGTATGACTAGAAAGCACAGAGCACAACAAATAATGAATGAGTATTATAGTAAGCTGGGTCCAGGTCCATATTACTATGATAACTCTGCTGTTGCTGCTGCTCTTATTGAAGCAGTTGAAGGTCTCAATATTGAACCTGACCCTGACCGAGAGTTGAGTATGGAAAAACATTATTTCATCAAAGGACAAAACTGGGTAAAGGATGCTATTCTAAATCTTGCTGTTGAATTGGAAGTAGAAGAACTATGAAAGACATTACAGATACTACCTACTATAAGATAGATACAGAAGCATTTGAGTATTCACCTTATGCTCCTGTGAGTAAAGAGAAGGTAAATCAATCCAGAAAATACTGGAAATCAAGACCAGAAGAAGAGTATTATAAGTATATGACTACTGGAATTAGGAATTCTCTTGAAATTTATGGTAAAATGTTTGAACCTATTACACCTGAAATTTTAGATGAGATTAGGCACAGTATTTTTATTCATCCTTTTGAGGATGGTGGTGCCTGTAAAAAACTTCGGGTGTTTTATAATCCAGACAAACAAAAAGTCCAGATTGACTGGAAGTTTAATAAGAAACATTATGAGGTTTTTATATAAATCATGACTGAACATAACCTACCAGATAACGATGATGCACCTTGGCTAGACACCACATATGATGGATTCAATGAAGAACAAGCACGCAAAGCATTAGACAAACTCTACCAAGAGAATGATAATGGTATGGAGCAATTGTCAAATGAGTGAAGATGATAAACAGTTTCTGAAAGAGTTTCTCACTCGTGGTGGTTTTGTTGGTATTGTTGTAGGACTGTTCATTCTATTCATAGCTCTACTGTCACAGACCCAGAATCCACCAGTTGAACAACAGTCCACCAAAGTGGTTGGAGAATACAAAGGATGTGATATAATTCAATGGCACTACGGTCCACTTGCCGAGTACAAGTATTTCCTTTATTGTGAGGACAAATGACAATTCCTAATTTCAAAACTAACCAGGACTGGGAAGCATTCACTATGATGTTTGATTCCCGTTGGCATTGCAAGAAAGCATTGCTGGATCGTGTGAAGGATGATATGTTCCCTGGATATAATTGGGATCAACTTCAAGGTCAAACAATAGAAACTATCAATAACATTGTGGGATCACTGTTGTATGATGTAGAGATGGAGTTTGAGGAGAAGTATCCTGACTACAAACGTGATGCCGATGATATCTTCATTCCACGTAAGAATTTCAAAGAGAGTGTGACAGAAGCACTCAAAGATGCTTTGGGAACTGATGATCGCGATGCTTGGGAACTTTATTCTGATGGAAACCTTGGCTGAGAATACAATGGAAGACAAAACCTGGAAAGTAATGAATGACCTTCAAGAGGCATTCAATCAAATCACATCATTTAGTTTTCTTCTTGATAAACTACAAGAAGCAGTAGATGTTGGTGATACACAACGCATTGTTGACATAACTGCTGCTCTCAATGCTTTTTATCTCCCATACTGCGATAACTGGGATGATAAGTTTAGTGTCGCATGGGACCATGTTGTAAACGGTGAGTAATGGAAGAACTAATCTATCCTCGTAATTATCAACACACCTCTCAATTCTTGGATGATAATATCCTCAAGGTGTATGTTGATAGTCCAACGAGGTTCACTCGTAACATGATTGCAACCACAGATGAGATGGTATCATTTGACATCAAGGTGTTGAAGAAACCAAAACATGCTGAGGTTGCATTCTATGAGCAGTATGCTATGCCAGAACCATATGAGTATGCTTCTGGTCTGTGCATACCAACAGAGAAAGGATACACCATCCTAGTCAAGAAATTTGCTGACGATAAGAAGTATGTGTATCTACATGAGTGGGGTCATGCACTAGGACTTGAACATCCACATGATGACAGAGACGGTGACATATGGCACGACACTGATACTAATGATACTGTAATGTCTTACAACTGGATTGCACCAGTGAGAGCATTTCGACCTGCTGATGTTGATACTATTACTGGATTGTATTCTGTGTAAATAGTTAAAGTCACGGGCACACATCCCATGGGTTCCAATGTACAAGGAACCACATCTTAAGAAGAAGTCTGAAGAGTGTAAGATATTATGGAATATCTGGTATGAGATGATGATGAATAAAGATCCATTAGTATCAACAGCAAGAAAAACTTGGATAAAATGTGCAGACGAGTTCTCTGAAATGATTAATCAGGAATGCCTGACAAATCCCAAGTATAAGAATATAAAGAGTATAGATAGTGAAGTTACATAAACTTTTATGAAGTTCTTTTTTGCACTTATCGCAACTCTTTTCTTTGCTCTCCCTGCTTGGGCAGTTGATGTTCAGATGGGTTATAATGGAGGACTAGTCTTTGAACCCTCAGAAGTTACAATTGCTGCTGGTGATAGCATCCACTTTATCAATAACGTGCTACCTCCTCACAATGTCATTGTTGATGGTCATCCCGAGCTCAGCCATACAGGTCTGGCATTTTCTCCTGGAGAATCCTTTGACGTTTCCTTTGATGTTCCTGGTGAGTATACCTTTTGGTGTGATCCTCATAAAGGCGCTGGAATGATTGGACACGTTACCGTAAACTGATGCCTCATCTTTTTATATTTGTATTTGCCATTTTACTGGCAAATACGTTAGAATTAACTTGGTCTATTAAAAACAAACCTGATGAATCACGCTGACCATTCTACCTACGAACACTTATTCCATATGTTTTTATGTTGCATTGCTGGTCTAGGAATCGGCACCCTCGCTGTTTGGGGATATCAAAAAATTAAAGGAAATAAAGATCACAATCCATAATGGAAAACAAACCAGGACAATGTTGGGACTTTGTAATGTCTTCTTTTACTAGAAGTTATGGAGTTTCTAAGGTTATGGAAAATGAAAAATTTCATGAACTTGCATTGCAGTGGTGCGACGACAACAATTATGAGTGTAAGATTCACTTAGATGATTTGAGAAAAGTTGACGCACATTTTAGAAAATTGTATGAAAGTGATTACATCTGAAACCTCATATAAAATCTCAGAAATGCTGAGAGATACCTGGCCTCAACTTTACAGGCCAGGTAAACCATTGTATAATGAAGAACCACGGAGTGAAACCAATGACAGAAAAAAAGACAAGTGCTAATATGCTTGGGCAGTTTGCTATTGCCCTTCAGCAACTTGGATGGGACCCTGAAGATGAACTGAGGGTTGATATTGGAGGTGTTGCCGCAACGGGAACCGCAACTCATCCAGACGCAAATCCAAAGTGGGCGAAACCTTTTGGAACTATTACTTATCAAAAGGATGCTTTCATTGTAATCAAGAATGTAAGTCGTAATCCTGTTGTTCCTTCTCAACCAAATCCAGATCTGAAAGCATATCATGCATGAAAACTATTCGGTAATTGATTTAAATACTGGCAAAAGAATTGCTGACTGTGCTACTTTAGAAGATGCAAAAATGATGGTGGCATTTAGTCCTGCCAATAGAGCATATAGAAAGAATCGATTTATTGTAGATCAAGTTATTGACATAACTTCTACTACAGATAAACAACTTCCAGGACAATTAGGATTGCCTTCTGCAAAAGAGAGACTATCAGATTCTGAGGAACTGATTCTTTTACCAGAGGCAGAAGGAATTCCTTTTACCACTAAATAACTTTCAGTTTATTATTTACTATGAACTTTACAATTTATTCTAAGGATGGATGTCCTTATTGCTCTCAGATAGAAAAGGTTATTAAATTATCTAAATTTCAGTATGAAGTCAAAAAACTTAATGTAGACTTTAATAGAGAAGAATTCTATTCAAAGTTTGGAGATGGATCTACGTTTCCTCAAGTTATTTTGGACGGCAAACAACTAGGTGGTTGTGCTGAAACTGTTAAATACCTTTCGGAAAACAAACTTGTTTAATGGATACTAATTTTCACGAAGTCTACTTTGATGTTGATCAGGCAATTGATTATGCTTTTGAAAACAAATTTGTATTGAAATTTTATGATTATCTAAAAACAAGAAATGCAACAAGAAAGCAAGTAGAAGAATTTATTACGAGTCAAACTTCTGTTGAGATTTCTGATTTGGTAAATGATTTAGAAGAATATCTTGAGGGTGGATCTGATAATAATCACAAAATGCTTCGTGAAGCATATGGGCACATTCCAAAACCACAAGCAAGAAAAATTAAAACATATCTTTATAGTATCCTAGAGGATGCTTGGAAATATAGTTATGACAAAAGACCGGGAAGAAGAAAAAAGACTGTCAATAAATAGAGGTGTGGAGCTTATGCTCCGAAAGACGAGTAAGAAAAAGAGGGAGGTTCCAAAAGTTTTTCAATTTAGATTTGAAAAATTAATCTCTTTCTTTTCCAGAGAGTTCTATTTTCAAATCAAGTTTTGCATCAATAAGAAATAACTCTTTGGAGAATAAAAATGGAGTCAATTTATCTGGTAACATTTTCAACAATGTTTACTGTTATGTTTTTCTTGATTGGGGGAATTATTGGTTGGATTGCCAACAGACATTTTCTAGAGACTAGACCTCCCTATCTACATCCAGAATTCATGGATGAAAACGGAAATCTTATTCCTGATGAAATTGTAGCAGTTAGATTTGAAAATGGTCTTGATTATGATGAAGATGAATATGACGACGAATAAATAGATCAACTTAATTATTTTTAATTATGACAACTAATACGAAAAAAAGGTCTACTTCTAAAACAACTAAAGCACCAGTTAAAAGTGCAACTATTGAGAAACTTCAACCAAATGCTTTTCAAACTGAAATTCTAGAATTGGTTTCTAAGCAAAGAACTAAGGCAAGCAAGATTTCTCTTCTTAAAGAATATGATAATCCTGCATTGAGAAGCATCTTTATTTGGAATTTTGATGAAAGTGTAATCTCTCTTCTTCCTGAAGGTCCTGTTCCTTATTCTAGTGTCAAGGATCAGACTTCTCTTGGGGGAACTTTAAGTGAAAAGGTTAATAGTAAAATTTCTGGATCAGATGAAAGAGTGACTTTCAATGGTTTGTCTGAAAGTTCTTCTGCTGGACATACATCTCTGAGAGCTGAATATACAAAACTCTACAATTTTGTTAAAGGCGGAAACGACGGTCTTTCTACTATCCGAAGAGAAACCATGTTTATTCAGATTCTTGAAGGACTTCATCCATTGGAAGCAGAACTTTTGATTCTTGTCAAAGATAAAAAACTTTCTGAGAAATATAAAGTCACAAAAGAAATTGTTTCGGAAGCTTATCCTGATATTATCTGGGGAGGTCGTTCGTGACAGTTGTAAAGGAGAAAACTATGGCGGAGCAAAGTAAAAAAATGAATTTTAATGTTCTGCCCCATGAGTATGGATGTGAAGTTCTTCTAGAAAAAACAACTTTGGATCTTGTAAAAGATCCATCCTTTCCAAATGATGCATATTGTATTTGGTATAAGGTTGAAGGAGAAATCTTTATGGATTTAACTCGGTGTAGAAAGAGAGTAGATCTTTTTGATATGTACTACGACAAGTATGGTCCAGGAGCAGTTCAAAAGATTGATTTTGGATATGGAAGAACTAACCCCAAACTTTGGGGAATTAAACCATCAGAAAAGAAAAAGAAAAGATGAGTGAAGGATTTAGTGAAGAGAGTATTGAAGTCTCTATTAACAAAACAGAAATCAACAATCTTCTTAAAAAGTATAAGAAGATTAAAAAGTATATGAGATCTCCTATATTTAAAATTAAAGAGATGGATGGTAGTGAAACTATTGTAAATAATTTGCTAAAAGAAGTAGATACCGATAAATAAAACTAAACGAGGGATATGATGCTTTCTTCTCAATATAGACTCCGCATGGAGAGTATTTGTGGTAGAATTGCAGGGTGTGAGGAAGTTCAAATCGATGATATGATTTGGGCTCAGAAACTTGCAAAGTCAAATGGATCTGCTGAAGCAATGCTTCGTAGAGCAAGGCGAGCAGCAAATAATCCAGAGATGCAAGAAGGAAGTCTAGATGACTTTATGAATGCGATGGATCTTGGAGATCCAGATCCTTCAAATCATCGCACTGGATTTACAAGTGCTGATGATATAATCGACTTTTTCTCACAAGATAAACCAGAAGATTGGAGGCAGAGAGATTGAGTGAAACATTATATTATAGCGATTCAATTTATTGATGATGAAATAAAAACTTATAATATCATTTCCACTGCTTCTAAATGGTTTGTATTAGAGTCTACATTAGCACACGTACCAGAGTTTAAAAGTTATCTAATTAAATCTTATCAGTTATGAATGAAACGGCAGTAATCTATAGTAACGGTAGTCAAGAGTGTGAGCGCATTGGTATGCTTCTTAAGAATCTTGGTGGAGAGTTTCATGAATATATTGAGGGTGTGGACTTTAGTGAACGTCAGTTTGAAATGGAGTTTGGTAAAGAAGCAACATATCCTCAGGTAGCAATTGGCAGTAAACACATTGGGAGTATTAAAGAAACATTACAATATCTTAAGAACGAAGAACTTATTTAAAACTGTATCATAAAATACAAAAACACTTGACTATATAAGTTAATGGCACTATAATGTGCTTACGTTCAACCAGGAAACTGGTCGCAAGTAGGACGGCGGAACGGATCGTTCATCTCTTCGGAGACGCAAACCGCCCGAAGGAACGGGTTTTAATTAACTCATTTCTTTGGAGGCAATCTCATGGCTAAAGTCGTATATCGTGGTGCCGCTTATGACACCAATGACCGTCTGAATAAGATGGTTTGTACAAAAGAAACCTTTGTAGAGACTTACAGAGGTGTGAAGCATACCGAAACAAAAGAGGTATGCAAATGAAACTGAATGTCCTGCAGCTTGTAAAAGAGCAAAAACAAAAACAGAATAGACTACATAAAGCACAAATTGCACAACTTGTTGGAGCAAAAAAATGCTAGCCGTAGCAGAAATAACTTTGGCATCAATGGCATTTATGTTATTGATAGTTGCTGAAGTTCACTTACTTAAGTGACTAGAGAGGGTTGACACCCTCTCTTTTTTTATGTAAAATAATAAAGGTACAGGATTTCCAATGGACAAAGAGAAACTTAAACTGATTATTAGAAATCTAGAATCTCTGGTAGAATGCCTTAAGTCAGAAGTTTATTCTGATGTAGATGCTTATAAGTATGAAGAAATAGGTCCAGCAATCACCGACTATGACGAAATCTTTTATGAAGATGAAGACTGATGTATGAAGATTTAGATTCCTTTGAAAGGGCTTTGCAACACTTCGGCACTCGCACCGATGTTATTATTGCAATGGAAATGGGAGATAAGATTGATGGAGAGACTGCCTATCAACTTATCAAAGCAGAGTTGAAAGAACTCAAAAAGAAACGTAAAAATTATAAGAAAGAAAATGAGTGAGCAAGTAAAACTGATTTCTGTGACCCCTGATGCTGAGAAGGTAATGGGGTACGTAGCGAGGGTCAGCAACCCCTCTAACCAGGAGAATCCCAACGTTGCGGGTCTTCTTAAGTACTGCGTGAAACACCAGCACTGGAGCGTCTTTGAGCAGGCATTCATGACGCTTGAGATTGAGACCACTAGGGGCATTGCGGCCCAAATCCTGAGGCATCGTTCTTTCACATATCAAGAGTTCTCACAACGCTATGCTGACAGTTCTCTTCTAGGAGATAGTATTCCTCTCTTTGACTTGCGTCGTCAGGATACAAAGAATCGTCAAAACTCTATTGATGATATTGATGATTCGGTAAAGCAAGAGTTTGAGAGCAAGATTCGTAAGCACTTTGATGACTCTATGGTTCTCTATCAGTCAATGCTTGATATGGGAATCGCAAAAGAATGTGCAAGGTTTGTATTGCCTCTTGCAACACCTACAAAAATTTATATGAGTGGGACAATTCGGTCGTGGGTGCATTACATAACACTTAGGTCGGCCAATGGAACTCAGAAGGAGCATATGGATATTGCCGATGCTTGCAAGAAGATCTTTATGGAGCAGTTCCCAACTGTTTCAGAAGCGCTTGAATGGAACTAAATATAATATCTTGAATTTATAACAATGGCAACATACCCAGTAGTTCACAAAGAAACTGGTGAACAGAAAGAAGTTACGATGAGTGTTAATGATTGGGATCAATGGAAAGAAGACAATCCTGATTGGATTCGGGATTGGTCTGATCCATCTACTTGTCCCCAACCAGGAGAGGTTGGAGAATGGAAGGATAAACTAATTAAAAAACATCCCGGATGGAATGATGTTCTAGACAAAGTATCAAAGGCACCAAAATCCAGAGTAAAGAAGATTTGATTTCTATGACAAAAAAGAGAACGGCTAATCCAGTACCATTTGGAACAAGTAATCGAGTTATGAAAAGGAAGAAACCAATCAATCTTGACTACATGAAAAAGATTGAACCATTGACAGAAAATCAGGAAACATTATTTGCTAGATATGGTTTAGATCAAAACTTGGTTGCTTATGGTTGTGCTGGAACGGGTAAAACTTTTATTACTCTCTACAATGCTTTAAGAGATGTTTTAAATGAAAAGACACCTTATGAGAAAATTTATATCGTAAGGTCTCTTGTAGCAACTAGAGAGATTGGTTTTCTACCAGGAGACCATGAGGATAAGTCTTCTCTTTACCAAATTCCATACAAGAACATGGTAAAGTATATGTTTGAAATGCCAGATGATGCTTCTTTTGAAATGTTGTATGGAAACCTTAAGACTCAAGGAACCATCAGTTTCTGGAGCACTTCCTTTATTCGTGGAACAACTCTGGATAATGCAATCATTATTGTAGATGAATTCCAAAATCTAAATGGTCATGAGTTAGATTCTATCATCACCCGTGTTGGTGAAAACTCAAAGATTATGTTCTGTGGAGACGCAACACAGTCGGACTTGATCAAAACAAATGAAAAGAATGGCATTATTGATTTCATGAAAGTCTTGCGTATTATGCCCTCTTTCGATATTATTGAATTTGGTATCGAAGATGTCTGCCGAAGCGGACTTGTTAAAGAGTATCTAACTGCAAAACATCAACTAGGAATGTAATTTAATGATCTTTAATCATGTAGACGTAGACCTCCCTAGTCTTAAAAGGGAGGTCATTGATGGTGTGAGATATTATAAAATTGAAGATATCGAAGATCCATTTAAAGCAGTCTCAATTACTTCGGTCATTAGTCATTATAACAAACATATTTTTGAGAAGTGGAGGAAGAAAGTTGGAGAAGAAGAAGCAAATAAAGTTACCAAGCAAGCAACAAGTAGGGGAACTGATGCCCATACTTTAATTGAGAACTATCTTTATAATAGAGAACTTCCTCCAGTTCAACCAATCTCAGAATATTTGTTTAAAATTGCTAAGCCTGAACTTAACCGCATAAATAATATTTACGCCCTAGAAGGTTCTCTTTATAGTAAGTTCTTGGGTGTTGCGGGAACAGTTGATTGTATTGCAGAGTTTGATAATGAACTTGCGATCATCGACTTTAAGACTTCAAAAAAACCAAAGCCAAGAGATTGGATCGAACACTATTTTGTACAGTGTTGTGCTTATGCGTGTATGCTACATGAGATTACTGGAATCTCTGTAAAGAAATTTGTCATCATTATGACTTGCACTAATGGTGAAGTTGTTGTCTATGAGGAACGAGATAAAGAAAAGTATATCCGTCTCTTAACCCAATACATAAAAAAATTTGTAAAAGACAAGATGGACAACTATGTCACCTAAAAACCAGTTAGAAGAAGAGTTTACTAAAAAATTTATGTGTGCTGAAAAATTTGCGAGAGACGTTGAAGAGATCGTCAAAAATGATAATGACCTTGATTATATTGGAGCAATAGTTTTCTATTGTGAAAAGAATAATATTGAATTGGAGTCAGTACCTAAATTGATTTCAAAACCACTCAAAGAAAAGATCCGTTGGAATGCAATGGAACTTAATTTTCTCAAAAAAACATCCAAAGCTAAACTGCCTGTTTGATTTTATTTTTATACTATGACAGCATTTGAGGTTTACAACTCTTATCTTGGAATCAAGAATCATTTTACAAAAGACAATTACGATTTTTATAAGTATCGAGGTAAAACAAAATCATCATTGAAAACTTTTTATGGTAGGAAAGATAGATTTTGGTTTGAGAAAATTTCAAGGCAGAAAAAAGACGATGAGATTGTAAACTTCTTTGTTGCCAACTTTGCATTATCTGATGATCCACAAAGATTGTGGATTGGAGAAATAATTAAATCTGGCAATGAAAGATATGTTGATTGGAACAAGAGAATGCAATCTCTTTCTTATTTTTTTAAGACAGAGATTGAGAATTCTTTTTTGGATGAGAATTTTGATGAAATGTTTTCTATCAAGGGAAGCAAGCATCCAAAAATTTTAAAGTTATTTCTTTCTGGAAAAGTATCAATCGAAACTTTGATTATACTGGATCATATTTTAAACTTTAAGAAGAAATTTGATAGTAAGTTAATAGACCCTGTATGGGAATTAACATCTTTTAGAATTAAAAAATATTCACCATTTCTAAATATTGATGTGTCTAAATTTAGAGACATGTTAAAATTATTAGTGGTAAATCGATGAGTTTTTTTGATTCAGATATTGTAAGAAATGAAATGTTGGAAATAAACTCTTTGCAACAAAGAGTTTATGATAATGTTTTTGAGTATCCATCAATGTCAAAAGAAAGAAAGATTGAACATATTGAAGTTCTTCAGGAACTTTTAGAGAAACAAAAGGTACTTTATGTGCGGTTAAGTTTGTCTGATGATCCAGAAGCAAAAGAACTTAAAACTAGAATTGAAGATTCTATTATAATGATGGGTATGTCAAATGAGTCTAATGTGAATTTAGTGTTTGACAACCTGACTCGTATGGTTGAGTCAATGAAAAAGGAACTAGACCGGGCTTGACATCCCTTTTTACTTCCTGTAAAATAAAGTCGTCCCAAAGGCCAAATCAAATTTAAAAAGAGGTAATCTAATGTCTTTCGCAAATCTTAAAAAGCAATCTTCTCTTGGTTCTCTCACCGCAAAACTGGTAAAAGAGGTGGAGAAAGCAAATACAAGCACAGGAGCAGATGAGCGTTTTTGGAAACCGGAAATGGACAAGACTGGAAATGGATTTGCAATCGTCCGTTTTCTTCCAGCAGTAGAAGGTGAAGAACTCCCTTGGGCAAAGATGTATTCTCATGCCTTCCAAGGTCCTGGTGGTTGGTATATTGAGAACTCTCTGACAACTATCGGTCAGAAAGATCCTGTTTCTGAGCACAACCGTGAACTCTGGAACAGTGGTAATGAAAAAGATAAGGAGACTGTTCGTAAGCAGAAGCGTAAACTCTCCTACTATTCTAACATTTATGTTGTAAAGGATCCTGCAAATCCTCAAAACGAAGGTAAAGTTTTCCTGTTTAAGTATGGTAAGAAGATCTTTGATAAGATCATGGAAGCAATGCAACCTGAGTTTGAAGACGAAACTCCAATCAATCCTTTCGACTTTTGGCAAGGTGCTAATTTCAAGATCAAAATCGTCAAGAAGGATGGTTACTGGAACTATGATAAGTCAGAGTTCGACCGAATTGCACCACTCCTGGATGATGACGATGCTCTGGAAGCCCTCTGGAAGAAGCAATATTCTCTAGACGCTCTTTCCGCAGCAGATCAGTTCAAGTCTTATGAAGATCTTGAGAAGCGTCTGAAGTATGTTCTGGGACAGAAGACTGCTCCCCGTCCACGTCTTGATGAAGAAGTTGATGATGAGGACAACGATCGTGGTTCTTACACTCCCAACTTTAATTCGCGTCGTGAGGAGAGTGAACTTCCTGAAAACCTCAGTAAGCAACTCAACAATCTTTCTTCAAGTTCTGATGAAGATGAAGACGATGCAATCTCTTATTTCCAGAAACTCGTTGATGATTGATCATTCATAAAGGCGAATATTATCGCCTCTCTTTAAGGTTCGGGACACAAATTGTTCCGAACCTTTTTTGTATGTCATAATATTTTCTATATCATTAAACACTACATTTAAGTATCTAGATTTAAGGACAAATATATCCCTCTTTTTGTTTTCTAATTCATTTTCATAATCATAGTTTGTTATTGTAGTAAGTAAATCATCTCTGTTTTTTGATTCTATTGTAGAAGTTCCAGAATCAAAATACTCATATCTGTAATTACTTGCAGGAAGACTCTCATCAATTACTCCGAAAAGATTAAGAAATCCACCACCTTCTTTCCAGGTATTAGATATTCTTATTCCTGATGGGATTATAATTCTTCCAAGACTATCTCTTATTTCCTTTGTTTCATAATGATGAACTCCATTATAAAAATTATCGTATGACTTATATTTTTCTAACATAATCTCTTCAAAGTTCTTTTGAGGAAGAGGCCATTCTGATTGGACATTTACAATGTTATTTGAAAGTAGTACTACCCAATCTAAACTTTCATCTTCATAAAATTTAAAGGCAACATTATCGGGTCTTTCATCTCCAATTATGCTATACTTGGTAAAGAATAAAAGGTTGTCTGCAATATCAGGTCTTAATGCACCTCTTCTAAAAAGATTTTTTACCTGCGTATATTCAGATATTCTTTTACTATCAGTTCCCCTAGTTACATAATCAAAGTTTGGTACTTGTCTGAAATAAGGAGTTGCCATTTTAGAATCCCATGTCCGCTAAATTGTCGTCATAATCTTCTCTATAAATTGGTTCAAGTTCACTAAAATTCATAGAGATATTATATGATGTCATAGAACCATCATCGTTATATGTCATATAGGTTCCATCAGGAGTATAATCAACGTTAAAACTTGTCAGTGCGCAAGTCTTTATCTTATTTAAAAATGGATGTTGTCCACCATTTTTTCCATAAATGTATTCTAACTTAAATACACTTGGAGTTTTTAAGAATAATGAGGTGCTACTTTTTTGAATTGCCATCGCTTTCTTAAAGAATAGAATAATCTTTTTGATTTCTTCTGATTCTTTGGAATCTCTTGGAGTTAGTTTGTAACTATAACTAAATGTCCTTAGATTGGGTCCAGTGAAAAGCAATTCAAGATTTGGATTTACAACTAATCCACCTGCTCTACCTGTAATATTTGCACCAACTGCCTGACCAGCAAAGTAGGTTTTAATATAAGTTCCTAAACTTGAATCCTTTCCTAGTGTCGATGCAATATCAATTGCATCCTCTGCAAAATTACCTACAGACTCTTTTAGTTTAAGTTGTGATAAGTCTCCAATAGCTCCTGCAGCAAGATTTGCAAGTGCTCCTTGAATTGGATTTAAACGATCATCTCCCCAACCAACAGAATTAGAATCTGATATTCCAGGATGCATTGGCAAACAAACTGTTCCACCATATTCTTTTATTCTTGTTTCAGTTGATTCTGAACCAAAAGAACCACTATTTCTAATATCAGATAATCCAGGAGGTTGATATTGAAACTCTGTGATCTTTAAAAAATCAAATTCTTCATCATTATTTTTGATTGGATATCTAAAAATTTCACCACGACTGCTAGATAATTTTGATTTGGTATCAGAATTATTTGTGTCCAGAGTTTCTGATTGGGTTCCAACATCACCAGGACCTCCTCCAGCAGCAGGATCTGTGGCAAAGGCATCACTAGCAATAACACCAGGAGAATAAGATTGTTTGGAAAATTCTCTTGCAGTTTGAGGTGAAAGTGAATTTATTATATTGCTAGTTGCTAATTTTAACTTCTCAGTATTTTGAAAAAGATATGAATCTACTGGTTGTCCATTGGGGTCATTAGGAATATTACTTTTTGAATATTCGCTGTTTGCCCCCCACGCATTATTCTGTGGTAACCACTGACCAAACTTTTCTCCATTCTCATCAAGAACTGATGGTGGAGTTGATGGACTTGTGTCATCTACTTCAACATTAGCGGGAACTTTTACGTTCTTTTTATTATTTGTTATTGGATCAAATGTATAAGAGTCAGTTAATAGTGGGCGCCTTATTATTGCCATTAGACATTTTTTAATTATTTATTAGCGAATTCCTCCCAAGTGTAGTTGTGATATGGATTACCTTTTGATGACCAATTACCCCTTTAAGATAAAATATCTTGATAACCCTTATAATTTTCTCTAGTATAATGGTTTTATTAAAATAATTCATCTTCTGTAATAATTTTAAACTCAAGAAGTCTATCATCACACCATTCCTTTGCAGCTTTCCACTTCGCTTGATTTACAGCATAAGTTTTGGTTTCATGAATAAAAGACTTTGTTACTCTAGTCTTTTTTACCGGAGGAACAGTTTGTTTTTTTGGTTTTACTTCTATCACATATGTTTTTACTTTGCCAGATTGTTCTTTAAGTTTAATTATAAAGTCTGGAAAGTATCTATGAACTCTATTGTCAACAGGAGATACGTAAGGGATGAAAAATTCTTCTGACCCCCAAGATATTATGCTTTCATTTAAATCGCACCACCTGCAAAATTTTCTTTCCCAAGTGCTTCTACAAATTATATTATTGTAATCGCCTTTGTATTTTTGAGGATTGGAAGGTTTATACTTTGACTTTAAACTTTCTGCCATATCTGGGCTACATAATATATAAGGTCAAATTATTTATAAATGGGAGCACCAGGAAACCCTACATATTATTCTGTAAGTGATCTCAAAACAAGAATACTTAACATAGCACAAACTTCAATATATCATGTGAAGTTTGCAGTTCCTCCTGCTGTGTCTTCTTTCATTGCGGCAAGTGGAAGAGGAGTTACACCAGAAAATATTTCCAACATTGAGTTATTATGTTCGGAAACAACTTTACCTGGAACAAGTTTAGCAACTCATGATGTTACATCTGATTATCATGGTGTAACAGAGAAGATGGCTTATCGTAGAATCTATGATGACACTATCGATTTAACATTTTATGTTGATAGAAATTATAATGTTATAGAATTTTTTGATGGATGGATAGATTATATTAGTGGTCTTGGAAGCACCTTTGGAAGAGAAGCATATAAGAGTGCTTATACTCATTATAGGATGAACTATCCAGAAAAGTATAAGAGTGATATGTATGTTGTAAAGTATGAAAAGGATATTGGCAATACATTAAATTATACTTTTGTAGGTGCTTTTCCTACATCAGTTACATCAGTTCCAGTTAATTATCAGGCAAGTGAGTTGTTGCAATATAATGTTTCATTTTCTTATATTAGATATGTAAGAGAAAGAAAAAAGATTACCCCACCATCCACATTAGAAGATCCAAAAGCACCGGGTGTTGTTGAGTTTAATAAATTTAACTTTGATTATAGTCCAGAATTCTTTGATCCTCAATTCTCTGTAAATAGAGATCAGAGATTTAGAGGTCCGAATGACTTCTTAAATATTGGAAATCCTGCTTTGGATCAATTTGGAATTAGAGATCAGTTAGGAAGGCCACCATCTGGAGCACCTGGGCCTACCGTAGCAACATAATAAATATCATTACTGAACCACTTATAGGACATTATGCCTTTACCCACAATTGCGACTCCATCATATGAACTTGAGTTGCCATCGACTGGAAAAACAATTAAGTATAGACCATTTCTAGTTAAAGAAGAAAAACTTCTTGTCCTTGCATTAGAATCAGAAAGCAATAAAGAAATCTCTAATGCAATTAAAGCAGTTCTAAAAAGCTGTATTCAGACAAGAGGTGTTAAGGTAGAGTCTCTTCCAACTTTTGACATTGAGTATTTGTTTTTAAACATTCGTGGTAAGTCTGTTGGAGAGGAAATTGAGGTTAGTATTATTGCTCCTGATGATGGTCAAACTAGTATTCCTGTAAAGATTGTAATTGATGATATTAAAGTCACCAAAGAAAAGGGACATACCAATAAGATTAAACTTGACGATAGTTTGATTATGGAAATGAAATATCCTTCATTGGACGAGTTTATTAAAAATAATTTTGATGTCAATTCCGAAATGGATATTGATAAGTCTTTTGAATTGATTGCTTCTTGTATTGATAAGATTTATAATGAAGAAGAAGTTTGGTCTTCTTCTGATGTCACCAAGAAGGAACTGATTGACTTCTTAGGTCAAATGAATAGTGTTCAGTTTAAAGATGTGGAAAGATTCTTTACCACAATGCCTAAACTATCTCATGAACTTAAGGTTAGAAATCCAAAAACAAAAGTAGAAAGTACCGTAGTATTAGAAGGGTTATCAAGTTTTTTCGCATAGCGATGTCCCATATGGACCTTGAGAATTATTTTAAGATTAACTTTGCCTTGGTTCAGTATCATAAATATTCATTATGGGAAGTAGAAAATTTGATGCCTTGGGAAAGAGATATCTATGTGGTTTTACTTCAGCAACACCTTGAAGAAGAAAAACTAAAGCAACAACAAAATAGCGGGTAAACTTTCATGGTAACCGATCTCCCAAATAATCTAAAGATACCTTCAAATATTACATACATTCAAGGTACTGATGGTGTTTGGGAGCCAGAATTTGAGTCGGATTTTGATAAGGCAGTTTACTATGCAGGAAAAAGTCCAAATCCAAGAAGTAAAAATCAAAAAAATGTAATAAAGTGGATCTATAGTCTTGGAGTTTCTTTTGATGAAATTAAAGACCATAGAAAAAAGATATTAGCAAAATTAAAAGATCTTACAACAAAAGATGGTGCATGGGATGATTACCCAAATGTTTTAGTTCCACCAGTATTTCAGAGTTTTAGCATTGAACAAGATGAAGAAGATGATGATGAAATGCCTGAGGGACTTGATGATCTCTTGAATGATATTGGAAGGGGAGATACTCCAGAACCACCTGGAGCACTTGCGACCATACCAAAAAAATCTGACGATCTTGTTGATGAAGAAATAGATTCCCAGATTCTTTCTATCTTGGGATTGGAAGATGTATTTGATTTAACTTATGAAGAGTATGCTTCACTCTTAAAAGAAGCAGCAGTTAAAGGTAGAATGACAAACTCTCAGATGACTACTGAGAGTATTGAACTTGTTACGAATGAATTTAAGAGAGTCAAAGGAAAGACTGGTAAGTTTAAAGTAAAACCAAAGAAGGTTGATATTAATAAAGTATTAAATCGCAAACCAGGTGCGATTGTAAAGGTAGATAAAATTAAACCAGAAGATAAGGAATCAGAAGCGGCAGAAGATAAATCTGATTCTGGTGAGTTTAAGAAAGATGTTAATGATGGAATCAATAAGATCTTA
>Ga0194022_1000018_pt1 | contig 23237 bp, 22 predicted proteins | sample IW29Aug16_MG_FD_144483 | JGI IMG/M metagenome (GOLD analysis project Ga0194022, IMG submission 144483) | Freshwater microbial communities from the Broadkill River, Lewes, Delaware, United States - IW29Aug16_MG | ecosystem: Environmental > Aquatic > Freshwater > River | place: USA: Delaware...
GTCGTAATCGCTACGAGCGCTCCGATAAACTGTTACATGCATTCCCATGTGGTCTCCTTTCTCTTGAACCAGCAATGCGCCCCGAAGGGCGCTAAACAAGATCAAGCCGCAGCCAATGCCTGGCACTGTGCGTGTTGAGCCATGCGTTGTTTCTCGGCAGGGCCGTCCCAGGCAATGCCAGGGAAGAAGTAAAAGTTAACGTCGAAGTAATCGACCATGATCTCGCTGCCGTCGAAGTTGAAGCTGTTGCCGTAAGCTTTGATCTCTTTCATCATTGTCTCATGCTGCAAGGCAACAACGACATCGCCAAAGTCATCAACGGCGTAGAAGTAGTGATGCTCAGGGCATTCTACCATGTCGCAGTAGATCGCGTTGCCACGGTTCATGCGAACACTGAACTTGTAGTCAGGATAAGTCGCTTTGATCCAGGCACGGATCTTTGCTGCGATCTGCTTGTTGGTTAAGCTCTCATCGTAATTGTTGCCGTAGTGACGTTCATACATCAGGCATCCTCCTCGTCATGGTCTAAGTAAACATTCCAGGCACCGACAACGTTGCCGTTGGCATCCCGCAAGTTGCCGTAGTCAGCGCCCAACCGTAACCGGTCAACTAACTGCTCCTGGAACATATGGGCTAAAGCTTCCAAAGGATTGTCGACCATAGCGGCATTGCCGCCGGCGACCTCCATCCGAAACGCTACGTGGTCAATCATCTCTTTCCTCCTTCCACTAGTAATATGGGGTCTGTGACAGAAACTGTCAAGGGCAAGGCGAGAAAAAATATCACGCCTCGCAAACCGCTAAGCAGCCGGGGTTCTGCCACTCAGCAAACAAGCCGTACTTGTCCAAGATCTTGTTGATCTTGTGGTTCACGCCGAAGTCGTCAAGCATAGTGCAGCCGATGCCCATCATGTAGTAGTCTGCCCAGATCTCAGTGCTGTTGTTCTCAGCGCTGATGTAGAACTCATCTCCGCCGTGGTCGATCAAAGGTGCGCCGATCTTTTTAAGCGCGTTGTAAGCATTCCGGTAATTGCGTTTCATGTTTGGTCTCCTTCTGATTAAGCTGCCATCTCAAACAATGGCAAGGGTGCCAATTCCTGGCGATTAACTTTTGCCTGGATCCGGTCGTTAAATTGCTGAACGTGGTTAACGTACTTGTTTTTGCTGTAGCACTGATTGATTGCCAAGTTGCAGCTGTCAGCGCTGTCCCAGCCCCAATTCTGATATTGGCCCAAGCCCCGCATCATGTGAACCCAGGGACGCTCCCGACCGGTTTGCATCTCCAACCAATCGATCCGGGCTAACGCAGTCTTGGCACGTAAATGCCAGGGGCTGCCCTCTTTGGCCCGAGCGATGTCGAACTCGCCACAGCTGCCCCAGCCAACAAAGTTGAACATCATGCACAACTTGTCTAATTGCTCGAAGCTCTCGTTCATGTGCCATATCGCCATCGCGCGCTCTGGGTAACGCAACTTGTTGCCCCGGATACACTTGGCTATCAACATCAAGTTATCCTCTTCACTGCCGCCGATAACGTCAGGGATAACAGCGACAGCCTGGGGGCAACGCTCCATCGCGTCATTGGCCCAGGCGTAAAAGCCGTCCCACCACTCATCGTTAAGCTCGATGCCTTTCCGCCAGGCAGTGAAAGCGCCGTTGTCCAAGATCAAGATCTGATCGTCGCCAACAAGCTCGATGCACTCGTCAAGCTGCTCGGGGTGCATGTAGCTGACGCAAAAGCTACAGCCACGCAACTGCCGCAACAACCGCTTGGGAGTGATAGGGGTGCCGTGAACTACACGTTTCATTGTGCAGCTCCTTCTTTTATCTCGCTGATGTATTCGTAAGCTGCTTTCTCGATCTTTTTGCAAATCGCATTCTCCCGGCTCAAGCTCGCGCCGTCACTAGCCCGGAAGATGCCCCAGACAAAGCCGTTACCGTTGTCAAAGATCTGGAACCAGCCACGGTAATGAGTGCCCTTGTTGTTACGCGCTGCAAAGGTAAACTTGTCAGCGCTGTCCCAGGCATCACGGCCCCGGTACTCATGTTCTATTATCTCATATTTCATTGATGTTGCTCCATGTTGTTTGCCCACACAGCGTAAGCCGCGTCCTGGCGTAACCGATTTTCACTAACAGCGAACTGCAACCGCTGCCGAGGCTGGTAAGCGAACCAGGCGTATCCCGCCAACATCGCCGCTAAAAACACCATTGCCATTTCTTTTCCTTTCTCCGCATCCATGCCTTACATAGTACGTGTGACAGATACTGTCAAGCCCTATCAGAGATATTTATTGCAGCGTGTGATTAAAACCGCTACATTTAGTGCAAGCCGCCAGATGTGCTCTATACACTGCTTTCACGTCCCCTGGTGGCTTTGCCTCAAACTGCTCGGCCTCAGGGCCGGGCTTCTTTGCAAAAGGATGCAATGCATGAATAGCCGGACAGTCTCAGTCGAAATCATGGAACAGATCTGCGACCGATTAGCCGGAGGCGAAACGCTCGTAGACATCACAAACGAAAAGAACATGCCAAGCTATCGCAGCGTAACTCGCGCAGTCCAGGCAGACGAGATCATCTGGGAGATGTATCGCAAAGCCAGGATCCTCCAGGCAGAATATTACGCAGACCATCTCAACGCCCTGGCAATGGCAGAGCTGCCAAAGGTCGAAGATCCGCGCATGTTAAACGCAGAGGTGCAACGCCGCCGCCTCGAGATCGAGACACTCAAGTGGACAGCAGCGCGCAATCAGCCATTCGGGATCCGCGACAAGAAAGAGGATCAACCACAAGCGCAGACCTTCACGATCAGCTGGTCAGGTGGCGATACCGCCGTCAGTGGCGATGAAGAGGAGCTGGTGCATTGAGGGGAAAGTGCGTGTCACGATACATCCTGTGTGACCGAGCTACGCGCGCGAGGCCAGATTTGCCCGGTGATATGCGGTCAGCGCATGGCAGATCCGGCGCTCGATCCATGCAGTCAGCGCATGGCTGGCTAAGTCGTTGTTTTTGCTCGATAACGTTATCCGATAAGGTCTATTATGTTAAATTTCCGGCACCGCCGACCCCCACCCTCCGAAATTTTGCGCGCGGTCTTGTAGCACGTAATATACCTGGTCAGCAGTATCTGCCCCTCACACAGCCTGAGATCGCCCTATGAACACCAGAAGCCTTGCCCTTATCGCACACATCAACGAGCTGCGTAGGCTCGTCACAGAAGCTCCTAGCGCCTCTGAGCAATATGAGAGCGCTGTATTGTTGATTGACGTGTACGAGCGTATGCTTGCGGACGTAGGCTTATTGAACTTTGCAGATGAGGACACCCGGCATTGACGCATATAGAGATCCCATATGAGCCGAGAGAGTTGCAGCGCAAGTTGCACGATGAGATGTCGGAGAAGCGCTGGGGCGTTGTTGTGTGTCACCGGCGCTTTGGAAAGACGGTGTGGGCTATTAATCATATCTTGCGTGATGCGTTAATGTGCCAAAAGCCTAACCCCCGGTTTGCCTATATGGCGCCCACCTATCGCCAGGCGAAGAATGTAGCGTGGGATTATATAAAACAGTTTGCGGGTGCGATCCCGAATGTGAAGTTCCATGAGACTGAATTGCGGTGTGATCTGCCTACTGGCGCGCGGATCTCGTTGTTGGGTGCTGAGAACCCGGATAGCTTGCGCGGGATTTACCTGGATGGCTGCGTGATGGATGAGGTCGCGGACATGCCGGAGAATGTGTTTCCGGAGGTATTGAGGCCGGCGCTTTCTGATCGGAAAGGCTGGTGCGTGTTCGTTGGTACGCCAAAGGGGCATGACGCTTTCTTTGAAAAGTATGAGGAAGCTACGTCGAATGATGATTGGTTAGCGGCTGTGTACAAGGCGAGTGAGACCGGGATCCTCGATGATGAGGAATTGGAAGCGGCTAAGGTTATGATGTCTGCGGATCAGTATGCCCAGGAATTTGAGTGCAGCTGGAATGCGAATGTGCCTGGTGCGGTTTATGGAAAAGAGATGGAAGCGGCACAGGCAGAGGGTAGGGTTTGCAACGTACCCTACGACCCTTCAGTTCGGGTTGATACCTGGTGGGATCTCGGAGTTGGGGACAGTACCGCGATATTCTTTACCCAATCGGTGGGACGTGCTATACATGTTATAGATTTTTACGAAGCGAGGGGCGAGGGCTTGCCGCACTATTGCAAGGTTCTTTCTTCTAAGAATTATTTGTACGGCGAGCATAATGCTCCGCATGACATTGAAGTTCGAGAGCTTGGTAGTGGTAAGAGTAGGAGAGAGGTAGCGTGGGATCTAGGTTTAAATTTCCGGGTTGTTCCCAAGTTACCTGTCGAGGATGGGATCCATGCGGCACAGATGTTGTTGTCGCGGGTTTGGTTCGACAGAGAGAAGTGTAAGCATGGTTTGGAATGTTTGCGGCAGTATCACCGGGCGTATAACGAGCGCACTCGTAGCTTTAGGGCATCGCCTGTGCATGATTGGTCGAGCCATGCGGCGGATGCTTTTAGATATTTGGCGGTTGGTTTGCGAGAAACGCGGGGCGGTGGTCGCGTTCCTCAGAAGCAAGCTATCATGGATTACGATCCTTTTGCGGCGTAGGAGATAAGATATGGCGGCAGCACCTATAATTGTTGGGGCTTTAGCGGGAGGTGGTGTAGGTTATGCAGCAGCTGGCGCTTTGGCGCTGGGGACAGCTGGCACGGCGATAGCCACGGCGACAGGCGCTGTAGTCGGCGCTTCTTTGATGGCGCCCAGCGCTCCAACTGCGCCGCAAGCGGTAGTTTCAGATGTGCCGGTGGTCGAGACCCCAGAGACAGACCCAACAGAGGTGAATACGACCGGCGAAACCGGCGACGCGGACACAACAATAAATGATGTTGTTGCTGTGCAAGAGGAGATTGCGGAACAGGCGGAAACTTCTGTTCAGCCTGAAGTTGATGAAACGGCTGTCGGAACAGAGGTTGAAACGCCCGGTGGCGGCGGCACGATAACGTCAGTAGACACTGACACGCAAGAAGTCATAGTCGACGTTAATAAAGGTCTGACGACATCCGGCGGTGTGCAGACAGGCGGCCCGACATCTACGAATGTAGGAACAGCTGCGGGTGGGACAGCCCAGGCGGTTGCGGCTTCTACTGTTAGCACTGGCCCGGCTGAGGATGAGGCGATTGACTTTTATGAAAAAGGACGGCGCTCAACGATATTAACGACACCCCAGGGAATTGTGGATACGGCGGCTGGCTTGCTTTCCGAGAGTGGAAGCTCGTTACTGCGCCCACGTAGAGGATTGTTAGCATGAAGAAACGCAAACCAGTAAATGTTGCCGGCATGATGGGCAAGATGGCGTCACAGCCTAGCCAGGGCAAGCGCGAGGGAACCGTAGATCCATTGGAGCGTCTGGAGCAAAAGCGCGCTGGGCGTATGGAGGGCGGCAAGAAATCCAAGAAGCGCAAAAGTTTAATGTTTAATTATGGGATGTCGTGATGCCAGAAGTATTGCCAATGATTGCACAGCTAGATCGCAGATATAAAACTCTGCAATCTCAGCGTTCACAATGGGAAAGTCACTGGCAAGAGCTTGCGGACTATATGCTGCCACGTAAGGCGGACATTACAAAAAAACGCACCCAGGGCGATAAACGTACCGAATTGTTATACGATGGTACGGCGGTACATGCGGTTGAGCTGTTGGCGTCTAGCTTGCATGGAATGCTTACATCACCCAGCACCCCCTGGTTCTCTATGCGTTACCGGGATCCTGACTTACAGGGTAACGATGCAGCAAATGAATGGTTAGAGATCTGCCTCGATCAAATGTACCAGGCGTTTCATAGATCCAACTTTCAGCAAGAGATCCATGAATTTTATTATGATCTCGTAGTTTTCGGTACAGCTGCGTTTTACATCGAGGGAACTGATGATGGTTTGCGGTTTAGTTCTCGGCACATTGCTGAGATCTGCGTATCTGAAAACCAGGACGGCACAGTTGATACGGTTTACCGTAAGTTTAAACTAACGGCTCGAGCGATTGCGATGCAATTCGGTGAGAAGAACTTGCCGCGTGAGGTCGAAAAAGACCTGGATAAAGAGCCGTACAAAGAGCATGACGTTGTTCATGCAGTGTTTCCCCGGCAAAATTCCACAGGGCGCGCGTCAAAGAACAAGCCTATTGCATCTGTTTACTACACGGCAGACAGCCGTCAGATGTTAAGTGAGAGCGGGTTCGATGAGTTCCCTTTCATGGTCACACGTTTTGTTAAGGATAGTGTCTCGACGTATGGGCGTAGCCCGGCAATGAATGCGTTGCCGGATACAAAGATGCTGAACAAAATGTCAGAAACAACAATAAGAGCGGCACAAAAACAAATAGATCCGCCGCTTATGGTTCCGGATGATGGGTTTATGTTGCCTGTGCGTACTACGCCAGGCGCTTTGAACTTTTATCGCACCGGGACGCGAGACAGGTTAGAGCCGTTGCAGATTGGGGCTAACAACCCTTTAGGGCTAAACATGGAAGAGCAGCGCCGGAATGCGATACGCCAGGCATTTTTCGTTGACCAGCTGCTAATGTCCAATGGCCCGGCTATGACTGCCACGGAAGTGTTGCAGAGGAATGAGGAGAAAATGCGGCTCCTCGGGCCTGTGTTGGGCCGCTTACAGGCGGAGTTGCTCCAGCCCCTGATCTCCCGATCCTTTGCATTGCTCCTCCGGGCCGGTCTCCTCCCTGCGGCTCCGGAGGAGCTTCAGGGCCGAGAGATCGATATTGAGTATGTTTCACCACTAGCCAAGGCGCAGAAGATGACTGACCTACAGTCTATGTTGCGTGGGTTCGAGGTATTGATGCAGATGCAGCAAGTGGCGCCTGTTATGGATTACCTGGACGATGATAAGTTGGTTCAGTACCTGGTCGAAACGGCTGGGATCCCGGCGCGTGTTATCCGTAGCACGTCTGAGGTAGCGCAGCTGCGTCAACAAAGAGCGGAAGCGCAAGCAGCGCAAGCCCAGGCGCAGCAAGAAATGATGTTATCTGAGCAAGCAAACAAAGCAGCTCCGTTACTAAAAGTCGCGTCTGATGCAAGGGAGCGCGGACAGATATGAAGAAGATAGAAGATCTTAAGCTTAGCTATCGCAGAACGTTCGGGACTGAGGACGGCGAGATAGTATTGCGTGATCTTAAAAAGCGTTTCGGCTATGAGGCCACCACGTTTTCCGGCGATCCTTATGAAAGTGCATTTAATGAAGGACAACGCGCAGCTGTGCTGTTGATCGACCGGATGTTGTCCGAAGGGAAGGAACCACAATGAGCGAAGAGGCAACCCTAGACACAGGATCTCAAGAAGTCGCTGAACCAGTTGCAGCTGAGCCGGTAGCGGCTGAGCCTGTAGTGGAGCAACAACAACCGACATCAGAAGCCACAGGCACCTGGCTTGATATGGTCGATGAGGAATATCGCAGCAATCCACTTATCAATAAGTGGGATGATGTTAATGGATTAGTTAAAACGCACCTGAATGCGCAAAAGATTATTGGCGCAGACAAAGTTGTAAAGCCTGGGCCAAATGCAACAGAGGATGAGATCCGCGCAGTTTACCAGGAACTTGGTGCGCCGACAGATCCTGTGAATTATGAACTGGAACGCACTGAGATCTTTGACGATGCGGCTTTTGATACGTTTAGAAATAAAGCGTATGAGATCGGCTTGTCTAATAAGCAAGCCCAAGCAGTGGCAAGCTTGTATGAGGAGCAAGTGAATAGCGGCATCCAGGCTCTTGAACAGCGCGCAGAAGAAGCGCGGTTCCAGGGCGAGCAAGAGTTGCGCCAGGAGTTCGGGCAACATTTCGAGACACGTTTGAAAATGGCAAGATCTGCGGCGGAAACTGTTATGCCAAACCCGCAAATCTTTAATGAGGTTCGGCTCGAGGACGGCAGATTGATGGGGGATCACCCTGAGATTGTTAAGGCGTTTGCCAAAGTTGCCGAGATGCTAGGCGAGGATAGCCTGGTCGGAGAGCCTACAGAGTTTGTGATGAGCGCCCAGGAAGCTCGGCAGCGCATCGCAGAACACATGCGGCCTAATACGCCGTATACTATTGCTGGACACCCTGAGCATGACGCGGCAGTTGCCGAGGTCTTGCGCTTGCGTGGCTATGCGACAGGTGGATAACCGAGAGGCCCACCGCGTAAACTTGTGCGTCAAGTGGATTAGCGGCCCTAAGCCGTAGCATTGGCCCTGAAAAGGATAACCAAGCGCAGCAATTAAAACTGTAACAAGCTAGGAGATTAGGCAAATGTCTACTCAAATTACTACAGCTTTTGTCCAACAGTTTTCTGCAAATATCCAGATGCTGTCACAGCAAATGGGTTCTCTGCTGCGTAACGCGGTGGATGTAGAAAGTGTTAATGGCGAAAAAGCTTTCTTTGACCAAGTGGGTTCAGCGGCAGCTGTCCTACGCACATCGCGCCATGCGGATACACCGATTGTGGACACACCACATTCACGCCGTATGGTTACAATGTCTGACTACGAATATGCGGATCTGATCGACGATCAGGACAAAGTTCGTTTGTTGGTAGATCCGACATCAACTTATAGCCGTGCAGCGGCAGCTGCTATGGGTCGCGCAATGGATGATGTAATCATCGCAGCGGCACTAGGCACAGCCAAAACAGGTAAAGATGGCTCATCTGACACAGTATTACCATCAGACCAAAAGATTGCAGTTGCATCATCTGGTTTGACGATTGCTAAGTTGGTTGAGGCGAAGCAAATCTTGGACGAGGGCAATGTTGATCCGTCAATCGCTCGTCACATTGTTTGCTCACCGAAGCAGATCTCAGACCTGTTGAACAACACGACTGTAACATCAAGCGACTACAACACTGTGAAAGCGTTGGCTATGGGTGAAATCAACACATTCGTTGGCTTCAACTTCCATGTAAGCAACCGTCTAACAACCGATGGATCTGGTGATCGCCAGGTTATCGCGTTTGCGGCAGACGGTATCAAGTGTGCAATCGGCAAAGAGCCGTCAGCGCGCATTGATGAACGTGCAGACAAATCATACGCAACGCAAGTTTACTACTGTCAATCAGTAGGTGCGACACGTATGGAAGAAGCCAAAGTCGTTGAAATCGCGTGTAGCGAATAATAAGGAGACTGACAAATGGCTACTGTATATTCAGCACAACGCACAAATTCACGCGCAACACCAGCCGTGATGAACAAAGTTAATGAGCTTGGCGGTCGTATCCGTGTAGCTCATGGCACATACGAGGCATCTGCGCTGGCGTCTGGTGACGTTATCGAGATGTTTGTCTTGCCTGATGGCGCTCGTTTGTTGACAGGCTCTCTTGCGCATGACGCGCTAGGTGCATCAACAACATTGTCTGTAGGTTATGCAGCACACACAAACGCGGCTGGTACAGCTGTGTCTGCGTCTGCGGCGGCTTACAAAGCGGCAGCTGCGTCAACATCTGCGGCAAAGAACGACATTCTTGCTACTCTAGCTCTAGGCTCAGGCTCAGAGACAGACACAGACGAGAATGGCGTGGCAATCACAGTAACAATGGGCGGTGCAGCTGGCACTGGCACCATTGAGCTGACCATCATGTATGTGGTAGACTAAGTTGAGCGGGGCGGGAAACCGCCCCCTCTTTTACATGGAGATAGCGGATGACAAGTACCGTTGATATTGCAAACTACGCGCTTAACACTTTAGGTGCGTCGAACATCACAACATTGGATGAAAACAGCAAACCAGCGCGCATTGTCAACCAGCGCTATGATGCAGTACGTGATAGCGTATTTCGCTCTCATCCCTGGAATTGTTTAATACGTCGAGCGGAGCTTCCCCAGGAAACTGAAAATCCTACATATGGCTATGCATATCAATATGCCCTGCCGACGAATCCATTTTGTTTACGAGTATTAGAGTTTAGCAATGGAACACTAACGTTCCCTTTTGATAATATGCGCAGCAATAATGACACCCCAGCTTTTATCATCGAGGGTCGTAAGCTTCTTACGGATGAAGGCACTGCGCGGATCAAATACGTTGCCAGAATTACGGATCCCCAGGAATATGATGCTGGGTTAATCGAGACATTGGCAGCAAGATTAGCATATGAAATCTCTTATGCGATTACAGGATCCACAACAATGCGGCAACTTACAGCTGCCGATTATGATAGGAAGCTAAAAGAAGCTACGTTCCAGGATGCGACAGAGGGCGCGCCAGAGCGGATCGAGGCTAACGACTTTATTGAAGCGAGGTTCTAATGGCTCGTTCAGCTCCATCGCTAAGCACCTTTACAGCTGGCGAGATCTCCCCGCGCCTCGAGGGGCGTATCAATCTTGAAAAGTATAGAGCCGGTTTATCTGAACTGACCAATATGGTTGTGCAGCCCCACGGCGGTGTAACCCGGCGCCCTGGTACAGAATATCTTGGAGCGGTCAAGGATAGCGCAACAAAGACCAGGCTAATACCGTTTCAGTTTAAAACGTCTGACACGTATATCCTTGAGTTTGGTGATCTTTATATGCGTGTTTTTCGTAATGGCTTGCAAGTTCTTGAGGGATCAGCTCAAAATATTACAGCTGTAACTAAAGCAGATCCTGGTGTGATTACTATTAGCGGACACGGTTACAGTGATGGCGATGAGATTTACCTGGACAATGTTGTAGGCATGACTGAGCTGAACGGTCGCAATTACCTGGTAGCAAATGTCACAACAAACACATTTACGCTGCAAGATCTCTTTGGCAATGACATCGATACGACAGATTTTACGACATACACGTCCGGTGGTGCTGTCGACAAAATTTACGAAGAAACTACGCCGTATGCAGCGGCAGATATATTTGATCTGCGGTTCGCGCAGTCAGCTGATGTGATGTATTTTGCACATCCAAGCTATGCAATTCGCACTTTATCCAGGACAAATCACAATGCCTGGACGTTTACGACAGCGACTATTAACGAAAACGATACGCCAACAATAACAGGATCTGACAATTACCCGAGCGTGGTTACGTTTTTTGAGCAACGCCTGGTGTTTGCAGCGTCTAATAATAACCCACAAACCCTTTGGTTCTCCAAAAACGCAGATTATCTAAACTTTCACACAGGTTCGGCAGCTGATGATGCGTTGATTTACACGATTGCATCTAACCAGGTTAACAGTATCCGCTACTTATCTCCTACTCGAGTGCTTACAATCGGCACATCTGGCGGTGAATACGTGCTAACAACAACAAATGGTGGGCCGGTTACACCGACATCCACAGTTATTCGCAAGTATTCCAACTATGGATCCTCTAATATTGAGCCTGTCCAGGTTGCAGATGTTACGCTATTCTTGCAGCGTGGGGATCGCAAGGTTCGAGAGTTCAAGTATGTTGGTGAGGTTGACACCGCCGGGTATCAGTCTCCGGATTTAACAGTCCTGGCGGAGCACATAACCGAAGGTGGACTTTCTCAGTTTGCATATCAGCAAGAGCCGGAAAACATTGTTTGGGCTGTCCGAGATGATGGCACTCTTCTTGGTTTGACATATCGGCGCGAGGAGGAGGTTGTTGCCTGGCACAAACATGTGATCGGCGGTGAGTTTGATGGAGGCCAGGCAGTTGTAGAGAGCATTGCCACACTGCCCACAGACAGCGGTGAAGATGAATTGTACATGATTGTGAAGCGTACAATCGATGGATCCACAATGCGATATGTTGAGGTTATGAAAAACTTTGATTTTGGCAGTGATACTAAATCATCGTTTTTTGTTGACAGTGGATTGTCTTACTCTGGTAGCGCAGTTTCCGGGTTTAGTACGCTATATCACTTAGAAGGTGATACAGTTTCTGTACTTGCAAATGGTGCGTCACACCCAGACAAAACTGTAAGTAGCGGTGCGATAAGTTTAGATTTCTCAGTAACAAGCGCAGCAGTAGGCTACGGCTACACAAGCGCAATGCAAACTTTGCGGATCGAAAGCGGATCTAGTGACGGCACAAGCCAGGGTAAGCCAAAGCGCATTCACGGCATCACGGTACGTTTGTTTGAAACAGTTGGTGTTGAGGTCGGGAATGAGAGCGGTGAGATCGACAGGATCTTTTTCCGGGATAGTTCTATGTCAATGGACGAAGCCGTGCCTCTATTTACCGGAGACAAAGACATCGAGTTTCCTGGTGGTTTTGACGACGATGATAGGATATACTTGCAACAAACGCAGCCCCTGCCTTTGACAGTCCTGGCGCTGTACCCACGAATGAATACGTTTGACAAATGATAGCTAGACCGTTGACCAGATCACATATACTGCACGTAGCGGATCGAGTGCCGTTACAGAATCAGTCACAGCTGGGATTGGTGCTTGCGGCTATGCCTGGTTATCTCGTTCCCGGGCGTGGTCTCGCGCTCATGGATGGTGGGGAGGTGGTTGCTGTGACAGGATTGGCTCCACTGTGGGACGGTGTAGCGGAAGCCTGGTTTTTGCCAACACGAGAAGTAAAGAACAAGAAGCTGCGCACAATACGCCTGGTGCGCAAAGAGTTTGACGCGGCGATTGAGCGTTTGAAGCTGCGCCGGGTGCAAGCGATTGTGAGATCTGATTTCACAGACGCGCACAAGCTCGCCAAGTTCCTCGGTTTTGAGAGCGAGGGTCTCATGCGCAAGTATGGGCCTGATGGCTCGGATTATGAAAGGTACGCGATATGGCAGAGATAACAACAATGTTAGCTGTTGTCGGCATGGGAACCTCGGTTGCCGGGGGGATTGCCGGGCAGCAAGCATCGAAAGAAGCTGCCGCAAAAGCGCAAGAGGCGGCTAACTTTAACGCTAAGATTATCGAGCGTGATGTTAACTTGCTGGAAAACCAGCGCACAATCCTTAATGCAAACCAGGTTATTTCCAACAAGCGTAAGCGTATGTTGTTTCGCAAGGTGCAGGGTGATGTTGTTGCAAACTACTCTTATGGCGGGATTGATATTGCGCAAGGTACGCCTATGAAAGTGTTGCGTGAGAATGCGCGTGAGCTTGAGTATGAGCTGACAGTTGACAAAATGAACAACTACATTGCGAACATGCAGATCAATGATGCGCAGACAGACGCAAGATTGACAGCTGAGCTGACGCGTATGGAAGGTGGGGCGGCAGCTGGTGCGCTACGTGCGCGCGGAACGCAGAGCCTTATTTCCGGCTTTGGCAGCGCGGCTCGATTTGGTTATGCGACACTTGGCGGTAGCTATACTAACCCGACAGGGACAGGATAAGATATGAAGATACCTACTTATCAAGCCGGATCCACACCTAGCAGCGATATGCCTGGACGTTCATTCCGGGCGAGAATGAATGCGCAGCCATTTATCCAGGAAGCGCTCGAGAAAGGCGCGGTTGCGCAAGAGGTGTTTAAGCAAGTAGGAGCGTTTGCCCAGGATCGCTATAAGCAAGCGCTACAGGCCCAGGTTGATGAGAAGGTTATCCAGGTCGAAGAGCAACTGGCAACAGCTGCAAACAATATGGCGGACGGCCCGAGCTATCACAATGTTTTTGATGGCGATAAGTTGTGGGAAAGAGAAAGCCGTAAGATCCGCGAGAATGCCCTGGGAAATGTGCGGGATGTTGCCGCTAAAAACCACCTTAAGCATCGCTTTGACCAGATGGAATTGTCCACCAGGTTCAAGCTACAGAATACTATCGATGCAAAAATAGAAGCGGCGAATGCTGCCTCTCGCACAAGGATACTATCAAACGGCGCAAACATCATTGCAAACGGTACGCAAATGGGTGCGGTTAACCTGGATCTGCAAAACATTGGTGCTGACAGTGTATTCCGGGGCGGTCTCGGTACTGGCGCTCCGGACAAACTGGCGAAACAAGAATACGCTATGTTGGTCGATGGTACGTTTGGCGCTCTTAACAACCTGGCAAAAAACTCTGATAACGCAGCGCGCGACTTGGAGATTATTCGCAGCTCGTTTGCGAGTGACAATCTAAATGACCTGGCAACGGTAGATAACGGCCTGTACGTGATGGGCTTGTTGCGCAAGTTGGATTACAATGACGCAGCTAAACTAATACGTTCTGTCGGTGGCGATGCGGCATACCTAAACAAGCTGACAGCTGCGCAGCAACGCGAGATCGATGCTGCAAAAGGTAATGCATCGACGCTGCAATCAGCGCTCGACAAGGCGCAAGATGGTATCACGTCCGGTATAAATCAGATCCCGGCAACTATGTTTCCTGACATTGAGGAGACAATCACTGGATTAGAGGGTATTGTTGATGCGAGCGAGCTGGGGCAGTTGCGTCAATCTTTCGATGATTTAAAATTTTCTCAGACGTTTCTAGCAGATCACCGGGAGCTTAGTCCTCCTCAGTTAGCCCAGGCGCTTGCGGCAGCTGAGCAAGGCGGGACAAACGGTGTGGTTGAGCCTGGTAGAGAAACGCTAACGGTAAACTTGCTCCGTGATCTGCAAAGCAAGATGGATCAGGGCTTATCAAGAGATCGCCTGGCATACGCGCAAGAGGCCGGCAATGTGCAGCTAGGCACGATTAACTTTAACGACCCTCAGACAATCGGCATGGACATACAAGAGCGGATTGAAGATTCGCGCCGGGTTCAAAGTATTTATTTCCCAGAATTGATGCGCGGGGATCCTAACAAACACCTGGTACTGCTAACGAACACAGAAGCGACACAGCTCTCGAACATGTTTGACGCAGCTCCTCTAACGCAAAAGCTGCAAATGCTGGAAGCTATCCAGGGCGGCATGGCTGCGGCGGGATCTCCGGATCTAGCGACTAACGTTTATTCTCAGATTGGCGATCAGAACGGCATGATGTCACATGCCGGTGGCCTGGTTGCGCTTGGGCGCCCAGATGCAGCGCGAGAGATCTTGCAAGGCTTAGAGCAAATCAAAGCCGGTGTTGCGTATCCAAAAGCAGTTGCAAACACTGAAGCAGGGGTAAAGCAAAGCATCGAGCAAGTTATCGCTGGTGAGTTGCAAGAGGCATTGCGGTTTCAGCCGGAAGCTACCGGGGCGATTATCCAGGCAACTAAAGCAATTATTGCAAATCGTTTCATTGGCGTGAGCGAAGAAGATCTGACGGTCGATAACGTAAAGGAAGCCATGCAGATTGCATCTGGCGCGCAAAAGCGTAACGGACAGGTCTATGGTGGGATCCATGTTATTAATGAAGCGGCGACATTTATTCCTAGCGACAAAACCCCGGATGAGTTTGAGTACGTCCTGGACAGTTTAACGCCGGAAATGTTTTCCGAGATGGGCTTTGATATTAGCCCGGCAATGTGGGATCAGGTGCTTGCTGGTGAGTGGGCGTTCCAGGTTGCGGGTGATGGTCAGTATCGTATTATGCAAGACAATGGCCCGACAGGTGTACCGACATATCTGAATGGTTATGCAAATAACATCGAGGGCAACCCACAGGTTCCTATCCTTATCGATTTCAATACAGCGGCAAATGTCCTGGAAGCATTTAAGCTACGCGCTAACCGTGCGGGAATAACAGAGTTTAGCCAGACAGTAGGAAGCGTGGAATTACGCAGTGAGTTTAACGAAGATTTCAGGATTGTTTCAAGGGACGGCGAGCTAATCGAAGAAGATCTGCCGCCCGAGGTAGAGTTTGAAGCGGTCGAAGATACTGAGGTTGCCCAGGCATCTCCGCGACAAATTAAAGCGGGGCAAATGTTTGAACGGCAGCGCAGATTAGAGCAGCGCCAGGTTCTCGAATTAGGCCAGGATCTAGCCCAAGATGATCGCGTCCAGCAAAACGTAGAGCTGAAACAGCAACGTCAAAGCAAAGTAGATAGACTGCCGGATATGTTTAACAATGCAGATTATCGAGGGGCTACGCCTGAGCAGCGCGAAACATACCAGGGCTACCTGATGCAGTGGTTGCGTGACGATAACGCAATCGACGTTCTAAGCTTTAACGATTGGATGGAAACGCAATGAGTTTTCTAAGACGCCAAGCTGATCCGCTCGACGTGACGCCTTACCAGGGTCGAGCTGAAGCATATTCAACGCCGCAAGAAATATACAATTCTGCGGCAAAGTTTATGCAGTTTAATCAGCAAGCGTATTCAGAGCGTTCTCAGTATCGTGCCGTCTTTGAACCTATCCTGGAAGAGATCCGGGAAAAAACCGGCAAAAAATTTTATAACCCGGCGGGACACTTGGGCAACACATCCGCCGAAGGTGCCGGCTATGACATGTTTGAATACCGGGCTAACGAGATCTTTAAGCATGTGCGCGACAATCAGGAGCTATTCCCCGAGCTTGAAAGCTTTAACATGGACTATGTTAAGCAACAGGGCGCAACATTAGCACAGCAAGCCGAGGACGAATACAACGCGGTCAAGAGCCGGGCAAGAGACTACGGCTTCTTTTCTAAGGAAAGCGCAGCTGAGCTTGGTGCAGGGTTTATGAATTTTGCAGCGGATCCGGCGGGGCAGACTGCCCTGGCAATCCCTGGTGCAAGTCTGCCAAAGCTAAGCGTTAATTTTGCGCAAGGATTAGCCAAGTTCCTGGCAGTTGAGTTTGCTGTTGGTGCTGGGACTGAAGCTGTTATCCAAACCGGTGTCAAAGATTGGTACAATAGCCAGGGCAAAGAATATAGCTACGATCAGTTTTGGCGCAATGTTTTAGCTGGCGGCATGTTCAACGTTGCTGGATCTGCCGGCCTACAGGGTACGCTGCGCGGCACATCGATAGCAGCGCGCCCGGTAGCGCGGGGTGTTAACCAGGCGTTTGGCCTAACGTATGACCAGGCGCGGCAGATGATTAACATTATGAAGCGCGGCGGGGCTAACCAAACAAAAGATGTCGAGACTAACCTTAAGATCCTGGAGGATATGGAGGAGACCATCGAGGCCAATCCGCTTGCGGATGATCTTACCGGTACAGCTGATAGCATTGGCCCAGCGCAGCATGAGCACATTCAGCGCGTAGAGGCCGCACAGCAAGCGTTAGAGTTCGATGAGCCGGTTGTTACGCCTGATGTACCGGTCAATCCGCCTAAGCCCCCTGTGTCTATATTTGAAGCTGAGGAACGCGCTGGGATCCCCAGGCTAGACATCGATAACATCCAGGTTGATGCGGATACGTTCCAGTTCAAAAGCGGCGGCGATAAGTTTGGCGTAACATCTAAGCTGCAAGGCGAGACAGTGTGGAACCCATATTATGCCGGGACTGTCACAGTGTGGGAACGCGCAGACGGTGTGCAATTTATTGCGGATGGACACCAGCGTTTAGGTTTAGCAAAGCGGATCAAGGCAAACGATCCTAGCCAAGATGTCGCACTTTATGGGCATGTGTTCCGCGAGGTTGATGGCGAGACAGCTGCAAAGGTGCGCGTCCGGGCCGCAATGAACAACGTTGCGAACAATACGGCGGACGCCCTGGACATTGCAAAGATCCTCAAAGAAGCGCCGGAGATGGCAAACCAGTTGCCAAAGTATTCAGCTGCGGGACGCCAGGGGCGTGACTTGGTTAACCTGGCGATAGAGAATTGGGGCTATGTTTATAACAAAGTTGTCCCGGCAAACTATGCTGCAATCGTTGCGCGCCTTATTCCAGAAGCAGACAAGGAACTGCAAGAGGCCGCGCTTAAGATCCTGGCAAAAGCAGATCCGGCAAACGAGGTGCAAGCTGAGGCAATCGTGCGGCAGATCCGCGACATCGAGGCTGATACAGTTGTCCAGGATAGCTTGTTTGGCGAAGAGATGTTTAAGGAAAGCCTGGTTGTAGAACGCGCGGAAGTCCTGGACAAAGCAATAAAGCAACTGCGCCTGGACAAGCGTTCATTTAAAAACCTGGTAGATCAAGAGGCGCGACTAGAAGCTGAGGGCAACAAGCTCGTTAGCGATGCAAACAAGAAGAGGGCCGAAACCGATGGCAAAGCAATCGACTACATCCAAACGCTCGCGAACAGGAAAGGCGAAATCTCAGACGCGCTCTCGGACGCAGCAAGAACAGCAAAAGATACCGGTCGCGTTGCAGAAGCTGCGCGAGGATTTGCAGAGTATGTCCGAGGACGAATTGAAAACGGTGATTTCAGAGGGATCGAAGATGGCGGCATTGGAAGGTATGTTGATGATACGCCGCAAAAACAGCGCGTACAGAATAAGCCAGAGCAAGAACTCGCAAGCTTCTCAGACATAAAAGACGGCGCCGGGTTCCAACAACAACTTGACGCAATCGAGAGCGAAGAGCTGCCAACGAGTTCTCGCCAGGAACGCGAGATGATACAGCGGGGCGAGATCGCGCCGAACTACACTTATTATCTCGAGCTAACAGATGATGCTATCGAGATTCCTACGCAAAACATTATTCCAATCCGGGCGCGTAAAGATGGCATTGCCCGGGGCCGGGAGCTGATGGCGGACGCAGCCAAGGGCGGTATGTCAAAGCGTGGGCCTTTGTCTGTACGTGACAACGGCGATGGTACTTATACGTTGCTTGATGGCAACAGCACCTATGCGATTGCGTCCGAGGCGGGTATGCCTAAGCTTCCGGCGCGCGTTCTTACCGACGAAGAGTTTGCCAAAGAAGAAGCGCAGAAAGCTGCAAGCAAGATCTTGAAAGCTGACGGAAAACCAAAACGGCGCCGGGTAAATGCAAACGATATGGGCAAAGATGAGTTCGAACTTTTCTTTGAAGATCTGCGGTTGCAGCAAGGGTTTGACGACCTGGATGAAATGCTGCGAGTTGGCGCGGAAAAGAATGAGGTCTTGAATGACCGCATGGAAGAGATTGCGGAGGATATGGGGCTTACTTATCACCGCGCCCCACCTAAAGGAAAAGAGCGCTCAACTGAGAAAGTAAAAGGTAAATACGGCGGTCGCGTAAATATGCTGTCTGATGTTGCGCGTACCGGTGTGACTGTCAACGACCCTAAGCAAATCGATGAGATCCTGAAGCGGCTATCTAAGCCGGATATGTATCATGTGATCTATGAAGATTTCCGCATGACCGAGCTGGGATACTTTGATGCAAAGGCATCATTGATTGATACAGATGGATTTATCAAAGAGATCCAGTTTTACCCTACCGGCATGTATCGCGCTAAAATGAAAAAAGCAAAAGGCGGCGGCGGTGGACACGAAGCGTATAAGATTACGCGCGAAACCTGGCGCCCTCTTGCGCAGCGTTACGAAGCCGTACAAGAACAGTTGCGTATATATGGGGAGGCTCAGTCTGCCTTGCCGGAAGCGTTTGCAGATTTAATTGGCAAGCTGCCTAGATCTGCGCCCTTAACCTTTGCTGAAATGGCGGCTTCTGAGGAATTGATCTCCGGGCTACGAATGTCTCCCAGGATCTCAGATGGAGATATTTTATCCCAAGATTTGGTATCTCGGAACCAACCATATGCTTCTGAGCCATCGTCTGACATTGCTGCCAGTACAAAACCCTCGACTTTAAACCAACGCATTGGTGACACCTCCGGTCAAAGTATAGACGTTTCTAGTTCTGAACTCAAGTCTACTATGGCTTTAGACGGCGACCAAGTAGTTATTCCAGGCGCGGAGCAAATATCACAGCGTGAGCTTGCTGAGCGTATCATGGAAAGCGCTAAGCGTGGCGGGTATGAGCCTATGCCCGAGGGCGGCTTGTTCGATGAGGTGCGAACAAAAGATCTGTTCGACGAGTTTGATGATGACACAACGTTCTCCTTTGAAGATGAGCTGCCGGATGGCGAGCTTGTGTACCAGGAACGCACAGTCAAACAGCTGCGCGAAGAGTTTAACCAGGATCAATCGATGCTTGATCGACTAAGAGGATGCGTCAAATGAGCTTACGCGAGTGCATAATCAACGGCGGCGATGAGACAAACCCAGATGGTACACCTAAGCTTTCTCGAGAGCAGCGTGACGAAGCACTGCGCACGTTTGACGAATATAAGTCGCAACTTTCTCTGAAACTACCAGAGCCAGAGGCAGACATTGAAGCTGGTCGCATGACGTTCACGGCACTTGAAAAAAAGGTGCGTGACAGAAACCGTCGCAAGATTATGCAATTACGCGCGCAAAAGCAAGCCCTGTTAGATATTCAAAGTTTCCGCAACATTGGCGGCAATGAGGATCTGCCGCTTGCTGCCCAGGCATTATTTGCAAAAGATGAGCGCGCTAAGTTTGCAGACGCAGAAACATTGCAAACAGTTTACTTGCGCAAAGCAACGCGCAAGCTGGACAAGATGCTAGGATCTATGCGCCGGAATATTCTAGGCGGCATCCGCAAAAAGGCACAAATGGAAAATGTTGTGCGTGAGATGATGGGTACGGACACCGGGGATGTAGCTGCCCGGGAGATGGGTGAAGCGCTTTCGTCTGTGTTTGAGGATCAACGCCTGGCATTTAACCGCATGGGCGGATCTATAGGAAAGCTCGAGGGTGGCTACTTTCCTGTGACGCACGACATGATGGCGGTGCGCAGCGTGAGCAAGGATGAGTGGATCCAGTTTATGATGGGTACTGAGCGCGCCGGTGGGCGTGATGTCAGCGCTCCTACGAAAGAAGCGCGCCCTGGTCTAATCGATGTTGAGAACATGATTGACAATGAAACCGGGTTGCCGTTCACACCGCAAAAGCTGGAGATTGCACTATCCAATATGTATGACGCGATAACGTCTAACAATGCTACCAGGTCAAAGCCTGGCGGATTCGGTGGCAATGGATCCCTGGCAAGCCAACGCGCAGATCACCGGTTTATCAAATGGAAAAACGCAGATGCGTTCCTAGAATATAATAACCAGTTCGGCGGCAAAGAATTGTTTGATGTAGCAATAGGCCACATTCATAGCATGTCGCGCGACCTGGCATTGCTCGAGCGGTTCGGCCCTAACCCGGCAACAACGAAGCGTTACTTGCAACAATACCTGGATAGAGAAGCTGGATTGCGCAAGGATGAAAAGTTTGCGGATGAGGTATCCAAAGCAAATGCAAAGATAGATACGTTCTATGAATACAACACCGGGGCAAACCTGGCGCCGATCAGTTCCCGGTGGGGCAACGTCTTTGCCGGGATCCGGGATCTGCTACAATCCGGACAGTTAGGTTCGGCGTTTCTTTCTGCGTTTGGCGACCTGGCTACGCAGAATGTTGCCAGGGCATCAGCTGGGATCCCACAGATCGGTACGCTTACAAAGATCTTGCGTAACGTTTCTCCAATACAAGCAACAAAAAAAGGCGAGCTGGCAGTTCGTCTTGGCCTGGTTGCCGATGGTTGGTCGCAGATGGCATCAGCGCAAGCCCGGTTTACTGGCGAGATGGTAAGCCCGGAGGTAACGCGCCGGATCTCTGATTTCGTTATGCGCGCCTCGCTGCTATCTAGCTGGACACAAGCCGGGCGCTGGGCGTTTGGTCAAGAGTTCCTGGGCTTCCTGGCAGATAACGTAGGGAGAAGCTTTGACGAGCTGCCTGACAACTTGCGCCGGACAATGCAGCATTACCAGATCGGCTCAGACAAATGGGACATCATGCGCGCGACAGAGCTGTATGATTACAACGGCGCTAAGTTCTTGCGCGCTGAGGACATAGCTAACCGCACGGATCTGCCGCCTACGGTTGCGAGATCCATTGAGACTGATCTGATACGCATGATCGAAACAGAAACAAACTTTGCTGTACCGTCTAGTAGTATGCGGGGTGCGGCAATGTTACGCGGCAGCTCGCGTCCAGGATCTATTGGCGGGGAGCTGTTAAACAGCTTTGCAATGTATAAACAATTCCCGGTTACGCTAATGAATACGCACCTCATGCGTGGTGTTGCCAGGGAGGGGCGCCTGAGCAAAATGGTTTATCTAAGCCATTTGATGCTGGCAATGACAGCTATGGGAGCGCTGAGCTATCAGATGAAAGAGATGGCTAAAGGCCGGCAACCTATGGAAATGTTCAGCGAGGATGGTGAGCCTAACATGAAATTCTGGGGCCGAGCTGCGCTGCAAGGTGGCGGTTTAGGTTTATACGGTGATTTCTTGTTCTCGGATCTAAATGTGTATGGTCGCGGTTTGGCAGATCAAACGGCTGGCCCTGTTGTTGGTTTGCTGTCTGATGTTAAAAACTTGACGGTTGGGAATGTTGCTGAGTTTGCGGCGGGTGATGATACTAACTTTGGCAAAGAGGTTGTGGGTATGGCGTCCAGGTATTTCCCTGGTAACAACATTTGGTATACGCGCCTGGCGTTTGAACGCCTGGTAAGAGACAACGCAATCCGCTATGTGGATCCAAAAGCGAATGCCCGGTTTAGAAGATTGCGCCGTAAATATCTAAAAGAATACGGACAAGAATATTGGTGGGGGCCGGGAGAGGAAGCGCCGAGAGATCGCCCACGTTTGCAAAACATTATTGGAGAACGGTAATGACTACACAAATAGGGCATCTTATGGTATTTTTTCTGCAAAGTAAGGAATTGCTATGACAGTATCAAGCAGCACAAACAGAGTTAGCTACAGCGGCAACGGCACGCTGACAACTTTTGCATATACGTTCAAAGTGTTTGACCAGAGTGACTTGACTGTCATCCTTCGGGCAAGCAACGGCGCAGAAACAGTTCAAACAATTACAACTGACTACACTGTGACAGGCGTAGGTGATGTTGGCGGTGGTAACGTAGTGTTTACGACAGCGCCCACGGCTACAGAAACTGTTGTTATTTTGCGAGAGCAAGGTCTAACGCAAGGACTTGATCTGGTTCCTAACGATCCGTTCCCAGCGCAATCGCTAGAAGAAAGCTTGGACAAGCTGACGTTTATGGTTCAGCAACACAACGAAGAGCTGGGTCGAGCAATTAAAGCGTCACGCACAAACACAATTACTGGTTCTGAGTTTACGATTTCTGCTGCTGATCGTGCGAACAAAGTATTCTCGTTTGATGCGTCTGGTGACTTAGCGGTTACTCAAGAGCTTGGCGTTTGGCAGGGTGATTGGGCTACAAGCACAGCATTCTCGGTGCGTGATATTGTTAAAGATGCAAGCAATAGCAACGTCTATATCTGTATTACTGCGCATACATCTAGCGGATCTACACCGATCAGCACAAACACAGATAGCGCAAAGTGGGCATTGCTGGTAGACGCGGCATCTGCGGCATCTAGCGCAAGCGCAGCGGCTGCATCAGAGACTGCGGCAGAAACTGCGCAAACGGCTGCTGAGGCTGCACAGACTGCCGCCGAGACAGCACAGACAGCTGCGGAAACTGCGGAGACAAATGCTGAGACT
>Ga0194022_1000022_pt1 | contig 22594 bp, 43 predicted proteins | sample IW29Aug16_MG_FD_144483 | JGI IMG/M metagenome (GOLD analysis project Ga0194022, IMG submission 144483) | Freshwater microbial communities from the Broadkill River, Lewes, Delaware, United States - IW29Aug16_MG | ecosystem: Environmental > Aquatic > Freshwater > River | place: USA: Delaware...
GTCAATGAAAGCATGAATACTGTCACGCTTACCATTGATATACATAAAGATCTTGTGATACTTACGACCAGAGGAATCTAGTTGAAAAGTATATTCATAACCAACAGAAGTGGGAGCACGCTCTGTGAGAGTGTCGCACAAGATTAAACTCCACTTTGTTACATTCAGTTGGTTGGTGTTGCGTGCATCTTGTTGTGCAGCAAACTCAGCGAGAGTAGCAGTCATGAGTGTTGAACCCTTACACTATAAGGACAGTTCCAATGGACCTAACTTTAACTGCCCTTGCTTCCCGCCATTGCTTCAGCAGCAGCAGTTGCCTTAGCAACTAACCTAGTTCTTGCTGGACCTTTAGGAGCAGCACCATTTTCTTTTGTATAAGCAGCAATATAGTCAGCAAGAATTGACTTTTTCTTCTCTGCTACCTTTGCTCTTCTTGCTTTCTTAGCATCAGCACGCTTCTCACTAGTTGTTCTCATGTCGTCAGCGCTTGTTTCTTGCTTTGTATATGTGCGCTTTGGACCACTTTCAGGTTTCTTTGACTGAACATCTTTTCTCAGAAGTTCAGTTGCTTTCTTTTCTGCTTCTTTTCCGCTTGGTTGAGCAGCAGGTTTTGAATCTCCACCACCACGTCTAGCAAGTGCTGCCTTTCTTCTCTCTTCTTTTGCTGCTGCCGCTGCTTTTGCTGCCCTTTCTTTAGGGTCAACGCTACGATCTACAGCACCAATTTGCGCTGTGGTCTTTCTTCCATCACTGGTAGTTTTAGCAGTTTGTGGTTTTGGTCTTACCTTTACCTTGGTTCTCTCACCAGTCTCTTTATCAACAACAACTTTAGTCCTTTGAAGTTCAGCATCAGACAATTTACGATCTCTTTCCCTTCTAACTGTCATTCCCGCAAAGTCTGGGCGGTCAAGAACTGTCCCTCTAGATTTTTCAGCAATAGTAATAAATTGTTGGAAAGAAATAGCCATGAGAGTATAAAATGAACTACAATACTTTCAGTTATTTATGAAAATATAAAAAAGAGGTCATAAAGACCTCTCATATCAAATCTCTTCCTCCACCTTACGGGACTTTGGTTTTGTAACAGCAACACGACCTTCTTCATAGAATTGTGCTACGCGAGCACGGCGAAGTTCCACAAGCATGTCATACTGTTCCTTTTGTTCCCGTGTATAGCGAAAGTCTTGGTTCCTCCAAGTCTTGCGGAGATCTTGCAGTTGGCGGAGAATGTCGTGGAAATACATTAGTTTAATCAGTAATCGTAGTTGGAGTTCATGTAGTCGGTGAAATAGTCACCTTCTTCATCATCTTTGAGTTCAGGAATGTCATAGATTTCTCCAGGCATATCCTGAATCTCTTGCCAAAGTTCGTCGTACATAGAAGGTTTTGCTCCTTACACTATAGAGACAGTTCCAATGGACCTAATTTTAATCAATAGGAAGTTTTGCCTGTGACTTACCTTTACGATGCCTCTCAATGTATTTACGGGCACTCTGCTCACTCAAGCACACTTTAAGTTGCTTTCCATTGTGAATAACCATAAGTTGGTTACAATATGGGACTACACAATATTTTCCATTGTCCACAATAAATCCTCCAAGTGGTTGGTCTGATAGAATAGTCGAGTTTGAATAGGGTTTCATAGTCACCTCTTGATTACAGTTTCGCAAATTTCGCCGTGCTCAAATACAATGTCAAGTGCGTTTTGAACTTTCTTGGCGGTTGTGATGCCAACCTTGTCATAGGTAGGGATAACTACCTTACCAAAGGGTTTGCGATAAAGCTGATACTGACCAGCAGGAATAGAACCCTCGCGCATACCTTTGGCATCCTCATGGTGTAGGCGCAGTGTGCGACCTACACTCTGTAGAATACCAATATAGTTCATAGAACGCATAAACACAACTGCCTCAAGACCAGAGACACTAATGCCCTCAGAAATGATGCTGTGGTGTAGAACTACAAACTTCTTGGAGTTATCCTTACCCCAGGCATTCAGAGTGTCAAAGAACTCCTCACGATTGACCTTCTTGCCGTCGATAACTGCACCAGTCTTAGCAGTAATGTAGAGCACAGAATAACCACGCTCCTGCATTTCTTGAAAGAAACTGGTGTTGTTCATCAGTCCAACGATCTGTTTAGTGGACTTTGCGCAAATTAGACCCTTGGTGATATATTCACCCTCAATGGTGTCTAGAAGGTGCTTACAGTCCCTCTCAAAGGCGTTAGAGCAAGCAATATCAATCTGCCTTACAGATACCTTGGGAGGAACAATAAACCCACCCTGAACAAGTTCAGGAGCAGGAACCTTACAAATCACATTACCATAAACCTCAGCGTCATTCATGCCGGGTTTGTTAGTGGCAACAGAGTTGATAGGAGTTGCTGTAAAGAAATAGCAACGATCTGCTTCATTGGAGAAGAACTCAGTGGCAGGAAAGAAGTTTTTCTTTACGCTATTGTGTGCCTCGTCAAAGTAAATGCTGTTGACCTCAATATCTGCCTGCTGAATACGATTGAGGGAGTTGTAAGTTGTGAAGATAATGCAACTCTCACCAGCGGTGCGAGCAACATTCGCAAACATATGAATTTGCTTGGGTCTTGTGGTGCTAAAATGGCGTGTATATCCAGAATGCACATGCATCACATGAACATTGGTAGTATCAATAACCTCAAGAAACTCATGACAAATTTGTTCAATAAGAAGAATGCGAGGAACAACTACAACAATAGTTTGTGGTTGAATATCAAGAATACGCTTCACATCCATAATCATAGTCAGGGTCTTACCACCGCCGGTTGGAACCACAATAGTGCCTTTATCATTAGAAACCATTGCATCGCAACCGCGAGACTGATGTGGTCGGAGTTGAATCATCAATAAAATATCAATATAGAAATAATACAGACCTCAAACCCAAAAGTCAAGAGGTCTGTGCCAGTTTCTTTTCTGTCCACCATTTTTTTATGCTTTCAGACCTTTTTCTTTTTGTTTCTTCACTTTGAACTCTTCCAAGACTTGCATTTCTCTGCTTTTCTTTTGTTTCTTCACTATGTTTCTTTACTCTTGGAGCTTTTCTATTACTCTCGGATATTTTGTCTCTATATTCTTTGGAATTATATAATCCACTTTCCCATCTCTTTTTCATGGCAAGAGACATTTTTTGTTTTGTTTCTTCCGACAATTTGCGCCCCTTTTTGCTGCCTCCCCTACTATCTTTAACCCAGTTCCTTAAAATACCTGTTCCGTCCCATTTAGTGCCGTAGATGTAAATTAAGTATTCTTCATGTTTTTGCGCATCATTCAACGACATATTGTCCTTGAGTATCAATCTCCTTTCTGTGGGTGGAACCGGACAAGTATGACTGGTTTTTTGAGTAATTCTATGGTATTTGTACCCCTTATGATGCTTTCCTCTACCAACATAATAGGGAGTTCCATCCTCACGCAAATATGCGTAAGTGTAATAGTTATTCATACTGCTTTGTGTTTGGCATTATTATTTATACAAGAAAAGGGGCATTTCTGCCCCCAATTCTTTGCTTGAATCGCCAAACACAAGCATCATTATTTAGTCATCAGGATATAAGTTAGGATTTCTTCTCTTATATTCTTGTTTCATTGCTTCTATTCTAGAAGTTCTCCTTTCTTTATCTCTAGCGACAGAATCCTTAAACCTAGAAATTGTATCAGCAGAGTTTTGCTTTGCTCTCATTCTTTTTGATTGGAGATCTTCGGTAAACTGCTGATACGTTTTCATTTTTATTTTTTTAGATATTTATCCAGGTGTCCTAAGCAACTCTAACTATTTTCAGTCTTTGTGGATTTACACCTTGTGATAGCAAAAACTGATACAAATTATAACATTTATCTTTTGTTAGGTTACTTCCATTATCTACAACAAACCACCCACTAGTGCCTTCTTCACGTAACTCATACAATGCTTCTTCTGACATAATCACCTCCCACTATCTTTTAATACAGTTACTTTTGAATAATATTGTTTAAATATAAGCAATCTTGCTGGATTGTTATTTTTTCCTACTGCTGGAAGTTTAAGAACTGAATAGTCATCACATATAAATGCAATAACACCAAAATGACCATTGTATTCTACTTCAGTGCCTTCAACAAACATTAGTTAAGTCCTCAAGAAAGAAATAGTCTTTTTTGTCACAATCAAACATAAACTCTTGGAAGATAGCGTGAGAATCGTCAAACCTGTCTTCTTCAACAAGTTCATCCATTCTTCTGCAACAAAAGTCTTCAAGGATGTATATGTTCAATTCTTTATCAGTCATTTTAGCAATCGTAAGTTCTGCCTTCGGTTATAAGTTTTATTTGGTTTTTTAGAAACTCAATTTCTTTCTTTTGATTCAGTATTTGTTCCCTCAAGTAATCAACTTGATTTGCATGTTCTCTCTTGAGATGAAAAACTAGAGCATCAGTTCTTGACATTTTTTTCTGCCATTAGGTGGTAAAGGACTCAACTACACACGATTCTTCATTAGAAGACAGAGGATAATTACGCGAGTTTACAACTCTATCACGCAAGTTTACATAAAACTCTTCGTTAAACCCCTCATCATAGTCTTTAATGAGATCGAAGCATTCATCATCGTCTTTTGCGATTACATTCCAAACTCCACCATACTCGGAACTTGGAAAGGGGACAAAATGATCAACGACGTATAAGAATTTCTGTGCCATTTACCTCTTTGGTATTACTTTTAGATAATAGTCCTATTTAACAAAAAAGTCAAGTGGTATGTGCCACTTGACTTACTGGTCTATTTGGTCTTGATTGTTTGATATTTCTCACAATCACCATTCAAACTTTTTACCATAAGATAACCAAACCGTTCCATCTTATCCCAGTGAACGGAAGCAGGATACTCATTAATTGCCCTCTTAAGATCTTTCAACTCTTTCCACTCTTCTTGAGTCAGTGTCATAGTTTGTGTGCGTTTCCTGATATATTATACTGCTATTTAATCAAGAATGAAGTTTTCTTAAGATTCTCTTTGGGATTGCTAAATGAAACTTAACCGAAGAATGTACCAAACAGACCATTATTATCTCCACCGTCCTTCATACGGTTCTCAATTTTATCAATGATTTTATCTGCTTTGATCAAATTGTCGATCTTGCAGATCATCTCAGAGATTTCTCTTGAAACAAATGGTTTCTCTTGTCTAGCGCTGAAAGATAAAGCATTCCTCAATGATGCCTCTGCTTCCTTCAAACTTTCTTCTACAGAATTGCTTAGGGACATAGTTTTTACTTAAACTCCTATGTATTTAAAATAACTTTGGAATGCCAGAAATCTACCATATCGCGGTTGACCTGGAGCATTCAAACTCCTACAACATTCACAGTAAGAGTTCCACTCATACCATGGTGTTGTAGGATCTAAAGCAGGACGTTCTGGGTCATATTCCCCAACTATCTTCCTAAAGTCAACCAACATTCTTTTTATTTTCTTCTACAATTTGCCAGTAGATTTCAAGTGCCTTGATACTTTCTGGGGTTTCTTCCCACTCGAATACGTCTCCTGATTTATTTTCAAATGTTTTTACTGTCATAGTTTTTATCCTCTTGTTTTATTATTATAACATATTTTAGAGTTTTCCGCCAACAGTTCCTTCATATGCTTTTACTTCATCAACTTTGCCACTTGCTTCATCTTGTCGCACTTTTAAGATGAAGCGCGTGGCGCTCACACATTCTTTTTCAGTAAGACTTGTGAGAATACATTTACCATCTTTATCATAAGAGTTCCACATTTTCCAACGTGATTGCTCCACATAGAAAGCACCATCATCATAAAATTGTTTTTCTTCAGGCATTTTTTATAAAATTAATTTTGGTATTTTGAAAGTTGACGTTTAACTTCGACTTCTACACTTACAAGTTTGTTGTGCAGAAACTGTTCAAATTCATTTCCTTCAAATAACTGTGACAGGTTGCCAATTTGAACCAGTGCCAAGTGAAGTTTCATTTCTTCAGACATTTTGGTTTTGAGTTTAGAATTGTTTTGTTTGGTTTGGTTTTTTTGATGGGTTTACCATTCTTATAATCAAGTTTAACTTCTTTTGGTTTTAATTTGTGTCTGTCTATGTATTTGTCAAGATGTTCCTGACATGAAAACCAACAGACTTTACCATCATCTTTGTGCTCCAATCGGAATCCAAAGGTTTCATAAGGAAACAAATTAACTTCCTTCATTTGTGCTCCCAAAAATCATCCCAATCTTTCTTTGTAGCAATGTCAAGTTTAGCACGTTGGTTATAATATTCTGCTTCACGCAGATTATACTCACGACACTTTTCTTTTTCCTGATCCGATGCTGCTTTATCGCACATTGCATTCAGTTCTTCTTCTGTATAATTTGTATTAAACTGAATAATACTTCTATCAGAAAGACTAAAATCACCAACTGGACTTGGAGTATCTCCAGTAATCAATGACATTGCCAGATTTACCTTTTCTAATTTCTTTTGATGATACTCCTTCCAGTCTTTCAAAGCATCCATTAGATCTGTGAAGAATGTCACACTCGAATAGTTGTCATCATCAAGATACTCTCCAACTATATCAAAAAGACGACACTTCATGTTTTGATGAAGCAAGTCAACTGTCTTTGGATCAATTTCCTTTATCATTGAGTTTCTCCTCAAGTTCTTCAATTTTAACATAAAGATCTTCAATCAATGAAGTTAGTTTGTAGAAGTTAACTTTTCCAAACTCATAGTATCCATTGTCTTCTGTAATTTCACCGAAGATTTCTCTCCATTTATGTGTTCTTTCAGTCATTTTCTCAGATTTTTAAGGTGTTCAAGAATCATTTGACGAATTTCCATTAACTCATTATAGCATAACTGATTGTGAGCACATTGACGAAGTTCTGAATCTGGTTTATGCACAGACTCAATAAACAAGTCTAAACCTCTGTTCCATTTAATTTCCTTAGACTCTGGTTCTGTGATGTGATTTTGATCTTTCATTTTGTTTTTTGTGGAATGGAACATTCAGAAGAAGTTACAGAAAGAACAGTATCAACTAATTCTTTCTTTTCACTATCATTAAGATAGTCATTATTATAAACTCTCCTTATAATAGCACTGGCATCTGAACAACTGATTAAAGCAGAAGCAAGTAAAGTGAACATGGCATACTTACCATACTATAATACTATCTATGATTACTTTGTAATCTTCCAGTGATCATTTCCTTTCTTACCACACCAGAAACCACACCTTTGATTGATAGAAACCAAATAGAACTTATCATCAGTTTCTTCCATTACTTGCATTCCATGAAGTGAATGCATTTTATTGTCAAAGTAAATCTTTGCTTTAGAACTCTTAGGAAAGATGTTCACAAACTTACGTTTGATAGTCATAAGAATCTCAAAGTGTCTTTAAGTATTATCAGAGATCATAGTCCTTATCAACCCTGACAAAGAGATTCTACTGGCATTCCAGGGACTTGTCAAGCCTTTGTTGTTGTGCTATAATTGATCTATGAATTCTCATTAAAAAGTTATGTTAATTAAACAAAATTAAATATAAAATATTCTTCTAGGTGAAATACTCTTATAATTATCTTATTTTTAGAGACCATATCTTCCTTTAAGAGCATTATAGTTTTGTGCGGACTCAGCGGTTGATAGAACCTTGTTGTAGATCATCATGGCTCCGATACTTGTCGAGGAGTTGAACCTAAAGCCGGACCCATAGTATCCATATCCTGTCAAAATTATTTAAAAACTTTCTGGCAAGATTACTGTCTCTAAAACTCTGAAACATTATCTTTTATTTTTATTTAGAGACCAAATCTTCCTTTGAGTGCATTATAGTTTTGAGTTATTTCTGATGCTGTGAGGACACGATTATAAAAACTACAAGAACTCATAAAACCATCAAAGAACAAACCAAAGTTTAAAACTTTTCCACATATTCTAGTATTTGTTCCTGTCCCAGCATATGCACCTCCACCTGTATGAGAATTATCTAAAACTCCATTTAAATAAATTTGTTTCACATAAGATGAATTGTTTAATGTAAAAACGACATTATACCAAGTTCCAGTACTTAAAACATTAGTTCCTCCCAGGTCATCTCCGTATAATCCAAAATGTATTCTGGAATTTCTTTGATTTAAGTGAAGTCCTCTTCTCGTACTAGAAGATCCATGTTGTAATAGTGGTCTGTCTCCTGTATAATTGCCAGTGTTCAAAGAATCAAAATTAACCCAAAAACTTGCGGTCCAGTTTCCTTGCCAAAATGCATCAGATAAAGAAGATGTTTCTGCCACATAATCATTAGTCCCATCAAAAACAATAGAACCACCATTAGCACTACTATATGTTGGACCATTTACAAGAGTTCCATTGTTATTGTTACCACTCAAATCATACCAAGTAGTTCCACTACCAGGATAAGAACTACTGTCTCCAGCATCAAGATTCAACTGAAGTCCATTAGTTATTATTTGGGGACCTGATGGTGGGGCAGTATATTCCAATTCGCGTTCAAAATTTGATGCTCTAATCCCAAACAAACCAGAAAATTTATCCTTATTGTAAATTTTTATTGCCATTTTAACTTGTTCCTATTCTAACTTAGAGACCATATCTGCCTTTAAGAGCATTATAGTTTTGTGTGACTTCTGATGCTGATAATTGTCTATTATATATTGCTATTTTTGCATAATCTCCAGGAAAATCTTGGCTTGTAGAAAATCCGCCGCCAGGACTGTCTTGTTCTTGTCCAAAAACTAGTGTTCCTCCTGTTGGAATAGATCCAGAAGTATATGTAGTTATTTCTGTAATGAAGGTTCCATCAATGTAATATTTTATATTAGATCCAGATCTAGCAATTGAAAAGTTGATATAATTTCCAACGTTCCAATTAGAATCTGAAAAAGTTGATTCAACAAAGCTAGTAGATCCAAAATAAGCGCGGATAGTATTAGCGGAGACTTTAAAAATAAGAAAAGCATTGGCGACACTACTAGTTTCGTAAGATACGAAAGATGTTTGAGTCGGTAGAGTATCAATTCTTATCCACATTTCTACGGTTAGATCTGTTAATCCTCCAATTACATCAGTTGCAGACCTTAAAACATAATCACCTTCATCATCTCCAAATGTAAATGATCCACCATAAGCACTGCTATATGTGGCACCACTTATTGTGAAATCATTATTATTACCACTTATATCAGACCAAGTGCTCCCACTACCGGAATAAGAAGAACTATTTCCGGCATCAAGATTTAATATGAGACCATTAGTTACTATTGCTGGAGTATATGTATATGTCCTTATCCTGTCAAAATTATTTAAAAACTTTCTGGCAAGATTACCATCCCTAAAACTCTGGAACATTATCTTTTATTTTTATTTAGAGACCATATCTATCTTTAAGAGCATCAAAGTTTTGTGTGACTTCTGATGCTGATAGTGCTCTGTTGTATATTTTTAAAGCTGATAAATTACCAGTTGTGTAATTAATACCACTTCCTCTCCTCATAAGATTTAAAGCACTTGTATTTGTTATAGTTCCAGTGAGGTTTAATGTTGCGGTTGAAGAAACAGAACTTCCAGAATTACCATAAACAGTAAGAGTTGAATTAGTCCAATCAAATACTCCACATATGTGCCACCAAACATTAGGAGAAATTTGAAGGGTTGTGATATTTGAAGAAGAACCATTATATACTGCTACTTGCATTTGTTGAGTAGATCTAAGATATCTAAAAACATATGGATATCCACCACTCCCAGACCACTTTTCTACAACATCATTATCCGAATATGTAGTATAGTTTTGAGTTGAATTTATATATACCCAAAAATCCACAGTGTAATTGTCTGAGATAGAGAAATCTGTAACTCCCGTTACATCAGCAATGGTTGCATAATCATTAGTCCCATCAAATACAATAGATCCACTATTAGAACTAGTATATGTTGGACCGTTGACAAGAGTTGCATTGTTATTGTTGCTACTCAAATCAGACCAAGTAGTACCACTACCAGGATAAGAACTACTGTCTCCAGCATCAAGATTTAATACAAGACCACTAGTTACTATTGATGGTGTTGATGATATAAAATAATAAGTTATTTTATTCTTATTTCTTCCATAAAAAATTCCATTTAATTCTTCCTTTACCGGTAAAAAATATTTAAATCCCATATCAAGGATCCTTATCTCCTAAGATTTGAAAGTTGACCATACCAGCATCAGGAATTTCAACTCTAATACTGTCGTTTGTTCCTGTAAGTGTTAAGGGATATGGATATTCTAAAAATGTTGTCTCTCCACTATCAATAAATTGACTGAAGAATCTATTAGTACTATCTGCTGCACCTACAGATCCTCCAGAGTTAGGAACTTCATGCATTTTACAGAATGCACTAGAAACTCCAACATTATGAATTACAAATCCTTTAATATATGTTTTTGTCGAAGAAGGGTTGGTATAAATTCCAACCGTACTCGCAGTAGAAACAGAAACTATATTTCCTAAATTTCCTTTTGCTAATGCCATTTTATTGTTTTGGTAATATTTATTAAGTGAATAAACATGCTGTAATATCTATTTCAGCACCACCTCCAGATTGCGCAGTCCATTGCACTCCAGAACCAGTAGAAGAAAGAACTTGTCCAGAAGAACCTAAAGAATCGTTATTGTCATATATCCCACCACGAAATTTGGCATCTCCATTAACGTCAAGAAGTTGTGATGGATTTATTGTTCCAATACCTACGTTAGTACCATCAAAAACAAAACTATTAGAACCAGCAGTAATATTTGAACTATTTTTATATAAAACTTGGTTAGTAGAAGCGGTTCCTGCTCCAACTTCTATAACACTTTCTGTACCATCGTCTTTCTTTAAAAATACTTTACCGTCATAAGTGTTAATAGCTAACTCACCTAAAGGGAGTTGTCCAGTTGTCGGTGTTTTTCCTTGAACGGAAGATCGTTTAAACTTAATCGTTGGATTTGCCATTTAACTAAAGACGATGGTATTTACCTAAAATCCCAGTATGTACTGAGAATATAAAATATTTATTTTAAAAGTCCTCATCTGCAGTTTTTGTGGAAGAAGATTTCTTTGTTCTTGGTGAAGATTCTTTTAATTTAAAACTTTCAATTTCATCTGCTTGAGATTGGATTTGTTTACTTTGTGTCTGAACCAAATCTGTCAGGTGTCTGACTTTTGCTTCTGTTGCAACCAATTGAGAAATTAAATCAAAACTTTTTTGTTGATATGCTGAAACCATATATTTTAAGTCTTGCTCATTCATAAAATAAGGGAAGTTATTTACTTCCCTTATTTAGATTTTAATCAAACTCTTAGAAAGATCCGCCATCAATTGAAATATTCTCAAGACTTCTTGTACTACCGCTACAAGAAATGACTTGAGAAGCACCAGCACAATCATTGACATAAAGTGAACCAATTTCAAACGCAGCATAAGAAGCAGCAGTCAGAACTCCACTGGATTCTGAAACATCATCAGCAACAACAATTCTTGATGTACTGTCGTCCCAATAAATACCTGCCTTCTTAGCAGAAGCATTATAGTAATTGAAAAGAACACCAAGATCTTTGTTTAAATCTGATGAAGGTGCTGAACCATTAACAATGCCAAGTTCTAGAAGTTGATCTTCTATAGTTGTTTGACTAGTGTTGACTTGTGTTGTAGAACCATTAACATAAAGGTTTCCAGTAACAGTAAGATTATTGGAAACTGTAACATCATCTGGAAGTCCATAAGTAACAGATTGACCAGAAACTGTTACATTAATTTCATTTGATGTTCCACCAAATGTCAATGTTTGTGAAGTCGCTACACTTCCACCACCACCACCAGTTCCATTGGTTCCTTCAGCAGTTGTAATCGTCAAATCTACAGCAGCAATGGCAGTATCTGTATAATCCTTTACTGCTGCTGATGTTGGTAAAGTTGTATCATTGTCATTTGAGGAAATTCCTTCTCCTTCAGTTACGATAGCAGAAGCAGCAAAATCAGCAACCTCTACATTTGAAAGTGAGTTGCCAGTTCCATTAGCGTCGAAGGTCTTGTTGGTTAAAGTATCAGTAGAAGACGCAGTAAATGAAGTGTTAACTGTGGCAAATGATAAGTTTCCGTTACCATCTGTGGTGATAACCTGTCCATTAGAACCATCAGTTCCGGGGAAAGTATAAGTAACAATACCGGCAAGACTATCTGGAGACTTGAGAGTAATAAATGAAGTTCCGTTGCTGGTTCCTTCTACAAGATTAACACCACTTCCAGTTGAAGTAGTACTATTTGTCCAGAAACGATGAGAACCTACAATTTTATTTTCTGCAGTTGTGGAGTTTACCCCAACATAAAGATCAAATGCGTCTGTTGTCCACCCAGGTTCTCCGGCACGAAGTCCTGGCAAATTAGCTAGAGCACCTCTTTTAAACTGAATTATGGGTGAAGCCATTTTTTATTTTTTGTTTTCTATTTATTATTTAGAAAATTCCCGCATCCACTCCTTTAAACTCAATATTGTTAGGATCTAATTCAGTTTCTAATTGACCGATAAATTCTTCAGGAATAAGTTCTGGATCTTCTTTTGCTGAATTGGAAAGAAGAAGATCTAATGATTGTAATATAAAACTATCAGACTCACTATTATATACCATTACTTTATTGTTTGTAAGATCGTTATCATCAAAATCTAATAATTTTTTAACTTTTGTTGACATTAGAATTCTCCTCCATCAAGAGATTCTACTTGAATTGTTCCCAAATCAAGTTGATCTTCTAACTGATCAATAAAATCTTCTGGTGCTGGAGTTGCTGTTGATTTGGTTAGAACATCATCTGGCGACATAAGAGAAAAATCACCTGTTAAATTGTCATATGTAACAACATATCCATCTTTAGTGGAATCTAGAGTTCCAAAATCTACATCTCCCATTTCTCTTATTAAAGATGGTTGTCTTGTAGATTCTACTCTCGATTTTACACTGCTAAATGATGAAGAAGACTTAATATTTTTTACTTCAGAAACTTTTCTTGCAACTTTTGCCATTTAAATTTCCCTTTAAATGAACGATTAAAGAATTCCAGTTGTAATTCCGGCATTTACCAAAGCCATACCCTCAACAAATCTTGACAAAGAACCAGAAGGAGACTTTAAAACTATATCATAATAATATCTACCTGGATCTAATTTTGAAGTTTTTCCTGATGTCATTGCAACAGAAACTTCTCCAGTTGATCCAGTTATACTTACTTGAAAATCTTGATATTTTGTAGAATCGGGATGTTTTTTTATGTAAGAAAATCCCAAATAACCAGATAAGTTTGAAGCAGAACCATCATTTTCTGTTGAGGTAAAAACTTCACTAAAGTCTTGACCCTGTTGAATTGTAATGTTTACTACAGGAGTTGCTGCCATCTTTTTTTAACTATTTATGTTACACAAAAAACCCCACAGATTATTCTGTAGGGTCTTGCAGAAGGTTTTTGTGGTGTCTATCAGGCAGAAAAGATGTTTACGAATTCTTCTGGAAGATAGCACTCATTTGCAAGTGCTGTCATTTCGGCAATAAGATCTGCTGGAACTGTTGTTGCATTTTCAATCGCAGTCCAGTTGTTCTCAAAGTCAGTGTAGTTTTCATTTTCTATAACAAGTAATGTCGCAGGAAGTGCCAAAGCTGCTACAGGGGCAGTTGTCATTAACCCGCCAACAAATGTATTGAGTGCTGTTGATGCAACTGCTGTTGTTTTGAACTTATTCCAGTCTGGGACAAATCCTTGATTATAAACAAGTTGCCCAGAACTATAAGGAGCATCGTCAACATTAATGTCTAATATTACATATTTTCTCTTTGCTTTGTACCAAACTGCCTTATGAGTTAATGGATCAAAATCTCCTTGAGATGAAACAATTGCATTTCCATCAGAATCTAAAGATAAATTTCCATTTTCATCATATTCATACATTGTTGCTTGAGGAGGTACTATAGGACCGATCCAATTCAATAAAGACAATTCTGCATTGGTTAATCTCTTTAGATCAGTTCTAACTGTCCCATCAGCAAATCTCCAACGATCTGGAAGTTCTTGTGGAACACCACTGTTTGGTGGACTATATAAATTCATTTTTCTTTGTACTTTTTGATTATTTAGTATAGTTTTACTTCACTGTAAGTGGAGTTTGTTTTTTCATTGATATGTTTTTTGATTCTTGCCCTTTCATCATTTGTGATGTAAACGGCTCTTGCAAGTTCAATAAATGTTGATGAAAAGTCTTGTTGTTTCTCAAGGTTTCTTAACTCATCTTCAATCACCCATAGTTTTTCATTCACTTCTTTGAGTGATTGAAGGTCTTGTTCTTTGTAAACCTGATGTTCTTTTGCGATGTTTGTGAGGTCAGTGAGTTCTTTGTGAATATAAGGATTATTAGAATATTGTGATTTGATTTGGAGTATTGTGATTTTATCTAGTAGTTCACCGACTGATATTGGAGTTGTTATAATCATTTTGGAAAAAACGTACAAAGTTCAATAAGTCACACAACGGAAGGCACGAACCTTTGTTATAGAGCCGGACGCCTTAGTGCCGCCTGAGCACGCACTGCCATTACTATAATTAACAATGCACACAAACGTATCACTCCGCTCTGTAGAAGAATGATAGTAGCAGGTGGAGGAGAAGGAGTCCCAGTTGGTTCTACAGACGTATCCTGGATTCTGTAGAATTTCCACACAAGGAACAAACCAATCACTAGGATTAAAACCACAAGAAATTAATTGATTGTAAAGAACTGGAAAGTTTGTACTCGTGATTTCTGGGTGTACTGAAACACCTGCAGGGGAGTTATCAATATTACCACAGGCAGTATAGTTTCCCCAAGGTTCGCCGACTTGTGTTGTTTCTGGTGCAACAATCCATGCCTTTCCTCCTGCTTTACAAATCAATGCAGAACCATCAGGTAATATAGTTCCTTCGGGGCATGATATTGCTAAACTATTAATTGATTCTGGGAGGGGCAACCACCATTCTGCTGGTCCAGATGTAATTGTCATGGTACTTTATTAAATATTTAGTTCTTAATAAGTCACACAACGGAAGGCACGGACACGTTGGTTGCCTGTCTTAAAGCAGGGTCGCGCACCACCAGTGCCAAATGCAAAAGCGCACGCACGTTCAGCACAAATCTCCGTAGAAGACCAATAACAGCTGGTTAGGAAGGAGTCCCAGTTGGTTCTACAGACATATCCTGGATTCTCTAAAAGTTCTATGCAAGGAACAAACCAATCACCAGGACTAAAACCACAAGAAATTAATTGATTGTAAAGAACTGGAAAGTTTGTACTCGTGATTTCTGGGTGTACTGAAACACCAAGAAATGGAGTATCAATATCACCACAGGCAGTATAGTTTCCCCAAGGTTCAGTAACCTGAGTGCAAGATGGTGCTACAATCCATGCGGTTCCTCCTGCTCTACAAATTGTTGTAGAACCATCAGGTAATATAGTTCCTAAGGGGCATGATAATGCTAAACCATTTATTGCTTCATTAGTTGTTATCCACCATTCTGCTGGTCCAAATGTAACTGTCATGGCACTTTATTAAATATTTAGTTCTTAATAAGTCACACAACGGAAGGCACGGGCTTTATGTACAGAAGTTTTAATCCTCGCTTCTCCACTACCACTGCTTGTTATGCCACAACCGCAACATAAGGTCCGTACATCGGCAGCCTCCTGAGAAGACCAATAACAGGTCGAGGTGTAAACGTCCCAGTTGCATCTACAGACGTATCCTGGATTCTGTAGAATTTCCACACAAGGAACAAACCAATCTGCAGGATTAAACCCACCAGAAATTAAACAAGAATGAAGTACAGGAAAATTTATACTTGTAATTTCTGGGTGGTTTGAATTACCTGCAGGTGGAGTATCAAAATAACCACAGGCAGTATAGTTTCCCCAAGGTTCGCTGGATTCAGTATAACAAGGAGCAACAATCCAGGCAGTACCTCCTGCTTTACAGATCAATGCAGAACCATCAGGTAATATAGTTCCTTCGGGGCAGGATATTGCTAAACCATCTGCTGCTTCCTTGGTTTTTAACCACCATTCTTGTGGGCCTATATACATTCCCATGGTTCTACTTAATCCCTTTATAAATTATTTATCTTATAGTAGATTCATATTCACATTTACCCGACACTTGTCATCGCTGCATGTTGTGCTACAATGAAGTTTGGAACCATCAAATAATAACAAACGATTTCTAACAGATTCTACTTCTACCTTATCTTCTAAAATCGTAAGACCGTTGTTTGTATTTAAGTAATAAATTGCACCAATGTTTTCATAATCATAATCGATGTGATTATTATGTCTTTCTACTTTTTCTGTAGACGGATATAAGTTTGCTTTAATTCTTATGACTTTTGATGGACTTAATTTTTTCAATAAGACATCAAAAATCTCATAAGAATCAAACATATGAGTAAAATAATAAGAAGAAGTAATCTTTAAGTTCTCCTGCAAATTAGATACATTAGGTGTTAGGTTCCAGGAGAATTCACTATTAAGAATTGAGTTTTTTATCTTAAGAAACTCTTCTTCACTTAAAAAATTATCAAAAATTTTATACATAACTACCAATTTTTTTCGATACTTCTTGTATCTTTCTTTCCACTACAGTTTCTTCATTTTTTTCCTCTATTCTCTTTACTATTTCATTGTAAGCAATATCAATTTCTTCATCAGTAAACATAATTCTTTCTTCATTCAGTCTTGTTGCAAGTGAACTATCCGTATTGCAGATTCTCATTGGTGCTGGATAAAACTCACAATCTCTTTCAATAATATGAAAATCTTCTGGATAAGAAACATTATTTTTATGAGTACCAGCAATTACTACTGATGCTTTTTTTCCCATTGCCTTTGCAAAGTGTTGTCCACAAGTATCGCAACCAATAAAATAGTCGGCATTTTTAATAATACCAATCCACTCTCTCATATTTGGGTCTGGTTGTGGTTTATATGAGATTGAATCGTGATGCTCATGTGCTCCCATAAAAATTATATTGTAATTTTTTGAGAGTTTGTTTACCAGATTCTCATAGAACTTTTGTGGAATTGATCTGAATGTTGGATCAAATATTCCCATAGGGCATCTATTTGCTGTGCTTCCATATGGTTGAACTACAATAGTTTTACTTTTCTTCTGCAATTCCTTTACTTCATGAATAATCTGATTTCCTTTTATGTCTTCAAACTGCGAAAGTTTAAAATAATTTTTGGTAAGATTTTCATAATCTTTAGTCCCATTAATCTCTTGGTGAAATGCTTGTATGAGACTTATTTCCCCTCTATAATATTCAGGAATCTTGTATGGCTCTGGGACAATGACTTTATCCGCGTCCCAAAAATACTTTTCAAAAGTTCCTTTTATCTCCGGATTAAAAGTTCTTCCTTGTAATTGAGGAAATCCCCAAGAAAGAAAATCCCATCCATGAATCATGAAGTAAAATTCTTCTTCTTTGTGCTTCTCTGCAAAATACAGTAATGCTGGAAGTGCCGTCAATGCTCTTCCAATACCACCATCAATGGTAACAATTGTTTTCATAGTCCATTCATTATTTTCTGTATTTATTTGTATTGCTGATGAGGTATTGCAATAAGACCTTGTGATTGATTATAAGGTTTCCAAAATTCCATTTTCATTTGTTGATATTTCTGCTTAACTTCTTCTGGGATATGATACTTACAGTCTTCATAATATACTATTGGTTTAATCTTATGAAGATTTGGGACACCAGATTTTAAATCAAACTTTGAATTTTCATAATCCAATTCATTAAAGTCATGATCATAATAATCTATTCCGATAAACTCATAGATATTTTTCATTGTTCTTTCTGGAAACTTGCAAAGTGATTCATATTCGACAAAATGAATCATCTCAGGATTCTTTGCAACACCTTCTTTCAATGAAGTATAATGTGGAATGATGGAACGATTATAAATTTCATCACTTCTTTCAAAGATATTCTGGGAATATGTGAAATCATTGATTTGTTTATAATATAGTGGATTATTAGACCATAATTTCTCAAATGAGTTAATAATTTCGTCAATATTTCTCACACAACACAAAACTTTGGTGTTTGGAAAAATTTTATTGATAAGTGAAGTATGCCTTGTCCAACTCCTTGAGGTATCAAAAACTGTAGATTGATTATGTTGAGAATAATATCCTTCAAACAAACTTTGAATGACATTAATACGTCTTTCTTCATCAATATGCGGACTATTTTCACACTCGCTGAATACTCTTACAGTATTCTCCACAATCATTGATAGTGGTGATGATATATCCGCATAAAAATCTGGGTTCTGTGAAAGAATTGTGGACAATAAAGTTGAACCAGATCTTGGAAGACCTGAGACAAAAAAATAATTTTTCATTTTTATGAATACATTGATGATAGTTTTTTATTTGTAAAAAGTTGATTGGTTTCTTCAAACCAAATATAATTTAAGTCGCTATTTTTGAGAGTTTTAACTGCATCATCTGGTGTCTCTACAAGAGGTTCTCCTGCAAGATTAAAACTGGTATTTAATATAATACCAACACCAGAAAGTTTCTTAAACTCTTTAATTAACTCATACAAATATCCATCTTCTTTTGAAGTTGTTTGAATTCTACAAGTGCCATCAATATGAGTAATTCCAGGAATTAAATCAGTTTTTACTGGAAATGAAATAGTCATATGTGGAGAAGATTTTATAACTCCCATGTCAAAAAACAAATCTGCATCTTCTTCCAAAACAATTCCAGCAAAGGGACGATACCATTCTCTCTTTTTAATTTTATTTACAATCTCTTTTGCATTTGGGTGTAATGGATTGAAGAAGATTGAACGATTGCCTAGTGCTCTTTGCCCTGCTTCTGCAAGTCCTTTATAAACAGCAACAGAGTTGTTTTGATGTAAAAGTTTTGCAATCTCTTGTAAGGTCGTAGTTTTTGATCTATATGTGGTTAAATCATATGTTTTTCCATGAAATGCAGTCGTTACAATAGGTCTTTTTGTTTCGTCATTCGTTCTTTCATGGTGAAAATGTTTTGCTGCACCAATAGGAAGTCCTCCATCATCAGCATTAGGCTCAAAGTAAAATTTAACATCTGGTAATTGTTGCAAGTAATAATGATTTGCAACAATATTCATCGCATAACCGCCAACCATACAGACATTCTTGCAACCAGTTTTTTCTATTGCTCTTTTAATCAAATTGACAACAGTATCCTGAGTCTGTGATTGTACTTCATAAGCATAGTCTGCATAGAACTTATAGTTGTCTTTTTTAATTGTGCCAATAACCTTATCTTTATGGGAATTATAAAGTCTTGAATGAGAAGAATCTTCGGTAAACAAATCCCAATTTGGTTGAGACTTTTCATTAAAGAATGAAGGGTAGTCACCCTTTTTTCCATAGGAACTTAGTCCCATGGTCTTTCCATTCTCAAGAACACTTTGAGACATCAAAACTGTTGCAGTATTATAAACATTTACAATACCACCCTCCTTAGGATTGATATTGCATTCATACTCTTTATGTTTTTTTAAATATCTATCTAAAGAAACTGTTCCATTCCCAGAAAGATGCGAATGCTCTTTATTTACAGAAACATTTTTAATCACACACTCAAAACTGCAAGGATATTTTGCAAGATAAACTGATTCGCATTCTGCAACACCATCAGTATAAATTGACCCTTGTCCATCTATCACTACAATAAGAGATTCTTCAAATCCACTATTATAAAATGCAAGTGCTGCATGTGAAAGATGATGAAAGTAACTATATTCATGTATGTTTTGCTCTGAAACATTTGCAAGATTTGCAATTAATTTCTTGTCATTACTTGAGCATGAGGGATATGAAATAACTGTGGCACAATCTATTTTTCCCTTAAAATCATTTAAGCATTGTTTAATTGCAAGTTTTGGATTAACATCTCTTTTAATTCTTGAAAGTCTTTCTTCCTTATAGTAAGTCTCAACTTCTCCATTTGATAGAATACATGCTGAAGAATCATGAACTCCAAAATTAACTGATATAATGTTCATTATGCATACCCAGATTTGTTTTTAATATTTTTATGTGTTTTTCTTACAACAAAATTGCCAATTACAAGAAAATCGATATCAAGATTATTTAATGCATTTACTGCGTCTCTAGGAGTCTCTACAATTGGTTCTCCATTATCATTGAATGAAGTGTTAAGAATTACTGGAATGCCAGTAATAGAATAATATTCCTTAAGAAGTTTTGTAGTTTCTGGTTGATATTCTTCAGTGATAGTTTGAATTCTGCAAGTTTTATCTTCATGAGTAATTGCGGAAATTTGTGGAATTTTTTCTTCCTTTACAGTCAATGAATATAACATATAAGGAGAAATATAATCTTCTTCAAAGTAATCTGTAAGATTTTCTTCAAGAATAATACCTGCAAAAGGACGCCAATATTCTCGGTGTTTTACCCTATGGTTCATAATATCCTTATTTTGCTTTGGCGTAGGATTCATAAACAAAGATCTAGAACCTAGCGCTCTTGCTCCAAATTCACTCCTATTTTGAAACCATGCAACAATTTTATTTTGAGAGAGCTGTAGTGCAGTAAATTTACAAACCTCATCTATATTTTCAAACTCATGATAGTCATATTCTTTAATTTCTTCCTCAATTTCTTCTTTGCTATAAATTTTACCTAGAAGTGAGATATTTTTTGGAAGTTGAACTTCTTGATGATGCTGATGTGTTCCGTAACACGCAGCTCCGAAATGAAGTCCAACATCATTTGTGCAAGGTGGAATATGAATGTTTAATCCAAGTTCTTTAAGACGACTATTTCCAAGAACATTAAGAAAAGATCCTCCAGCAAGACAAATGTTTTCATCAAGATAATTTAATTTCTTCAATTCACTAAAATAATCTACCAATGCATTCTCAAAGTTTTTTTGAAGGATATAGGATTTTTCATCTGCTGTTTTGATTCCAAATTCATTCCTAAAGTCAAATATTACATAAGGAAATTGATCATACAATAAATCTTTGGAAAGTTTATATGTTTTAATGTCCTCTACTGAATCATTCTTTCCATATGCGGAAAGTCCCATAATCTTTCCGTCCCAAGTTTCTCTATATTTTTCATCATATCCATCAATATGTTCTCTAATTTTTTCGCAATAAATTTTATGCGCACTGTCGTGGTAATAAGAACCAAAATTGTTAGTTCCACTAATACCATTAAAAAATCTAAAGATATTTTTCTTCTTATTAAAATAACCAATTAAATTTGTTTCTGCATGAATGGAGTTGCTGCATGAGTAGTCATAGATTAAAGATCCTGCTCCATCAAGAGTAATAATACTTCCTTCATCAAATTCTGAAGAGAACACTGATGAAGCTGCATGAGATAAGTGGTGTGAAACAATATGAAACTCTGCATTTGGAAATGTTTCTTTGATTTTATTTTCTATCACACCATCAGTCAATTGGCGATAGAAAATATCAAGGCACATTGAAGGTATGTATACATGATCTACATCTTCATAAGAAATGTTACCTTCTTTTAAACAATAAGCAATAGATTGCTCTGGAAAATTTCCATCATGTTTAATTCGAGTCAATCTTTCTTCTGAGATTGAGCAAATATGTTTTTCGTTTATGAATAATGTTGCACCAGAATCATGAACCCAAGTAAACTCATCGTGACTGTCAAATGACTTGTTTGCTTCCCATTCAAATGCACCATAAAGTCCAATAATAATCATTTTTGTTGTTGTGGAACTGCAATTTGTCCTTCTGGAAGAACCATTAGATTAAATGAAATAGAAATTCTTTCATCATCATGAAGATTAGTTTCTACTGAATGTGGAATATATGATGGGAAAATTAGAATAGAACCCTCTTCAGGTTCAAGTTTCATCATTTCACCAGTAAATTGATTTTTCTCTTTTACAAGAGAAATTCCTCCCCAAAGACGATTTAATCCTGGATTTGAAAGAACTAACTTTCCACTTTCTTTTGGAACTTTAAGATAAAATACGCCAGATAAAATCTCTCCATGAACATGCTCACTGTTCATACATTCTCTAGAGTCATTAAAATTTACCCATGCATTGGTAAGAAAAATATTATTATCTACAAAATTAAGGTCTTTAACGGCAGATATTGCCATTTCGCAGATATATTGAAATAGTGGACGAAGTTCTACCTCACCTTGAAGGGTAAATGGTGATTGATAACCGGAAATATTTGATTTGTGTACTCCTTGTGGATTTTTTTCCTTAAAATTTCTCACACAAGAAAGAAAAGATTCTCTATTTTCCTCAAAGTCAGGATAAACAGACATCCAAATGGGAGTCGAAAAAATTGTTGCAAGTTCCATAGTTTATTTCAGATTTGATTGATATGATAAATCTTCGTTGATATTTATGTAAGATTTAATAAGTCACACAACGGAACAGACGAACTCTATAAGTACTTTGCGATTTA
>Ga0194022_1000024_pt1 | contig 21256 bp, 33 predicted proteins | sample IW29Aug16_MG_FD_144483 | JGI IMG/M metagenome (GOLD analysis project Ga0194022, IMG submission 144483) | Freshwater microbial communities from the Broadkill River, Lewes, Delaware, United States - IW29Aug16_MG | ecosystem: Environmental > Aquatic > Freshwater > River | place: USA: Delaware...
GCAAACGCAGCGGTGGCCATGAAAGGAGCAGCAGCAGCGGCTGCGAAAACAGATTTGTTGAACATTTTAGTTACCTCGTAGTTTTCTTGTGGAATGGTTACCCACAGATGTCAGGGACTTCGACTCGTCCCGTTTGTATCACGTTCTTGCAGCGAGTAATTGAGGCATTCAGTTGTGATGACTTATTTATAATAGCATGGGGTTTCTTAGGTGTCAAGCTTCTTCTTTTTGTTTTGCTCCTTCTGAAATTCTACCCAAATAAGGATTGTATGAAGTAATTTGTTCCAAAGTTAGTTCGGGTCCTTGGGTTTTCCAAAAGTTTAAAATGCCATTGTAACTATTCCTATGGAATATATCAACATGATCAGGATGAATAGAAGATCCCAAAGCAATTTTATAAAGAAGAATTGGAGTAGAATAAGTTACACCAGAATTATAAATCAAATCATCAGCAACTGCTCTTGGTCTGACTCCATTATCAAGTTTATATTTTTCTCCTCTTACATGATTGCGAATTAATTTTTCCGCATGATGACGAGTAATGACATAACAAGCAGTAGAAAAATCATTCACAAAACGATTGTGTATTGGAACAACAATATCCCCAGTACAGATAATAGCAAGTTGCAGAACATCCCATGCATAAGGAGCCCTTGCAACAAAATCTTTCCAAGTAAAGTTCCAACATTTAACAATATCTAAATCGCAATCATCTTCCATGATAACCGCATATGGACTATCAGAAGTCTCATACCAATGTTTAATTGCTTTCAAGTGTGAAGTGACACATCCAATCTCACCAGTGGTCATATTTTCAGGGTAAGTTCCTTTAATAATTTCACTTAGATCATCATCCCTACCATCATAAGCAGAGATACGAGTATAATTTTCAATTTTCCAATAGTCAAATTGATTTTCCATATACTCTTTTCTTTCAGGTTGACCATCAAGATTTAGATAGTATATGGGACCAAAGTTTTCAAGTTTATATGCTGCTTTGTTTTTATCCATAATTAAGAATTGAGAATTTCTTTTTTGTCTGATGGGGAGTGAATTATTTTTGCATCAAACAAAAACTGATCGGGAGGATAATCTCCAGGTTTTGCATATGATGGTGGAATAATATTAAAGTTGTCAATATTTTCTAGTCTATATTTGTTTAAATGACTTTCATCCCTAACCACTGCAATGATATCATTTTGCAAGTCTATATTAATTCTATCACGAAGTTCATCAATCATGTCCAGAACTTTGGGAACCTTTCCTCCCCATATACATCCTTGAACATATATATCATCCAGTTGATCATCATAATCAACATATGCTAATGATTTTTCATTTCTCTCAAAAGGCAAATCTTTTTTGGAGGGATTAGTAAACTTACACAATCCAATATTTTGGCATGGATGTTGAACTGCAAAGAAATCTTTTTCCTCATCAAAAAATTCATCATATTTTATTACTTCTGGACAACAATGCATATCGCCATCAAAGTAAATATACCAATCATACCCAGATAATTGGTTCCTTATGGTAGAAATTTTTTCAAATCTTTTGAGTCCACCCATACTCTTAATAGTTAGAGAACTCCAGTTGTTGTAATCCTCTTTCCGAATATCAGATTTTTCTCTTACAGGAATTATTTTTATATTATCTGGGATATCATCACCCAAATCACCATCAGTAAAAACAAAAAAATCTTTGTCGCATTCGGGGACAAAGTATTCCATAAAGGTTTCATAATATCTTGGGAAAAATTTTAGGTAGTTCCCCGTTCCAATAAAATTAATTGCTATTCTTTTCTTTGACATCAACTTCTCAATATTTGGTAGATAATAATTTTTAATTACTTGTTCCCAATCAAATTGTTTTGCGTATTCTAATATTTCTTCTCTATGAGAAATAGAATATTCTCTATTCTTTACAATTTGATCTTCAATATAATTTATATCACTTATTTTATCCTCAGGAATTACCGTGATGAACTCCTTTTCTAAATCAAGATTTGCTCTACCCCATTCACAAACTACTACTCCAAGTCCTGCAGCAAGAGCTTCCATACAGACAAGAGGATGCGCTTCACCGTCTGAGAGAAGCACTAGATTACCATAGTCAGTTAAATTCTCATACAAGTGAGGTTTGTTCCACTCACCAAGATAGTTTTTAGTATGATCAAATCTATTATCTCTAATATTACCAGCATACCAAAGAGATTCTATATCTTGAAATAGAAACTGTCTCTTTCTATGATCTATGGTTGCAAGATAAATCGATCTATCAGAATACTTTGGTTCTAAAGTAGTTCTAAAATTATCGATATTTACCCCATTAGGATTTAAAAATAACTTATTTGAAGGAATTCCCTCATTCTTATAAACTTGATTAATTCCATTAGAAAGACCAAACAAATTTGGAGTTATTTTCGAATATGCATCAAACACCCTCTGCTTATAAGGACCCATCATTTCAGGTCTTTCAAGATAGGCAAAGTGTGTTGTTACGGCACACGGATAATTTAGATGAGGGTAGAGATAAACATAGTCATCGTACTGAATATGTACAAAGTCTGGATCGAAAGAATTTATCTGCCGAAGAGCATCATTCAAGTCTTGAGTATTTACAATCTGAACTTCGTGCCCCAGTTTTTCTAGAGTCAGTTTATAATCCCAAATCAATATTTCTACTGCACCCCATCCCGTAGGTGGAATGGGCATTAATCCAGGACCGACAAGAGTGATTTTCATACAAGAGAAGAAATATTTTTAGAGTAAGTTTTAATCAGTTGTTCCCAAGAAAAATTTTTAATGCCATACTCAGAGATTTCTTTTTTCATTGAAATAGAAACTTTTCTGTTTTCGATCAAGCACTTGTTAATATAATCTAGATCTTCTAATTTATCGTCTGGAACAATTGTAATAAATGGGAGACTATCATCCAGTTCATATGCACAATACTTCGAAGTAACTACACCTAAACCAGCAATCAGACACTCTTTAATTACAAGAGGTGTTCCGTTTTCACCAACAGATAATAGCATTGTATTAGCATACTCACCAATATTATCACAAATGTTTTGTCTTGTCCATTCTCCAAGATAATTTTTGTTCCTATCAAAATTATAAGGATCTCCTATTGGACCAACAAAATCAATAGAGTCTATATCTTGATAGAAAAACTGCATCTTTCTTCGATCAATCTTACCAATACAAATAGTCCTATCACCATTTTTGGGATCAGATATAAATTTAATATCTCTATGTTGTGCTCCAGTCTTAAAAAGATGAAGATTATCCTTACTTACCTTTTTGGATTTAAAAACATCATAGTCTTTTTGAGAAACACAAAAATTATAAAATGAATCTCCATTTGCAACCATCCATTCAAAGATTCTAGAATATCCATCCCTTTGATGATAATTAGGTTGATCAATATATGGATAATGTGATGATAGAGCAATCTTTGAATTAGATGATACTCTTTTAATTTCAGGTATCAAATCACAAAAGACATCATAGTGAATATGAATAAAGTCAAATTGACCTTCTTTAATCGATGAAATAATTTCTTCCCTATCAGGAGTGTTTAAAATTTCACCCTCATGCCCAAGTTCTCCTAACTCAGTAGCACATTCCCAAATAATAGATTCAACTGCACCCCATCCAGTAGGTGGGATTGGCATAATTCCAGGACCGACTAAACATATCTTCATTGTGCCAACTCCAAAAATAATTGAATTTGTTTCCAAGTGTTTCTATAATAAACCTCAAACAATTCTGGTTCATTTTTTACAAGATAAGCAAGAGCAATTTGTTCATTATTTAAATTGTTCAGTTTAATCATATCATTGACAAGAATATCCTCCACCTTTTCTTCAATAACTGGATGTGAGTTCTTATGCATACCAAAGAAAGTTCCACAAACAAAAGATCTTGGATCATAGAAATATTCTTTTCCAAGAGTTTCTGAATGAACAATATCAAGATAAGTCTCAGTATTCAATTGAACTAGCACCTTTTCACCAATACTATTCAATGCCTCCAATCCAGATTCTCCAGGAAAGTTTTGATTTAAATCAAATCCTTCAAAGAACCTAGAAGCACCAGCATCCATCCAAAAATAATAATCACTATCAAAAAGATTCAATTCAATAGCTTTACGTATCCACTTAAATTTCGAATACTGGATAATAGAATATAGAGAATGATTGCACTCAATTCTATCAAGACACTTTGTTTTGGATTTATAATCATCAGAATCAATAACATTATCAATATCATCCTTTAGATAATAATATGGAATCTCTTCAAGAGTATGAGTAATAATTTTTGTCTTTTCAGATCCCCTGTGCTCTTTAACAAAATCGGCAAGGGACTCTTCAACAAAAACCACCATCGGGCACTTGAGTTTTAAAGTAGTAGAAAACCACTTGAGATATTCATCCCAGGTTCTTCCATCCATATTTTGTCTTTGGATGTTGAATAGTGCGGTAACAATTGTTATGTCTTTCATTTTTTTAAATTCTTTCCCAATTTTTGGGCAACTGATCTTTTAAAACTAGATGCTCCAATTCTGGACCATACCATCTTTTAGGTGCGATTACTTTCTTATCTTTATTTTCAGAAAGCCATGCACCCCACCAAGCGAAGGTGCTATTTGCAATTACAAAGTCAGAGCATATAGATAGCAAACATAAATCAAAATGCCCTTTGTAAATTCCTTCGTTACTGTCAACGAAGGAAGTATTTTTATTTTGAAATAATTCTTGTTGCTTACACCAAGGAATATCATCAGAAAATATTAAAATTGTCCTTCCTTTAAATTTACTCAGTGCCTCTTGGTAATATTCAAGACTGCAAAGACAATGCCTATTTTTATTATGCTCTGCAAGGAAATCTCCTCTACGAACAACAACTCCAACAGGAAAATCTTTTAAGTAATCCTTACCATAATCATAACATTTTTCTTGAATAAAATCTAGAAATTCATAGTTCTCCCTAACTTTATTCTCAACATGTTTAAAATATTTTTCAGATTCAAAATATCCAACTAAAGTAACATTATCGGGACATTCATCCATAAGTTCTTGACAGAAATGATATTGATCCAATTGCAAAAGATCTCCATCAACAAATCCATATTTACCTTCAAAATGTTTCATCTTAAAACAACTCTGAAGTTCATGATGTATGAATCCACCATAGTCATTATAAGCAGAATGATCTGGAATACAATAGTCATATCCATTATATTCAGCAAGTCCTAGCAGTCCTGCTGTTTGGAACATTTGGTTTCCAAGTCTTCCAATCTGACCAAGATGATTAAATCCAATCATTTCAATAGTACTCCCTAAATTGATGAACTAGTGGGTGATTTGTATTTCTCCAATTAGGATTTCGTGTGCACTCCACAACATCTAAATTAAATGTTTCTTCTTCTCCAACTAAAGCAAAAAGTGTTGGGAAAAGTACGTCATGTGCATACACTGCATAAAACTCTTCACACAACCTATCAAGCAAATTTTGAGTTGTATCCAAATATCTAAACTTTTCTAATGCTTTCAAAAAAGTTTTAACATGAAAAACACAAGGAGAAGCTCCCCACCTAAAAATGGGTATAGCACCATCTATACTATCTAATATGTTTCTATATCCCACAGGAAGACAACAATTAATTCTAGTGCCAAGTATTTTTCCATCTTCAGAAAAATTTAACTCCCCCCTAATTAAACAATCTGGATCACACATAACCATCCAATCAGGATAATTGCAATACTCAATTGCTCTAGTAACTCTATCAAGAACTGTATATGCACATTTTTTAATTGCCTCTTGATAAAATGGTTCTCGATAATTACCAATAGTATAATCACATCCAGTGGTTCCTGCCGTAATATTAAAGGTATCAGACATAGTATCTTCTTCCAATAATGCCTTTAGATTTGTATACTTATCTTCAAGATAAGAAAAATCTAAACCACCATCAGAAACCAAATAAACAAAGGATTTTGGATAAATTTTTTTCAACTGTTCAACAGAATATTCAGTTGCTTTCTGTTCTTTATAAACACTATAAAAAAATCCAACACTCTTCATAATATACTCAACAAACTATTAATACGATTTATGTATGTGTGATTTTCTTTAACTAATTTCATACCTTCTTCTATCAACTTGGCATTCTCCCTCTGTGCCATGGCGTCATGAAAAAGTTGTGCAGTGTCAGAGTTATAAACACATTTTCCCTCCAACTCATTGTATATCTCTTCAGAATTAGTTACTCCAAGATGCCCATAACTAATATTTTTAAATACTCTACAAGTTAAAAGACCTTGTTTAATATGAAGTGGTCCACGAATATCAACACCCAATAAGGACTCTCGCATTCTTCTAATCACTTCTTCATCTGACAAAGGATTTGCCCATGGATTATTGGGAATAAAATCATATCCTGCTTTTTGAACTTCTGCCAAAAATGGTTTCCAATTTGAAATATTTTCTCCCTCTCCAGAAGTACCTATTGTTCCACAAAAATAAATGTTTTGTTCTCTAGGAATATACATATCATCATAATCTATTTCATGAGGCAATAGATTAGTTGCCCAACTAATATAAACCTTATCAAAATCATTCATTACATAGTCATGATAATCATTTTTAATTCTTACCTTTTCAGATGTTTTGGAGACAAAATAGCAGGCAGGTCCAACTTTAATAGCAGTATTTTTATCTAGCGAATATTCTTGAATATGATCTTTAAAGTTTTTTGCTGCCATACGAATATCAATATACCTACCAACACCTTCATATTTTTTAGGTGACGGGCAATACATGATCATGTAACAACTACTATCGTTGATAGGAATCTTTTTGTCCGCAAACCCCTCACCAATAAAAAGAGAATTTGTATAATCAAAATCCTCTGGATAGTCTCCATCATGAAACCAATAAACATCATATCCTAGGTGTTTAAAGGCTTTATAATATGAAGAATGAACATAAGAATGTGTATGAGAATATAGGGGATATCCCCATATGATTATTTTAGAATATGGAATTTTTAAACTCATAATTTAAATCTTTCAATAATTTGAGAGGGAAGCAGTGAATCACATTTAATTTTTTCAATCAATTCAGAATCAAATTCTTCTTCTTTAATCCACCAATCTTCAAATGGACACTCTTTTCCATAATATCCATTTTGCTCAACATATACATTAGAGCAGAGAAGTAAATATCCCTTCTCTTCTAAAAACTCCCTTTGAGGTTTTCTATATTGATCTCCATATATATAACCATCGTGTTCAATTGTAATTACTTTAAAAGTATATTTTTCAAATGGAATAAGTTTTAAAACATCGATTGAAAGAGTGTCAATATCAATTGAAATATAATCAATATTTTGAGGAAATTCATTTTCCTCAAACTCTTTTTTATAATCAACCTTCAAAGCATTTTCATTCAAATGCACGCCCAACTTTCGTGTTGAAGAATAACTATCATTATATCCACTCTCAATTTCAATACTCAAAGAAGTCCAATCAAGTTCTTGAAATGCAAAAGTATTATTGGAAATAATTGAATGGCAAGAACCAATATCTACACAATATCCATTCTTTTTAAAGTTCAAGATATTTGCCACAAATTCATCTTGTTTAGCATCAGAATAAAATCTCATTCTTCACCCCCCAATTTTCTTAATTACTGTTTCAATATTATCTATAAAGTTTTTCTGAGACCAAGAATCTTTTCTCTCTTTAAGTGGATTAAATCCGTTTGAAATAATATCCTTAAGATAATTATCTTCAACACAAATAGAAGGACTAGTACCCATAATATGTGAATACATGGATGATTTATTAATTGCTATTGGTTTTTCAACCGCCAAAGCATAATCAATCACAGATGATATTCCATTATAATCATGATAATCTTGATAGAAGAATATATTCAAATCATTACTTGCAAGAAAGTTTAGTAATTCTTCATCACTAATAAAATCCGTAGTAATTTCTAATTTAATATTTGGTCTTATAATATTTTTTCTACAAGCATCAAATATTCTTTCTGGTTGTTGATTAGATCCTGCATAAGTACCATGAGTCAAATGTAATCTCAATTCAACATTTTCTTCAGTAAACTGCTCATTAACAACTCTACAAACTTCGTCATAGTATTTGTTAACCAACCCAAATCCAAAAGATCCTATGCGAATTGTATCCTTTTCTTCTTTTCTACTTTTTTTAGTATAAAAAGGAAGTGGTCTTGGAATTGCAAAATCTTTTTTATTATCACATTTCCAATATGGATGTTGGTGAAGATACGCATCAAAAAATTGCTCATAATTATAAGCATTATGTATCAAATTGAGTTGATATATTTTTTTCTGCCTAAACTCATCAACTAATTCTGGTGTCACCCATTGAAGAACCCCACACCTATTATAGATGATGAATGTTGGATTATAGTTATCAACAGATTTTTTCAATTCATCAGCAGAATCCAACTCCAAATACACAAAATTATTATTAATGGATTGAGTGAGAATATTACCCACTCTCAATCCATATTGATGAACACCGCACTGTTTTTCAACAGAGTTAATGATAAGTATTGTATCCATAATCAGATAATTTGAATGTAAGGGAGGGGGAAGATAAACTTACCTCCAGACTTCATATACTCTTTTTCCCTCTGGATTATACCATTCTTAAAGTGCCATGGCAATACAATCATGTAATCTGGTTTAGATGCCTTCACTTCGTCTTCGGAAATGATAGGAATATTAGTGCCAGGTGTTACACATCCAAATTTATCAGAATTTACTTCTCCAATGGCAGTAATATCATCGGAAGTAAATCCACACCATTGGAGGAGGACATTACCTTTGGTTGATGCCCCATAACCATAGATAGTCTTACCATCGGCACGAAGAGATCTTACAAGATTCACAAGGGAATCACGATGCTCATAAGTGCGTTGAGCAAAATCAAAATATGGTTTTGTTGTATGAAGACCCATCTTATACTCTTCATCAATAAGCCAGTTAATCACTGCATGATTAACTTTGATTGAGGTATTGGTGTCTTTACAAGCAGTTACAGCAAAACTACCACCATTAATATCATTCAGAGTAACATCAACAATCTTCATTCCTGCACGTTCAAGAATGTTTTGCACCGAAAGCATTGAATAATATTCAATGTGTTCATGACAAGCAGTATCATATGAAAGAGATCTCAAAGTAGAAGGAAGATATGCTTGCTCAAAATGCCACATACCATCATCGGAAAGAACTGATCTAATGTCCCTTACAAAAGAAACTGGGTCATCGAGATCATAGAAACACGCAATTGACATTATCAATTTTGCGTTCTTATCCTTTTCAACAGAACGATAAGATTCTTCTGAGAAGAAATCTGCAACATAAGGAATTTCCTCTGGATAGTATTCCGAAAACTTTTTAATAGTTGGGTCAATGCCAATTCTTTTTACATAATCAGGAAATGCTTTAAGAGTTGTACAATCATTAGATCCAATGTCTACAACAACATCTCCGGGATGAAGATCAGAAAGTTCAATAAGATAATTTGCTTTACTGATGAGGTGCTGAACCATTGAATTATTCAGACCAGAACGGTATCCATAATTGTCACCATACATTTCTGTTGGTTCAAATGTATGTTTTAGTTGAACCAGATGACTAGATGGACTCCATACCAATTCCAATGGACCCCTATCAATTTCTTCATCAGGTCTGGGAAAAACTCCAGTTAATTTTTGATTTCCGAGATTAAGAAAAGATACAAGATCCTTTTCTTTACTTACTCGACAGGATTCAATTTCAGTATACAAATTCATTTTTTTTCTCCAATGTTAATTTTAAATCAGATTCACACATTTCTCCAACTAAGTTTTCAAATGTGTATTCGGGTTTCCATCCAAGTTCAGTTTTAACCTTAGTACAATCTCCAATCAAAGTTTCAACTTCTGCAGGACGATAATATTCAGGATTAATTTGAACTATTGTTCTTCCGGTATTTTTATCTATACCAACTTCATCAATACCTTTTCCAGACCATTCAATATCAAATCCCAAATGCTTACATGATATATTTACAAAATCTCGAACAGAATGTTGTTCTTCCATACTAAGAACATAATCATCAGGATGATCTGCCTGCAACATCATCCACATTCCTCTAACATAATCTTTGGCATGTCCCCAGTCACGCTTAGCATCCATATTACCAAGTTCAAGAGGACCTTTTTTAATCCCAACTTTAATCTCAGAAAGAGTTTTTGTAATTTTTCGAGTCACAAACAATTCACCCCTTCTTGGAGATTCATGATTAAAAAGAATTCCATTACACCCAAAGATATTATACGATTCTCTATAGTTCCTAACCAACCAATATCCATATAGTTTAGCAACACCATAAGGAGATCTTGGATAGAATGGTGTCGTTTCCTTTTGAGGAGTTTCTTGAACTTTACCAAACATTTCTGAAGTAGACGCTTGATAAAATCTAACTTTTTCCTCCAATCCAAGAACACGAATTGCTTCAAGAATTCTTGTAACTCCCAAAGCATTAATGTCCGTTGTATATAGTGAATTAGAAAAAGAAACCTTTACATGACTTTGTGCAGCTAGATTATATATTTCATTAGGTTGAGTTTGCTGAATAAGAGAAGTTAAATTAGAAAAATCTGATAGATCCCCATAATGCAAATGAATATTTGGATTATCTAACAACTGCTTAATTCTATCCGTAGGATCAGTTGTTGAATTCCTGCGAATTATGCCATGAACATTGTATCCATTTTCAAGAAGAAATTCTGCAAGATAAGAACCATCTTGTCCAGTAATTCCAGTAATTAAAGCATTTTTCATCAATACCATTTCTTAGTTTAATATATATCAAATTTCAAATAGAAAATATTTTTTTCCACCAAATACAAAAAAAGAGGAGTATTACAACTCCTCTTAGTAATATTCAGGCTCGCCAAGTTATTTTGTTGACTGGGTAATAACTAAATCCCAGGCGGGAGTAACCTCCATCCGCACCACCAATCCTTGAGAGAGATTGGAAACTCATATAGGGTCATATTGACTCCACCAGTTCTTTTAAAGTCTCTCCGTGACTAAAGGGGGGGGTTCCCGACCAGTACTTTTTAAGTCTCTCCGTGACTCAAGCAACCTCAACAGTTTCAAGATCTTGATAGAGATACTCCATCAACATTTCATAGTCATCCATTGGATCTCCAGAAAAAACAACACCTTCGTTTTCATAGTAACGGCGAACTTTTTTGTAAAGTTTCGGATTCTTTACATCAAGATAAAAGTCGCCGTTTGCTGCTCCACGAAGAGTTTGAATGTCTTTTTTGAACTTGGAAGTAAGTGCCATTGTTTTGATTGATTACCTTAGTATTATAAGGGATTGACAGCGAACTGTCAATGCTGGTTACAGGAGTCGAACCTGTTTATATTCTGTTATGAGCAGAGCGCTATTACCGAATGGCTAAACCAGCAAAAAATCACGATGCTTCGTCGTGGTCTGTATAGATTCTCAGCAGTTCATCGTCTGCTGGAATCATAACTGCCGTTTGCCCATTTTCTTCGTTTCTGATTCCTATATGTTCACCATTCTCAACTCGTTCAATCAAGGTGTCCCAGTTGTTTTGCCAGTGTTCCACAGAATAAATCTTCATTGTTGTGATATTTATAAGTCCGGATATTCAGATTTGAACTGAAATTATTCCTGCTCCCAAAGCAGGTGCCATGACCAAGTTAGGCGATATCCGGTTACTGAAATATTATAAGATCACTTTTTCTTTTTGTCAACCTTTTTCTTTCTTTTCAGTTCTTGTTTAACTGCTTTACCACCACTTCGATCAGTAATGAGTTTCTTGACTTCCTTCTTAGTTGGAGGACCATCTGGACCATCATAAGATTGGAGAGTATATGTCTTTACTCCATCTTTCTCACTATAAGAACCAGGAACTGCGTGTGGAGGTATTCCTGATTTTTTTCCTTCGCAAATTTCGTAGAACTCTCTGAATGTAAGCATTTTACTTGTCGTGTTTTTTGTCAAATGGTGCCCAGTGCTCCCACTTATATTTATGAACTGCCCACATACCTGCTATGGGCAATACAATAAGAGAACCACTTAGAATACCAAGGAATACTGGATTGTTGAGTGCTGTTGCTACTAAGTGTGACATTATGGGTTTGTTGGGTCAATACCGAGTTCATTTAAATAATCGATCCACCACTGTGGGTCTTCTTGTGTTTTCCAATCAGGAACCTCAAGTCCTTTATTAGAATACCATTCCCAGAGTGCTCTGTCAATGGTCTGTGCCGTTTCAATCACTCTCTTTCTCTTCATCAACGTCTGCATATGGATCTGCCAAATAGGGTCCGTGTTCTCGTTTGGCATCTTCTCTGACATAATCGTTTTCAGAATTTACGGCAACAATCCACACAGATAATTTCATTACTATGTAGATAATAACAATAGGTAAAAAGCAAGCAATAAGAATTAGTGACTTCATTCTTCCTCCTCGTCCCAGTATCCGTCAAATGGTTCTTGGCACATTTCTCTGTGCTTTAAAAATTGAACTGCTTGTTGAAGTTTCTTTTCGTCTTCTTCCGTAAATCTTTCTTCTGCTTCCATTAGTGTGCTGTTCCGTTTCCTTTGTAGTCATCAGAATCGTAGTATCCTCCGCGAGTTCCAAAATAAAAAGTAGTAAACACGAAAGGAATTGCTATTACTAATAAAAATATTCCTAGTAAATGTTCCATTTATTTAAGTGAAAGGTTTAACCAAGTAAACATTGGTGGGATTACTCCAATAAGTCGAAGAAGACCTTCAGCAAAAAGAGCAAGAACAACCCAACCAACACACATTGAAATAATCGCAGCATTACGATTATGTCTTCGTATGGCATCATCAATCATCTCCTGTACTTCACTACGACTTACAAACTCATCATGAGGTTCAATCATTCAGGGAAATCCTCTTCCAATTCCGTTAGACGCTTTGCCCATGTTACTCCACCATCTTTTCCTCTGCAAGGGTTTATGCAGGTATCATCACCAAGTTTGTTACATACAAGACCAGCAAGATCTAATTCATTTCCTTTATTGCCAGTTCCTGACCAATAGTGCTCACCGTTCAACCAAGTAGCACCACACTTGGGGCATTCCTTCCTATCAATAGATAGGTCGGACAGCTCTCTATTCTCCATCTTTGTACTCCTTAAGGAACTTCTCAAAATCGGTCGTATCCTTAATAAGTTGCCTCTTAAGTTTCCAACCCATCCACTTCATTTGAGTCTTTACAAATGCATATCGGATTTGTAAATCAAGATAAGCAAAAAGTCTCATGGTCTCATCATAACCAGCATAAGCAACTAATGCAACAAATGTCAGCATTAGAAAATAAAACCCTACCATTTTACAATCCCATATATTCATATGTAGACATTAAAGCATCTCTTAATATTTTAATGTCATCGTTGTTACTAAACGGAAAGGAGAGGATTCGAACCTCCGGTGCTACTAACACGGTTGTTTTCAAGACAACTGCCATAAACCACTCGGCCACCTTTCCAAATTTTATCGGATTTCGAAGTCCAACTTACGAACTTTTCTATCCTTTCTTGCCTGTTGCCAAGCAATATCTTCCTGAGTTAAGAAATTCTTTTTTCTTTCCTCTTTGTATGAGTTTAACATAACAACCTTAGATAAGTCAAGCCCTGATATCTTTTCCCCTCTTATTGTTGTCATATTAGGGCAACCACAAGTTACTGTCTTTGTAGCGTGCCCCTCTAATTCTCTATTACAATTCTTACACCTTACTCTTATCGTATCCATAATATATTCATTTTGATTTATTCAGTTTTATTTATAATGGGAGCAGAGGGATTCGAACCCCCGACATTCTGCGTGTAAAGCAGACGCTACTACCTCTGAGCTATGCTCCCATGTTTAGGATGACCACCATTTTTATATCTTCCACCTTTACTCTTGCTTGGAGGTTGAGTTTTAAGAGAATGGCAATTTGGACAGAGAACCTGCAAATTACTTGGCGAATGATTAAATGGGTCATCGTCAATATGGTCAATTTCTAATGGAACTTTACCAGTATGGATATTAGTTCCAGACCAACCACATTTAGAGCACTTGTGTAGTGCTTCCTCCAAAAGATAGTTTCTTACATATTGTGATAAATTGTAAGAAGAACCACCCGAAACTAGACCTTGTTTCCATTCAGTAATATACTGATTTCTTGCGTGTTCTTGTTGGCACTTATTATTACAATACTTACCTCTTTTATGATAGGGATTGTAAGTAAATGTTATAGAACAATTTAAACAAGTGGCGGTCTGTTTCATTAGTTTAGTAGAATACTTTATTATTTATAAGGTATTCTACTAACTCCCCCGGCAAGATTCGAACTTGCGACCTGGAAATTAACAGTTTCTCGCGCTACCGCTGCGCCACAGGGGAATAATGGAAGTTACTGGACTTACACCAGTTCAAAGGGCATTGTCTGCTTGTCTCGATTCTTTGACTTAACTTCCTTTGGCGTCTACCTAGTTAATCGCTAGGGACTACCAAGAGCGGATGACGCGATTCGAACGCGCAACCAACAGCTTGGAAGGCTGTGACTCTACCGTTGAGTTACATCCGCATATAAGACAATCATAACACATAAGTATTAGATTGTCAACAGGCTCACCTGGAATCGAACCAGGGACGACCGCTTAGAAGGCGGTAGTTATATCCGCTTAACTATGAGCCCATAAGGACCTTCATATTATAAGATAGAAGGTCAGTTTTGTCAAATCACTCTGCGGTTTCTTCGGCAGGTGCTTCTTCGGTTTCTTCTGTGACTTCTGGTTCTGGAAGAGTTACTCCGATCTGTGCAAGATACTCAATGGCACCTTGTACCTTGAAGAAAGTTTCTCTTGCAGAAGAAGATTGTCCTTGAAGTTTGTCAATTTCAGCAGCAAGTTGCTGGCGTTGATTCAAAAGGTTAGTAAGGTGTTCTTGTTGTTCAGTCATTTTATGTAAAAATTAATTACAGATTTTATTTATAGTGTATCAATTTCTTGTTCTCCAAAATCTTGATCTTCGAGACAAAGATATTCTAATTCATGTTTGCCAACAGGCAAATCAATCCATTCACCAAATTCTTCTGCAATGGCAACAGCATCAAATTGAGACTCTATGTTACCCTCAGAGAGTTTATGAATCCTTTCAATTGACCAATTACGAATTTGGGCAACAGGTTCAATCTTTGCGTTCATAGTAATCCTTTCGGAAGTATCTGTTGAGGATGTTGCTATTATAGAACGCTGGTTCTCCTGTGTCAAGGCTTTCTGTGAGGACTCCGTTGACAAAGAGTTGTCTGGTTTCTTCAAAATTGGTTTTTCCTTTTGTTTTGTGGAGGGAGAGGATAGTCCGTCTGAATACCCCCTTTCCATAATTTTCCAAATCTTCTTTAAGTTCTGGACAAGACCCATAATACTTTTTCCAATCTGATTCCGATTTTACTTTTCTTTTTTTTCCTCTGGGCGTGCGAAACGACCAGAAATACTTTCTACCAATGTATCGTCGTGAGTTGGACTGATTGGTAATGAGATAAACAAACCCAAAGTAGTCCCCAATATCACCAGAAGTAAAAACTTCGCCATTATAAATCCAGGGATTGTCATAGATTTCATCAGTAGTATAACTGCAACTCATTCACATAGTCAATAGCTTTGCTCAGATATTTATGAGCAAGTTCTTTCTCATGTGGAGTTGCATTCTCTCTGTCTATATGATGCTTTAATTTATCAAGTCTTGATTTGAGTGTGAAGATATCTGTGAGACCAATCATTAGAAAAAAGAAGAGTTATAACGCTCCTCTATCTATACATCCAGAGTAGTTATACCTACCCATTCTTTACAATAGTCATAATCTCCAAACAAATACTCATCATGTCTTGCTGCTTCTTTATATGCATCTATACAACAATCTATCTCAGAATAATTTGTGATGGGAGTCAATGGTTCTATATTATCCATCTCCTCCCATATAGAAGATAGATCTTCAAAGTTGGAATCCTGAGAATGTGTTTGCTTTGACATCTTGCTTAATACCCCCAACAATGTAACTTTCTACTTCTGTTTCTTGTGGTGCTACCTGAAGTCCTTTAGAAGAAATCCAGTTCTGTGTCCAAGGAAGAGGATTGTTATTGGCAGCAATATCATACTGAGGCTTCAGACCAATTGCTTTAATACGGCGATTAGCAATCCACTCAACATACTGTTGGAGAAGTTTATCATTCAAACCAATCATAGAACCATCTTTGAACAGATAGTCTGCCCACTTCTTCTCTTCATTTACAGCACGGTCAAACATAGCATAAACCCACTCTTCTTCTTCCTTAGCAATCTGCTTCATCTCAGGGTCATCACCATCGCGCCACTTGTTCAGAATGTTCTGAGTAATAGCAAGATGCTGATTCTCATCACGGGCAATCAAAGAAATAATCTTAGCAGAACCTTCCATAAGTTTCAGTTCACCAAAAGCAAAACTGCAGGCAAAAGAAACATAGAAGCGAATACCCTCAAGGATATTTACATTAGCAATAGCACGATAGAGTTTACGCTTAACTTCTTTTAGGGAATCTTTTGCATAATCAGCACCTTCAAGGCGGTGCCTCCATTGGTCAGAAACACCATAAAAATGAGCAGAGTTAATGAAGTCATTATAGGACTCGGTAACGCTCTCAGCACGCTCTAGAATGCGCTGATCGCCAATGATAGTATCAAATACCACCGAAGGGTCAGAATAGACGTTTTTAATAATATAGGTATATGAACGACTATGAATCATTTCCATAAATCCCCACACTTCCATACATGCTTCCAGTTCAGGAAGTGAGCAATAAGGAATGAATGCCATGCCAGGACCACGACCCTGAACAGAATCAAGCATGATCTGATACTTCAAATTAGAAGTATAGATATGCTTCTGCTCAGGACGCAGCATATGATAATCTCCACGATCCTTCTGGAGGGAAACCTCCTCAGGTCTCCAGAAGTATCCTAGTTGTTGTGTAGTAAGTTTATCAAAGACTGGATATTTGTAAGAGTCGTATCTTTGAACCCCCAAAGGTTTACCAAAAAACATAGGTTGCTTTTTAGTGTTCACTTGTTCAGTATTAAAAACCGTAATCCCATTCATTTCATTCTTATCTTTGGATGTTACAAAATCGTACTGCATATGTCTCCTGATTAAATTTTACAGCTTTCACAATCGTCCTCTTCGGACTCCATAATATCATTTATTAAATTTTTAAGTTCCACTTTTTCAAAGTCTTCATCATCCTTCTTACCATCATAAGTATTCTGATAATAACTTGTCTTCCAACCATACTTGTACGTTGTAAGGAAGTCTTGTGCCATTACAGATACAGGAACTTCATTGTCCGGATAGTTCTCTGGATTATAACTCCAGTTGCCACTGATTGCTTGGTCAAAATACTTTTGCATCATAGCAACAATATTAATATAACCACGATTGGACTCCATATCCCACAGTAAAGTATAATTGTGTTTAAGAGTTTGATATTGTGGAACAATCTGTTTGAGTGTTCCCTTCTTTGATTTCTTAACGGACAAGTAGTCACGAGGTGGCTCGATTCCATTGGTTGCGTTTGACACAACGGAACTGCTCTCCGATGGCATCTGTGCGGACAATGTGCTGTGTCGGAGTCCGTGCTCCAAGATAGATGCTCTAAGACCTTCCCAATCATGTTGCAATTTAAGGTTTGAAATTTCGTCTACATCCTTCTTGTATGTATCAATAGGCAGAATACCATCAGCATACTTTGTGCGACCAAAATCAGTACACCAACCTTTCTCCTTAGCAATCTCATTGGATGCTTTCAGAAGATAATATTGGAATGATTCGGAAAGACCATTTACAGCATCCCAAGCTTCTTGGGAATCATATTTGAATCCAAGTTTTGCCAAATAGTGTGCCAGACCAATAAAACCTACTCCAAGGGACCTACGTGCCTTTGTAGCGCGTTCTGCTGCCTTTACAGGGTACTTCTGATAGTCGATGAGTTCTTCCAGACCACGAACAGAAAGGTCACAAAGTTCTTCCAGTTCTTCGTCAGACTTAACCTTACCAACATTAATAGCAGAAAGAATACAAAGTGCAATCTCTCCCATATCATCATCAATGTGCTGAATAGGATCAGTTGGCAAAGTAATCTCTTGGCAGAGGTTACTCATATTAACTTTATCCTTAAAGGAAGAGTGACTATTACAATGATCAATGTTCATCAGATACAGACGACCAGTTTCAGCACGCTCTTTCAGAATGTCCAGAATGAGTTCTTGAGCCCGGACAGTCTTTCTTGGAATAGATGCATTTCGTTCATAATCATTGTATAGTGCATCAAATCCATCAGTACCAAAAGCATCATACAAACCAGGAACGTCGTGTGGAGAGAAGAGGGAGATCTCTTTATCTTGGATGAAACGTTCATAGAAAAGTTTGCTGATTTGGATTGAATAGTCTAGTTTACGAACACGATTATCTTCAGTTCCTTTATTGTTTTTGAGGACAATAATGTCTTCTATTTCTTGGTGCCAGATTGGGAAGTGGACTGTCGCGGATCCACCTCGTATGCCATTTTGCGTGCAACATCTGACAGTTGCTTCAAACTTTTTGAGAAATGGCACAACACCTGTGTGTTGAACTTCTCCCCCTCGGATTTTAGCGTTGATGCCACGGATCCTACCAGCGTTGATGCCGATTCCCGCCCTCTGTGCAACGTATCTACCAATAGCCATATCAGAGCTAAAGATAGAATCGAGGGAGTCATCAACATCAACAAGAACACAACTAGCAAATTGTCGCAGTGGCGTTCGCACTCCTGCCATGATGGGAGTGGGGATGTTGATTTTGTGCTTTGAGATTGCGTCATAATACCTCTTGACATATGACATTCTGGTTTCTTTTGGATACTCTGCAAAGATTGTCAGAGCAATCATAATGTACATGAACTGTGGAGTTTCATATACTTTTCCGCTGCTTCGATCCTGCACAAGGTACTTGTCAACGACCTGACGTAGACCTGCATAAGTGAATAGGTAGTCACGGTGATGATCAATAAAGGAATTAGCTTTATCAATTTCCTCCTTAGAGTATTTAAGGAAAATATCTTTATCATATACATCGTTACTCGTACAGTTCATGATGTGCTTCTCAAGATGAGGAAAGTCACGAATCATTCCATACAAAGACTTCCTCACGGAAAAGAGAAGAAGACGTGCAGCAACAAACTGATAGTTTGGGTGATCAAGATCAATCAGATCACTTGCACTACGAATCAGAATCTGCTGAATCTCATGTGTAGAAATGCCGTCATAAAACTGAATACCAGACTTCATTTCTACTTGACTTGCAGAAACTCCTGCTAGTCCTTTACATGCCTCATCTACCATGATGTGCATCTTATCTAGGTCAAGAGTTTCAATTCGACCATTTCTCTTGACTACCTTTGTTCCGTTGCTCATATTTTTTTCCAAGTAGTAAACTTAAGTTTTGCTTCTAATCCTGAGTAAGTATTACATTCTATCACACTCTGAACATCAAGTCCAGAGAGCACCATGTCATTAAATTGTAATTTTTTATAAATAAAAATAAGACATAAATGATATGGTATGTATTGCGTCTACCTTACAATTTATAAAGGAAATAACCTTCCTCCGTTTTATATTGGATCAACAAGTATTGATAAAATTGAGGGGGGATATCATGGATCTGTAATGTCCGAAGAATATAAAAATATTTGGAAAGAAGAAATTAAAAATAATGCCCATTTATTTAAAACAGTTATTATAAAGAAGTTTAAAAAAAGGAAAGATGCTTATGAAAAGGAGGAAAAAATTCATAGGCAATTAAATGTAAATAAAAATCCACTATACATCAATAAATCAATAGCAGTTGCAAATGGTAGATTTGGATCTGGTTTTTCTGGGAAAAAACACACAAAAGAAAGAAATAAAAAATTAAGTGAAAAAATGAAAGGTATTCCAAGACCACATGCCAGAAAAAAAAGACCAGAACATTCAGAAAGAATGAAGGGAAAAAATAATCCAATGTATGGAATTAGGGGAGAAAAACATCCTTCATTTAAAAAACAAAGAACAGATAGATTTTGTTGTTTGTTTTGTAAAAAAGAAACAATTCGTTCCAACTTAAAGCACCACATCAAATGTATGCCCAATATATCAACATCTCTTCCAATAATTTAATTTCAATTTAGCGATAGCACCCGAAAAAGTATTATTTTTAATAATTTCCATTACTTCATTTTCTGTCTTACCACTCAAAATTAAATCATTAATATCCTTTTCATTTATTGACGAAGGCCAGATGACAACTTTCTGTCCATCTCCGATAACACGGGAAATTCTTGATAGGATTTCTGTATTACGAGGTTCGTTATCGTAAATCCAAACACAATCGTTAATGCCCCACTTATCCACATCACCATCTGCACCGCATAGGGCAATCGCGTTGTGAATGAATGTGCTGTCGAATGGTCCTTCGGTAATGTAGACAGTTTCAGTTTTCTTGACCTTATCGAGACCGTAGATTTTTGGTGCGTCATCATTAAACATCGCAGTGATATATTTAACAGATTTAGAATTGAGGGATCTTCCCTGAACTCCAATTAAGTCTTGATTATAAAACAAAGGTATAATAATTCTAGGTTCATCATACCTCACATTCTCAAACTTGGGTTTTATGGTATTAACCCAAGTCATAAACTTTTCAGCATAGTAAAATCTATCTGGGTTTAACTTCCTTTTTTCTAGATACTTTTTTGCGGTTTCATTCTCCGATGCTTTTGGAAGATCTATTTTTCTAGAAAACTTTGGTGCCTCAAACTTAAACTTAGGTTCTTCTACTGTAAAGTTCTTACCGGTCTTACCTTCTTTAAATTTCTCAAAACTATATTGCTTATAAGTCTCAGGATCTACCTGCTTTAAAAAGTTATTGAATGAAATATTAAGTCCGCAGTTATGACACTTGAAATTAATATTATTCTTGACTTGATACAGATATCCCCTTGCTCTATTCTTGTTCTTCTGAGAGTCTCCACAAATAGGGCAACGAAAGTTGTAGAGATCGTTCTTTACCCTTTTAAATTTTTGAAGTCTTGTAGAAATCAAA